>Ga0315281_10005659_pt1 | contig 17871 bp, 13 predicted proteins | sample YL17G07_0_MG_FD_204540 | JGI IMG/M metagenome (GOLD analysis project Ga0315281, IMG submission 204540) | Sediment microbial communities from Yellowstone Lake, YNP, Wyoming, USA - YL17G07_0 | ecosystem: Environmental > Aquatic > Freshwater > Lake > Sediment | place: USA: Wyoming | collected...
GGCGATCAGGGCGTTGGCCTGACCGAAAATCGGCAAGGGATCGTTCGGCCTGAGCGATTGAACATGTTGATAAACCTGTTCAGCCTGAAAGAACCTGCCCTGCGACATCAAATGTTCCGCGGATCGCATCGCGCTGTTGTACGGATCCGGACCTTCGCCGGCTAATGTGCCCACGATCCCCGCTTCGAGAGTCGGCGCAGACGCTGGAACCGGAGGCGTCTTGTGTGGGGCCGGCGGTGCGCCAATGTTCTGCTCTTTGCGGAGTTGGTCAATTTGCCTTGCGATCAATTCCGAGCGATCTTTGGATCTGTTGCGGGCTTCTTCGGACAACTGGAAACTCGCGTTCTGTGCGGCCTCTTCGGCTCCGGCGAGCAGTTCCATGAATTTATCCTTCGGCTCCTGCTCGGGCTTTTCCTTCGGCTCCGCTTGCGGCCGGTAGAGTTGCAGCTCGGGCGGCATGGCTTCATCCTGCACCGCTTCTTTGGTTTCTTTTCTTTCGGGCAGCTTCACTTCCGGCATTTGGACCCCCTCCCCGGCCAGCGGTTTTTCGAGGGTCGGTATCAGGATATCGCCCGGACGAATCCCTGTCGGCAGGAGGGGCACTGTCATCGGGCGGACCTGGGTCAACCCTTCCGGCAGGGCGAATTGATAATCGGACAATTCTGGTGAGACCGCACGGCGCGGTATGGAACTGCCTGGGACGGCCAGATCCGAACCATAGGCCGACAAGGGCAAAATGGTCGAACTGGGGTTAAAGTAAGGTTGAGGCCTGCCCGGGACAAACCCTTCCGTGATCTGACCCAGCCCGACGCTGTCCCGACGGAACGCACTCAATGCGCTCGAGCCGAGGCCCATGCGAAGCTGGTTGGGTGCCCCATAGGGAACGAATCCCTGAAAAGACCTTCCGGCCGTTACATTGCCCGTGATGTATAAGTTGCCGTAAGCATTGTAGTTATATTGTTGAATGGGCGCGTTTATGCCTCCCGAACCGATCTGCCTGGAGGCGTCTAAAATGTAAGGGCCTTGCTGCGCCAAGGTCGGCGAAACGGCAATCAGCGCAACCGCCAAACCCGCACAAAAGGTTCTTGTTCCTGTCCTCATATCTTCTCCCCGTTCGAGAGCCAAGGGATACGGTTTCAGCTCCGCTCACCAGATCTGAAACAACTTCGCTAACCTATTAATTATAGGAACCTTCCGACCGGCCGACACCGTTTTACCGGCATAGATATTGATCGGCATATTCGGGGTGGCCGGTTCACTTGAGGGAGGCTGTGAATCGGGAAATGTCGGGGGTTCGGCGAGGATTCGTTCGGCCTCAGAACGAGCACGGGCCATTGTCGGGGTACGATATTCACGATAGCCACAGACCGGGTTGACGGCATTTATCGCTCGAGAGTATCGACGATATTCGTCGTTTGTGCTGTAATCAAAGCGATCAAGCAGCTGTTCAAACCACGCGAGGAACTGTCGATCCATGCGATGATAAAGCGGCAAATACCTGCGCAAGAACCGCAATTCCCTGAGAACATAGAGTGCCCAGTGGGGTACGGGTAAGGAAGTTTTCCTTCCGAAAAAGCGGGGATGAAAGACGCGCCGATATCGGATGCGATCACCATTGGCGGGGTTCACATTATAGCGATGGTTGTCCCGCCGCTGTTTTTCGTAGCTGGTCAGTACCGCTGCCACGTAGAATTCATCTTTGATAAGCATGAGTTTGAAGAGATTCTCTGCCACCGAGCGGGTCACTGCGTATTCGAATCGTTTATCGTCGCGTCGATACGCCTTCTTGATCCGTTCAGCGTATTTCCTGGCATAAGCCAATCCGCTCTGTTGAATGAGGTCATACAGCCGAACGGCGATGCCGGCCATGGTCTGTTTGTCGAGTTCCCGACAGGGCCTGAGGGTGGTGTAAACCAGGTATTTATATTGTCGGGCCAGTGCGCCCCCTCCCAGGCGGGTGCGTTCGAGAATATTGGCCTTTTCACGTACCACACGGGCAATGGTCTTGGGGTCCGTTCGTTCGGCGAAAAGGTCCGGATGGGCGACAAGTTTTCGACCGAGATTGAACGCACGCATGTTGCTCTTGAAGTCAGCCGGCAGACTGTGAGTAATCGCCCATTCGAGATTGGCCAGAGAAACCGGAATCAATCCCCGCTGATAGGCCAGTCCAAGCATTGTGATATTTGCGTACAGCTTGGTTCCGAACAGGCGCTCGCAAATGGCGGTGATGTTGTGAGCGAAGAACGCATCGGCGCGGGTATGCGACCGGATAACCTGTTCGAGGGATTTGGGATCGAAATCATCACGTGCGCATAGCGTGGTGATCGTCGGTGCCTTGTCCGTATTGATCACTGCCGCGGTTTTTTCCGGACAGGCCACTCGAAACGGCCCCGCTCCATGTACTGCCCGAGCGGCTTCGAGAACGTCCAACCCGATGATCAGATCGGCTGAGCCATAGGGAATGATCTGGCTCTTGGGACCAGCGTCCCTGTAAAACGTGATCTGGCTGTAGACGCCGCCGTTACGGATCGCCAATCCCTTCTTGTCGGCGAAAATGACTTTATATCCCTCGCGATCGCCGGCGCGAACCAGAATCGTGGTGGCCAACCCGATGCCCATACCGCCGATCCCGCTGATGTAGGCCCGCCAGGTCGTGTCGGAAAACTTCGCCTGCGGTTCGGGCAGCCGTTCAAACTTGATCTGATGACCTCTCGGTCTGGGCGGTCGGCGACGGATCACTTCGACGTGTTCAAACGAGGGGCAGGCCTTGATCTTCGCGCAGGCGCCGTCGTTGACGCACCAGGACAGATCGGTAATCATCTTGGCCCCGTAAACCGTCTGTTCGATGTTCAGGCCGGGGCAGCCGGTAAGCGTGCTGCACTGCAGACAGAACTCGCACAGTTCCGGCGTAATGTTCATGAATGTTTCTCGGGCGACGAAGCCTGTCTTGCGGCGCTCAGCCCGCTGGGCCTCCATCACGCGTCGATGGGTCAGAATCCCGCATTCCTTGTCGGCAATGATGATCTTGACCCCGTCACGGAGAATAGTTCGTTCGAGGAGTTTCTGGTAAGACTTTTGCCGGCTCGGATCGACCCGCACGACGGCAGCCTTGCTTTCGGCAGTAATCGCCTTGACGATCCGATCGATATCCTGGGTCGGCGTCCGGTCGCCCAGGATGTCAACCTCAATTCCCGGCGTGGGCTGATGGCCCGTCATTGCGGTGATTCGATTATCAAGGATAACGTAGGTGATGTCCTGGCCGGACTTGATCGAGTTGCTGATGGCAATCTGGCCGGAGTGGAAAAACGTGCTGTCGCCCATGAAGACGACCTGCTTGTTGGTAATAAATGGGTCGATGCCCGCCCCCGTCGCTCCGCCCAGTCCCATGCCGCTGTAATTGTGCATCAGCCGTTCGTTCGGCGGGAACATCAACATCGTATAGCAACCCGTATCGCCGTGGACCACCAGATCGATCGGGTCGCGCCGATGAACCGTTCGCATATACTTTTCGTTTCCAAATCGCTCGGCGATTCCCAACAGGGCCGAGGCACTATCGCGATGTGGACAGCCCGGGCAAAAGGTCGGCGTGCGCGAGGTAATCTCAAATCGGGCGCTACTTGCCCGTCGAATCCTCTGCAAGTGACTCTCAAATCGCGAGGCCGACCGTGCCGCCAGCGGCTGATCGACCAGGCGGAACAGTTTGATCAGTGTTTCGATCAGGATCGACGGGACAAGCCCAAGCACCGACGGAAACCCTTCATGGCCTGAAGGAAACCTCTTTCCCCACAACTGAGGCCAGCGTCGTCCAAGATTAAGCTGTCGTACCCGCGTCAGGATTTCTGCAATCGGCTGTTCGACGAACCCGCGCCGTTCCTCGACGACGACTAAATGCTCCACTCGAGACGCAAACTCTGCGATCTGCTTGTCATCGAGAGGATAGCACAGCCCGAGCTTGAGGATGGGAAACCGGTCCGCCAGACCCAAGTCGGCCAGCGCCGCCAGCAGATAGTGATGGCCCAATCCGCAACTGACGAATCCGACTTTCGACGACTCGGTCGGGCCGATAATCTGATTTACCCCCAGCCGCCTTGCTTCGTCCAGGAGGGCGGCAAAACGCTGAGGCATCTGGACTTCTTTCTTGCCTGTCCTCGGCGGCAGCAGAACGGTTCCCTCCAAATCGAGCGTATCGGTGTGGAGCTGGACCGGATTCTTCATCGACTGGGTCGGCCAGTAATTGGGTCCCACCTTGATGGTCCCGCCGCCGTCAGCGAGCGTGGTCGTCAAGATATAGCCTATGTAAAGGGATGAAACCTGACTGAGGCGAAAGGCCAAAGGCACAAAATCTTTGACCTCCTGAGACGTAGCCGGTTCAAGTACCGGCATGCGAAGGTGCTGGCAGAGATACCGGCTGTCGGCGGGAACCTGGGTCGATTCGGACCAGGGATCATCGCCAAAGACAATCACGACCCCGCCTTCCGGATTGGCCCCGGACAAGTTGCCAAGGGCCAACGCGTCGGAGGCGACATGCCCACCCACCGATTTGAATACACTCATGGCCCTCAACGGCAGCATCTGCGAGCCGTTGATCATCGCCACGCTGATGGCTTCGTTGTTGGCCATGCGGGCGCATACCCCGTGCGACTTCAACAAGTCTCCAAGATCCCCGAGCACATCGAAAAACGTCGCCACCGGCGAGCCCGGATATCCCGTAAACAGGTGGACCCCGCCGGGGGTTTCAAACGCACCCTTGACCAACAGTTCATTGCCGTTGAACAATTCGAATCCGGACTCAGCCAAGAATCTGTCTTCAAATGCACTCATGAATCACAAGCCCTCGCGTATTGCGTGGCTGCAGTAATCTTTCCCAGCCGAAGCGCGACAGAAGACATGAAATATGCCTCCTGAGTTCGCCACTGACAAGGTCATATCTTGTAGTTCGGCCCTACGCCCCAGTTTAACTTCGTTTGGAGCGTATGCCAACGACTATGTTTGCGATTGTGCACGAGCAGGAATTTGGGCTTGGCCCGGGATATTCGTACCGGCACACCCGGAACAATGCCCCGAGTGATCTGGCCGTCGACAATCAGCGCGCTTCCGGAATTGATCTTTCGCGGCGTGACCTCAATTTTTGCATCACCACTCAAAACAACCGGCCGATGGGTCAGTGAATGGGCACTGATTGGACTGAAGACGATGGCTGAGAGCAGCGGATCGACCACGGGTCCACCTGCGGAGATGTTGTGCCCTGTCGATCCGGTGGGCGTGGCAATGATCACCCCATCACCTCTAACCGAAGTTAATTCTTCACCATCAATACTTATAGCAATCTCGATCATGCGGAAGGGTTGGCCGGCTTGAAGCACGACATCGTTGACGGCGAGTGTGTGAAACTTGTCCTGCTGTTCGTCCATCTCGGCTTCAAGCATCAGCCTTTCACTGACCATCATGCGATCTGACTTTATGAGTGCAATGATTTGGTCGATATCTTTGGGACTGAATTCCGCCAGATATCCCAACTTTCCCAGATTGATGCCCAAGAGCGGTCGCTGATTGTCGCCAAAGGCCCTGGCCACTCCAAGCAGAGTACCGTCTCCGCCCAGAACGACAACGATTTCGCCAGGCAGCTTACTCGCCTCGTCCAAAGTCTGCCGGGAAATATCGACACTGATGACCTCAGCCAGATCGGTAAACTTCCGGCAAATCAGCTTCAAGGCGGGCGTAACTCCCTCGCGGTCATGATTCGCCAGGACCAGGATTGCCTTTTTCTTCCCGGTCATTTTGCCATCCTGAACGCTTGAACCCCCCGCATCGCCGCGGGCTGAGGATGCTGGTTGATTCCGGTTCGATCCAACTCGATCGCCTCGCGAAGATACTTGGCCAGTCCGGCCACATCGAGGCCGACCTGGATCAGTTGTGGGCCGCGATCGCTGTGCTTGACGAGCTGATCGGTCGGCATGGCTATGTGGTGCAGTGCGGTTGTCGGTAGTTTCTGTTCGCAGGCGAACTGCATTACTGAAGCGCCGAATCCCCCTGTCTTGCTGTGTTCTTCAAGAATGACCAGCGGCACCTCTCGCCCGAGCCAATCCGCGATCAGTTCCGCGTCCAGCGGCTTGGCGAACCGTGCAGAGACCACAGCGGCGTCGATGCCCTCCGCTGCCAAAAGCTCAGCGGCCTGCAGGGCAGACGAGACCGGCGAGCCGTAGGCGAGGAACACGGCGTCGCGCCCTTCCCGTATTGTTCTTGCCCGGCCCAATTCAAAGGGTACCGCCGGATTGATCGGATTGGGCACGACGTCACGCGGATATCGGATCGCTACCGCTCGGCCGGAGTTGATCGCAAACCGAAGCGCTTCGGCCAATTCAAGTTCGTCGGCGACGGCGCAGCAGACCATGTTGGGCAAGACCTGCAAAAACGCCAAGTCGGCAAAGCCGTGGTGGACCGCTCCGTCCGATCCGACCAGCCCTGCCCGGTCGATTGCGAATACCACCGGCAGGCCTTGCAGGATGACCTCCTGCCAGATCTGATCGAAGGCCCGCTGCAGAAATGTGGAGTAGATGGCGACCACCGGCTTGAAGCCTGTCTTGGCCAGGCCCGCGGCAATATCCACCGCGGCACTTTCGCAAATGCCGACGTCGAAATAACGATCAGGAAAACGATTCTTGAATTCCACCAGCCCCGTTCCGTCGGGCATGGCTGCGGTGAGGGCGACAATTTTTTCATCCGCTTCCGCCAGCTCGACCAATGTCTGCCCGAAGGCGCTGGTAAAGCTCTTTCGGCCGGGCTTGATTATGGCTTCCTCGCCGTTAAGCTCGAACGCGCTGGGACTGTGGAACTTGCATGGGTCGGAAGCAGCGAACTCGAACCCCTTGCCTTTTTCGGTGTGGATGTGCAGAAGGATCGGATAAGGCGCATCGCGGACAACGCTCAAGGCCCGGATCATCGCTTCGACGTCGTGACCGTTGACCGGTCCGAGATAGGTAATGCCGAGCTGTTCGAAAATCTGGCCGGGCGAGAGCGCGGTCTTGACACCCTGTTTGAGGTGATGCAGACTTTCCCGCATCGATTTGCCCAGCGGCATATGATTAAGCACACTATCGACCCTGCGCTTGAAATCTTCGTAAGCGTGGGTAAAGCGCAGACGATTAAGATATTTGGCAAACGCCCCCTGGGTGACATCGATGGCCATCGAGTTTTCGTTCAGGATGACCAGAAACTGGCGATGCAGCAGGCCGGCGTTGTTGAGTCCTTCGAACGACAGTCCGTTAACGATACTGGCGTCTCCGACGACGGCGACAACGCGGTTGGTTCGCTTGGCAAGTTCATCGCCTCGGGCCAGACCGACTGCCGTCGCGATCGAGGTGCCCGCGTGGCCAACGCTGAATTGATCATAGTCGCTTTCGTGAATATCCGGAAATCCGCTCAGTCCGTTCGCCTGACGCAAGGAGGCAAACCGCTCACGTCGGCCCGTGACGATCTTATGCACATAGCATTGATGGCCGACATCCCAAAGCAACCGATCGGTCGGAAAATTAAAGCAATGATACAGTGCCAGCGTCAACTCGACGACGCCCAGGTTGCTGGCCAAGTGCCCACCTGATTTGGAAACGGTCTCCACAATCATCTGGCGCAGTTCGCCGGCCAGCTCGCGCAACTGGGCCACGTCGAGTTTCTTCACATCTGCGGGCGAATTAATTGTATCAATTAAAGCCATTCGGCTCTCTCCCTGACGGATAGTAGTTTTTACAATCCTTTTCAAAACCGCCAATCATTGGCGTGACGGTGACCTCACGGACGCTCTTGAGGTTTTGAAACCGTTTTCAGTTTTCTCGTCCCAGGACAAACTGGGCCAACTCTCTCAAAGGCTCGGCGGATTGGCCGAGCGGGTCGAGGGCGGCAATCGCTTCGGCGATCAGTGCGTCAGCCCTGGCCTTGGCCCGATCGACGCCAAGCAAGACGGCATAATTCGGCTTGCCGGCGCCGGCGTCTTTGCCGGTATGCTTGCCGACCGTTTCACGAGTGCCGGTGACATCCAGCAGGTCATCGACGATCTGGAACGCCAAGCCCAATTTCGTGCCGTATTGCCCCAACAATTCAACATTCGTCTGGTTTGTTCCCGCGGCAAGGGCCCCCAGGCGCGTGCTGCATCGTATCATTGCAGCCGTCTTGAGCAAATGAATCTGTTCCATGACGGCCGGATCGTTTTTCCCATTTTGATAGTCCATGTCCATAGCCTGTCCGCCGGTCATCCCGCCGGGCCCGCCGGCCTCAGCCAGCTCGGCACACATTCGCGCTGCAAGCTGGGGCGGTTGAATATGCTTGGCGAGAAGCTCGAAGGCAAAAATCAGCAGCGCATCGCCGGCCAGGATCGCCATCGCTTCCCCGTAGACCTTATGGCTGGTGGGCCGGCCGCGGCGAAGGTCGTCGTCGTCCATCGCGGGCAGGTCGTCGTGGATCAGCGAAAAGGTATGCACCATCTCGACCGCAACCGCCGGGATCATCGCCTGTTCGAGCGACCCTCCGCAGGCCTGGGCCGACAGCAGTGTCAGCACGGGCCTCAATCGCTTTCCACCGGACTCCAGACTGTAGCGCATGGCGTCGCGCAGACCGGTCGGGCCGGTGAGTTCGACCGAACAATACCTGTCGATCGCCCGGTCGATCTGATCGCCCCAATGGGCGATAACGTCCTTAGTCCCGCTATGTCCGGAACTTATGGTCATTTCTTAAACCAGAAGGATATCCGCTGTTTCGTAGAGAATAGTGTAAGTTTACACATTTTACCCGACAAAAGCTAGTAGTTCGATCATTTGCGTTGCGGACGGGCTGGCGGCAATCGACAGCTTGGTCTGGCTCAATTCTATCCCATCGGATACAATCCCCCTGATTATGGCGGACCGGAGATTTGTCTATGATCATCCTCGGCCGGCGGTAACGGTCGATGTGGTGTGCTGTCGGCGTCTCGACGGGCGGTGCCAGGTGGCGCTCGTTCGTCGGACCGGCGAGCCTTTCGCCGGCGCGTGGGCGTTGCCGGGAGGGTTCGTGAACATCGACGAAGATCTTCCCGATGCCGCTCGACGCGAACTGGCTGAAGAGACCGGGCTTAGGCCGATATGGATCGAACAGTTTTATTGCTTCGGCGCCCCTGGGCGAGACCCGCGAGGCAGGACGATTTCCGTCGCCTATGTGGCGAGGGTCGATCCGACCCAGACGGGCCGGGCGGCAGACGACGCTGCGCAACTGCGATGGTTTGACATGGAGGACTTGCCGACACTGGCGTTCGACCATGATCGGATTATCAAAAAGGCCCGACCCGCACTGGCTGATTGGCAGAAACTTGGCCGAATAGAGTAGACGGTTTATTGTGGAACAACGCTTGACAGAATCATGAGTTTAACAGGCTCGATAAGTACAAGACGGCTCAAGGCGATCATTGAGCGCGAGTTCAACGAGATCATACGCGATCCGTTGTACCTGACGCTGGCGATCCTTGTGCCGCCCGTGGTCATGATGATCTTCGGCTTCGGGCTGGCGTTGGATATCGAGCATGTGCCGTTGGGCATTCTCGACCAGGACAACACCGAACTAAGCCGAGCCTATGCCGACTGCTTCACCCAATCGGAAACGTTCGAGACCGCTCACCGCTATCGCGATATGGAGGTTCTGGATGAAGATCTTCGCCTTTCCCGATTGCGGGCGGGTTTGGTGATTCCGGAAGGCTTCGAACGCACTGTCCGCCGAGGCGGCCAGGCTACGGTTCAACTGCAGGTCGACGGCACCATTCCCGTCCGAGCCCAGATTATCCGTTCCTATGCGGAAGCGGTTCACCAACATTTTCTGGAGCAGGTCCTCATGCAAGGCCGGCCCGCGCCGCCAAGCGCTCGGGTCGAGATTTTTCCCAAGGTCTGGTTCAACCAGGATCTGCGCAGCGCCAACTTTGTCGTGCCGGGCCTGGTCGCGACCATGCTGATGTTCTATCCGGCCTTGCTGACCACCCTCAGCATCGTCAGAGAAAAGGAATCCGGCTCCATCCACGCGCTCTACTGCTCGCCCATTACGAAAACCGAATTGCTCTTGGGCAAACTGCTGCCCTATCTTGGAATTTCCCTGGTGAATTTCGTAGCCATGTTCGCCTTGACGCTGTATCTGTTTGCTGTACCGCTGGGCGGCAGCCTTTTGTTGATCATCGTTGCGACCAGCGTATATGTGTTTTCCACCTGCAGCATCGGCATGTTGATTTCCGTGCTGGTCAACCGTCAGGTGACGGCTATTCTGACCGCCGTTCTTGTGACGCTGCTGCCATCGTTTCTCTATTCGGGCTTTTTCATCCCACTGAGTGCCTCAAGCTGGTCCACCTGGCTGATCGGTCGGATTATCCCAGCTACGTATTATCTCGATGTCTTGCGAGGGGTGCTCTTGAAGAGCACGGGCTGGCGGTTTCATTGGCCGGCCATTCTGACATTATTGATCTATTCGCTGGTGATTTATTTCGTGTCGTTCAAATGTTTTCGAAAGAAGTTAGGCTGAGAAGCTCATGCGGACACTGGCCTTGATCAAGAAGGAGTTTTTGCAGTTCTGGCGAGATCCGGTCCTGCTGGTGGTGGTCCTGTGGGCCTTTACCTTCGATGTCTATCTGTGCGCAAGGGGCTTTTCGCTGGATATCCGCGGGTTTCCGGTGGCGATTTACGATATGGATCGTTCTCAGCAGAGCCAATCGATGATCGATCATCTTCACGAGCCTCGTTTTCGCCAGGTCAAGATGATCTCCGATCCCGACGAAGTTGACGAACTCTTGTCCACCGGGCAGGCGCTGATGGTCGTCGTGATTGACAATCATTTTTCCCGCCGGCTGGCACGAGGCGAGCCGGCTGAAGTCCAGGTGATTCTGGATGGCACGAATTCGAGCAGCACCGCCCAGGCACTGGGAGAAGTATCCGCGATCTTTTCGCAGGTCAGTTTCAGCCATACAGATAGTGTGAATGGTTCTCTGCGGAAAACTCACTTGCCGGTCATCATGCGATCGCGGATCCGGTTCAACGAGAATATGGAAAGCTCCTGGTCGGTCGGCTTGACGGAATTGTTCGGAGTGATCACCATGGTGGCCATCCTGCTGCCGGCGGCAGCGATGGTTCGCGAAAAGGAATATGGCACCATCGAACAACTTCTCGTCAGTCCTCTGCGCTCGTGGCAGGTTACGCTTTCAAAAATCGTCCCGATGACCCTATTGGTCGTTGGGTTCACCACGTTGTCGTTGCTGGCGGTGATGGGGGCGGCTTTTGGTCTGTATCCCAAAGGCTCGATGGGCCTGTTTCTGGTGTCCACCGCTATCTATGTGTATGCATGCGCCGGATTGGGCATGTTGCTCTCGACACTGGCAAAGAACCTTTCGCAAGTCATCCTGATGCTTACGACGGTGCTGGTCCCGATTATGTTCCTCTCCGGCACCTGGGCGCCGCCCGAAGCCATGCCCCCAGCCTTGCGATGGTTTACCCACATTTCCCCCTTATCCTACTATTACGAGCTTGGGACGGGGATATTCTTCAGGGGGTGGGGACTCAAACAGGGCATCGAGTCGCTTTTTTGGCTGTTTATCCTTGGGGGCGGCATGTTTGTTGTCGGCACTACCCGTGTCGGCAGAGAGTTTTCCTGATCCACCAAACATTGCCCGGCCGACTCACCAATAACTGCCAATATTGCCCATTCCTCCTGGTTTTGCACGCATTCAGCAGTCCGGGAGGTATGGATTGATTAGATTTGGCATTTTTGCTAGAATATAAATAGAGGCTGAGCCGCTATGACAAGGAGGGTTGGATGCACCGTTCGCGTCTCTGGTTGCCGTTGTTCGTCGGTAACAGCTTGAGATTTTGCGCCGTTCTGGTTCTCTGTGTCGCTTTCTTGCCTGAGGCTTCCGGGGGTATACCGCCCATTACTTCGGAGCATCTTTCCGATACGCGCTACAGCCTGTACCGTGACGGCTATCAGGTTAATGGCTCCGGGCAGGCCTACACGTTTTTCCAGGACAAACTGCCCGATGGCACATGGAGCAATTCTCTTCACGAGTTGAGGCAAGGTTCCGCCGACGTGATCAACTTGTTATCCACGGGCAACCATCGCTTGGTAAGCCTCAACAACCCGGCCCTGCCTCAATACTATACCGGCACCGGCGCGAATCTGACCAAGCACGACGTCTATTACAGTTGGCAGGTCACGAACCTGATGGATTTCGACGGGCAAGACGTGACGGCCAATGTCCAGGTGCAGGTCAATTGGAGCCAGACGACGCTTACTCCGCTCCAACAGGCTGCCAAGACAGCGGAATGGGAAAGCAACATCGAGGGCTGGCTCAACGATCAGTATGTTATCGTGCGAAATCAGGGACAGGCTGACGAATCGATATTCCCGGTTGCGGTGAACCTGGCGTTTGACGGCTATTACAACGTATTCGGTGGGGTCTATTACGACTATCAGCTCGTGGCCCGGCCGGGCAGTGGACGGGCGAATATGGCCAATTGGTATCTAACCGATAATGCTGCCGTCGTTACCCACGAATTTCTGCACATGATCGACAATTATGATGAATATTGGACGGGGGCGATCAACAGCTCGGATCCCGCTCTGCCCACGGATTATGCACACCTTATGGGCAGGACCACGTTTGCCTGGCGGACAGCGCTCAAACCGCTTTACTACGAGCCGATGCTCAACTGGTTCAGCATGAAAGACCCCGATACGAGTGCCTCCTATGTCCTACGGCCGGTTCCTCTGCCCTCCACATTGCTGTTGACCGGCTTCGGCCTGATTCAGATGCATCTCTTTGGCCGACTTCGACGAAAGAGGGTTTAGGCCGACTTCAACATCGCGCCGGGATACTTCCGAAAAATCGGCGTTCTTGCAGAACAACGCCGCGCGGTTATAATAGCAACAATGGTGGATCATCTGCAAGGACGGCGAATGACGTTTGTTTCCGTTGATCGCGTCGATCTTGGCAATATACGGGATAACTCTATCCAGTGATGGTGGTGCATACTGAGAGATGAAACTCGATGAAATAGTCAGACGTAAACTGCCACCCCATCCATGGGAAGAGGGGGACAAGATTCCGTGGAACGATCCAGAGTTCAGCAAGCGGATGCTGAAATCGCATCTTTCTCAAGACCATGATTGGGCCAGTCGTCGTCTCTGTATTATTGACCGACATGTGGATTGGATCGAAAAACACTTTCTCAAGGGAAGCTCTCGTATTCTTGACCTCGGCTGCGGCCCCGGTTTATATACGCATCGGCTTGCCCGGCGCGGACATCATTGTGTGGGGTTGGACTTTTCTCCTGCGGCAATTGCCTATGCACAGTCTTGCGCGTCGTCAGACGGGCTTGCTGTTGAATATCGACTGGCTGACATGCGGGAAGTGGAATTTGGAGATAGCTTTGATCTTGTTATGCTGCTTTTTGGCGAGTTCAACGTGTTTCGGCAAGACGAGGCTGAGAACGTCCTGAACAAGTCATATTCTTCTCTGAAAGACGGAGGCTCCATACTTATAGAAGGCCATACGTTCGAAGAAGTCAAACGCCAAGGGTCGGCTCCGTCCTGGTGGCAATCCGCCGCAAGCGGCTTGTTCGCCGATTATCCGCACCTGCGGTTGGAAGAACACTTCTGGGATGCCGACCATGCAGCAGCTACAACCCGGTACCTGATTGTCGATACAAGCGATGGTTCGACAACTCACTACGCATCAACGATGAAAGCTTATACGGACGAACAATACCAAGGCGTACTGACAGCGGCGGGCTTCTCGGAGATCCACAGTTTTCAAAACATGGGCGAATCAGAAACGGAGTTTAGAGAAAAACTGCGGATTGTCACAGGCAAGAAGAACACACAGTAAGCCGGTTTGGCGGACGGCGTCGTAGGGGCGATTCGTGAATCGCCCTATCCGCTTATCGATTTCGGCAAGGAGACGATCGGCTTGATTGTTGGACACGCAACCCATGCGCCACTTGATACTCGTGAAACACGCGATGCCGGAAATCTTGCCTGAGATTCCTGCTTCGCAGTGGCCACTTTCGGCCGCTGGGCGTGAAACTGCGGGGACGTATTCCGGGGACAGGATACCTATTTTGTTTGACCCGTTGACAATTTGGGGCGCCCGGGTGCTTTGGGGTGCAGGCGTCTTTGAGTTAATTTCTCTGCTTTGCGAATGAAAATGTCGTTTCCGCAGGGTCGTCCCGTACGTACCTTTTCGCGTAAAATAGCCATTTCCTGCGGATCGTCTCGGAGCAGCTCACGCCAATCGTCAACCACGCCTGCGAGCGTTCGATCGGTTACCAAGGGATCGGCAGACACCTTACCAACGTGGAATCTCGCACTGGACCACGTGTATCGCCAGGCACAGCGAACCAGCCCGGCTCGAACGGGATTGCGTTCAACGTATCGGACGGCTGCGAGCAGATGGTGCTCATCAAGGGGGCATGAAAAGAACCGCTCCTGAAACAAGTGGCCGCGAACATGGTTGGAAAAATTGATATAACGCGTATACAGACGATGGGTCTCCCCGATAGCCATCGCCAGACTCTCTCGGCGTTTCGGTACCACGATCAAATGAACATGATTGCTCATCAAACAATACGAGAGCACCCGCAGATCAAATCGCGACGCCTGTGCCTTCATCAGCCGAAGATACTCCATCCGATCGTCGTCGGACAGAAACACATCCATGGAACGCACACCCCGTTGGGTTACGTGATGAGGCTGTCCAGGCATTACAACTCTAGCGATCCTGCCCATAATGACAATATCCTATCCCATGCAAGCAGGAAGTCAAGAAAACAAGTACACTGTCCCCGGAAAAAAACCCTGTCCCCGGGAAAAAACCATCTTGCATATCAGTGCATTTTGTGATATACTATGTCATAATAAGCCTGATAAACTTGGAGCTGGCCATGCAACTTATGTCCATCGAAGATCTTGCAGTCTATCTCGGCGACTCCAAGCGTACCATTTACAAGTACATAGCCACTGGCGACTGTCCGCATTATATCCGCATCAGCAGCAAGAACATCAAGTTCGACCGTGCCGACGTCGACGCCTGGCTCGAATCCAAGAAGGTCAACCCCAAAACAAGGAAAGGAAAACCCAAATGAATCTCCTCGCCTTCCTCGCTCAAGCACAACCGATATACAGTGTTGCGTGGGGCTCGTTGCTCATGGTCATGCTTTTCTGGGGCCTGTTAATTCTTGGCATTATTTGGCTAGTTCGCTATCTACGCCGCGCTGCCAGGGAACGCCAACGTCTGCGTCTGGAATTGGGCAAGCTTGCCGAGGAAGTCCACCTTCTACGGCGGCGTCTTGATCCCGATGACCAGACACCCCCGGTATCCACCGATCCGTCCAATACGGAGGCGGATTGATCCTTGGAACCTCTCAGAACCTGCTTTTGCCTCGCATGTTATATTACAGATGTCAGCAGGCAAGAAACGGTCATTGTGAAGATGCCGGCAAGTCAATCCAATGGCGATCCGCCGGGGGGGCGCCTGACGGTATGTGCTCCGGCCGTGTTGGCTGCCGCCTTGTCCGCCAATTTTTCGGCCAATTTTCATAGACAAATCCTATTTTCGGCGGTAGTCTATACGACGATTGGGTAACATTGGCCAAAATTCGAAGGCACTTTGTCGGATACGCGAGGAGGCGTCACTATGAAACGGAACATGGGCAAGGTCTTGTTGACGAGCGGTTTGATGGGAGCATGGGTCATTCTGGTCGGCGGTTGCGTGTCGCAACAAAAATACGACGAACTGACGCGGACACATCGGATCTGCAACGATGAGCGGGTCAGGCTGGGCAGCGACCTGGCCAACGCCCTGGCCGACAAGCAGAAATTGCAGAGTGATCTGGAAGAGGCCAATCGCAACCTGGCCGGGAAGGATGCCATGATAGCGGCGCTGCAAGGCAGTTCAGACAGTAGCGGCGACGCGCTGAGACAGTTGACCAAACTGTACGACGAACTGGCCAAGCGAAACCCAACCGATCCGATCCAGATTGTCCAATTGCCGCCGGAGCTGGACAAGGCCCTTAAAGAATTTGCCGCCAAGTACCCCGAGGCGGTGCAATACGACAGCGCACGCGGCGTGCTCAAATTTATGTCCGACGTGCTGTTCGATCTCGGCAGCGATGAGGTCAAGGCGACGGCGAAGAGTTCATTAAACGAGTTCGCTGGGATCATCAATTCCCCCGCTGCGGCCGATTTCGACCTTGTCATTGTCGGCCACACCGACACTAAGCGGATTGGCAAGCCCGAAACCCGCGCAAAACATCCGACGAACTGGCATCTGTCGGTGCATCGGGCGATCGCGGTCATGAATGTTTTTCACGGTGACGCTGTGTCGGAGAATCGCATGGGTGTGATGGGTTATGGCGAATTCCGTCCCCTCACCGGTAATGACACGGCGGAAGGACAGTCCAAGAACCGCCGGGTCGAGATTTTCCTGACTCCCAAACATACCGTTGGGACGGTGAAATCCAAGGCGGCCATGCCGGCGGAAGCCCCGGCTCCCGCTCCGCCGGAGGAGAAGGAGAAATAGTCCGGCCAGACCCTGCAATCGCAGCACTCTGTCACCGGGTCACTCTTCGCTGAACGAAGGCGAGTTCCTCTGTGGGTTCGCGCAGGGTTCGTCGAAAACTGGTTCGACACCCGGCTTGGGAATAATGATGCGTGGCGAAGGGAAGATGGACCCTGCTTTGTGTTACTCGCCGAGCACCTTCTTTCGGCGGAGGATGTGATGATAGTGCTGGGCGAAACGGTGGGCTTCGTCGCGGATATATTGTAAGAGTTTCAGGGCCGGGTCGGTGCGCGGCAGTTTGATCGGCTTGCCGCCATGGCCGGTGAAGATGGTTTCTTCCTTTTTCGCCAACGTGATGACCCGCGGCGGGGTGAGTTTCAGTTCGGCAAACGCATCCAGCGCACTGCGCAATTGCCCGAGGCCGCCGTCGATCAGAATCAGGTCGGGAAGCAGTTCGTCGCCTTCGGCAACGTGTCGGTAGCGTCGGCCAATCACCTCGCGCAGCATGGCGCAATCGTCGCTGCCTTCGACCGTCTTGATCCTGAACCGCCGATAACGATCCTTGAAGGGCACCCCGTCGATAAAGCAGACCAGCGACCCGCACGCCTCTTCGCCGCCGATGTTGGCGATGTCGAACCCCTCGATAATTCGCAGCGGGGCGTCCAGTTCGAGCAGATTTGCCAATCGCTCCAGACCTTCCTTGGGATCCGAGAAGAAGACCTCCGGCTGCAAATGGACATCGGGCTTGCCGGATTGGTCGAGGGCCTTGAGGGCATCGATTTGATCGCGGAGCTTGGCGGCGGTTTCGAAGTCCGTCGCTTCGGAGGCTCCTTTCATCTGCTTGCGCATCTGACGAAGGACCACAGACCGCTTGCTGGAGAGAAACTTGATCAGCCGCTGGATGTCGCCGCGATACGATGCCTTGTCGATTTTGCCGGCACACGGAGCACTGCATTGGCCGATGGCATGGAGCAGACACGGGCGAAAGTATTTCTTCCGAAGATCTTCTTCACTGATATCCAGGCGACAGGTGCAGAACTTGAACACCCGCTGGAGCTGCTGGACAGCGGCCCGCAGCCCCCTGACGTTGACAAAAGGCCCGAAAAGCTTCGACCGCCGATCCGGCTCACGGGTCACGTAAACGGCGGGAAAATCTTTCCACGTCGTGATTTCAAGATAGGGGAAGGTCTTATCGTCGGTCAGCCGTTCATTGTAGACGGGCTGAACATCCTTGATGAGCCGGTTTTCATGCAGCAGGGCTTCGACCTCGCTTTCGCATTCGAGAAACTCGATATCGACCACCTGCTTAACCATCTCGGCGATGG
>Ga0315281_10005660_pt1 | contig 17869 bp, 16 predicted proteins | sample YL17G07_0_MG_FD_204540 | JGI IMG/M metagenome (GOLD analysis project Ga0315281, IMG submission 204540) | Sediment microbial communities from Yellowstone Lake, YNP, Wyoming, USA - YL17G07_0 | ecosystem: Environmental > Aquatic > Freshwater > Lake > Sediment | place: USA: Wyoming | collected...
TATGCACTACATGAACTCGATTGTCAAGAGCGACGTTCATTTTCCCCTGGAAATCCGGATCTCTTCCTGTAGTGTGAAAAATCAGCTAAAATTTAGGTAATCAATAAGGGCCGGGAGGGGGTATGGGGGAACAACCAAATTCTTACCGGGCGGCACTGGATGCCGCCCGTAAGCCCCCGTAGCGGAGGGGGGACCCGAATCCTATGAAGGCTATTTCGGCGACGCGCCCAAGACTCTGTTCATATTTCTTGCCACCCCCTACCCCCTCCGATAATCGGAGGGGGGCTCTGAAATTGTCCGCGTCGCCGACAGAGGTGCGATGGGGGGAACCGATGGGACTGGTTCCCCGGGGGCCGGGGGCCAAGGGCGGCTCCAGGCCGCTCGCACTTCCCCTAACAGGGGCGATGCCCGGAGCCTGAAATTCCTTCTCACACGAAAAGAAATACCGTGGACACAAACTTGAGAAACTCGGCGATTTGCGCTAAGCTGAGGAAACCCGCCATGGCCCGTGAACAGGAAAAGCCGCTCAAAGAGCTCCACAGCGTCTGGGGGCAGTCCGAGGCCGATGTTATCAAGGCCCTTCTCGAAAGCCACGGCATCAGCTCCGTCTTCAGAGGGCGCATCCTCCATTCCATCTATCCTTTATCGGTGAATGGGCTCGGCGAGATAAAGATCTTCGTCCTGGAAGAGGACTACGAAGCCGCAAAATCGATCCTCGATGAGCTCCCGAAACCCGGGGACGTCGAGGAGTTCGAGAAGGACGAGGAAGAGCTCTAACCCCCGGTCCGTCCCACCCCCCACCTTTTTTCTCATTTATTTCGCTTGACTTTTGGTATTTTCTCCCCTATATTTTAATAAAAACGGGATGAAACGGGACGAATTGGGATAGACCGTCATGACTAACTCTTTCAACGGAAGCTACACGGCCCGGCTCGACGCCAGCGGCCGGATCAAGATCCCCGAGAAATTCAGGGAAACCATCGAGGCTGTCTACGGCAAGGAGCTCTTCATCACGTCCCTCAGCGATGAGTCCATTCAGATCTATCCCCTTTCCGTGTGGGAGGAGATGACCGGCATCGCCAGCGAGGGCGCCCTTCACCTCCGCCCGGACGTCCGGAAGTTCATGCTCCGCGTCAACAGGAAAGGGTCGACTCACGAGATCGATCTCAAGGGTCGTGTCTTGATAAGCCAGGTCCTGAGGGAAAAGGCCGGGCTCCGGGACGAGGTCGAGGTCATCGGCCTCTCCAACCATCTCGAGGTCTGGAACAAGGACAACCTGGACGGGACTCTCGACGAGAAACCCCTGACGGACGCGGACTTCGAGAACATCGCCCAGCTGGTCCCTCGAGGGAAACGGGAATGATCACCCATGGACACGTTCCCGTCCTTCTTGAAGAGGCTCTAGCGTTCCTGGACGCGGGAAGGGCGGGGACTTATATCGACGGCACGTTCGGCCTGGGGGGCCATTCCGTCGAGATCCTGAGAAGAAACCCCGGGGCGTCGATCGTGGGGTTCGACCGTGACGAGACCTCGCTCCGAGAGGCCCGGGAAAGGTTGGCCGAGTACGCGGACCGGGTCCGGCTTTACCACGCCGACTTCAGGGATCTCCCCGAGGACGAGATCGATTTTGCCTCCGTCCGGGGGCTCCTTCTCGACTTGGGCATCTCGTCCTTCCAGCTCGATTCCCCGGAGCGCGGTTTCAGTTTCAACGCGGCCGGCCCGCTCGACATGCGCATGGACCGGAGAATGAAGACGACCGCGGCCAGGGTCCTGGAAAAATACTCCGAGCCCAAACTCGACGGGATGTTCCGCCGATACGGAGAGCTGCCTCAAACGAAGAGACTCGCCCGCGAGATCGTCACCCGGCGGAAGCTCCGGCCCTTCGAGACCACGGACCAGCTCCGCCGCCTCGTCGAAGAGATCTACCGGTGGCGGCCGCAGAAGGGCAAGGTCCACCCCGCCGCCAAGGTGTTCCAAGCCTTGAGGATCGAGATCAACGGCGAGCTGGAAGGTCTCGCCGAATTCCTGGAAAGAATGGCGGTCCTGGCCCGACCGGGGACCCGGTTCGTTGTCATCGCTTTCCATTCCCTGGAGGACCGGATCATCAAGCGCACGTTCGCGGCGCTGTCGGCGTCCGGGGAAAGCGTCCCCCGGATGAAGGCGCTGACCAGAAAGCCCATCACGGCCTCCGAAGAGGAGGTCAGGGCGAATTCAAGGGCGCGTTCGGCCAAGCTGAGGGCAGCGGAGAGGGTCTGAATGGTCAACAGAAAATACGACCCCAAAGAGATCGCCCTGGGCGCGGCATTTCTCCTGTTCCTCCTTGTCATCGTCACGTTCTACATCTTGTACCAGAGCGAGGCCATTCAGTTAGGCTATAGGATCGCCGGCCTGGAGGACCGGGTCACGAGGATGAAGGAAGAGATCAAGAAGCTCGAGACGAAAAAGGCAGGCCTGCTTTCCCTCCGCCGGGTCGAGGGGATCGCCCGGGAGGGCCTCGGTCTGACCGACCCCAAGCCCGGGCAGGTCCTCTACGAAGGCGTCGACCTCCCGCGGGAGAAGAAGAGACCATGAGGGGCCTGTTCTCGAACGGGATGAGGCCGAGGGCCCTGGCCCTGGCCATGATCCTGGCGGTCTGGTTCGTCGCGGCCTTCGGACGGCTGGTCCACTTCCAGATCCTCAACCACGGCCGCCTCAAGGCCGAGGTCCTGGAGCAGAGTCAGAACGACATGGAAGTCCTTCCCAAGAGGGGGACGATCTACGACCGGAACGGAAAGATCCTGGCCCGGAGCCTCCCCGCGCAGTCCGTGTTCTTCTCTCCGCTCAAGAGCGAGTCCGCTTCCGCGCAAATGGAACAGGTCGTCCGGCTCAAGGACCTGCTCGGCCTTTCGGAAAATGAGCTGTCCCGCATCCGGACAAGACTCCAGAAAAGAGACCCGTTCATCTGGATCAAGAGGAAGATCGATCCCGAAGCGGCTGGAAGGATCATGGACCTCAACATCAAAGGGATCTTCCTCCAGGAAGAGAACAAGAGGTCCTACCCATTGGAAACCTTGGCCGCCCACGTCCTTGGGGGGGTCGGGATTGACGATAACGGGCTGGCGGGGGTCGAGCTTCAGTACGACCGTCTCCTCGAAGGCGAAAAGGGCCGGCGGCTTATCCTGCGGGACGCCCGGCGGAGATCCTATCAGATCGAAACCCTCAAGGAGGCCGTGCCCGGAAAGGACCTGTTCCTGACCATCGACGAAACGATCCAGTACATCGCCGAATCCGAGCTTGAAAAGGCCATCGCCGTCTGCGGCGCCGACTGGGGGACGGTCGTCATCGCCGACCCCAAGACGGGCGAGGTCCTGGCCATCGCCAACCGGCCCGTCTACGACCCGAACAATTATCCGCCCGCCGTCCCCGGCGAAGGCGTGAACCGGGCCATCCAGCACACCTTCGAACCCGGGTCAACGTTCAAGATCGTCACGGCCGCGGCGGCCATGGAGCTGGGCCAGGTCGGTCTCGGCGAGACCTACGACTGCCGCGAAGGTTCCATCTCCGTCGGCGGGACCTTGGTCCGGGACCACAAACGAATGGGCATCCTGTCTTTCCCCGAGGTGTTCATCGAGTCCTCCAATGTGGGGGCCATCAAGATCGCCCAGGAGATCGGCGAGCGGAACCTCTACCAGATGATTAAGACGTTCCACTTCGGCGAGCGGACCGGGATCGACCTCCCCGGCGAGGAGTTCGGGATCTGCCGGCCCTTGTCGAGCTGGAGGAAATCCTCGCTGCGCATCGCCATCGGCTACGAGATCTCGGTCACGGCCGTCCAGGTCCTCAGGGTCATGAACGTGTTCGCCACCCGCGGCCGGCTCGTCAGGCCTTCCGTTTCCCTCGACGTCGAGGTCCGCGGGATTTCGGGCGCGGAGAACCAGGAGCTTCCCAAGGTCCTTTCCGAACGGACGGCTTCCGAGCTGGCGGAAATCTTCAAACGCGCGGTCGAAGAGGGGACGGGCCTGCCGGCCAGGCTTGAGGGGTTCGACATCGCCGGCAAGACCGGAACGGCCCAGAAGTTCGACGAGGAGATCGGCCGGTATTCCTCCGCCAAGCACCTGGCCTCGTTCGTGGGCTTCGTCCCCGCCGACGATCCGGTCATTTCCATGATCGTCGTCCTCGACGAGCCCAAGGGTCTGATGCAATACGGCGGCCAGGTGGCCGCTCCCGTGTTCCGCGACATCTCGGCCCGCGTCCTCCGTTACCTCCGCGCGGCCCCGAAGCCGAAGGCTGAAACCCTGGTCACCGCGAAGATGGCGAAAGCGAGCCGGCCATGAGACTCCAGGATGTCATCAAGGAAGCCGGCATCCTGTCTTCGGACGCGAGCGGGCTGGAAGAGATCCTAGGCATCGCCTACTCGTCCAAGGAGGTCCGGCCGGGCTCCCTCTTCGCCGCCCTGAAGGGCGAAAAGAGCGACGGCATGAATTTCGTCTCCGAAGCCGAAGCTAAGGGCGCCGCTGCCGTTCTCTCCGAGTGGCCGCGGCCCCAGACCGTCAGAGTCCCCTGGGTCCGGGTCGCCGATGCCCGGGAAACCATGGCCCTCGCCGCCGCCAACCTCTACGGCCGCCCGTCCATGAAACTCAGGGTCATCGGGGTGACCGGGACCAAGGGGAAGACGACGACCACTTACATCCTGGAGGAGATCCTCAAGGCCGCCGGCTCCACCCCCGCCGTTATCGGGACCATCGATTACCGGGGGCCCGGGTTCCGGGTCCAGGCCGCCAGGACGACGCCCGAGGCGCCGGACATTCAGAGGATGCTGAGCGAGATGGTCGAGGCGGGCGCCTCCCACTGCCTGATGGAAGTCTCATCCCACGCCCTCGAGCAAAAACGCGTCTGGAGCGTGAGCTTTGACGTGGCCGTTTTCACGAACCTGAGCGGCGAACACATGGATTACCACGGTTCGATGGAGCACTACTTCGAGGCCAAGAAGAAGCTCTTCTTCTTGAACCACAAACAGGTGGCGTCGGTCGTCAACATGGACGACCCGTGGGGAAAGAAGCTCGTTTCCGAACTTCCCATGCGGACCATCACCTACGGCCTGGAACCGGCGGCCATCGTCCGCGCCGAGCGCTACAAACTCTCCGATCAGGGCGTAGAAGCCCAGGTCAGCTATCCGGGGGGGCAGATGCTCCTCACCTCCCGGCTGGTCGGCAGGCACAACCTCTACAACATCCTGGCCTCGACCGCTTCGGCCCTGGTCCTCAACATCCAGCCCGGCGATATCGCGCGGGGGATCTCCGCCCTGCAGGGCGTGCCGGGCCGGTTCGAGAGGGTCGAGAACGGGCTGGGGGTCTGGATCGTCGTCGACTACGCGCACACGGACAATGCCCTCGGTTACCTGCTGGAGACCGTCCGGGACCTGAAGCCGAGACGGATCATCCTGGTCTTCGGCGCGGGCGGGAACCGGGACACGGAAAAGAGGGAGAGGATGGGCGACGTGGCGGCGCGACTGGCCGACTGGTCCATCCTGACCTCCGATAACCCCCGTTCGGAGGACCCGCTCCGGATCATCGCCGGCATCGAAAAAGGGTTCGGGAAGAACGGGGCGAAGAATTACGAGATCGTCCCCGACAGGAGGGAGGCCATCCGGAAGGCCCTGGCCCTCAGCCGGAAGGGCGATTACGTCCTGGTCGCCGGGAAAGGCCATGAGGACTACCAGATCTTCAGCGATAAGACCATCCCTTTCAACGATATCGAAGTCATCAAAACCCTCGTCGAAGAGATGGGAGGGAAATGAGCGTGGCTGAGATCCGTTTGGAAGAGCTTGCCCGAAGGGTGAAGGGCCGGGTCCTTCAGGGTTCCCCCTCGCTCGTGTTCCGGGGGTACTCCATCGATTCCCGGCTCGCCAGGGAGGGCGATCTCTTTTTCGCGATCGTGGGGAACAGGGACGGACATGACTTCATCCCGCAGGCCGCCGCGAAGGGGGCCCTCGGGGCCCTCGTTTCCGGGAGTGCCGCCGCGCCGGGAAAGGATTTCGCCCTGGTCCGGGTTAAGGACACCGTCCAGGCGCTCCAGGACCTGGCCAAGAGCGTCCTTGCCGACACTTCCGTCCAGGTCGTCGGGATCACGGGCAGCGTGGGCAAGACGACCACCAAGGAATTCGCGGCGGAGATCCTGTCCGCCGAATACTGCGTCCTGAAATCGGAGAAGAACTTCAACAACCGCCTCGGTCTCGCCCTTTCCCTCCTGAAACTCGAAAAAAGACACCAGGTGGCGGTCGTCGAGATGGGCATGAGCGCCCCGGGCGAGATCGCCGGGTTGACCCGGATCGCGCCGCCCGACGTCTCCGTCATCACTAATATCCATCCCGTCCATCTCCAGTTCTTCGGCAGCATGGAAGGGATCGCTTTGGCCAAGAAGGAGATCCTGGATGGGACGAAGGACGGCGGAACGGCCGTCCTCAACGGCGACGACCCCCGGGTCGCCGGGATCGCCGCCTCCTGGAAAGGACGGCGGGTGCTTTTCGGCCGCTCCCCCGCCTGCGATGTCAGCGCTTCGAATATCCGGCACAGAGGCTATGACGGATTGAGCCTCGAATTGACATACGGTCGCGAGGGAACCGCGATCGACCTCCCCTTCATCTACGAGAGCTTCGTCGATTGTTTCCTGGCGGCCGCGGCCGCGGCCTATGCCATGTCCTTGCCTATGGAAGCGGTGATCTCGAAAGCGCCTTCGCTTAAGCCTTATGCGATGAGAGGGACCCTGATCCTGCTCGGGAAGGGCATCCGGCTCGTCGACGACTCGTACAATTCCAACCCTGGAGCCTTGGATGCGGCCCTGAAAACCCTGGCCCTCCTCCCCGCGCCGAGGAGGGTCGCCGTGCTCGGAGACATGCTCGAGCTCGGAGAAAAAGAAGGAGAGTTCCACGCCGCGGCCGGACGGACGGCCTCCCGTTCGGGATGGGACCTCCTGGTCACGGTCGGCCCCCTCGCCAGGCGCATGGCCGAGGGGGCGGCGGCCGCGGGCATGGACCGGGCGCGAATCCTGTCCTTCTCCGACTCCATTGAAGCGGCTGGAGGCATCGTTCCCCACCTCCGGGAAGGGGACCTGATCCTGGTCAAAGGGTCGAGGGGCATGGGGATGGAAAGGATCGTTGAGGCCCTCAAGGAAAGGATCAAGGAGTAGATCGTGCTTTACTGGCTGCTCGTCCCGCTCCGGAAGGACTTTTTTTTCTTCAACGTCTTCCGCTACATCACGGTCCGCACGGCCTTGGCCGGGCTCACCGCCCTGCTCCTCAGCCTCATCCTCGGACCCTGGCTCATCCGCTTCCTCAAGAAGCGCCAGATCGGCCAGGAGATCCGGGCCGAAGGGCCGCAATCCCACTACGCCAAGAAAGGCACCCCGTCCATGGGAGGGATCCTGATCATCGCTGCCACGGTCTTCCCGACCCTTCTCTGGGGGAACTTTGACGACATCTATATCTGGCTGGCCATGGGCGCGATGGTCTTCTTCGGGGCCGTGGGCTTCATGGACGACGTCCTCAAGGTCCGGAAGAAACGCTCCCTGGGCCTTTCCAGCCGCCAGAAGATCGCCCTCCAGTTCCTTCTGGCGACCCTGATCGGCCTGGCCCTCATCGGACTCGGGCTCTCGAAGAAATTCAGCCTCGTCATCTCCCTTCCGTTCGTCAAGGACTGGACGGCTTATTTGGGCTGGTTCTACCTGCCCTGGATCGTCTTCATCCTGGTCGGCTCGTCCAACGCGGTCAACCTGGCCGACGGATTGGACGGCCTGGCCATCGGCCTGACCTTCTTCAGCGCGACGGCCCTGACCGCGCTCACCTACATCGTGGGAAACATCAAGTGGTCGAACTACCTCGGCATCGCTTACGTCAGCTCGGCCGCTGAGCTGACGGTCTTCGCCGGCGCTTTAGCCGGGGCCTGCCTGGGCTTCCTGTGGTTCAACTGCCACCCAGCCCAGGTCTTCATGGGGGACGTGGGGGCCCTGTCCCTCGGCGGGACCCTGGGTCTCATCGCCATCCTCATCAAGCAGGAGTTCCTGCTCTTCTTCGTGGCCGGCGTGTTCATCGTGGAGGCGCTTTCGGTCCTCCTCCAGGTCTCCTATTTCAAGCTGAGCGGGGGAAAACGCGTCTTCAAGATGGCCCCCCTGCACCACCACTTCGAGCTGATGGGCTGGCCCGAGGAGAAGGTCGTCATCCGCTTCTGGATCCTGGCCATCGTCTTCGCGCTCTTCAGCTTGACGACATTGAAACTGAGATGATCATGGAATTGAAAGATAAGAAGGTCCTGGTCGTGGGACTCGCGAGGACGGGGGAAGCCCTGTGCCGTTTCCTCCTCCGCCGGGGGGCACGCGTCCGGGTCACCGAAAAGAAGACCTGGGAAGCTTTGGGCCGGGGAGCCGTCCTTCTGAGGGACCGGGGCGTCGAGTTCGAGACGGGCGGCCATAAGCTCCAAACCTTCTTGGGCGCCGACCTCGTCGTGCTGAGTCCGGGCGTCCCCCCTCTCTCCGAATCCGGCGCCGCGGCGGAAAAAGGGGTCCCCGTGATCTCGGAGATCGAGCTGGCTTACGCCTTTCTCAAGGGACGGATCGTCGGGATCACCGGATCGAACGGCAAATCCACGACGACAACCCTGGCCCACAGGATCCTCGAGGACTCCGGCCTCAAGGCGTTCGCAGCCGGCAATATCGGGACCCCGCTCATCTCGTTCGCGGACCGGAGCCGGGACGACGACATCTACGTCACCGAGATATCGAGCTTCCAGCTCGACGCCGTCCGGGACTTCAAGGTCGCCGTCTCGGCGTTCCTCAACATCTCCCTGAACCACCTGGACTGGCATAGATCCTTCGAGAATTATTACGAGGCCAAGAAGAAGCTCGTCCTCGCCCAAGTCAAGGGCGATGCCGCCATCCTCAACCGGGACGATGCCGCGGTCTGGGCCCTGCGGTCGGAAGCGAGGTCGAAGGTCTATGCGTTCAGCCGGAGGAGGAAGGTGGCCAAGGGGTGCTTCCTCCAGGACGGCCGGATCGTTATCCGGGATCGGGCCGAAACGCCCCTCATGAAGGCTTCGGAGGTCCGGCTCCCGGGCCTTCACAACCTGGAAAATGTCATGGCCGCCGCCCTCGTCGGACATCTCTTCGGCGTCCCTCCGGGACGGATGCGGGCAACGATCAAAGGGTTCAAGGGACTGGAACACAGGCTGGAGAACGTCCTGACCATTAAAGGCGTCCTTTTTGTCAACGACTCCAAGGCCACGACCGTGGACGCCACCATCAAGGCCCTGGAAAGCTTCGATAGAAAGATCGTCCTGATCCTGGGCGGCAAGGACAAGGGCAGCGACTTCACGCTCCTCAGAAGGTCCCTGGAAAAGAAGGTCCGGAAGGTCCTGCTCATCGGGCAGGCAACCGAAAAGATCCGGTCGGCCATCCAGGGAACGGCGCCGCTCGAGACGACCGCATCTTTCAAAGAACTTGTCCGGAAAGGGTTCGAGGCAGCCTCGCCCGGGGACGTCGTGCTCCTGGCCCCGGCCTGCACGTCGTGGGACATGTTCAACAACTTCGAGGAACGGGGACGGACCTTCAAGCGCGAGGTAAAAAACCTCGCCCGAAAAGTGGAAGGAAGATAGGGCAAGGACCATGGAGAGCACCCATCGCTTCAGCTTCGACAAGTCCCTGCTCGTCGTGACGCTTCTTCTTCTCGTCATTGGGATCGTCATGGTCTTCAGCTCGTCGGCCGTCCTGGCCGGGGTGAAATACCGGCAACCGCTCTACTTTCTGGCTCAGCAGGTGATGGGGGCCGTGGCCGGTCTCATCCTGGCCGCCGTCATCATGTCGGTCCGAAAGCCCTTATTCCAGGCGCCGGCCGCGGTTTACGGGCTTCTCCTGCTTTCGGCATTCCTCCTCATGCTGTGTTTCGTCATGCCGTCGGTCGCGAATACCAACCGCTGGATCCAGTTCTTCGGCATCCGCTTCCAGCCGTCAGAGCTGGCCAAGATCAGCCTCGTCCTCTTCTTCGCCTATTACTGCGAAACGAAAAAAGACAAGCTCAATGAATGGAAGACCCTGCTCCAGCCTATGGGGGTTCTTTTCTTCTTCGTCGTCCTGATCCTGAAGGAGCCGAACTTCAGCACGGCCATTTTCATCGCCGGACTCTCGGCCATGATGCTTTTCCTTGGAGGGGTCAAGCTCAGGTATTTCGCCACCCTGGGCGGGATCTTCGCCGTTCTCTTCACCCTTTACCTCTTCCAGGCCAATTACCGGATGGGCCGGATCCAGAGCTTCATCTCGCCCGACAAGGACCCACTGGGAACGAACTTCCAGGTCAATCAGTCCAAGCTGGCGGTCGGCTCGGGAGGGCTGCTCGGAGTTAGCCTCGGCCAGAGCACTCAGAAGCTGTTCTTCCTTCCTTTCGCCCATACGGACTTCATCTTCGCCATCCTCGGCGAGGAAGCCGGGCTCGTCGGAACGACCTTCACCCTCTTCCTGTTCTTCGTCTTTCTGTGGAGGGGACTCGCGATCGCCTTCCGGACGCCGAACCCGGCCGATAAGCTGATCGCGGCGGGCATCACGCTGGCCATCACCGCCCAAGCCCTCCTCAATATCAGCGTCGTCCTAGGGCTCGGACCGGCCACCGGGATCCCCCTCCCCTTCATCTCCTACGGGCGGTCCGCCCTCGTCTGCAACCTGGCCGCCGTCGGCATCCTCCTCAACATCTCCGGGAAGAAGGGAGACATCGGGGTCAGGCCATGAAGCCCAGGCGCATCGTTATCAGCGGAGGAGGGACGGGGGGACATCTCTATCCCGCTCTGGCCGTCGGCCGCAGGCTCCGGGAAAAGGACCCATCACTCGGGCTGACCTATATCGGGGGCCACCGGGAGATCGAAAGGAAGATCATGGCGGAACAGGGCGTCGACTTCATCCCCATGAGGATCGAGGGGCTGAAGGGACGGGGGCTGAAAAGTGTCCGCGCCCTCTTCCTCCTCCCCTTCTCCTTCCTGCGGGCGTTCGTCATCCTCCGCCGGATCCGGCCGGCCCTGGTCATCGGCGTCGGGGGCTACAGCTCGGGACCGGTCGTCCTGTCGGCCGCCTGGATGCGGACGCCGACCCTCATCCTCGAACAGAACGTCCGGCCGGGATTCACCAACAGGATGCTCGCCCGCTGGGTGGACAAGGCCGTCGTGGCCTTCGAAAGTTCGCTCCCCGGATTCCGGGGAAAAGGCGTCCGGCTGGGCAACCCCGTGCGCGGGGAATTTTACGCGATGCCGCGAAAAGCGAGGGGAGACAAGCTGAACGTGCTCGTCTTCGGCGGCAGCCAGGGTTCCCGCTTCCTGAACAAGGCGGTCGCGGAGGCCCTCCCCCTGCTCCGGGAAAGAAGGGCCCGCCTGGCCATCATCCACCAGACGGGAAACGACGATTGGGAATGGGTCGACAAAGCCTATCGGGAATCCGGTTTCGACGATGCCACGGTCGCTCCCTATTTTTCGGAAATGGCCGCGTGTTTTCAAACGTCCGATCTGATCGTGAGCCGGGCGGGCGCCACAACCTGTGCCGAACTCATCGCGTCCGGGAAGCCTGCGCTCCTCATTCCCTTCGCGGGAGCTTCGGAGAACCACCAGAAGCCGAACGCCCGTGAGCTGGAAAGGGCGGGGGGGGCGGACGTCATCCTGGAAAAGGACCTGACCCCGGAGGTCCTGGCCCGGCGCATTCTTGACCTCCTCGCTCATCCCGAGGTCCTGGACCGGATGGCGGACGGACTCGCCGGACTCCGGACTCCCGGGTCCGCGGACGAAATTGCCGAGCTGTGCTTCCGGCTCATGGAGGGAAGGGCTTAGGAGATCGGGACATGGTTAAAAGAGGATACCGCAAGCTCAAACACATCCACATGGTCGGCATCGGCGGTACGGGGATGAGCGGGATCGCCGAGGTCCTCCTCAACCTCGGTTACGGCGTTTCCGGCTCCGACCTCCAGGAGAACGAGGCCACTCAGCGCCTGGCCCGGCTCGGGGCCCGGATCGCCGTCGGGCATAAAGCGGAAAACGCCCGCGAGGCCGACGTCGTGGTCGTCTCCTCGGCGGTCCATGACGACAACGTCGAGGTCCGAAAGGCCCGGGCCCTGAAGATTCCCGTCATCCCGCGTGCGGAGATGCTGGCGGAGCTCATGCGCATGAAATACGGCATCGCCGTCGCCGGTTCGCACGGCAAAACGTCGACGACCTCGATGACCGCCCTGGTGCTCCTGGCCGGCGGTTTCGACCCGACGATCATCGTGGGCGGCCGTCTGAACACGATCGGGGCCAACGCCAAGCTCGGAGAGGGCGATTTCATTGTCGCCGAGGCTGACGAGAGCGACCGGTCCTTCCTTTACCTTTCGCCTTTCATCGCCGTCCTGACCAATATCGACGAGGAGCACCTCGACCAATACAGGGACGTCGAGGAGATCAAGAGGACCTTCATCAACTTCGCCAACAAGGTCCCGTTCTACTGTCCCGTCGTCCTCTGCCTGGACGATCCGAACCTGCAGAGCATCATCCCTGAGATCGAACGCAAGATCATTACCTACGGATTCACCGCCCAATCCGACGTTTTCGCCAGGGACTACAGCTTCGACGCGTTCTCCAGCGCCTCGACCGTCTATTCCCAAGGCAAGAGGCTGGGGGAGATGAAACTCAACGTCCCCGGTAAGCACAATATCCTGAACGCCCTGGCCGCGACGACCGTGGGCATGGACCTGGACATCCCGCCCCGGACCATTTTCCAGGCCCTGGAAAGCTATACCGGCACGGGCCGGCGTTTCGAACTCAAAAGGACGGTCCGGGACATCATGGTCATCGAGGACTACGCCCACCACCCGACCGAGATCAAGGCAACGCTGGAAGCCGCCAAGCGCGGCTGGATGCGACGCGTCGTGGCCGTCTTCCAGCCTCACCGCTACACGCGGATTTCCCATCTGATGAAAGCCTTCGCTTCGGCCTTCAACCAGGCCGACGTTCTCGTTGTGACCGAGATCTATCCCGCAGGTGAGGCGCCCATCGCCGGAATCTCCGGCAAGACGCTTTACGAGGAGATCCTTCAATTCGGGCACAAGCAGGCCTTTTTCGAGCCCGACCTGGCGAAGGTCCCCGGCCTGGTCGGGAAGCTGGCCCAGCCCAACGATATCGTTCTGGTCCTCGGGGCCGGGAACATCTCCCGCGCCATCCCCGGGATCATTGAAAACCTGGAGGCGGGAAAATAGCCATGGCGTCCTACCCGAACGTCGCTTCGATCAAGGCCCGGCCCGCCTTCCTCGCCCCACCGCTGGTCTTCCAGCGCGGCGAAGGGACCCTCCGCGCCAAGAAGACCCCCAAGCGGGTCGCTCTGCGGGCGAAGCACGTCGCCCTTCTCTTTCTCCTCCTCGCCGGGACCTTCTATTCCTTGTGCCGGGCTTACCTCTTTCTGATCTCATGGGACAAGCTGGCCATCCGGAGCGTCCAGGTCGTCTGTGACCGGCCGGCCCTGAAACGGCAGCTCGATCTGGCATTCGAAGGGAAGAGCCTGGGCAACATTCTGCTCTGTGACATCGACGGTCTGAGAACGCAGGTCAGAGCCTTTGTCCGGGTCAAAGAGGCCCGCATCCGGAAGGTCTTTCCGTCCTCTCTGAGGGTTGAGGTCGTGGAAAGAACGCCCAAGGCCCTCGTCCAAGGGTACGGCCTGGCGCTCGTAGATGAAGAGGGCTTGGAGCTTGAGCGCCCCGTCTCGGCCGACGCGTTTGAGCTCCCCGTCCTCGCCGATCAGAACGACTTCCGAAATGGCCGCCGGGAAAAATTGGGCCTGGCCTGGCAGTGCCTGGACGATCTTTCCCCGGAGGAGAGGGCCCAGGTGGCCGGCCTGGACCTGACGGACCCGGGGACGGTCGAGCTCCGGTTCCGGGACGATCCTGTCCGGCTCAAGCTGGGCGACCGGGGTTTCAGGGAAAAGGTCCGTTTCTACGGGGAGCGCAAAGCGGAATGGGAAAACGAATTCGGGGACCTGGAATACGTCGACCTGCGCTTCGACGGCAGGGTCTACCTCAAATCGCGGGAGCCGCGAGAGAAGGAGGTTCCATAATGTCCAAAAGCAGCTACATCGTCGGCATCGATGTCGGAACGAAGAAGGTCGTGGCCGTCATCGGGGAGGTCACCGAAGAGAAGAAGATCGAGATCATCGGCATCGGCGCCGCCGAATCGCGCGGATTGAGGAAGGGGGTCGTGGTCAACCTCGAGGAGACCACGACCGCGCTCAAGAAAGCCGAGGAAGAAGCCGAGCTCATGGCCGGAGTGGAGATCGGCTCGGCGTACATCGGCATCTCCGGCGCCCACATCAAGAGTTTCAATTCCCGGGGCGTCGTGGCCGTCTCCGGCAAGAACCGCGAGATCAGCCGGGAGGACATCAAGCGTGTCATCGACCAGTCCAAGGCCCTGTCCATCCCGCCGGACAGGGTGATCATCCACATCATCCCCCAGGAGTTCGTCGTAGACGAACAGGACGGGATCAAGGACCCCCTGGGCATGAGCGGCATCAAGCTCGAGGTCAATGTCCATATCGTCACGTCGGCGATCACCTCGCTCCAGAACCTCAAGACATGCATCGAGCGGGCCGGCATAAACATCGAGGAGATCGTCCTGAACCAGATCGCCACGAGCGCCTCCGTCCTGACCCACGACGAGCGGGAGCTCGGGGTCGGCCTGATCGACATCGGGGCAGGCACGACGGAGGTGGCCATCTTCGAGCGCGGCAGCCTCTGGTACTCTTCGACGATCCCGATCGGGGGCGACAACTTCACCAACGATATCGCCGTCGGGCTCCGCACGCCGATCCCGGAAGCCGAAAAGATCAAGAAAAAGTACGGCTGCGTCTCGGGACCCATCGCCGACGAGCAGGAGACCATCGAGGTCCCTTCCGTCGGCAAGGGAAGGAAGCCCCGGGTCCTGTCCCGCCAGATTCTGGCGGACATCATCCAGCCCCGGGCCGAGGAGATCCTCCGACTCGTGGACGGCGACATCAAAAGGATGGGCTACGAAAAATCGCTGAACTCGGGGATCGTCCTGACGGGAGGGACCGCGCTCCTCGACGGCCTGGAACAGGTGGCGGAGGAGATCTTCGACCTGCCCGTCCGGCGCGGCGACCCGAGCGGGGTCGGCGGACTCGTGGACAGGGTCAGCACCCCGGACTTCGCGACGGCCGTCGGTCTCATCCTCTACGGCTACGGCAAAGGCATGGAGAAAGGCTTTTCGAAGGATAGAAAGAAAGGAATTTGGACCAAGCTCACGGATTGGTTCAAGGAAGGATAGGAGGCAAAACGTGAACGACGAAATGAGCGGCAAATTAAAATTCCATCTCGTGGAGGAAACCTTGGGGGCCAAGATCAAGGTCATCGGCATCGGAGGCGGCGGAGGCAACGCCGTGAACCGGATGATCGAGTCCGGCATCCAGGGCGTGGAGTTCATCGCCGTCAATACGGATCTGCAGGCCCTCAGCAGCAACAAGGCAACGATCAAAGTGCCGATCGGGGGGCAGGCCACCCGGGGCCTCGGCTCCGGCGGCCGGCCGGAGATCGGAAAGCAGGCGGCCATGGAGGACACGGAGCGGCTCATCGAGTCCCTCCAGGGAGCGGACATGGTCTTCCTGACCGCGGGCCTGGGGGGAGGCACGGGAACGGGCGCGACGCCCATCCTGGCCAACCTGGCCTCCGAAATGGACATCCTCGTCATCGCCATCGTCACCCTCCCCTTCGAGTTCGAAGGCAAGGTCAGGGCCAAGCAGGCCGAGGAGGGATTGAAGGAGCTCAAGAACACCGTGGACACGGTGATCGCCATCCCCAATGAAAGGCTCCTCCAGACCGTGAACCTGGACACGTCCATCCAGGACGCCTTCAAGATGGCCGACGACATCCTTCGCCAGGCGGCCCAAGGAATTTCCGACCTCATCACCAAGCCGGGCCTGATCAATCTGGACTTCGCCGACGTCAAGTCCATCATGAAGGGCATGGGCATGGCTTTCATGGGGACCGGGATCGCTTCCGGCGAGGACAGGGCCGTGGAAGCAGCTCAAAAAGCCATCTCCAGCCCGCTCCTCATCGACACCTCGATCGAAGGCGCCCACGGTGTCCTCATCAACATCACGGGCGGCAAGGATGTCACCCTGCACGAGGTCTCCAAGGCCTCGCAGCTCATCCACAGCCTGGCCCATCCGGAGGCCAACATCATCTTTGGCACGGTCATCGACCCGGCCATGAAGGAGATGATCAAGGTCACGGTCATCGCCACCGGCTTCGAGATGAGCGGGCCGCGGACGATCGGGGCCGTCGACGACGTCACGCCCACGCCCCGGAGCAAGACGCCCGCACCGTTCCCCGTTTACACGGAGACCCCTCCCTACGCCTTCGCGCCCGTCGGGAACCAGGCCCCGGCCTGGGAGCCTCCGGTGTGGGAGAACCGGTGGGAGACCTACGAGACGCCGTCCTTCATCCGGCGCACCAAGCACGCACCGATCAGGAAATCTTCCAATGATATCAGCTGACTGCGTCGTCTCCAACTGTCGCCAGCTTATCACCTGCCGCGGTCCCCTTCCCAAGCGGCGGGAGGCCCTCCAGGAGCTGGGCGTCATCGAGGACGGCTGGATCGCGTCCAGCCGAGGGGAGATCGTCTTCGTCGGAAAAGGAGAGGATTTCCGGAGAGAGGTCCAGACCGAGCCGGCCGCGACCTGGATCGACGGCCGTGACGGCATCGCCCTGCCCGGCTTCATTGACTGCCATACCCACCTTCCGTTCGCCGGGAACCGGGAATACGAGTTTCTCCTCCGGCTCAAGGGGCAGACCTACCAGCAGTTGGCCGCCCAAGGCATGGGCATCCAGACCACGGTCAAAGCCACCCGGGCCGCCTCGAAGGAGGAGCTGACCGCTCTTTCGAAGCAGAGGCTCAACCAGATGCTCCTGACCGGCACGACCACGGCCGAGGCTAAAAGCGGCTACGGCCTGAACCTCGAGGACGAGGTCAAACAGCTCGAAGTGTTGCAAGGTCTCAAGGGGGCGCACCCGGTGGACGTCGTCCCCACCTTCATGGGCGCCCACGAAGTCCCGCCCGAGCGCAAGGACGACAAGGCCGGTTACATCGATCTCATCATCGACCGCGTCCTGCCGGAGGTCAAAGCGCGCGGCCTCGCCGAATTCTTTGACATCTTCTGCGAGCCGAACATCTTCAACCTGGAGGAGACAAAAAAGCTGGCCGAAGCCGCCCGGGCGGCCGGCCTGGGTATCAAGATCCACGCCGACGAGTGGACTCCCATCGGCGGGGCCCAGTACGCCGCGGAATCCGGCGCGGTCTCGGCCGAGCACCTCATCAACATCACGGAAGACGGCATCCGGAAACTGGCCTCGAGCAGGACGGCCGCCATCCTCCTCCCCGGGGTCTCGTTTTTCCTCATGCTGGATAAAAAAGCCCCGGCCCGGAAGCTCATCGAAGCCGGCGCCGTCGTCGCCCTGGCCTCGGACTTCAACCCGGGAAGCTCCATGCTGAGCTCCATGCTCCTCGTCCTCCAGCTGGGAGTCTACACGCTTCGAATGACCATCGAGGAAGCCATCAACGCATGCACCGGGAACGCAGCCTACGCCATCCGCCGTGACGCTTCCATCGGCAGCCTCGAGATCGGAAAGCGCATGGACCTCCTCATCTGCGACGTCCCCAACTACGCCTCCCTCATCTACCAGCTGGGAGTCAACCCTGTCCGCCACATCATCAAGAACGGCCGGGTCGTCGTCCGCGCCGGCAAGATCCAGCCGCTATAGGATCCGATCTTTGCCCCCCCCATCACGGGAATCAAAGGCCGCTCATTCATATACTAATACGAACGCAATAAAAGAAGT
>Ga0315281_10005661_pt1 | contig 17868 bp, 13 predicted proteins | sample YL17G07_0_MG_FD_204540 | JGI IMG/M metagenome (GOLD analysis project Ga0315281, IMG submission 204540) | Sediment microbial communities from Yellowstone Lake, YNP, Wyoming, USA - YL17G07_0 | ecosystem: Environmental > Aquatic > Freshwater > Lake > Sediment | place: USA: Wyoming | collected...
GGGATGTGGGCGCGCTCACCGTGGGCATCGTCACCAAGCCGTTCCTGTTTGAGGGACGCAAGCGCATGCGTCAGGCGGATCAAGGCATCGCCGACATGCGCAAGAACGTGGACACGATGATCGTTGTCCCGAACGAGCGGCTGCTCGCGGTGGTGGGCAAGGGCATCCCATTCCAGGACGCGCTCAAGAAGGCGGATGAAGTTCTGCTGCACGCCACGCAGGGTATTTCGTCGCTCATCAGCGTCACCGGTCTTGTGAACGTCGATTTCGCGGACGTCCGCACGGTGATGCAGAACGGCGGTTCGGCGCTCATGGGCACCGGCATCGGTCGTGGCGACAATCGCGCGATGGAAGCCGCACAGCAGGCGATCAGCTCGCCACTCCTCGACAACGTGAGCGTTTCCGGCGCGACGGGCGTATTGGTGAACATCACGGGTGGCGCGGATCTGACGCTCGGCGAAGTGCACCAGATCAACGAGATCATCCACGACGCGGTAGGCGACGACGCGGAGATCATCTTCGGCGCCGTGCACGAGCCCGCGATGCAGGGCGAGATTCGCGTCACCGTGATCGCGACCGGTTTCGATCGCGCGTTGCAGCCGGGCACCTCGTCGCCATCGTGGGAGCCCGCACCCCTTGCGGGGCCCAAAGGCTCCGTGATTCCTTTCCCGGCGAACCGGCCCGCGCGCACGGGGACGGTCGGCAGGCCAAGCGGGGCGTCGCAGCCACCGCAAGCGCGGCCGCAGACGGGTGAGCGGAGCACAGGGTCGCAGGATCTCAGCGATATGGAGATCCCGACCTTCATTCGGAGACAAATGGATTGAGGTCGCTCGGTCGGGCTCGCGCCATCGCCTACGGCGCGATGGCGCTGTTTGCTGTTGCCACTGTGGCGCTGACGCGCCCGTTGCCGCGCGTCTCCATGGCGGCGGTCACGCGTGCTGAGCCGCCGAAGCAGGCGGCCAAGCGTGTTCGGCACGACACCCTCGGCCCACGCGAGACGTTGGTTCAGGTGTTCGCCCGCTCCGGCCTGAGCGCGACAGAGGCCCGTGCTGTGCTCAGGGTCAGTCCAATGCTCGATCAGCGGAGCATTCGTGTGGGGATGCCGCTCCAGTTCAGCAGCGGGCCCGGCGACTCGTTGCCCACCGAGGTCCGGATCGGGCTGGCCATCGATCGATATCTGCGCCTTCGCAAGAGCGTGATAGGCTGGGTGGGCGTGGAGGAGCGGTTGCCGTGGTGGACGGACACCATTGCAGTGACCGGGGCGATCACCACGCACCTCACCGCGGCGGTGGAGACGGCGGCGCGCTCTCTGGTGGGGCCGGCGCAGCGGATGCAGCTCACGTATGCCCTGGCGGACCTGTACGAGTTTCGCATCGACATGAGCCGAGACCTCCGTGTGGGCGATTCATTCATCGTTGTCTCGGAGCGCGAGCACGGTCCGGAGGGCGCCGTCCGTGTGGGGCGCATCATCGCGGCCTCCATGAAGCTTTCCGGCCAGACGGTCGACGCCATTCCGTTCAAGAGCGCCAACGTTCGGGGAGATTTTTTCGATGGGGACGGCAGGCCGTTGCGATGCTGCTTTCTGCGGGCGCCGCTTGAGTTCCGCCGCATATCGAGTCGCTTTGGGCTGCGGCGCCACCCGATCCTCGGAACGATGCGCCGGCATCAGGGCACTGACTACGCTGCGAGCGCCGGCACACCTGTGCGGGCGATCGGCGGCGGCGTGGTGATCAAGGCGGGCTGGGGCAACGGGTACGGCAACATGATCGAACTGCGTCATCCAAATGGGTTCGTGAGCCGCTACGGCCACATGCAAGGCTTTGCGAAAGGCATTCGCCCGGGGACGCGCGTTGACGTTGGCAAGACCATTGGCTTTGTCGGCTCAACCGGCCTCGCCACGGGGCCGCATCTTCATTTCGAAATCCTCGTCAACGGCGCGCAGCGGGATCCGCGCGTGGCGCTCGACAAGACCGGCAGACAGCCAATCCCCGCCGCGGAGAGCCGTGCGTTTGCAGCCGCCCGGTCTGACGCGATGGCGCTGATGCGGCCTCCAGCGATGGTCGCGAGCGCCGACACTGGCGCCAATCACGTCCAAGCGAGCCGGAATACTCCGCAGCGCTAGGTTGCTCGCGATGTGGAGCACCGGGCGCGAACCGTCATGAGCGCCTGGCTCATTGCGATTGCCGTGGGCGCGGCGGCGGCCGCGTTGCAATACAGCGGCGCGCGCGCCCCATCCCGTTGGCGCCGTACAGGGCTTGCTGCTCTGCGCTGGCTGGCTGTTGCTGGCGCCGTAGCGCTGCTGCTCAATGCGCCGATCAGGCCGCCGAACGCTGTGTCACCGCTGGTTTTCGTGGACGGCTCGCGCAGCATGGCGCGCGGCGGGACGACGCTGTGGCGCACCGCCTGGGACTCTGCCGTTGCGGTCCGCTCGGATTCGATTCGCGTGTTCGGCGACACCGTCGGCCTGGCGCGCCGCGATGCGAGTCCGGCGGGCGACGCATCGCGCGTCCGCCCCGTAGTGGAGCGTGCCATGGCGGCGGGTCGGCCAGCCGTGGTGATCACGGACGGTGAACTCCAGGACTCGAGCGCCCTGGATGGTTTGGTGAGCGGATCACGCGTGGTGGTGCTTCCACGGCCGCCGCAGCGCGACATGGCAGTTGTGGCGCTCGACGCACCCCGCGCGGCGGTGCAGGGCGACTCGCTGGCGCTGCGGGTGACGGTGGCCGCCGCCTCCCAAGGCGGCGCGGCCGGCTCGCTCGTGATCCAACTCGGCGACGAAACGCTCGCGCGAATGCCGGTGGATGCGATGTCGCCCTGGAGCGAACGCCGGGTTGACGTGCACGTGAAGGTCGGCAGCGCGCAGGGACCGGCTGTGCTGCGCGCGGTACTCGCCGGTGCGGGCGACGCCGAGCCGAGGAACGACACGCTGGGGGTCGCACTCGAGGTGTCGCGCGCGGCGAGCGCCGTCTTTGTGTCAACGTCGCCCGATCAGGATGCTCGCTTTTCTCTCGCGGTGCTGCGCGGCGCACTGGCGTTGCCAACGCGCGGGTATCTGCGCGTCGCACCGGGCCGTTGGCACCACGAGGGTTCGCTTTCGGCGAGTTCAGAGGCCGAGGTGCGCCAAGCGTTGCAGGACGCGCCCGTGGCCATCATCCATGGCGACACCGCCATCTTTGGCCCTCCGCAGTCCATTACACACAGTCCGCTCGCACTCATCGTGCCGCCAGAGGTCGAGGACGGCGAGTGGTACGTCTCAGCCACACCACCGTCGCCGCTCAGTGGGGCGCTGGCGGCGGTGCCGCTCGATAGCCTCGCGCCGATCATGGCCGGGACGGCGGGCAAGGGCGACTGGGTGGCGATGGAAGCGCGCCGCGGGCGCGAGGATACGCGGCGTGCGGTAGTGACCGGGCGCGACAGCCCGCGGCGCGTCGCCGTCGTGACCGGATCAGGATTTTGGCGCTGGCGATTTCGGGGTGGGGCCGGCGCGGATGCCTACGCAGCGCTGTGGGGCGGCATCTTCGATTGGCTCGCAGCGGAACGGGCAGATCAGCGCGACGCCGTTCCCGATGGGACCCTGTTCCGTGCCGGCGAGCCGGTGCGCTGGCGTCGCGGTTCGTCGGCGGACTCAATGGTCCGCGTGGTGCTGCAACGCCGCCGGACTGTCCGCGTGGACACGGTCAATCTCCGATTCGCGCACGGCACTGCGATACTCGTGAGCCCGGGACTGGACGCAGGTGTGTACGACGTGATGGTGCCGAAGGGTCGCGCTCTGCTGGTCGTGAACGCGTCGAACGAACTGCTGCCGGCACGACCGCGGCTTGGGTCCGGGGGCGTGGGCCGTCGCGCGTCGACCGATGCAGCAGGCGGTGTGCGCCGCTTCGGCGCGTTCTACGCCCTGATCATCCTCCTGCTGTGCGTAGAGTGGATCGGCCGCCGCCGGGTTGGCCTGCGGTAGTCGCCCGCACCAGCGTGCACGGGGCGGCAGGAATGCCCGAGTAGATTCCACTCATGAGCCGTATCGCCCGACACGCGGGAGATTTGCCGAGGCGCTCTCTCTGGCAACGCATCAAGGACGTCGCGTTGCGCGACGTGGGTACGATCGCCGGTGGAGCGCTCAATACCTCGCTCGAAGGGCTCGAGGAGACGCTGATCGCGGCGGACTTCGGCGTCCCGGTCACGCTCCGGCTCATTGCCGCACTGGAGCAGCGGGCCAAGCGCGGCGAGCTGCGCACGGATGCCGCGCTGCACGACGCGCTGAGAGACGGCGTCCAATCCGCGCTTGAAAGCGGCAAGAGTGCCGCTGCGCTCGTGTTCGCTGCGGCGAAGCCCACCGTGATCCTCGTGGTCGGCGTGAATGGTGCAGGCAAGACGACGTTCATCGGCAAACTCAGTGCGCAGCTGCGCGCAGATGGGAAACGCGTACTCATTGCCGCCGCCGACACGTTTCGCGCCGGCGCCGCGGACCAACTGCGCGTGTGGGCGGAGCGAACAGGCGCTGAATTCGTCGCCGGTGGCGAGCGCGCCGATCCGGCCTCGGTCGCCTTTGCCGCCATCGACGCCGCCGTCGCTCGGGGCGCCGATGTCGTCATCGTCGACACGGCGGGCCGGCTGCACACGAGCGCGAGCCTCATGGAAGAGCTCAAGAAAGTCGCCCGCGTCATTGCCAAGCGCGTGGCGGGCGCGCCGCACGAAACGCTCCTCGTGCTCGACGGCACCATCGGACAGAACGCGGTGCAGCAGGCGAAGGAGTTCTCGGCTGCAGTCCCGGTGTCGGGTCTCGTGATCACGAAACTCGATGGCTCGGCGCGCGGCGGCATCGTTGTCGCGGCGCATGAAGCCATCGATGTGCCCGTGAAGTTCGTCGGCGTGGGCGAGCAGGCGGGCGACCTTCGCGTGTTCGACGCCGCGCGGTTCGCGAAGGACTTGCTGGCCGAGGGCTAGTGGCGTCCACACCGCCGAACACACGCACGCGGGCGCCGCGGCTGCTGCTCGAGACGCCCGTCAATTTTCTCAAGGGCGTGGGGCCGGCGCGCGCCGAGGCCTTTCGCCGGATCGGCATCATCACCGCTGGGGATTTGCTGTTTCACATCCCGCACCGGTACGAGGACGCCAGCACCATTACGCCGATCTCATCCCTCGCCACCGGCATGAGCGCCACGGTCATCGGTCGCGTGATGTCCAAGGGCATCATCCCAACGCGCCGCGGGCTGAGAATCTTCCAAGCAGTGCTCAAGGACGCGTCCGGCATGATCGAGGCCGCGTGGCCGGGGCAGCCGTTCCTGGACCGCTCGATCAACAAAGGCGACACGCTGCTCGTGTCCGGCACGGTGCGCTTCTATCACGGCCGACAACTGGCGCCGCGCGAGTTCGTCAACCTCGGTGATGACGAAGCTGGCACGGAGCATGGCCGCGTGCTCTCGGTGTACCCGGCCACCGAAGGCCTGTCGTTCAAAGTCATTCGATCGATCATCGCGACCCACCTCGATGGTCTGCTCGGCCTGATCGAGGAGTACCTGCCGGCCGACGTGCTGGCCGCGGGAGCGGTGCCGCCGATCAAGGACGCGCTCCGCATGGTGCACCGGCCCGCGACACTCCAGGAGGCGTTCCAGGGCAGGGACCGGCTGGCGTTCGAGGAATTGTTTTTTGTGCACGTGCTGCACCAGCGCGCCAAGACGCTCGCGCGTATTGCGCGCCGCGGCATCCTCTTCGAAAATAGGCGCGATCTCACCACGCGGCTGCGAGAGGCGTTGCCGTTCACACTGACCAACGCGCAGGTTCGCGCATCGCGGGAAATCGTCGCTGACATGTGCAGCGATCGTCGCATGCACCGGCTGCTCCAGGGCGAAGTGGGCAGCGGCAAAACGGTCGTGGCGTTGTTCGCGATGCTGCTGGCGATGGAAAACGGGTATCAAGCGGCGTTGATGGCACCCACGGAACTGCTGGCGGAACAGCACGCGCGCACGTTTACCGATCTCCTGCGTCCGCTGGCGCTCACACCGGTGGTCGTGACGGGGAGCCTGAGCACGAAGGAGCGGAAGGACGTGGCGGCGCAACTCGAGTCGCCGGAGCCGGCGCTGATCATCGGAACGCACGCGTTGATGCAGGACACGACGCGGTTTGGCCGATTGGGGCTCGCCGTTGTAGACGAGCAGCATCGCTTTGGTGTCGAGCAACGAAAGCAACTTCTCGCGAAAGGTGACGGGCCCGACGCGCTACTGATGTCCGCAACCCCGATTCCGCGGTCGCTGGCGCTCACGCTCTACGGCGACCTGGACCTGAGCATTCTCGACGAGCGGCCGGTGGGCCGGCAGCCTGTGGTCTCCGCCCTGCGCGCTGAGTCTGGTCGCGACAAGGTGATGGAATTCGTGGATCGGCAGATGGAAGCTGGTCGGCAAGCGTACATCGTCTATCCAGTGATCGCCGAATCGGAGAAGACGGACCTGAAGGCCGCCACGACGATGTTCGACATTCTGAGCAAAGGCGTGTTCAAGCGGCGCAAGGTTGCGTTGCTCCACGGCAAGATTCCTGCGGATGAACGCGACACGACCATGCGGGCGTTCCGCGACGGTGCGGTTCAGGCGCTTGTGGCGACCACGGTGATCGAGGTCGGCATCGACGTTGCCAACGCGACGGTGATGGTGGTGGAGCACCCGGAGCGCTTCGGCCTGTCACAGCTGCATCAGCTGCGCGGTCGCGTGGGGCGCGGTGCCGAAGAGTCGTTTTGCATCCTGCTGGGTGACGTGTCGCCGGATGCCAAGGACCGCCTGGAAATGTTCGTCCGCACCGACGACGGATTCGAGATCGCGCGGGCGGACCTCAGGAATCGCGGGATGGGCGACCTGTTCGGCGAGCGGCAAAGCGGAGTGCCCACGTTCAAGGTGGCAGATCCGCTGCGGGATGAAGACCTGAACAATCGCGCCCGTGAGGCAGCCCAGCGGATTCTCACGGACGACCCGGAATTGCGGCAGCGTGATCACGCCCCACTGCGGCTGGTCATGAATGCAAGGTACCGTCGCGCTTTGGAACTCTTTCGGGTCGGGTAGGGCCGCGCCGGCGGCCCTGCCGTGTCCGCCACGGGGCGGATAGTCTTACGCGTTCAACTGCGTCCCATTCCCGCCTCCATGTCGCTCCAAAACACTCGCCTCACTGCGCTCGGCCAGCACGTTGGCACGTCGACCACGATTCATGCGTGGGTTACGCACCTACGCTCATCCGGCAAGGTCGCATTTGCAGTGCTGCGCGATGGCGGCGGTGTGTGTCAGGCGGTGTTCGTGAAGAGCCAGGTGTCCGTCGAGGTGTGGGAGCGGTACCAAAAGCTGACCCTGGAGACGGCGGTCGCAATCACGGGTGAGGTTCGGGCCGAGCCGCGCGCACCCGGCGGCTTCGAGATTGGCGTGTCGGATCTGGCCGTCGTTGGCGAAAGCCCGGTGGATTATCCGATCCAACCGAAGGAGCACGGCGTCGACTTCCTGCTGGACCGGCGCCACCTGTGGCTTCGCAGTCCCAAGCAGCGCGCGATCTTCGTGGTCCGGAACGAGATCGAGCAGTCGATCCACGATTTCTTCTATCAGCGCGGATTTCTCCGCTGCGATACGCCGATTCTGACCGCCGCCATCGGCGAGCGCAGCGGCCTCTTCGAGACGCAGTACTTCGAGGAAGGCGTCGCCTACTTGGCGCAAACGGGCCAGCTCTACGGAGAGGCCGCGGCCGCGGCCTTTGGCCTGATCTACACGTTCGGCCCCACGTTCCGAGCCGAGAAGTCCAAGACGCGCCGCCACCTGACCGAGTTCTGGATGATTGAGCCGGAGATGGCGTGGTACGACCAGGACGACAACATGGCGCTGCAGGAGGAGTTCATCTCGTTTCTGGTGCAGCGCGTGCTTGAGCGCTGCGGGGAAGCACTCACGGTGCTGGAACGCGACACGGCGAAGCTGTCCGCGATCAAGGCGCCGTTTACGCGTGTCTCGTATACCGACGCCGTCGATGTCCTGCAGAAGAAGGGCAGTGCCATCGAGTGGGGGCAGGACCTGGGCGCGGAAGACGAAGCGCTGCTCATGGCGGACCACCACGGGCCAGTGTTCGTGATGAACTACCCCAAGGAGGCGAAGGCCTTCTATATGAAGGAGAACCCGGCGGACCCGCGCACTGTTCTTTGTAGCGACTGTCTGGCCCCGGAGGGCTACGGGGAGATCATCGGAGGGTCACAGCGCGAGGACGACCTGGACAGGCTCGTGGCGCGGATCAAGCACGAAGGTCTGCCGATGGAGTCGTACGACTGGTACATCGAGCTGCGCAAGTACGGCACGTTCACGCACTCGGGGTTTGGGTTGGGTCTCGAGCGCACGGTGGCGTGGATCTGCGGACTGCAACACATCAGGGAAGCCTCACTGTTCCCGAGGATGATGTACCGCCTAAAGCCTTAGTACTCAATACTGGTACTCAGTGCTGGCAGTTGTTTTCAGTGCGGCAGTGTCCCTCCGCCACAAATTGGATGGGCGCAAGTCGTGAGCGGGTGTTTCGGTCGATGGGGCGAGTCACTTGTGGAATCTCCGGTGCGCACCACATTCTGACCCACTTCGTCCGCGCCGACCCGGCCTCCTCCTTCGCGCGACCGCACCACGACAAGAATGTTCTTCGCAATTGAGTTGTTGGTACTCGTGCTCGCCATCGTCGGGATCATCGCGATGTTCAAGATCGTGGTGCGAGCCTTCAAGGTCTCCAAGGCATGGGGAATGCTGTTCCTCATCGGGCCAACGGTGGCTGCGTTGGCGGCAATCGTGGTGGGTCCCTTGCTCGCGGGTGTCGGCCTCTACGCGTCGCAGGGTTATTTCATCAAGAAGCACTGGGAAGACGTGAAGGGTCCGTTCCTCGCGTTCGTCGGCAGCTGGGCGGTGATCGTCGTGGCACTCGGGATAACGGTCGGCTTCATTCCGAAGAAGACCTTGGCCCGCTTCCGTAGCCCCGAAGCCGCTCCCGTGATCGCGGCCGCCGGGCCATCCGACGCCTATCTCTACGTCGAGGGCCGACGGATCTGGTACAAAGTCACGGGAACCGGGACCGGCACGCCTGTCATCCTGCTGCACGGCGGTCCGGGGTACCCGAGCTTTTCGCTCAAACCCCTTGAGGCACTCGGGAATGATCGTCCAGTCGTGCGGTACGATCAGCTCGGCTCCGGGCGGTCCGAGCGGGCGGTCGACACAACGCTGTTCACCATCGCGCATTTAGTCGGTGAACTGGATTCGTTGCGTGCGAGCCTCGGTTATGAGACGGTGCATATCGTCGGCCACTCCCGGGGGGCGATTCTTGCATTCGAGTACTACCGCGCGTTTCCCCAACACGTAGCGAGCCTCACGCTCTCAAGCGCTGCGCTCAGCGCGCCGGCATGGGCCAGCAACGCAAAGCGACTCGTGGCAACGCTGTCCGATTCCGCGCAGGCCGCTATTCTGGCGCGCGAGACGCTGCATGATTACGACGCGCCGGACTACCTGGACGCCGTGAACGAGTTCTCCGGCAGGTATGTTACGCTTCGGCCAGTGCAGGCCGATCTCGACAGCACTACGGCGATGATGAGCGGGGCGATCTACACGTACATGTGGGGGCCGAGCGAGTTCACGATCACCGGCACTCTCCGGGACTACGACGCCACGAGCCAACTGCGGACCATCAAGGTGCGGACACTGTACACCGTTGGCGAATTCGATGAAGCGGATCCGGCGACGATCAAGCGCTTCGCAGCCCGGACGCCAGGGGCGCAGATCGAGGTAATCCCGGGCGCAGCGCACATCACAACGTGGGACAACCCCGACGCGACGCTGGCGGTCGTGCGCGCCTTCTTGCGTTCTGTGGATTCGTCGAGCCTAAAGCGCAAATGACCGCGCAGCGATCCGACCTCCGACTGAGGTCCTGAGAAGAGTCAGGACCTCAAAGGTCGCTCGTGCATTGGTCGAGGCGGGGTCCTCAGTCCTCAGACCGCTTCACCTCGTCCCACAGGGAATCGAGGACGTCCAATCCCGCATCAGGAACCGAGATGCTGCGCTGAGCCGCGAGTTCTTCAACGGCCGCGAACCGTCGCGAGAACTTCGCATTTGCTCGATCCAACGCCAGGGCGGGGTGGACGCCCGCCTTCCGCGCCAGGTTCACCACCGCGAACAGCAGGTCCCCGATTTCATCCGAGAGCCGATCCGCATCCGGTGCGGCCGCGTTGAGCTCGACCTCCACCTCCGCCAACTCCTCGCGCACCTTCGACAGCGGCCCTTCCGTCGTCGGCCAGTCGAAGCCAACTCCCGCCGCTCTGTCCTGCAAGCGAAACGCGCGGTGCAACGAGGGCAGCCCCGCCGGCAGTCCCTCCACGAGATTGGCGCGTTTCTTGGCCTTCATTTTCTCCCATGGCTCCTTCACTCCGTCGCCGTACAGGTGCGGGTGGCGGCCCTTCATCTTCGTAACGAAGCCCTCGGCCACATCGTGCAGGCTGAACGCGCCGCGCTCCTCGGCGATCACAGCGTGAAAGAGGATCTGGAGCCACAGGTCGCCGAGTTCCTCGCGCAGGCGCGCGTCGTCGCCGGCTTGAAGTGCGTCGTCCACCTCGTGGGCTTCCTCGATGAGGTAGGGCCTCAGCGATTCGTGCGTTTGGGCCGCATCCCAGTCGCAGCGGCTCCGCAAATCGCGCATGAGCGCGAGTGTATCTTCAAGCGACGGTTTCACGTGCCCCATTCTCCGGTGTGCCGGTACACTACCCGCAAATGACTGGTCAATGCAACGGCTGACGTCGCGCGCCTGGGTCGAAATCGACCTTGGCGCGTTGCTGCGTAATGGGGAACGGTACGCGCGCGCGGCCGGCGTGCCATTGCTGCCGATGGTCAAGGCGGACGCGTACGGGCTCGGGGCGGTCGCAGCGGCGCGCGCGCTGCTCGCGCTCAAACCCTGGGGCTTCGGTGTCGCGACCCTCGAAGAGGGAGAAGAACTGCGCGCGGCCGGGATCCAGACGCCGATCCTCGTGTTCTCACCGCTGCTGCCCACGCAGTTCGATGACGCCCGCGCGGCGAAGCTGCGTCCGGTGCTGGGCGATTTCCGCGTCATCGCGCGGTGGTGCGCGACGGGCGAACCGTGGCACCTCGCGATCGACACCGGCATGAATCGAGCCGGTGTGTCGTGGCGGGATGCCGACGCGCTGCGCGGCATGCCCGTGACGTCGAAACCCGAGGGCGTGTGCACGCACTTTCACTCGGCGCAGCTGCCCGACGGGTCGCGCGAGGAGCAGGAGCGGCGGTTTGCTGCGGCACTCGCGGAACTGCCCTTCACACCGGCGCTCGTACACGCGGACAATTCATCGGCCATCGAGCACCGGGCGCCGTCGCCGTTCCAACTTGCCCGGCCCGGAATTTTCCTCTTTGGGGTGGGCAGTGGGCACAGCGCCGCGTTCCAGCCCGAGGCCGTGGTCGCAATGCGCGGCCGGGTGGTCGAGGTCCGCGACGTGTGCGCGGGCGACACGGTGGGCTACGACGCGGCGTGGCGTGCCCCGCGCGACGGCCGCATCGCAACGGTGTCGCTCGGCTACGCGGATGGCTATCGTCGCGGGCTCGGCAATAAGGCGCACGCGCTCGTGAACGGTCAACGAACGCCGATCGTCGGGTTCGTGACCATGGACATGACGATGCTCGACGTGACCGATCGCAGCTGCGCCGCGGGCGACGTCGTGACGTTCATCGGTCGGAGCGGCGATGCGTCCATCACGGTGCAGGACGTGGCCGACTGGGGCGGTTTCTCGCCCTACGAGATCCTCACCGGGCTGCGCGGACGACTGCCACGCCAGTACGTCGGCGCGGCATGAGGCGGCGCGCGGCGATCATCGTGTTGGACGGCGTTGGCTGTGGCGAGGCACCGGATGCGGCCGCGTACGGAGACGTTGGTTCCAACACGCTGGGCAACCTGTCGCGCGCGATCGGCGGACTCGATCTGCCGAACCTCGAGCGCGCCGGGCTCGGCAACATCCTGCCACTGGTCGGCGTGTCGCCGACGGCGACACCGACTGCCGCCGTGGGCGCGCTGATCCCGAAATCGGCTGGGAAGGACAGCACGGCCGGCCACTGGGAGATCGCGGGCGTGCACCTCGAGAAAGGGTTTCCCACCTATCCGAATGGCTTCCCCCAGGGCGTGCTGGACGAGTTCGCCAAACGCACCGGCCGCCGGGTCATCGGGAATGTGGCCGCGAGCGGCACGGCGATCATCGCGCAGCATGGCGAGGAGCACCAGCGGACGGGCGCTTGGATCGTATACACCTCCGCGGATTCTGTTTTCCAGATTGCCTCGCACGAGGAAACGATCCCGCTCGCCGAGCTGTACCACGGCTGTGAAATCGCGCGTGCGATGCTGGCAGCGCCGCACGACGTGTCGCGCGTCATCGCGCGGCCTTTCGTGGGCCGGCCTGGCGACTACCAACGCACAACCAATCGTCGCGATTTCTCAATCCTGCCTCCCGCAACGACATTGCTCGATGCGCTCGTCGCCGCCGGCATTCCACGCGCGGGTGTGGGAAAAGTGGATGACCTGTTTGCCGGCCGAGGCATCACAGCGAAACACAGTGCGGACAACGCAGAGGGCATCCGAAACATCCTCGCGTGGCTGCGCGGGACGGGTGCGGCGTTCGATGGGTTCCTGTTCGCCAACCTTGTAGATTTCGACCAGCTCTTCGGACACCGGAACGACACTGCGGGGTTCTACCAGGCGCTGCGTCAGTTCGACGCCGCGATGCCCGAACTTCTCGCCGCCATGCAGGAGGACGACTTGCTGTTTGTGACCGCAGACCACGGAAACGACCCGACCACGCCGTCCACCGACCATGCCCGCGAGTGCGTGCCGGTGATGGCGTTCGGGCGACGGGTTCGTCCGGTGGCGCTCGGGCGACGCGGGACGTTTTCGGATCTCGGGGCAACGGTTGCTGAGTGGTTCGGCTTGGATTTTCGCGGGCGCGGAACGTCGTTCCTTCCGGCGGTGGTCGCGTGACGGTCGTCGGAAAAGCGGGTCCTCTGGGCAAACCATCGGTTGCTCCGGTGGACTCCAAAGGCCGCGCGCTGCGGGAGCGGGCGCTCGCTGCCATGGAGCACGCGTATGCCCCGTATTCAAAATTCAAAGTTGGTGCGGCATTGCTGGGAGTGGACGGGAGCGTCACCGACGCGTGCAACGTGGAGAACGCCGCGTTTCCGGCGGGCACGTGCGCCGAGCGCGCGGCAGTCGCCTCCGCGGTGGCCAAGGGTGTGCGTGGGTTTTCGGTGCTCGTGATCGCGTCGTCGGCCGATGAGCCGACGCCGCCGTGCGGCATGTGTCGCCAGGCGCTCATTGAGTTCGCGCCCGATCTCGAGATCATCAGCGTGACGCGGTCCGGCAAAGAAGCGCGTTGGCGCTTGTCGGAGTTGCTGCCGCAGGCGTTCTCGCCGGGCTCGCTTGCACACACCTCCGAGTAACAGCTGACGGTGTCGTCTCTCGCCTGGCTTTCGCGTGCGCGACCGCTCGTGGTCGCGACGTCGCTCGTTGCGGCGATCACTGCGTGCGAGGAGCGCCTCGAGTCGGGCCTCGCGTGTCCCGCGCTGTGTCCGCAACAGTCGCAGTTGCTCAAGGACACCACGCTGTATTCCGTGGAGTACGACACATCCGTCGCCGGGTTTCCACCAGTCGGCAACGAGTCGGAACTGATCCTTGTGTCGCGGCCCGGGGTGTTTGACGCGCGCGGCATCGTCCGGTTCGACACACTCCAGAAGAGCTTCCGCCGCCCAGCCACAGGGGTGGACAGCGAGCTGACCGCGATCGACAGCGCATTCATCAAATTGCGCGTTTCGTCGGCCGACACCCTGGGTCCCAACGTCACGGTCGAGGTCTACGACGTCGATTTTGACACGACGGGCGTCACGGCAGACGATACGACGCAGGCCGTGCTCACGCCGTTGTTTTCCACCGACCGACTGCTCGGATCCCGCACGTTCCCCGCGAAGTCACTCAAGGACTCCATCGCCGTTCCGATCGACGCGGCGGTTGTGCTCGACAAGATCCGCGCACCGTCGATTGCCCGGTTGCGTATCGGCCTGCGAGTGTTCGGAGCTTCACCGGTGGAGCTGCGCGTGTTTTCCACGAACGGCGGCTACCCGCCATTGCTGTTCATCCGGCCCTCGCCAGATACCGCGATCGCGAGTATCTCAATCGCCGCGTACTCCAAGACACCGGCCGATCCGACGACCGCCGCCGAGGTCGCTGATTTTCAATTGATCGCCCTCGCGCCTCCGGCCGCGCCGGCGAACATCATTCGCGTTGGCGGCGCCCCGGCGCGTCGCGGGTATCTGCGCTTCAATATCCCGACCGCGATCCTCGACAGCAGCGCGGTGGTGCGGGCAACGCTGGAGTTGACGCAGCGCCCGAACCCGGCCGCGCCGAATGCGTCCGACATCGCGGGCGTGCAACCATACGAGATGGTGGCGAGTGGCACGATCTCGGACGTGCGACGGGCCCTGGTGTTCCTCAGCTTCGGCATGGACACGGTTGGCATGGCGCCAAAGGACAGTGGTGCTCGGTCCTTCGAGATGATCGAAGCGCTGCGCCGCTGGCGCCTAACGGCCGCCGAGCGCACACCGCGCACGATCGCACTGCGTGCGACGCGCGAAGGGATCAGCGGTTGGCAGGCGGATTTCTATTCGCGCACGGCACCACCCGCTGTGCGGCCGCGTTTGCGCGTGACGTACATCCCGCGGCGCGAGGCGGGCCTGCCATGAGCCGCGCCACGCAGATGTGTCCACGCTGGCTGGCGGCTATCGCCCACATCGCGTTCGCGACGTCGTTGGCGACGCCGCTGGCGACATCGTTGGCGACGCCGTTGGCGGCGCAAGGGACGCTGAGCACGCAGGGGCTCGGATTTCCGCCGGGCCAGCTGAGCACCCGAGCGATTACGATGGGCGGTGCGATTGGCGAGGTTGATCCGTTTTCGCCACTGAATCCCGCGGCCGCGGGGAGGCTGCGCAGGTCGATCATCATGATGCAGGCCGAGCCTGAGTACCGCGAGGTGAAGGCCGGCGCGGCGTCGCAGCGAACCTCGGTCACCCGGTTCCCGTTGTTCCTCGGTTCCATGCCGCTGGGCGCGCGATGGGCGGTGACGGTGTCGGCGTCCACGCTCTTCGATCGCACGTGGGGCACATCGGCGCGAGAGGTGCAGGTGGTGGGTGTGGATACGGTCGGCGCTACCGTGAGCCAGTCGAGCGCCGGTTCGCTGGCGGATGTGCGCGTTGCGGTGTCGTACAAGGTGCGCGAGTGGCTTCAGCTCGGGTTTGGCGGCCATGCGTACACCGGAAACGACGCGCTCAGGACGATCCATGCGTTCGATGACACCGTCCGGTTTAAAGTGGACACGCTCAATACGGCGCTGGGTTTTGGCGGCAATGCGTTTTCGACCGGCGCCCTGGCGTTCTGGCCCCAAGTGGGAACCATCGGTGTCACGTACCGCCGCGGAGGGACGCTGAACACGTACCAGGGAACGAGGATCGTGCCCGGGCGCGTGGGTTCTGCGCCTGACCATTTTGGCGTCTCGGCCGAGTACCTCGGCATCAAGGGCACCACACTGGGCCTGCGCTTTGCGAGGGACCAGTGGTCGCGGCTCAAGGGGCTGAGCCCGACGTTGATCGTGCACGAGGGGTTGGATATTGGCGCCGGCGCCGAAGTCCTGGGGCCGCGATTCGGTGGTGGACAGGTGGGGCTGCGGTTCGGCGCGCGCGCCCGCACGCTTCCGTTCTCGGCGAGCGCCACCGCGGTACGCGAGCGCACATTAAGCGTGGGCTTCGGCCTGCCGCTCGCGTCGCAGCGCGCGGAGCTGAGCGTGGGAGCCCTACGGGCGGCTCGCACGGGTCCGGTGGGACAGTCTGAGAACGCCTGGACCATCAGCACGGGGTTTTTAGTCCGGCCGTGAGCCGATTGTGGAGCTGACTCCGCTACCGGCCAACGCCCCATTGATTCTCGTCGCGGACGACGTGCCCGCGAACGTGGAGTTGCTGTTCGATCAGCTGCATGCGCTGGGGTTTCGTGCCATCGCCGCCACGACAGGATCCTCAGCGGTCGCGACGTGCGTCGAGCAGCGACCGGACCTCTGCATTCTCGACGTCGCGATGCCGGCCGGTGACCTGGGTTCCGACGACCGGACGGCCGGTTTCGAGGTCTGCCGGCGCATCAAGCGCGATCCGCGCACGGCGCGCATCCCGGTCATCTTCGTGACGGCACTGAACGACACGACCGATCGCATCAAGGCGATCGAAGCCGGCGGCGACGACTTCCTCACCAAGCCCCACAATCGGTTGGTGCTGGGCGCGCGCGTTCGGTCGCTCCTCAAGCTCAAGGCGGCAACGGACGCGCTCGAAGAGAGCGCCCGCAAGCTGCGCGAACTCGAGAAGATTCGCGACGACTTGATGAAGATGATCGTGCACGACCTCAAGTCGCCGCTGAGTGCCGTGCTGGCAGCGATGGAGTTGTTGCTGGACGGGGACTTTGGTCCGCTCACACCGCCGCAGCGCGGTGCGATTGCGGATTGCGAAGACAAGGCCGAGGACCTGCTGGGCCTGATCGACGACCTGTTGGAGATCCGTCGAATCGAGGAGTCCGCGCTGGCATTGGAGCGCGTGCCCATCGCGCCGGGCGCGCTGCTCACGGAGATCGTACACGAGTGGTCGCACCGATTCCAGCAGGAGGGCGCGACGGCGTCCATCGATGTGGCTGATGACGCGCCGGTCTTCCACGCGGACCGTCCGCTGATCAAGCGCGTAATCGGCAACCTCATTCAGAACGCGGTCACGCACTCCGGGCACGCGGTGACGTTGCAACTATTGGTGCGGCGCGAGGGCAGCGACCCGCTCTTCACCGTGGCGGACAACGGGCCGGGCGTTCCTCCGGAGTACCAGGAAATCATCTTCCGCAAGTTCGAGCAGGTGCGGACGCCAAATCTCCCGAAGCTCCGCGGGTCCGGCCTTGGCCTCGCGTTCTGCAAGCTGGTGGTGGAAGCCCATGGCGGTCGCATCTGGGTGCAGAGCGCCGGCGACGGGCAAGGGAGTGCGTTCCACTTCACCTTGCCCGCGGAGCCGGACACAACCTCGGCCGGCGAGGCCGCGGCTCGATGAAGCTGTTTGTTCGGACGTTCGGCTGTCGCGCCAATCACTATGACAGCGAAGCGGTCATCGAGGCGGCGACCCGTGGCGGCTATGAATTGGTTGACGATCCCGCGTTAGCGGACGTGGCAGTCTTCAATTCGTGCGCGGTAACCGCGGAGGCCGAACGTGACGTGCGCAAGGCCGTTCGACGCGCCGCCGCGGCGAATCCACGCTTGCGAACGGTGGTCATGGGGTGCGCCGCCGCGCTCCCCGGGAGCGTAGCGACTTTGCGCGGGCTGCCGAGCGTCGAGCACGTGATCGGTGGCGGCGATATCGCCGCGGTCGCAGCCGCCCTCGGCGCGCCCGGCGGTTCGGGCACGACGATGCGACAGCGCTCGGTGCGGGCCGTGCTGCGCGTGCAGGACGGTTGCGATGAGCATTGCACGTTTTGTGCGACGACGCTCGCGCGCGGCGCCAATCGCAGCCGGCCCATTGCCGCGTTGATCGACGAAGCAACGGCACTCGCAGAGCATCACCCCGAGATCGTGATTACGGGAACTCACATTGGCACGTATGGAGCGGACATCGGTTCGTCACTCGGCTCGTTGCTGACGCAGTTGGTGCAACGCGTGCCGTCGGTGCGGTTTCGTCTGTCGTCGATCGAGGCGACCGAGGTGGACCCGCCGCTCGCCGAACTGCTGACCGGGGCCGCCGGCCGCGTGACGCCCCATCTGCACGCGCCGCTCCAGTCAGGGTCGGATCG
>Ga0315281_10005662_pt1 | contig 17868 bp, 19 predicted proteins | sample YL17G07_0_MG_FD_204540 | JGI IMG/M metagenome (GOLD analysis project Ga0315281, IMG submission 204540) | Sediment microbial communities from Yellowstone Lake, YNP, Wyoming, USA - YL17G07_0 | ecosystem: Environmental > Aquatic > Freshwater > Lake > Sediment | place: USA: Wyoming | collected...
GTAAACGGCAGGCCGGTTTTTTCAAAGAACTGCGGCCAGCCAATACGCTCGATCCAGTCAGAAATACGCTCCCAAGGCTTGCCGTCTTTCTTGTAAACGTCCAGGATATTCTTAACCACTACACCAACCTCAGTCCAACGTGGAGGATTGTTTGGCAGTCCAGAAGCAACCATCTTCATGAAGGTAGGCTTGCCGCGTGCGTTTGAGTTCTTGCCGCCAACCCAGATTGCCAGTTTGGAATTTTCCGGGTCGTTGATTTGCATTGGAGGGCAGGGGGGGTAGCAAGCGCCGCAGCACATACATTTGCTCTCGTCGATTTCCAGAGAGGGCTTGCCGTTGACCATCGCCGGACGAATCGCAGCAACCGGGCAACGTGCAACAACAGCCGGGCGTTCGCAAACGTTGGCTACCTGCTCGTGGTTAATCTTGGGAGGCTTGGTATGCTGAACGATAATTGCCAGGTCAGCTTGCCCGCCGCAGTTAATCTCGCAGCATGAAGTCGACAGGTGAACGCGGTTAGGCATTTCTTCGGTTTTGAAATCATGGATCAGTTCGTCCATCAGTGACTTGACCACGCCGGAAGCGTCCGTACCGGGAATGTCGCAGTGCAACCAACCCTGAGTATGCGCAATCATAGAGATTGAGTTGCCAGTACCACCAACCGGGAAACCATTCTTTTCCAGTTCGGCGATCAGCGGATCAACCTGTTTTGCAGTTGAAACCATAAATTCAATATTTGAACGGATGGTGAAACGTACAAAACCTTCTGCAAATTTGTCGGCGATATCGCACAATTTACGGATGGTGAAAACGTCCATCTGACGCTGCGTACCGGCACGCACAGACCATACCTCATCACCTGTGTGCGATACATGGTGCAACACACCTGGACGTGGACGATCGTGATACTTCCAGTTGCCGTAGTTCTTGATAAACTTAGGGTGCAAGTATTGTTTGTTATCCGGAACACCGCTCTCTATCGGGCGACGCAATGCTGTTTGTGCCATATTTTATGCTCCCATTCCTGCTTGTTTTTTAGCTTTGATTTTTGCAACTTCTTCATCCCAACCATCGGTGCGAACATATGGATTGGTACGAGGATGTGCAACCATGCTTGGATCAACATCGAGTTCCATTGCTTCGAGGAAGTTGACCAGGCCAATACGCTCGATCATCTCGCCGGTACGCTCATGCTCAAGTGCGTTTTCAGCAAAGAAGTCGATTGCGCGTTGTGCCAGATCGACCAGCTTTTCTCTGTCTTCATCTGTATCCAGTTTCATGAACGGAATGACTACAGTGCCAAACAGATCGCCAATTTTGAGGGTACGCTTGCCGCCCATCAGAATCGAAGCACCTTTGTCAGTACCTGTTGCCAATGCACCAGTCATTACGTTAATGCAATGCATACAACGCACGCAGTCTTTGTTATCAATTTCCAGAGCCTGAGTGTCGCTAATTGCAACGCTGGAGATATCCTTGCCTTTTTTAACGTTCTTGATTTGCTTGAGCTGGATGGTTTTGGTTGGGCAACGTGCGATCACGTCATTCACCAGTTCGTCCATACCATGCTTGGACATCCATTGTTTCGCCATCTTCTCATCGGTGCGGATATTGTCGCGCCAAGTACCGATTACAGCCATGTCAGCACGCTGAATGGAGTTCATGCAGTCGTTAGGGCAACCGGAGAATTTGAACTTGAATTTGTAAGGCAGGGAAGGACGGTGCATATCGTCGAGGAAGTTGTTCAGCACGGTGCGATGCGCAGTGGCTTCATCGTAGCAGGAGCTTTCGCAACGCGCAGCGCCAACGCAAGACATGGAAGTACGTACGGCTGGTCCTGCGCCACCCAGATCGAAGCCCATTTCATTCAGCTCGTCAAATGCAGTTTGAACTTTTTCAGTTGTTGCGCCCTGGAACATGATGTCGCCAGACTGTCCATGGAAGGCGATCAGGCCGGAACCATGATTTTCCCAGATGTCTGACATTTTGCGCAGTACCGCAGTGTTGTAGTGCATGCCGGCGGGTGGCTGGATGCGCAAAGTATGGAATTCTGCAGCATCAGGGTATACAGCTTCGCCCTTATCATTTTTCAGTTCGGTAAAGCGAGGAATAACACCGCCGCCATAACCAAACACACCAACGGTGCCGCCTTTCCAATAACCCTTTTTGGTTTGGTAAGAAGCCTCGAGCTGGCCCATCAGGTCAACAGCCATGTCGTTTTGCTTGGCTAAGCGCTTAATTCCAGTTACAAAGCTGGGCCATGGGCCTGACTCAAGCTGGTCGAGGTTCGGTGTATCATGCTGTTTTTTTGCCATGATGATTCCTTTCGTTAGTCAATTATTTTAGATCCAGACAAAATAGACTGGACTCCGTTCGTTACAAGCTGCAAAAAATTGGGTAGCCTTGATCCATATGGGATTTAAATCGAAGTATGCTTGCTTTTGCAATACAAAAAATTCTTTTGGATTGCATGATCAAACTCGTTTAGCCTATCGACGAATGATACTTATTTTTTTGGGGGATTAAATAACTCTTATGGGGGGGTGTTGGGGTCTCCGATGGTGTTAGCAGAGTGCCCTCTTTGTTGTTATGGGTGCAATATTCATGCTATACGGCTAAAACGAAATATATAATAACGCAAAATCAAAATGTGTGTTTGCCGCAATATTTTTTGTGGTGAGAATATGAAGTTCGAGGATAGAATGTCCCAGATCATTGAGTTGGAGAAATTTAAAATTCCCTTGGGCGGGCAAGAAGTAGAGTTGCAGCAAATTGATCATGCCTCAGGTGGTATGAGTTTGCTGCGAATTCGAATTCGCGAAGCCAAGCGCTTTACCATTTTTGATATTGATCCTGTAACGGCGAAAGCTTGGGGTGAGACGATGATAAAATGGGCCGAAGCGCAGTCGGCACATAAATGATGGTTGATGAATTTGCAGTCAAGGCTTCAGTCAATGAGGCGCAGGAAATGATCGATATGGTATTCGATCTGAGCGGGCTGTTTGTTCCTGAGGATTATCCGTTTTTGCTGTGGCAGGAAATAGTCCGGTTGTTGCCATGGTTGAAGGATGATGAAAGTGTCGGCATACTTCCATTAAGAGGCTCGGCAAGTGGCGAAGATACTTTATTGTCCAAACGAACCAAGTTGGTTTTGCGCGTTCCCGCAGAATGTGCGGTTCAAACACTCTCATTGTCAGGGCAGCAACTCAAAGTCGGTGAAAGTATACTGCTGGTGGGCAAGGGTAAGGAGAGAGTGCTTCAGCCATCTGTCACTCTGCATTCTTATATGGTGGAAAGTGTTTTGGGCGAAATTGAGTTTATCGCTGATATGAAGAAAAAATTGCTGTCGATGAACATTTCCTGCAATTTGATTTGTGATAAATCTCGGAAGATAAATAGCACTAAACATTCTATAAGTGGTTTTGGTCTGGTTTTGCATGACCTCAAGCCGCAAGCGTCTATAGAGGTTCAGCGCAGTGGATTAGGTGGTGCGAGACATTTTGGTTGCGGTATTTTTGTTCCTTTCAAGGCAATTTCGGGCCTGGAATAAAGTTTTGAATTTTCTTTGTTTAATTTAATTAGGAGATTGAAATATGTCATACGTAGTGAATGGTGTAGAGCTTGAAACTGATCCGGAAGGATATTTGCTGGAGGCTGATTTTAGCGAGGAAGTAGTTAAGGTGATTGCGGCAGCCGATGGTATTGAGTTGACGCAGAAACATTGGGACGTGATCAATTATCTGCGTGAGCAATATCGTGAACATGGCCACACACCCAACTTCCGCAATATGCTGAAAGGCGTGCAGGAGTTCTGGCCGGAAGCCGACAGTAAAGCCCTGTATGACCTGTTCCCGATTGGCCCGGCCAAACAGGGATGCAAAGTGGGCGGTCTGCCACAGCCATTGGGCAAGGGCGGATACTAAGCTTATTACGGACTGCCTGGTGATGTCGACCGTATGGTCGATATTGCCAGGCAGTTGCGTTTTGGGGAATTCAAATGCGTTCAAAAATACGAGTAAAAAGCAGTTGGTTTAAAGGTGACCGCAAGAAAACCCCACAGGAAATTGCCGGTGCGCTGGCATATATTGTCTGGCGTATCAGCGACAACACACTTAAAAATGTGCGCAAGGCTGATTTTGATATTGCCATAGGCGACCAGTATTTTGCGTTTCTGCGAGAATTCCTGATTTTTCTGGTCATGGTTGCTGACCGGATTGTCTATGCTCAACTCAGTGCAGAAGATCGTATTGAATTCATCAGTGTACTTGCCAACAAAGTAGCCGAGAATATGGCTGAAAACCAGACCGAATGGCTGGGTGGCTCACTGCGTGAATATAAAGACAGTTTTGTAGACAGGCTCAATCAGCGTGCAGATGAGTACGCTAACTTTCACTACACCGGAGTAGAAACATCGTTTTCGTTTATTCTGCATTTGGGGCAATGCATGCGCGAAGTGGTGGATGAAAAGGATAAAACCTGGGTGGTGGATCAGATCATGGCGATAGAGGTGCCTGAGGCAGTCGCCATGCTGGAAAAAGCCATGAAAGGCCTGACCGACCAGATTGCGAAGCAGGTAAGCATCGCCGAATAGTCGTTCCCCACTTTTCCCTGGTCGTACTCACAATGTCCTCTCCATACGATTTAAATAATCAATCTGCATATCAACGCTGGCGCGAGCAAAAGCTTGAGCAAACGCCCGCATCCGTTGCGGGTCTGATCGTTGAAGTGAATGATCCGCGCAACTTGACGGTAAACGAACATGCGGAGTTGCTACAGCGATGCCAGCGCGCCAATATGGCGATTTATGCAGCACGGCAGCATACAGCCGACAAGGATATTGCGCGCAAGGTTGGTTCGCAGTTTGGCCTGAAAAATCTTGATGCCAACTGGTTGGCCGGGGAAGACGGCATCTCTGAAATCAAGGTCAGCAATGAGACCGACCAGGCAAGACAGGCGTACATTCCCTATACCAATAAGCCGATCAAATGGCATACAGACGGTTATTACAACACGACGGAACATCGCATACGCGGCATGCTGCTGCATTGCGTGCACAGTGCAGCAACGGGCGGCGAAAATCGTTTAATGGACCACGAGATGGTCTATTTGATGATGCGTGATGAAAATCCCGATTTTATTCGCGCACTGAGCGCGACGGATGTGATGACCATTCCTGCGCGTACCGATGATGACGGCGTGGCTCGTGCCGAACAAAGCGGCCCGGTTTTTTCAGTCGATGAAAGTGGCAAGCTGCATATGCGCTATACCGCAAGAACTCGCAGCATAGAGTGGAAGCAGGATGAAATGTCGCGTGCTGCAGTAGTTTTTTTACAGCAGTTGCTCGCAACGGATTCGCCCTATATCTACAGCGCACGGCTGGAGTCCGGCATGGGGTTGCTGTGCAACAACGTGCTGCATGATCGTTCGGGATTCAATGACAATCCTGACGCGCCGCGTTTGTTATACAGGGCGAGGTACTATGACCGTATTTCAGGCAGTTGAGGTTTACAGATATAGCGAGAGCGACGCCAATGCCGCTCCAATCATCCCACCCATCAATACATCGCTGGGATAATGCAGGCCCAGTATAGGCCGTGACAATGCGACCAACCCTGCGAAAGGCAAAACTACCCAGATCAGCGCGGGGAAGTAAGCGATAGCGACTATACTGAAACTTACAGCATGCAGTGTATGGCCGGAAGGGAAGCTGTACTGGTCAAGAGGATTGCCATTGCACACAATGCTGGGATACACATTGAAGGGACGCGGACGCAGTGTTTTCCCCTTGATCAATTTATAAATCAACGTTCCCACTAAAGCTACCGCAAGCATATGCAGCACTGCCGGTAGCGCATCCGCTTGATAGCGTAGCAGTAAAATAGTCATCAACATGTACCAGAACACGCCATCGCCGAGGCGGCTTATCAACTTAAATGTTTTGCGCAGTGACAGGTTGCGGCTTATATCATTGCATGATTGGCACAAATCAATATCCCAATCATTGAATTTTTCCAGTTTGGCGTTCAAGTGATAATTGAGTCTGGACATGACGTTACTCCTTTGGTGTGAATGCAGGCAGAGGCCTGGCACCGGCGGTAAGGACTTTGGTTCCAAATATAGAAGACTCGATCACCATTACGGTTATCGAGTGTGCGGGGTGGGGCGCAGTTGTTCTATGAGAGTTTGAGTTCATACAAGCATAGTTTCATACTCGTATTAAGAAGAGATTAATGTTTCATTAAGATTGGGTTGCAACGGTGGTTTAGGCGGTTAGAACCAGTCCCCAGACGATTACTACATTAATCAAGCTGACCAGCACAGCCGAGCTGCCGATATCTTTTGCACGTTTGGCGAGATTGTGATTTTCCAGTGAGATGCGATCAACAGTCGCTTCGATCGCAGAGTTCAACAGCTCGATCATGATGACCAGCAGCATGCTGCCTATCATCAGAGCCTTGCCAATATGAGTGGCAGGCAACCACAGGGCGAGGGGGATGAGTACTGCAGCAAGATGGATCTCCTGGCGGAATGCATCTTCGTGCTTATAGGCGGCGCGAAAACCAGCCAGCGAGTAACCGAACGCATTCAATAAACGTCGTAAACCGGTCTTGCCTTTGTACGGACTTTCCACTGTGTTACTCCCGGGTTAAATTAACTGGCCATTGTGCCAGATAAATGTGAAGGATTTGTTGCGATTATATGCGTCGAACGTTGATGACCTCAATGTCGGGCAAGTTTTCAAAGACGTGTTCTATCGTTTTGCTTTGGGTCAATACCCGTGCCACCAGAGGCATGGGTTCTGCCCATATTTCGGGGAAGTCTCTTTCCGCACTCTCGACAATCGGGAATGCCAGCACTTCAGCGGGCGGGCAAAATTCAGCAGTTATACCGGGTTTGTTGCCGCGTGCGTCTACACGATACCAGCCATGATGTTTGAGATAAACCGCGTTTAAGCCATGCAGACAATAAGGCGGCCCTGAAGTGCCGGCAGTCAGACGCTGGTAGCAAAGACCGGCAGGAATAGCGTTGGCCCTTAACAGCGCGGCTAACAAATGGCTTTTGGCATAACAGAAACCGGTGCCATGAATTAACACGTCTGAAGCTTTGCAAGTAACCGTGTTCATGCGGAAATCCCCGCTATGCTTGATGGAATCACGTACGAACTCGAAGCAAAGTTTCGTTATTTCTTCATCGGACAAGCAGTCTTCAGAAAGCGCGGCAGCCTTTGCTGCGACCAAGGGATGTGCCCAGTCGATATACTCGCTGCTTTCGAGGTATTGTTGCATGTGTGTAATTGCTTATTTCAATACTGCCAATGCCGCATCATAATTGGGTTCCTGCTTGATCTCGCTTACCAGCTCGGCATGCAGTACGCGGTCATTCTCATCCAGCACGATTACTGCGCGTGCTGTCACCCCGCTCAATGGCGAGTCGGCAATTTTCACACCATAGTTGCGCATGAAATCGCGACCGCGCATTAATGACAGCGTGGTGACATTATTCAGGCCTTCGGCACCACAGAAACGTGACATTGCAAATGGCAGATCAGCAGAAATAACCAGCACCACCGTATTTTCAAGTTTATCTGCGGCTTCGTTGAATTTACGGGTAGAGGCTGCACATGTTCCCGTATCCAGACTGGGCACGATATTCAAAATCTTGCGCTTGCCGGCAAAGTCCTTCAGTGCAACGTCCTTCAGATCTTTATCAACCAGACTGAAGGCAGGGGCAGTTTGTCCCACCTGCGGAAATTCACCAAATAAAGTAATCGGGTTGCCACCGAGTGTTACTGAAGTTTTATTGGCTTTTTCTTTGGTCATGATGTTCTCCTTAAGTACATAAATGTTGTGATGTAGGAGCGCAGATTTCTGCGCGATGGTTGCAAAGAACAATCGCCCGATAAATCTGGCTCCTACGCTGTGTATATTGGCTCTAAGGCCTAATGCACAATCTTGTTTTAATGTGAATCAGCGTAAGACCCAATCGGCGGGCAGGCGCAAATTAAATTTTTGTCGCCGCGCACATTGTCGATACGGCCAACACTGGGCCAGAATTTATTGTCGCGTAACGAGTGCAACGGATAAACCGCCTTCTCTCTGGAGTAGCTGCGGTTCCAGTTGTCAACTATCACAGACTTTGCCGTATGCGGCGCGTTTTTCAACACGTTGTCCTGTTTGTCAGCTTTGCCAGAAATGATCTCGTCAATTTCTTTGCGTATCGAAATCATCGCCGAGCAGAAGCGATCCAGCTCCTCTTTCGATTCGCTCTCGGTTGGCTCAACCATCAGCGTATCCGCCACCGGGAAGGAAACCGTGGGTGCGTGGTAGCCGTAGTCCATCAGGCGCTTCGCGATATCGCCCACTTCCACACCGCCATCGCGCTTGAACTCGGCACAGGCCAAAATCATCTCGTGCGCGCAGCGTCCGTTCTTGCCGCTGTACAAAGTTGGGTAGTGATCCTTCAGCGATTCCTTGATGTAGTTTGCATTCAGGATCGCAATCCTGGTGGCTTCAGTCACGCCTTCTCCGCCCAGCATCTTGATATAACCGTAAGAGATCAGCAGGATCAATGCGCTGCCGTATGGTGCCGCAGAAACCGCATGGATGCCCTGTTCGCCGCCGGTTTTGACCATCACGTGTCCTGGCAGAAATGGGACCAGATGTTTCGCCACACCGATAGGCCCCATGCCCGGTCCGCCACCGCCGTGAGGTATCGCAAAGGTCTTGTGCAGATTGAGGTGGCACACGTCCGCGCCGATGTTGCCGGGGCTGGTGAGGCCTACCTGCGCATTCATATTGGCGCCATCCATATACACCTGACCCCCATTCGCATGGATAATACCGGTGATCTCGCTGATGCTTTCCTCATACACGCCGTGGGTGCTGGGGTAAGTCACCATCAGGCAGGACAGATCGTTCTTGTGCTCTTCTGCCTTGGTGCGCAGATCGTCAACATCAATGTTGCCATTTTTGTCGCACTTCACCAGCAAGATCTTCATGCCGCACATTGCAGCAGAGGCGGGGTTGGTGCCGTGTGCCGAGGTTGGGATCAGCGCAATATTGCGATGCATATCGCCACGTGACTGATGGTAAGCCTGTATCACCAGCAGGCCTGCGTACTCGCCCTGTGCGCCGCTGTTGGGTTGGAAGCTCATTTTGGCGAAGCCGGTAATCTCGCTCAGTGCGCTATCCAGACCGGCGATCACTTCATGAAAACCCGCGACCTGATCAAACGGCACAAACGGATGTAAATTCGCAAATTCCGGCCAGGTAAGCGGCAGCAGTTCCGATGCGGCATTCAGCTTCATGGTGCAGGAACCGAGAGAAATCATGGAATGCGTCAGCGACAGATCTTTGTTCTCCAGACGCTTGATGTAGCGCATCATCTCCGATTCGGAATGATAGGTGTTGAATACCGGGTGTTGCAGGATGGCGGAGGAGCGGATTTTAATCAGCGAACTTTGCTTGAAGATTTGTTCCTCAGTTAACTTGCTCGCAGCCTTGCCGGCGGCCTTGGCGAATACTTCGATGATCGCGTTCAGATCATCCGAGCTAGTTGTTTGATCAATCGAAATGGTGAGCGCGTTGTCCAGATAACGGAAATTGATTTGCGCGGCTTCGGCGAGCGCGCGGATTTTTGCGTTGTCGGTAGCGTTGATTTTAATCGTGTCGAAGTAAATACCATCGTCAATCTTGTAGCCGAGTTTATTCAATTCTGCGGCCAATGCAATAGCAGAAAAATGTACCTGCTGTGCAATGCCTTTCAAGCCTTGCGGTCCGTGATACACGCCGTACATGCTGGCCATAATCGCGAGCAATGCCTGTGCGGTACAGATATTGGAAGTCGCCTTGTCGCGGCGGATGTGCTGTTCGCGGGTCTGCAACGCCATGCGCAAAGCCTGATTGCCATCGGCATCGACCGACACGCCGATAATGCGGCCGGGCATCGTGCGTTTGTAAGCATCTTTACACGCAAAGAAAGCCGCGTGTGGGCCGCCGTAGCCCATCGGCACGCCAAATCGTTGCGAGTTGCCGATCACCACATCGGCACCCCATTCGCCCGGCGGTGTCAGTAATACCAAGCTCAGCAAATCTGCAGCAACTGCAATCGAGGTGCCGTTGGCATTTGCTTTTGTTACGAAGTCAGCGTAGTCGTGCACCTTGCCATTAGCAGTCGGATATTGCAGCAGTGCGCCGTAAATTGTGTCGTCGAGCCTGGCTGTTTTAAAGTCGTCGATTACCAATTCAATGCCCATAGGGGACGAGCGTGTCTTCAGCAGGTCTATGGTTTGTGGAAAACACTCATGCGATACGAAAAATTTGTTTGCGCCTTTTGCTGCAGCATCACGCGTGCGATTGTTGTACAGCATCGCCATCGCTTCTGCCGCTGCGGTGCCTTCATCCAGCAGCGATGCGTTTGCAATTTCCATCCCGGTCAGATCCATGATCATGGTCTGGAAATTCAGCAGCGCTTCGAGACGGCCCTGGGAAATTTCTGCCTGATAGGGCGTGTAAGCGGTATACCAGCCGGGGTTTTCCAGAATATTGCGCTGGATTACGGCTGGCAAAATGGTGTTGAAATAGCCGAGGCCGATATAGGATTTAAAGACTTTATTTTTCGCGGCAATCGCGCGCAAATGTTTGTGGTACTGAAACTCGCTCATGCCAGCAGGAAGGTTCAACGGCTTCTTCAGGCGAATGGATGCAGGCACAGTCTGGTTAATTAGCTCATCGACCGAGCTCGCGCCGATTTTTTTCAGCATGGCCTCAATATCTTTTGCGCGTGGGCCGTTGTGGCGGTTTACAAATTTGTCAGTGGTAATCATATAGGATCGAGGATTGAGGATTGAGTAGTCAGGGTGAGGCTCTGAGATTGAGGAGCACGAATACTCGATCCTCAATCCTCGATCCTCAATCCTGTATTAATGTGCTTCACTATCAACGTGTTTTTGATAAGCAACAGCATCCATCAGCGCCGCAACATCAGCCGCATTGTCCGGTTTCATCTTGAACAGCCATGCGCCAAATGGATCCATATTGATTTTTTCTGGCTCGTTAGTCAGTTCATCGTTAAATGCAGTAATCACGCCAGCAACGGGTGCATACACATCAGCCGCCGCTTTAACCGATTCCACCACTGCGCATTCTTCCTTGGCCTTGACCTTGAGGCCAATTTCCGGGCTTTCCACAAACACCATATCACCCAGCAGTTCTTGCGCATGCTGTGTAATGCCTACGGTGATGGTGCCGTCGGCTTCGGTTTTAACCCACTCGTGGGAGACTGTGTATTTCAGGTTGGTAGGATTGCTCATGATGATTTCCTTTTAAAATTAAAATTTAAACTAAGCCTTTGCCGTTGCGCACGAACGGATACTTCACTACTTTTGCGTTCAACAATTTATCGCGCACCGCAACTTGCACGGTGTCGCCAATTTGCACGGCGGCAGGAATGCGTGCCAGCGCAATTGACTGATTAAGCGTCGGTGAAAAGCTGCCACTGGTAATTTCACCGTCGCCATGGCTGCTCTTGATTACTTGATGATCGCGCATCACGCCGCGATCCTGCAGCACCAGGCCTGCAAGTTTGCGTGTCGGTGGTTTTGCCAGCAACGCGGCCTTGCCGATGAAATCGCGTTCGCTCTTCAGATCAACTGTCCACGCCAACCCGGCTTCAAGCGGATTGATGGTTTCGTCCATATCGTGACCATATAAATTCATGCCTGCTTCCAGACGTAAAGTGTCGCGTGCGCCGAGACCGATAGGTTTAACACCAGCCTTGCTTAAAGATTCCCAGAAAAATGGCGCAGCCTGTGCGGGGAGCATGATTTCAAAGCCATCCTCGCCGGTATAGCCGGTGCGCGCAACAAACATCGAGCCCAATTCTACGGCAGTAAAAGGTTTCAGGCTTTCTGCCAGATTCTTCAGTCCGGGCATGGCTTGCCATAATTTCTCTGCAGCTTTCGGCCCTTGCACGGCAATCATCGCCAGCTCTGTGCGCGGCTTGATTTCCAGCTTGGGTGCATGGGTGGCAGCCTGTTCTTTCATCCACGCAATGTCTTTATCCGCAGTGCCTGCGTTCACCACCATGCGGAACATTGTGTCATTGATGAAGTAGACGATCAGGTCATCAATCACGCCGCCTTCAAGGTTCAGCATGCAGGAATAAAGGGCTTTGCCTGTGCTCTGTAATTTGTCGACATTGTTGGCCAACAGATAGCGCAGAAAGTCGCGTACCCCTTCACCGCGAAAATCCACCACGCGCATATGCGACACATCGAACATGCCGGCATCGCTGCGCACCTGCTGGTGTTCTTCCAGCTGCGAGCCGTAATGCAGCGGCATATCCCAGCCGCCAAAATCAACCATTTTTGCGCCCATCGCGCGGTGTGCTGCGTTGAGAGGTGTAGTCTGAAGAGTCATTTTATTATTTTCCAAGAATAAAAAAGGCGCAGCAGAAAATATCTGCTGCGCCCCATCTGTCCTTTGTACCTGAGAGATTACGACTTATTGTCGTGTGCCCCTTCGGTGGTCATTCAACATACCCTCTCCCCATCCCTCTCCCGCCATGGCGGGAGAGGGGGTAAAGGTCTCGCGGTGCGAGTCTTGGGTATACCTGACACTCTCCAGATTTGCCTGATTCCAACGGTTCATGAGCCTGAGCGGTTACGGGTGTTGCGCCTTCGGCGGTGCGCCCTTATTACCGGGCTGCACGCTCTCCCATTGGTTTGAACGGCAGGTGGCACTATACCGGAAGTTGGGGGGAGGCGGCAAGAAGACAATGAGGTGTGCTACGAGACACTCAAACCAGTGTGAAGCTTAAGCTATTTCGCTAATCCGCAGCAGGTAATCGAATTGTGTACTGGCCAGACTTGTCGTCACGCACCAGTACCAGCAATTTATGGCGCTGTGCATCTTCCATCAGCTCCCTGAACGAGCGGTAGCCGTAAGAAGACTCGGTAAAGCCCGGTTTGCGGCGTTGCATGGTGGATTTGAGCATGGAACCCCAGATTTTTTCATCCGAGCCGCGCTCCGAGATCAGCCCCTCGACAGTTTCAACCAGAAAGTCCAGAGCTTCTTGGCGCTTGTCTTCCTCACTCTTCACGTCGCTACGTTTGGGAGTTCCTGCTGCGGGTTTGGCGGGTACCTTTTTGGCTGCCTTTTTCTTTTTCGCTTCCTGTTCGCGCACCAGGTCGTCGTAGAAAATAAATTCGTCGCAATTGGCACTCAGCAAATCCGAGGTTGAGTCCTTCACGCCGATACCGATCACGTATTTATTGTTCTCGCGCAGCTTGGAAACCAGCGGGGAAAAATCCGAATCGCCGCTGATGATAACAAAGGTGTCGACATGGGCTTTGGTGTAGCAGAGATCGAGTGCATCAACCACCATGCGGATATCGGCAGAGTTCTTGCCCGACTGGCGCACATGCGGAATCTCGATCAGTTCAAAGGCGGCTTCATGCATCGTCGCTTTGAATTCCTTGTAGCGATCCCAGTCGCAATAAGCTTTCTTGACAACGATACTGCCCTTTAGCAGCAGGCGTTCCAGCACTTTTTTGATGTCGAATTGCGCGTACTTGGCATCGCGCACGCCCAGTGCCACGTTCTCAAAATCGCAGAACAATGCCATATTGGTGATTTCAGGTTGTCCAGCCATGTGCGTTCCTCCAGTGGTAGTGCGAATTATTGCGGATAAAACAAAAATAAGCGATAACCGGCAGGTTTGAGGTCGGTGGTGTTGATGTGCAGATTAATGGTTGATTCGCGATTGGGGGGGAAGCCAGAGTTTATGTCTACTGTGGAAGGCAGGTATTCAGCCGGGTTAAAGGTGCGGCGTGCAACAGCGTTATCTTGCAGGTCAGTTAGCGTGAGTTCAATGTTTGGGTAGGTCATTGCATAGGGTGCTCGGCTGCGCAAAAGTGCATGCAGGGTGATGATGTTGGTTTGTACCGGGTCAGATTCGAGTTCGGAAGATTCTATGGTGATCAAGTCAATTTTTTGCGGCAGCGGTAGCGTGCAGCGCAGCAAAGCGCATATTTTCGTCATGGCGGGTTTGATGCCGGGCAGTCTGGCGGCAATTTCGACACGGAAAAAATAGGTGGCCTGCAGAAATAATATAATCCCCAGCAACACAGAGCCTGTTATGTATAGCAGAGCCTGTTTGGGGGTAAGTGGTTTTGGTTTGGGCGCAACGTAAACATCGGGTATGTGGCTGAAGTCGTTTGACATACGCGCGGCAGCCTGCGGCGAGATGGATACTGTGCTGTCGATGGTATTGTATGGATCATATGCTGCATGCATGCCGGTAAAGTCGGCAATATCATCCAGCACCAGCGGTAAATCAAGTTGCTGCGGCGGTGTGTAAAGATTTTCCACAGCATTGAACACATTTTTGCATTTGCCGCAGCGCACCAGGCCCTGGTGTGCATCGCGTTGCGTCTGGGTGATTTTAAAATGGGTGCCGCATTGCGGGCATTGCGTTATATCGGTCATTTTTTTATACCCGACAGGCATGCCCAGCCATCTTCGATGATGGTTGGATTAAGGTTAAACCACTGCGAGTAGACTTGTTCCACATCTGTAGCCTGTTCACTCAATACCCCGGACAATACGATACGCCCTCCTTGGCATGTCGCATTAGCCAGCAACGGGGCGAGCATTTTAAGCGGATTGGTAAGAATGTTCGCAACAACAATATCCGCAGGCTGCGGAGTGCCTTCTGGCAATGCAAACTCAGCGATGATCTGATTGGCCAACGCATTGTCGCGGCTGGATTGAACAGCTTGTGCATCCACGTCTATGCCGAATGCATGACCTGCCCCCAGTTTCATTGCTGCAATGGCGAGAATGCCTGAGCCGCAGCCGTAATCCAGCACACTTTCGCCGCCGTGTATATTTTCATCCAGCCAGCGCAGGCACAGACGAGTGGTGGGATGGCTGCCGGTGCCAAAGGCGAGACCTGGGTCGAGTACGATATTAATTGCCGAGGCATCAACCGGCGTATGCCAGGTTGGCACTATCCATAAGCGTTGCGAGATGCGAATTGGATCGAACTGCGATTGCGTCAGACGCACCCAGTCATTGTCTTGCAGGGTGGTGATTTGATGCGAGGGTGATTGTTGCAGACCAACAGCGTTTGCAGCTTGCAGCAGGATAGCCTCCACGTTTGCTTCGGCTGAAAATAATGCGGTGACCGAGTTGTGCAACCACAGGCTGGAGGTGGGTTCTCCAGGTTCGCCGAAGATAGCATTTTCCTGCGGCGTATCGGCATCGGCATCGTGCATGTCTACCGACAGTGCGCCCAAATCCAGCAGCGCTTCGCTCAGGCTCTCCGCATATGCAGCGTCGGCATTAACGGTTAGCGACAGCCACGACATATTATTTTTCCTTGTGACGCTCTGCCAGCTTGTGCTCCAGGTAGTGAATACTGGTGCCGCCGTGTATAAAAGCGGCATCGTTCATCAATTCCTGATGCAATGCGATATTGGTGTCGATACCTGCTACAGCCATTTCCGAAAGGGCAATGCGCATACGGGCAATCGCCTGATCGCGGTTGTCACCGTAGGCAATGATCTTGCCTATCATCGAGTCGTAATAGGGCGGCACGACATAGTTGGTGTAGGCATGTGAATCCACGCGGATACCGGGGCCGCCGGGCGGATGCCACGTGGTAATGCGTCCTGGCGAAGGTGTGAATTTGAACGGGTGCTCGGCGTTGATGCGGCACTCGACTGCGTGGCCTTTTAATACCACATCCTTTTGCTTGAAGCTCAGTTTTTCACCGGCTGCGATTTTGATTTGTTGCTGCACGATGTCGATGCCGGTGATCATCTCGGTGACCGGATGCTCGACCTGCACGCGGGTGTTCATCTCGATAAAGAAGAACTCGTCATTTTCATACAGGAACTCGAAGGTGCCCGCACCGCGATAACCGATCTTGCGACAGGCTTCGGCACAGCGCTCGCCGATTTTGTCGCGCAGTTTGGTGTTGAGCATAGGCGCGGGCGCTTCTTCGATAATCTTCTGGTGGCGGCGCTGCATCGAGCAGTCGCGTTCACCCAGGTAAACGGCATTACCATGCGTGTCAGAAAGCACCTGGAACTCAATGTGGCGCGGGTTCTCCAGGAATTTTTCCATGTACACCATGGGGTTGTTAAATGCCGCTTGAGCTTCGGCGCGTGTCATCGCTACCGCGTTTACCAGCGCAGCTTCGGTATGGACCACACGCATGCCGCGACCACCACCACCACCGGCAGCCTTGATGATGACGGGATAACCGATGGTGCGCGCGATCTTGACGATGGCTGCCGGATCTTCCGGCAACGCACCTTCCACACCGGGCACGCAGGGCACGCCCGCTTTGTTCATGGCAATCTTGGCCGAGACCTTATCACCCATCATGCGGATGGTTTCAGCACGCGGACCGATAAACACAAAGCCGCTTTTTTCCACTCGATCAGAAAAGTCTGCACTCTCCGACAGGAAACCGTAGCCGGGGTGGATGGCCTGCGCATCGGTGACTTCTGCCGCGCTAATAATGGCCGGTATATTCAGGTAGCTCAGCGAGGAAGGTGCAGGGCCGATACATACTGACTCATCCGCCAGCTTGACGTATTTGGCGTCAGCATCGGCTTCAGAGTGAACGGCAACGGTTTTAATACCCATCTCGCGACAGGCTCGCTGAATGCGTAAAGCTATTTCACCGCGGTTGGCAATTAGAATTTTTTCAAACATTATTGAGGCTCCTGCTAGGGTGTTGTGCGTAACATGTGCAGCTTTAAAGGCACATAATTTGTGCTGGCTGGTACAACATCCCTGTTGTGTTAAACATGTTTAACCAATGATGAACAATGGCTGTCCGAATTCAACTGGCTGGCCGCTTTCGACTAGTATGGCTTTGATTACGCCGCTGTGATCCGCTTCTATTTCATTGAGCAGCTTCATCGCTTCGATAATGCACAGGGTATCACCTGCATTTACAGATTGGCCGATATCCACGAAAGCCTTGGCGCCAGGCGAAGGGGAGCGGTAGAAGCTGCCTACCATGGGTGATTTAACAACGTGACCTTCCGGCGCGGCTGGTGCAGCGGGTACTTCCGCTGCGACTGGTGCAGCATGTGCTGCGGCATGGGCAGCATGGTGTTGCGGTGCTGCGTACACATGTTGTACAGCTGTAGAGGAGCGAGAGATGCGAACAAACTCTTCGCCTTCCTTTATTTCCAGCTCTGCGATTCCGGAATTTTCTACCAGCTCGATAAGCGTTTTGATTTTACGTAAATCCATTATTAGCTCCTAAAAAATAAGTGACAGGCGGCGGGTGAGGGCGAAAAATTCACCTATTGCCTGGATAAAGCATATTGCAGCGCCAGCTCATAACCCTGTGCGCCTAAACCACTGATCACGCCCACGGCAAGATCAGAAAAAAACGACTCTTTACGGAATGCTTCACGCGCAAACACATTGGAAAGATGGACTTCAATAAATGGTATCTCAACAGCTGCCAGTGCATCGCGCAACGCAACACTGGTGTGCGTAAAAGCTGCCGGGTTGATTATAATAAAATCCGTTCCATCCAGACGCGCTGCCTGCACACGCTCTACCAATGCAAACTCAGCATTACTTTGCATTGAAGAGAGCTTGACACCATTTTTTTCAGCATACTGCACTAATTTGTTGTTAATTGCGTCTAATGTGATGTGACCATACACATCCGGCTCGCGACTGCCAAGCAGATTCAGATTAGGTCCATGGAGCACCAAGATATTTTTCATTTGCGCATTTTGCCGTAAATTACACGAGTTTGTCCAGATTTTGGCGCAAATTAATGACTTGCTAATTTAGAGAGGAGTAATGTTCTGAATTTTACATTCTG
>Ga0315281_10005664_pt1 | contig 17865 bp, 17 predicted proteins | sample YL17G07_0_MG_FD_204540 | JGI IMG/M metagenome (GOLD analysis project Ga0315281, IMG submission 204540) | Sediment microbial communities from Yellowstone Lake, YNP, Wyoming, USA - YL17G07_0 | ecosystem: Environmental > Aquatic > Freshwater > Lake > Sediment | place: USA: Wyoming | collected...
GGTTTTCTGCCACGAAACGGAATTGCGCTTCGGTGTTTTGCAGGACGTTATGCGTGCGAACGAGAACTCTGTTCTGAACGAACAGTATCGTCGCAACCCACGATACATAGACGAGGATCCCGAGGACACTGAGTCCAGTGACGGCCGGCCCGGTATCGGGTTCGAACCCGTACCCAATCGTCGCCCCCCAAATTGCGGCGCCGGCGGCAAAGCACACGCTCCCCCAAAACAGCCGCCTGATGCCGCCATTGGCGGCGTTGTTGAGGATAATGGCGACCAGTATTGTAACTGTAGGCCAAAGCGCAAAATGAATCTGGGCGGCCCAGATGCCCATGAGCATCGAATCGGCGTACAGGTTGTTCAGTTCGGCTTGCTTGGAGTCGAGCGCGATGCGCGCATGAATATGGGCAAGGTGGGGATACACCAGAAAGGAAAGCGTTGCAAACAACAACTCCCAGGCCTCGAACTTCCGCTCTGCGAACAGGAAGCCGAGCACCACAAAAGTCAAGGCGAAGGAGACCGTTCGCGGCGCATAATTGATGCGCGCGAGACGGTGCGCAGGCGGCAATGGAAATTTCAATTTCAAGAAATTAAATCCCAATGTCATATTATAGAATGCCCATGCGATACAGAGGGGAGATGGGGATATGCGTAGCGAATTTCCGTTCAGCAGAAATCGCCGAAGGCTGATTGCCGCCGCAGCAGCGGGAACGATGATAGGCAGCCTTCCGGGCTGGGCGCGGGCGCAGGGTATCTCGAACCGCCCGGTGCGCTTCATCCTGGCACAAACGCCGGGGACCACGCCCGACCTGATCGCGCGGCTGCTCGCGCCCAAGTTGCAGGAGCGCTGGGGCCAGGCGTTCGTGGTCGAGAACCGCGGCGGCGCCTCGGGCGCGATCGGCATGGAGGCAGTCGCCAAGTCGCCACCCGACGGTCACACGATGATCGTCAACGTGGCTACGACGCTCACGCTGCCTTACTTTTATCGCAATCTCCCGTTCGATGTGCTGAAGAGCTTTCAGCCGATCATTTACGTCGGATCGAACAACTTCGCCCTGGCCGTGCACAGCTCGGTTCCGGTCGCCACGCTGAAGGAGTTCATTGCCTATGCGAAGGCGCGGCCCGGCCAGCTGCATTACGGCTCGCCCGGAAACGGCACGCACCACCACCTGTGCATGGAGCTGCTCAAGCTCTCGGCGGGAATCGATCTGGTTCACGTTCCATACAAGGGTTCGGCGGGCGCGACCAACGACCTTCTCGGCGGGCAGATTCCGGTAATGTTCCTGCCGATTCACAGCGCACTCTCGTTTCAGAGCGGGGGCAGGGTGAAAGTGCTCGGCGGCTCGCGCCGTGAACGCCACCCCCTGTTTCCGGACTTGCCATCGCTGCACGAACTCGGCGTCGAAGGGTTCGACGTGGATCCCTGGTATGCCGTGTGGGGGCCGGCCGGAATGCCGGCGGACATCGTGGCGAAGTACAACACCACGCTGCGCGAAATCCTCAGCCAGCCCGACATGCGCGACGCACTCGCCAAGCAGGGCCTGGTTACCCGGCCCGGCTCGCCCGAGGACCTGATGCAGATCGCCAAGGCCGAATATGAATTGTGGGGCCGGGTGGTTCGCGAGGCGAAGATCGGGCCTGATTGACTTCCTGAGATGCCGCTGATGAACAAGCCTCGCAGTGGAAAAAGTGGATACGGTGCCGCGCTGCGTGTCGGCGTGGCAATGGTGTGCCTGTCTGGAACGGCCGGCGCGCAGGAGGCCGGCACTTACCCGAGTCGCACTGTCCAGCTCGTCGTGCCGTACACGCCGGGCACCGGGGCCGACATTCTTTCGCGCATTCTCGGCCCCAGGCTCGCAGAGCGCTGGAAGGTCGGCGTGGTCACGGACAACAGGGCAGGGGCAACCGGCAACATCGGCACCGAACTGGTCGCGAAGGCCGCGCCGGACGGCCATACGCTGCTGTTCACGGCCACTTCATTCGGCACCAATCCCGCGCTCGGCCAGAAGCTGCCGTTCGATCCGGTGAAAAGCTTCGCTCCGGTCGCACTGGTCGCCACCAGCGCGGTCTCGGTGGTAGTCAACCCGCAGCTTCCTGCGAAGACCTTTCGCGAGTTCATCGATGTGGTTCGGGGCCAGCCCGGCAGGCTCCACTACTCCTCACCCGGCAATGGCGGACCGCAGCACCTCGCCATGGAACTGCTCAAGCAGGAAACCGGCATCGACCTCGTGCACGTGCCCTACAAGGGCTCCGGCGGCGCGATCGCCGATCTGATCGCCGGTCATGTGCAGGCAATGATCATCTCGCTGCAGACCGCGGCGCCTTATGTTCAGGGCGGCAAGCTGCGCATGCTCGCGGTGATGAGCCCGGAGCGCTCGCCCGCCTTCCCGGATATTCCGACGATGAAAGAGCTGGGTCTTCCGAATCTCGAAGTCGAGACCTGGTACGGAGTGTTCGCGCCGGCGGGCACGCCTGCCACCATCGTTGCGAAGCTGAACGCGGAACTGAATGCGCTGCTGCGGCAGCCCGACGTACGCGAGCTTCTCGCGAAACAGGGCATGGTTCCGGCGGGCGCTCCCCCCGAGCGCTTCGGGGATCTGCTGAAGCTCGAACTCGCACGCTGGTCGCGGGTGGTCGCGGCGGCAGGGATCAAGGCTGACTGAGCCGGCAATCCGGTCACGGTAGACGGGAGGCAATCACAATGAGTCTCATCGAGGATCTCGCTGCGGCGAACCGGATTCTGGCGGAGCACGGCGTCATCGATGGCTATGGCCACGTGAGCGTGCGCTCGGATCGCGATGCGCAGCGCTACTTCCTGTCACGGGCGATTGCGCCCGAACTCGTCACTGAGCACGACATCATGGAGTACGACCTCGACAGCACTCCGATCGATCCGCGCGGCCGGGAGTCGGTTCAGGAGCGCTTCATCCACGGCGAGATCTACAAGACCCGGCCGGAAGTGAGTGCGGTAGTCCACAATCATTCGCCTTCGGTCATTCCGTTCGGCATAACCTCGGAACCGTTGCGGCCGATATTCCACATGGCCGCGTTCGTGGGCCAGGGCGTTCCGACCTTCGAGATCCGGGATGCCGAGGAAGGCACCGACCTGCTGGTGAAAACGCCCTACCTGGGGCAGGCCCTCGCCAGGACGCTGGGTGGAAGACCTGCAGCACTGATGCGCGGCCACGGTGCCGTGGTCGTGGGCGAGAACCTGCCGCGCGCGGTGGGTCGCAGTGTCTATCTGGAGATCAGCGCCAAACTGCAAGTCCAGGCCATGGCGATTGCGGGGCCCGGGGGAAAAATCGTGTGCATGGACGAGCGTGAGGTTCACGCTTCCGTCCCGCCGCAGAATTACGGTCGCGCCTGGAACATGTGGCGTACGAAGGCACTCGCGCAGATGCGATCGCAGACCGGCAACTGAAAAGGCCGGGGCGTGACCCCGCGTAGACAGCCGTCCGGAATCACATTTCGGTTCTTGTATCCCCGCCTTTCTTTTCGCCGGGCTGGCGACCAGGTTCGAATCCACCGACCTCATGGTAGCTGACCTTGCTTTCCGCCTCGAACGCCCTCACCGCCGGTACCTTTCCAGGCAATCCGAGTTCTTTCCAGCGCGCGGCGACCTTGTCGTAGACCTGCTTGCGCAGCGTAGTGCGCTTGGAGAAGACCGGCAGGTGGCGGTGCTCCTTGCACGCATTGATCAGCGCCTTTGATCCGTAAGGCCGCTTTTCGGGCGGATTCTGGGTCGGGTCCAGCCAGGTGCTCCAGGTGTTGCGAAGGATGTCGATGTCGTCGATCGGATTGCACCGGCTCGCCATGGCCCAGATGACCTGATCCATGTCGGTCGGATCAACATCTTCGTCCACCGCGATGATCCACTTGGCGTAATAGGCGCCTCCGGGCACCTGCGCGGCGAGCGCCAGGACCTGGGCCGCATGGCCGGCGTGGCGCTGCTCCAGGCTGATGACGGTCATGCCAAAACCACCGGCGGCGGCGGGATGCGCATAGACCCCCTGGATTCCCGGAATGCCGAGCTTGTCCAGATCGTCCCAGATCTTGGCGGAGCGGATGATCGAGAAAAATCCGCTCTGCTCGCACGATGGATAGTCCGCCATCAGGGCGTTGGTGAGAATGGGATTGGAACGATAGTGGACCGCAGTGATGTCGACCAGCGGACAACCGGCTTCCGGCCTTCCGTAATAGCCGGGGAATTCGCCGAACGGTCCTTCCGCTCTGACCGAGTTGGGACGAATGACGCCCTCGACCACGAGTTCCGCATTGGCCGGCAGCAGCAGGTCGGTCGTCGTGCCGCGAACGACCGGTATGGGCTGGCCCTTGATGCCGCCCGCGAATTCATACTCGGACACGTTCTTGGGAAAGGTCTGCGAGCCCACCAGCATGAACAGAGGATCGATGCCCCATGCCGCTGCGACCTGGATGGACTTGCCCTGCTGCCACGCTCGGGTGATATGCAGGCGGGCATCCTTGCCAGGCGACAAGTAGAGCCCGGTCTGGGATTTCCCCTGAATCATCATCCGGTAGGTGCCGACATTCAGATAGCCGCTGTCCGGGTCGCGCGTAATCACCGCGTCCGCGGTGCCTGCATAGCGGCCGCCGTCCAGGGGCCAATGCCTGGGAATCGGCAACGCATTCAGGTCGATCTTCTTCCCCGTGATGGTGTTCTCATAGACGGGCGCCTTGCTCTGCGATACCTCCCGCGGAGGCAGGCGGCTTTTGAGTTTGTCTTTCACCCGCCGGATCAATTCCACGGTGGGAGTATCCGCAGGCTCCTCGAGGGTCAGCGCAATGCGTCTGATGCTGGGACCGAGAACGTTCCACAGGAGTTGGGCGCCGATCGGGCTCTGCTCGAATCCCCGGGCGCGCTCGAACAGAACCGCAGGGGAGGGGTCCTGCTTAGCGACCAGGTAGGAGATGGCGCTCATCTCCTCGTCGCGGTCGACCGGCTTTTGCACGCGCACGAGTTCGCCGATTTCGTCGACCCGGGCCAGCCATTCGCGCAGGTCCTGTATCGGTTTCTCCAGCTTCTTCGGTTTCTTCGCCATGCAAAATCCCTCTCCAATGAGTTGGTCGCCAAGCTGGGTTGGTCCGGGTGAACGGAGATTACTGCATCAAGCGCAGGAATGCATCAGCGGCAACGGGACCTGCGGGTGGGACGACAGGGATGGGATGACAGTGGTTGCGGCGTGCGCGTCGCGGACCAAGTCTGCCGAGCGTCGCCCCGCCCTGTAGCGGAAATGCGCCGAAAGTTCAGTCGTCCAGCTTTACCGACCGGACCTCCGTGATTGGAAGGGTGGCGATCACGCGCAGCTTCTCGTATCGTTCGGAATCCAGGTCGACCAGGCTGCCCAGTTGCGAGTAGGACGAGGCGACGAAATGTTCGCGGTCGCCTTCGTTGCGACGGTTTATCCCGAATTCCACCCGGGCGCGCTCTTCCGGGGTGAGCTTGCTTATGAAGTTCTTGGTTGCCCAGACTGTTCCAAAGCGCGCGAAGTCGCTCAGCCGGGCGGCATGGTTGATGGTGTCGCCCAGCACCGCAAACTCGATGTTGGTTGCCGACTGAAAGGTGCCGAGCCATTCCTGGCCCTCCTGCAGCCCCACATTCAGATAGAGCTCGTTGAACCAGTTCTTGCGCAGCTGCCAGCTCTTGCTGATTTTTTTCATTGCCAGCTTCACTTCCTGCGCACAGGCGAGCGCGTTGAATATGTAGCTGCTGTCCGGCTGCGGGAAGAAGTAGTAGACCATGCCGTCGCCCACGTGCTTTCCATGGGTGCCGTAGTATTTGCGGAAAATCGGGCCCATGACGGACCAGATCTCGTTGATGAGCTCGAAGTACTCCTCCGGCGGCAGCTCGGAGCAGATCTTCACCGAATTCTGCAGGTCGGCCACCAGCACCGCCAGTTGGGTAAGCACGGGCAGGCGCCGGCGCAGCAGATTCCTGATGACGATGTCACGGCGTGAAAGGAAATCCAGGAGGCCGGAGCTGGCCGATCCGCCGGGAACGTAGACGAACAGAATACCCTCACGGAAATAGATGGCGTAGACGCGCCAGGATTCCGCATCCTCGGACCTGTCCCGCAACTCGAGCGGCAACTCCACGATTCCCTGCCCGCTGAATTTTTCCACCTCGTTGTAAAGCGTGTCCATCAGTGCGGCGTTCGCGCCGCTCATGGCCCTGCAGGCTCCCATGATGCTCGCCTTCGAAAGCCGGTCCTTGGCAATGGACAGGTGCATCCTGAGCAGATCGGTCCGGCGCTCTGCGGCTCCACCTGCGCCGCCTTCCAGCAACATCATGAATACGTTGCGGGCCTCGGTACGCGGCGGCAGGGTCTTGAAGTTGCCGAGCAGCTGCTCGCGGGCGAGATCGTTGTACCAGGCCACCTCGAAGTTGTAGTTGACCATGTAGGCGGGGTGGGGAATGTCATCGATGCTCAGCTGCAGTACCCGTCGCTCCGGATCCAGCGGCCGGATGTTCGCCACCGACGGCGGCGTAACAAGACCGTCCGTCCTGTGCTCCGCTCTCTCGTCCTGGTCACCCTGCGCGCCGATGCGCGCTGCAATCTCTGCCATGGTCAGCCCCTCCGTTTTCATGCGTCGCACCAGCTCGATCCGGTCCAGCGACCAATCCGGGAAATAGCCAAGCAGCTTGGCACCTCCACCTTCGTCACCAGGATTCTGGACAACTGGCTTAGACAGTATTCCAAGATTAATGTAATTATTTAATGTTGCTCTTGAAATACCTGTTTTCTCTAGTATATCTTTGCTTGAAAGCATCGAAACACGGCCGAATTAAAGCCCTTTTTATACTAATGTCCAATCAGTCTAGACGATATTTCGCTGTTTGTCTAATTTAATTCAATACCACGTGCCGCGAGGCGGCTGAAGTTCCTGCCGGGAACACCGGGCGCCGTGAGGAAGGACTAGTGCGGCGCCGGGTGCCTGCGGCCCAGGTCTTCGAGAACTTGAAGCACCCGGTCGGGTCCCGGCCTGCCGTCCGCGCCGATCTCGAGGGCCGAAGCGCGCTCGTCGTCGCCAAGCTGCTGGTCAGCGCGGAGCTGATGCTCGAGCACGGCCAGCGTGGCATCGGAGGCGTCTCCCCCGCGGTTGGCGCGCTCGGCCACGCGTTTCCGGAGCGTGGCCTCCGGTACGCGGAAATCAAGGATCAGCCAGGGCACGCCCCTACGCGCGGCCTGCCCCGTGAGCAGTTCGCGTTGCCAGCGCTCGGCGAAAGTGGCGTCTGCGATGACCGGCCAGCCTGCATCGAGAATGATCGAGGTCAGCATCGACAGGCGCTCATAGGTCAGGCGGGTCGCGGGACCTGCGTAGAGCCCTCCACCCACTGGCGAGCGGCTCGCAACCCCGCGCTCCAGACCGTGATTGCGCTTGCGCTCGACATCCGAGCGTATCCGGATGGCGTCGCAACGCTCCAGTAGCTGCTGGGCAACGAAGCTCTTGCCCGAACCCGAGACGCCATGGGTGAGCGCGATCCAGACTGGCTGCCGAGCCGAGAACCGCTCCGCAAGTTCTATGAAACGATGATATTCGGACCGGTCGAGCTGTTTTTCCTCTTCGCTTACGTCAGGCTGCGCCGACCGGATGAGTGCCACCTTGGCGCGCACCATGGCGCGATAGACCAGATAGAACGGCAGGGTCGCGAGCCCGGCATAGTCGCCGGTGTGCTCCAGGTAGGCGTTCAGGAACCGGCGCGCAAGATCGGCGTGGTCGCGATGCCACAGGTCCATCACCAGGAACGCAATCTCGTTCATGACGTCGATCCAGCGCAGGTTGGCGTTGAACTCGATGCAGTCGAAGATCCGGATGGTTTGGTTCTCCAGGAACACGTTGCCGAGGTGCAGATCTCCATGGCACTCGCGCACGGATCCGCCGCGCTGCCGTGCCCGAAACGCGTCCTGAAGGGCACGCCCCCGGGATTCGCTCCAGTCCCGCAGGCGCTCCAGACGCGCGCGATCGGCCGCATCGCCGAGACGCTCCGAGACTTGCTCGAAGTTCTGGCGCGCCGGCTGAAGAATGCTCTCAGTCGAACCCAGCGCGGATCCCGCAGCGGTGCGTTCGCAGGTCTGGTGAAATGACGCGATCTGCTGCGCGAGTGCGTCGATATGGGCTGGAAGCAGTTCGCCGCGCGCCTGGACGCGGTCGAGCAGCCCGGCCTCGTCGAACTGCCGCATTTTCACTGCGTATTCGAGCACTGCATCCCGCCCGCCCATGCTCGGACGTCCGATGCTCCCCGTGATGGCGACGACCTCCAGATACAGGTCGGCGGCGAGCCGCCGGTTCAGGCGCAGTTCCTCTTCGCAATAGAATCGCCGGGCCTCCAGCGTGCCGAAGTCAAGGAATCCAAGATTGACGGGCTTCTTGATCTTGTACGCAAAGGGACCGGTGAGCACGATCCAGGAGATGTGAGTCTCGACGACGTGCAGGCGGTCGACCCGGTGCGGGTAGCAGCGGGGATCCCGCAGGGCTTCGATAAGGGCCGCGCGTGTCATTGCACCTTGCCCTTGCATTCGGAACCATGGGCGCCGAGGCTGCACGCCCGGACGGATTTTGTTACCCTCGCCGCGGACATGGATAGATCCGACAACTGCACCTGCGAACGGTCAAGGAAGGCTCACCACGCGGCTCAACGCCCGTTGCAGCCGCCTGCAGTGCGTCGGCGTCCTTGAAGTGAATTCTTCGGACCACGGATTTGATTCGCTCCCTGGAGCGTTGCGCCGAATGGAGCTTGTCGGCAAGGAAGAAACCCCACAACTGACGGCCCTGACCGGCGGCGTTTCCTCATTGATCGTACTCGCGAAAACAGCCCTCGGCTTGCTCTGCGTCAAACAGGCGCTGCCCCGGCTCAAGGTCGCGCAGGAATGGTATGCACCTGTAGCGCGCAACCAGGCCGAGGTGGCGTGGCTGCGCGTCGCGGCGCAGATTGCAGCCGATAGCGTCCCGCGTATTCTGGGCGAGGACGCGCAGACACTATCGTTCGCGATGGAGTTTCTGGACCCGGCGACCTACCCGGTCTGGAAGGAGCAGCTGCGCGACGGCGTGATCGAGCGGCAGACGGCGCGCCTGGTCGCCGAAAGACTCGCAGCGATCCACGGGGCGACCGCCGGACGCCCGGACCTGGCGGCGCGTTTCGCCAATGACGATACGTTCCACGCCCTGCGGCTCGAATCCTATTTCGTCGCCGCTGCGCGCTCGCATGCAGACGTTGCGGCCGCTCTTCACCGGCTCGTGAAGACAACTTCGGAAACCCGGTACGCGCTGGTGCACGGCGACATCAGTCCGAAGAACATACTCGTCGGGCCGAGTGGGCCGGTATTCCTGGACGCCGAGTGCGCCTGGTACGGCGATCCGGCATTCGATCTTGCGTTCTGCCTGAACCACTTGCTGCTGAAGTGCGTATGGCGCCCCGAACAATCGGGCCGGTATCTGGATTGCTTTGCGATACTCGCGCACACCTACATCGAACGCGTAAGCTGGGAACCCGCGCCGGTGCTCGAAGCGCGCGCTGCCGGACTGCTTGCCGGAATGCTGCTCGCGCGCATCGACGGCAAGTCGCCGGTGGAATACATCACCGACGAGCGCGATCGTGCCGCGGTGCGGCGGTTTGCGAAAGCACGGCTTCTTGATGCGCCGGGCCGGCTGCAAGAAATCGGCCAGGACTGGGCATCGGAATGGAAACTGGAATGGGAGCGCAGGGATTGACCACGACCATAGAACGGCTGACCGGAAGGCGTGTATGGGATTCACGCGGCCGGCCGACCGTCGAGGCGGAAGTCGTGCTGGCCTGCGGTGCGCGCGGCCGCGCCATCGCCCCGGCGGGAGCCTCGCGCGGCAGCCACGAGGCGATTGACCTTCGCGACGGCGGCAAGGTGCTCGGAGGCCTCGGTGTGGGCCGCGCCGTGGCCAACGTGAACGGCGAGATCGCTGCAGCGCTTCGCGGCATGGACGCGCAGGACCAGACCGGGATCGACGCGGCGCTCATGGCGCTCGATGGCACGCCGAACCTGGCCCGGCTGGGGGGCAACGCAACCATCGCAGTATCGATGGCCGTGCTGCATGCAGCCGCCAGCGCCGCCGGCGACCCGCTGTGGCGCTATCTTGCCGCCGGCGCTCCGGTGCGGTTGCCGCTGCCAGAGATCCAGATATTCGGCGGCGGCGCGCACGCGGGCCGGCGCATCGACATCCAGGACCTGATGGTCATGCCGCTGGGTGCGGGGAGTTTCGACGAGGCGCTGGAGATGGTCGCAGAAGTCTACCGCACCGCGGGCGAAATAATGGCGCGCCGCGGACATCGTTCAGGCGTTGCCGACGAGGGCGGGTGGTGGCCGGATTTCGCCTCCAACGAAGAGGCGCTGGAAACGCTCGCACGGGCTATAGAAGTTGCCGGGTACAGGGCACCGTCGGAGATGGCGATCTCGCTGGATATCGCCGCCTCGGAGTTCGGCTCGCGCGGGCGATACCGGCTGGGACTCGAAGGACGCGAACTCGGCCGGGAGGAGTGGCTCGACCTGTTGTGTGGCTGGGTGCGCCGCTATCCCATCGTGTCAGTCGAGGACCCCGTCGGCGAGGATGACCCTGAGGGCATGCGAGCCTTTACGGCAGAGGTGGGAGACCGGATCCAGGTGATCGGCGACGATTTCCTGGTCACCAGCGCCGAGCGGGTCCGAAGTGCCAGTAAAGCCGGATCCTGCAATGCCGTGCTGCTGAAACCCAATCAGGCGGGCACCGTGACGGAGACCCGGCGCGCCCTCGACGCGGCACGGGAGGCAGGGTGGGGCACGGTGGTGTCGGCCCGTTCCGGAGAAAGCGAGGATGTCACTGTCGTCCATCTGGCGGTCGGCTGGAATGTGGGCCAGCTGAAAGTCGGTTCGTTCGCCCGCTCCGAGCGCATGGCAAAGTGGAACGAAGCCCTGCGCATCGAGGCCGAACTGGGCGCCGGCGCGCGCTTTGCCGGGCGGGATGCGCTGCCAGTCGGAGTCGGGGTCGCTATGACGGCTGCGCGTGACACGCTGGAGTAGGGGTCGATGGGCGTACTCGTGAAAGGTGTGTGGCGCGATGTGGGCTACGACACGAAGGCGGGGGAATTCCTGCGCAACGAGTCGGTATTCCGCGATCGCGTCACGGCGGACGGTTCGTCCGGGTTCCGCGCCGAGCCGGGACGCTACCACCTCTATGTTTCGCTTGCGTGTCCGTGGGCGCACCGCACCCTCATTTTGCGAACGCTAAAAGGACTGGAGGACTCGATTTCCGTGTCCATCGTCGACCCCTACATGGGGCCTGACGGCTGGCGCTTTAGCGACCGCCCCGACTGCACGCGGGACACCGTCACCGGCGCCACGCGTCTGCGCGAGATCTACCTGAAGGCTAAGCCCGACTACACGGGGCGCGTCACTGTGCCGGTGCTCTGGGACCGCAAGACGGCGGCGATCGTCAACAACGAGTCTGCAGATATTGTCCGGATGCTGAACCGCGAGTTCAACGCGTTCGCCGCCCGGGAACTGCCGGATCTCTATCCGGATTCGCTGCGCCCGGAGATCGATCGCTGGAACGCTCTCATCTACCCCACGGTCAACAATGGGGTCTATCGGGCCGGCTTTGCCACCACACAGGACAAGTATGAAGCCGCGGTGCGGAGCCTGTTCGAAACGCTGCATATCCTCGAGCAGCATCTGGGCAGGCACCGCTACCTATGCGGCGCCCGGCTTACCGAGGCGGACTGGCGGATTTTTACCACGCTGGCGCGTTTCGACGCCGTGTACTACGGACATTTCAAGTGCAACCTGCGGCGTCTGTCTGACTTCCAGCATCTATGGGATTACACGCGTGAGTTGTACCAGATTCCGGGCGTCGCCCCGACGGTCGATATCGTGCAGATCAAGGAGCACTACTACCGGAGCCACGCTCGGATCAATCCCACCGGTATCGTGCCGGTCGGGCCGAGGATAGACTTCGATGCGCCGCACGGCCGCGAGGCCCTGGGTTAGTTCACCGGCCTAGCGTTAGCGCGGCGGACCCTTCCTGCGGCCACCGAGGGCGGACAACACGCCGCTGGCGCGCTCGAACACGGCGCGCAGCGGTCCGGGCAGTGCGAGCCAATCGACCGCGTCGAGCGCGTTTTTCACCACAAGTCCGAGTTCCGTGTCGCCCTCGATCCTGAGACGCCGGTTGAAAAACAGCGTGTCCGGATCCTCGATCCGGCGCGCCATCCGATAGAAATCGAACGCGCAGGCGGTGAATACGACATCGGGTTTGACGTCCCCGAACAGGGGCATGAATCCGCGCTCGCCGAGGCGCACGCGCAAGTCGATGCCCGCGTCCTCGACCCGGATTCCGATCGGGCGCCCGCGCAACATTTCGACGGTGTCCGCAGAAAGCCGCGGCCTCAGTGCGAGGTTCAGCCCGACCGCAAGAGCGACAGAATGCGGAAACTGGGGCAGACGCACGCCAATCGCGGCAATCAGGCGCGGCAGTCTCATGGTGCGCGAGCCTGGCGCGCGCGCCTCAGCGTCATGGTCAGGGCCAGGGTCAGGCGGCAAGGTGTTCGATTCCGGGTTTTCCATACCAGTAGCCATCGCAAGGGTCAGCGGGCCGGTGCGCGGCGAGTGCCGCTTCGAGGTCGGGGCCGGATAATTCGCCTTCAAGCGCGCGATGATAAGCCTCGATGATCCCGTTCATGCCAGCCGACTGGGCGCTCAGGCGCACAACGTCGACGCCCAGCTCGCGCATCTGCGGCAGGGTGCGCGACAGGTCATAGACCTGCGCCGACTGTGTCTGCAGCCCGTTGAGCGCGAGAAACGGCTGTCCTTCGCGGGTCGCAAGCGGCAGGCCGTCCGGATGATCGAGGCAGCGGTACTGGCAGTCGTCCTTGGAAAGATTGTAGTGCCGCGCGGTGAAGCATCGCGCGGAGAATGCGAGCGGCAGGCGCCCGTAGGCGAAGACCTCGGTCTCGATACCGGCCGGCCGATCCCGCTGCAACAGCGCCAGGGCATCACGCCCCAACTCCACGGGCATTACCCACCGGCAGGCGCCCAGTTCGGCGAGCCATGCGAGGGTTTGCGGGTTGTACACATTTAGATGGGGCCCGGCCACGAAGCGCACGCGGCCGGCGAGCAGGCGCACCGCGCCCATGTCATTGGCCTCGACCAGGAACTCTCCGTTTTCTGCGACGTTCCGAACGGCGCGCAGATCGAGCTCGGATTCGATCAGCACCTGCGTCGAGAGGACGACTTCCACTCCTGTGCGTGCCAGATCGCGCGCAAGGCCGAGCCAGTCGGCGGGACGCATTGCGAGGCGCCGTCCGCAGACGACTTCGCCGAGATAGATGGTCGCAAGCCGCGAGTGAGGCAGGTTTGCGTAAAAGTCCAGAAGCGCTTCGCGTGTCCAGTAATACAGCACCGGGCCCAGGCTGAGTTTCACGTCATTTCCATTTACGGTTGTAGGCGCCAAGCGTGTACTGCTGTCCCTCGGTCAGCCGCGTGAGACCGGCCCTCCACTGCGGACGCGCGGAGAAACGCGTTGCATTCGCGTGGCATTCGTCTATGGCAGCGCGCCAGATGCGAGTGACCTCCGCGACGTAGGCGGGGCTGCGCTGGCGGCCTTCGATCTTGATCGCAGCGACCCCAATTGCTGCGAGCCGGGGCAGCAACTCGAGCGCGTTGAGGCTCGAGGGCTCTTCGATCGCGTAATAAGTCTCGCCGCCGACTTCAAAGCGGCCCTTGCACAGGGTCGGATAACCTGCGTTTTCATCGCCTGCATACTGGTCGATGAGTATCCCGTTCAGGCGCACATCCATGCGGTCGCCATGGGGTTCCCAGCGCACCGCGCTCGCAGGCGAGCAGGCGCCGAAAGTGTTCGGCGATTGACCGGTGGCGAAGGAGGACAGGGCACACCGCCCCTCGACCATCACGCACAGGCTGCCGAAGCCGAACACCTCTATTTCCACGTCCGTGTTGCGAACGACCTGTTCCACCTGCTGCAACGACAGCACCCGCGGCAGCACGGCGCGCCGCACGCCGAACTGATCCCGGTAGAGATTGATCGCCTCGTGGTTCGTCGCCGAGCCTTGCACCGAGAGCTGCAGCCCCAGCGCCGGATACTTGCGGGCTGCATAGCGCATCAGGCCCGGATCGGCGAGGATGACGGCATCGACGCCGAGATCCGCGGCGGCGTCGATCGCGCGCTCCCATCGCTCCGATGCGCCCGCCTGGGGAAACGTGTTGATTGCCAGGACCGTCTTCACATCCCGGTCGTGCGCATAGCGGATGCCCTCGCGCGCGGAGCGCGAATCGAAATTCAGACCGGCGAAATTGCGCGCGTTGGTGTCGTCGCGCAGGCCGAAATAGACCCAGTCGGAACCGTTGTCGACGGCCGCCTTGAGCGCCGGCAGGGCGCCGGCAGGGCAAACGAGTTCGAGTCTGTGCGGGGCGGCCATGAGTCAGCCTGGTGTCACCTGTTCGTAATGCACGGAGAAAATCACGGCTTGCGTGCGCGGCAAATGATGTCGTATCGGATTCCTTAAAACTTTGACCGACATCAAGCGCATACCGTTTGGCAGCCTGATGGGCTGCAGCCTGGGTCCATTATAATGGGCCTGCAGCCAGGGCCGCGCGGTCCACGTTCCTGGCGTAGGTTGCCCATTAATCGACAAGGAGATGGTAATGAAGATTCGCATCGCTGCATTGTCCGTGGCTGGCGCACTCGCACTCGCGAGCATGGGGACGAACGCCGCCATCGATGACAAGAAGGCGCAGGAGATCATGAGCAAGGCGGGCTGCGGGGCCTGCCACACCATTGACAAGAAGGGCGTCGGCCCGTCGTACAAGGAAGTGGCCAAGAAGCACAAGGGCCAAAAGGATGCGGTTGCCGTCGTCACGAAGAAGATACGCGAGGGTGGCACGGGTGCGTACGGCCAGATTCCCATGCCGCCCAATGCCAAGGACCGAATCGGCGATGAGGACCTGAAGGCGATGGTTGAATGGGTGCTGTCGAAGTAAGCGTTCATCTAATGCTGTAGTGAACGCCAAGGGGCGACAGGGTCAGAGGAGAGGTTGATGTACCGGGGAGAGCGCTTCAGTGGCTACACGCACCTCGGTGGCACAGTGCTGGCAGCCGTCGGCGCGACCGTACTCATAGCAATCGCCGCGCGCGACGGCGATCCGTGGAAGCTGGTCGGTTTTTCCGTCTATGGGTCGGCGCTTTTCCTCCTGTACGGCGTTTCGACCCTCTACCACAGTACCAAAGCACGGGCAAAACGGATCCTGCGCAAGCTTGACCACTGCGCGATCTATTTTCTCATTGCCGGCACTTACACACCGTTTTCCCTGGTGACGTTGCGCGGGCCCTGGGGCTGGACGCTGTTTGGTCTGGCCTGGGGCCTGGCCTCGATCGGTATCGCCCAGGAATTCTTTTTCGGCAGGGGCGCCCGTATCGTATCGCTCGTGATCTACGCGATCATGGGATGGATGGGGCTGATCGCAATCGTGCCTCTTGCGCATGGCTTGGGTGCCGCCGGGCTCGCGTGGCTGCTTGCGGGAGGCGTTCTATACACGGCCGGCATCGTCTTCTACGCGCTCGATGAGCGTGTCCGCCATTTCCACGGTGTCTGGCACCTGTTCGTCCTGGGCGGTAGCGTGTCGCACTTCATCGCCATTGCCCTGTACGTCAAATGAGCGCAGCCGTTCAGAGATCTCCTAGGCGGCGCGCAGCGAGTGCGCCGCAAGCAGTGCCGCTGCGAAGACCAGCACCGCCCCGGCCTGATGCGCCGCGGCGAGTGGAATCGGAACGCCCAGCAACAGTGTCGAGATGCCGAGCGCAATCTGCGCGGCCAGCGTGCCGAGCAGGAGGTGGGCTGCCAGGCGCACGCGCGGATTAAATGCCATCTTGCGCGTTTTCCACCAGAACCAGGGCGCGAGAAGCGCCAGGATCCAGGCGAGCAGGCGGTGATCGAACTGGACTGTCGCCATGTTGTTGAAAAAGTTGAGATGCCAGGGCTCGATCATGAAGATCTCCGGCGGCACGACGTGCCCGTTCATGAGCGGAAACGTGTTGTAGGCGAACCCGGCGCGGATGCCGGCGACCAGGCCGCCCGTAAGCACCATCGCGAAGACGAGTGCCACCAGTGCGGCCGCGAACCTTCCGGCCCCACGCAGCACGGTGTTCGCTGACTTTGCGGTCCCAGGGAACAGCAGATCCAGGGCGACCCAGAACATGGCTGCGAAGATGATGAACGCGAGACCGAGATGAGCGGTCAGGCGAAAGTGGCTGACGCGAGGGTCATCCACGAGGCCGCTTTTCACCATGAACCAGCCCATGGCGCCCTGCAATCCGCCAAGAGCGAATATGCCCAGCAGCTTCCAGGCCAGCCGACCGTGTACCTGGCGCCGTATCAGGAACATCAGATACGGGACGAAAAACACGAAACCGATCAGGCGACCCAGCAGCCTGTGAAAATACTCCCACCAGAATATGCCCTTGAACGCGGCTATCGTCATGCCGAAATTGACCTTCTGATACTCGGGCGTCAACTTGTACTTGGCAAACGTCTCCTGCCATTGCTGGTCGTTCAACGGGGGGAGCGTTCCGAGGATCGGTTGCCACTCCACTATTGAAAGCCCCGAGTGCGTCAAGCGCGTGACCCCGCCGACGACGATCATCAGGAAGACCATGAAGCAGCAGACAAGCAGCCAGGCTGCGATCTGGCGTTCAGTGTGTTGTTGCACGTGATCCCCGTTGGCTGCCCATGCCCTTGTGCCGAATCCCGAACATGGGGTTATTCTGCCATTGCCGTGGGGGAGTCGTGAAGGCAGGACGGACATGAAGGTGATCGACGCGCGTGACTTGGAGCCGCCCGAACCATTCGAGCGGGTCATGGAGGCGATTTCCGTCCTGGAGCCGGGCGGGCAGGTCACGCTGATTCTGAACCGGGAGCCGTTTCCGCTTTACCGCGTGCTCCAGCTCAACGGTTTTCAGCACAAGACGACAATGTTTCCTGACGGCCACTTCGAGATCGTCATTTCGCAGGACCGCAACTGATGCGCGCTGCATGCCGTTAGGGTTGGTAAGTCCGCAGCTTCTGCACGCCAAGAATGACGACGGTGCGTCCCCGGACCTCGATCAGGCCCTTGGCGACCAGCTCATGGAGAATGCGCGAGAAGTGCTCCTGCGTCAGATTGAGCCGCGAGGCGATGACGCCTTTGGCTGCGGGCAGCGTGACTTCGAGCCTGGCCTCCGGGAGGCTGCCTTCCCGCTCGTCTCGAAGCAGGAAGCCGATGACGCGCTGAATGCCAGAGTGCATCGAATAGCCTTCCAGATCCTCCATCAGGTAATGCAGGCGCTGTGACAGGCCGGCGATCATGCGCCGGGCGAAGCGGGGATCGCGCTCCAGCTCGTCGAAAACGGCGGCCTTGGAAACATAAAGGAGCATCGAATCGGCCAGGGTCTGGGCTGTGACCACGTGCTGCTTTTCCATGAACATGACCGCTTCGCCGAAACTCTGACCGGGGCCGAGCAGATCGACCACTTTCTCGCCGCCTGCCTTGGATATGAACGAGAGCTTTACCTGTCCGAAAATGACGACGTAGAACCCCTCGGCGGCTTCGCCGCGCTGGAACAGGACGGTACCCCGGTCCACATGCATGGACCTGGCCTGTTCGGCGATCCTGTCGATTTCGTCCGCAGCCAGTTCGCGAAACAGCGGGACATTGGCGAGAAATGTCTGAATCCGTATCGGGGTCGAAGGCATGGCACTTGTCGTCCTGATGGGCACCTAGGCGCACCACGCGCGGACCTTGGGGCGCCGCAGCGCGCGATCTCAGCGCGCTGCGTTTCTTGTGGTCTTCA
>Ga0315281_10005665_pt1 | contig 17863 bp, 18 predicted proteins | sample YL17G07_0_MG_FD_204540 | JGI IMG/M metagenome (GOLD analysis project Ga0315281, IMG submission 204540) | Sediment microbial communities from Yellowstone Lake, YNP, Wyoming, USA - YL17G07_0 | ecosystem: Environmental > Aquatic > Freshwater > Lake > Sediment | place: USA: Wyoming | collected...
CGCCATCATCCCGCTCAAGGAGCGCGTGGCGGACCGGTACTTCGACCCTCTGCGCTGGGTCGGCCGGAAGCTCAAGGGGAAGTAGGCCCGGCAGGCAGCGCCGTTCGTTGCGGCGCCCCCGGGGGCCGGGTAGAGTCACCTCCCGTGGACCTTGCTGCTGCTTACCTCCCCTCACGCGACGGACTCTGTTGCGAGCCGCTCCTGCCGCGCATCGCAGAGCAGGCCCGCCAGGCTGACGCGACGCGGTCAGTCGATGCGGGCGTGATCGCTGGCATCAAGGCGAGCGACCTGATCCGGCTCTCGGCCAGCCGTTCGCTCGGCGGGGTCGAGGCGACCGTCCGCGCGATCGGCGACGAGTTGGAGGCGATCGCCGGGGTGTGCGGGTCCACGGCGTGGTGCCTCTGGAACCACCTCTGCGTCTTCCACTACTACTGCACGACGGTCGGGCCGGACGCTCGGGACCTCCTGGCTGGGATCGTGCGCGACCGGGAGTGGGTGACCTACCCGAACGGAGCCGGCTCGGGGGTTACCGGTGTTCGCGACGCCAACTCCTGGGTGCTCGACGGCAAGATCACGTTCGCCTCAGGGGCCCGCTACGGCGAATGGACGCTGGTCATGTTCTCGCACCCGGACGAGGATGGTGCGCCGGCACTCTCGCACACCCCGGTCCGCCTGGACACGCCGGGCGTGCGGATCGACCCCACGTGGGACGGCGCGGCCGTCCGCGCCTCGGCGACGGACGACGTCTACGTCGATCGCGTCCGGACGCCGGTGGAGCTGGCGCGCCGGTTCTACCCCGACTACGCGCGGCGGGCCTGCGAACCGGAGTTCGCTGTCGTCGACCACCGGTACAGGGAAGACTGGGCGGAACTTGGGGCGCTGTGGCTGGCCGCGCAGGCGACGGGCCTTGCGTCGGCGGCCCTGGCGGAAGCGGCGGGACAGGCTTCCTCGCGTAAGGCCATCTTCGGCGTGCCGATGGCGAAGCGGCCGGGCGTGCAGATGAACCTGGGCGAAGCGGCGGCGCTGATCGCGGCAGCCCGGGCAGCGTGGACCACCGGGTGTGCGGAGACAGACGCGCGCATTGCGGCAGCATGTCCCCCCAGCGTGGCGGACCAACTGCGCCAACTGGGCTACACAACGGCCGCGCTGAAGCTCTGCGACGAGGCGATGCACAGCATCCTGCGGGTGCTCGGCGGGAACGGCCTGCGCGAATCCGGGACGTTCGAGCGGCGGTGGCGCGACTTCCAGGCGATGTGGCTGCACATCATCGCGCACCCGGACCGGGTGAACGAGCTCACCGGCCGGTACCTTCTCGGGGTCGAGGACGAGCGGGCGTAGCCGCCGGGACGGGCGTCCCGGCGTTCGGCCACGCTGCCTGGCTCTTTCGCTCGCTCAGGGCTTGAAGGGGACGAGGATCTCCGCCAGCGTGACGCGCGGGGGCCGCGTCATCAAGGTCGAGATCCGCTGGACGAAGAGCTGGGCCGCAGGGTCGGCTCCCAGCTTCTGACGCGTGGCCTCGAAGTCCTTCAGGCTGGCATGGAGCGCAAAGAATATGGTCTCGGAACCCTCTTCGCCGCCAAGGGTGACCGCGAGACCCACGCGCGCGCCATCGGCCTGGCGCTGCTTCACGCGCTCCATCTGCATGGCGCGCAGCTCGGGAAGCCGGCCCGGCGCGGGCCGGAACGTGATGCGCTGAATGAACCGCACCGGCCCACCGGGAGGGGGCACACTGAGCGTCTCGCTGATGTCGCCGGCCGGGTTTCGCCCCAGCAACGGGACGAGCTTCGCGTTCCAGGCCTGGAAGCCCGCGTCCGCGGCATTGCGGTCACGGAAGGCTTCCAGGGCTGCCAGGTCCGCGTGGCGAATGTTCATCGCGAACCATGCCCCATCGGGCGTCGGGTCTATGGCGACGGCGAGGGCCGCGTCCACGCCCTCTGCCTGGCGCTGCTTCACGCGCTCCGTGAGCAGGGCACGAAGGTCCGGGAACTTACCGAGCGCCGGAGCGAACACGAGCCTCTGGACGAACATGGCATCCACCTCCTGAGAATTTGGGCGGATACTAGGCCCACGCGCTCCCATCGTATGTAATTCAGTTCACACAGGAGTCACTCTGGTACGAAGCAGCCTCAGCCGTTGGGCCGCACCGTCACCTTCAAGGCGCCGCTCGTCTTGTCCATCGCTGTGTCGAAGGCGGCCGAAACGTCGCCGAGCGCGAACGTGTGGGTCTGGAAGCGCCGGAGGTCGGCGCGGTAGCGGGAAAGGGCGGCCACCGCTACTCCGAAGTCCGAGTTGCTGCCGGCGCGGCCGTACATGACCGAGCCGATGAGGCGCACCTCTTCGTTCACGAGGCGGAAGCCGTTGATCTGGGCCATGCCGGTGAAGACGCCCAAAGCGAGGATCGTTCCGCCCTGGCGCACGAACTTGAACGCTTCCGAAAGCGTGTCGGCGCTGCCGCCGACGGTCTCGATGACGCAATCGGGACGCCGCGCACGGCTCCACGCTTTGAGGTCGCTCGAACCGGGTTCGAAGACCGCGGAGGCGCCCAGCTGCAGGCCCAGCTCACGCTGGTGCGGATAGCGGGCCGTGATCGCCACCTCGGCGGCGGTTTCGCGCAGGAGCATCGCCGTCATCAGCCCGATCGTCCCGGCGCCAAGGACGAGCACGCGGGCGCCGAGCGGCAGCTCTGCACGATGGATGGCGCGCACACAGACCGCCAGGGGCTCGGCCAGCGACCCCAGTTCGGGGTCGAGCCCCGTGGGGAGGGCGTACACGTTGCGTGCGGGCGCCCCGATGACCTGTTGCAGCCCGCCGTCCGAAGAGATCCCGATCAGCTTCGCCTGCTGACAAACGGGGGACTGGCCCCGCCGGCAGTCGGCGCATTCGAGGCAGCTCAACATGGGGTCAACAGCTACCGCCGTCCCGGGGGCGAACTCGCCGCCTTCGACAACGGTCCCGGCGATCTCGTGGCCGGGGACGAGGCCCATGGTTGGCTTGAACTCGCCGCGATAGAGGTGGAGGTCAGTGCCGCAGATGCCGCAGGAGTCCACGCGGATGAGGACCGTGCCGTCCGCGGGTGAGGGCTCCGTCCGGTCTTCAAGGGCAAGGACGTGGGTTTCGGACCAGGCTGCTGCTTTCATGGGCGGCGAGTGTACCACTGCTGGCGAGGTTCGCCCGGCGGCGCTACCCTCGCGTTGATGGGCAGAAGAGGCAACCGCAAGCTCGAACGCCGCGTCCGTGGCGGCGGGCCGCTCGAGGCTCCCGTGGAGCCAACTTTCCGGGACCCGGCCGGGCTGGACTACGAAGACCTGGAGCTGCTGCTGCTCAACCAGGCGCGGCTTGGTGCGGCGCCGCGCGCCTGCGGCGGCTGCCGCGAGTTCCTCGAGGACCAGGAAGGCGGCCGCGGCACGTGTCTGCACCCCGGGAGCGGCGTCCTCTCGCCCTGGAGCGACACGAAGGGGTGCGACTTCTTCGCGCAGCGCCGGCGCTGAAGGGCGGGCCGCCGGCCCTCAGGCGGGCTCGTCTTCCCGGCTGCGGCGGGCGTGGCTGGCGCTGACTACGAAGGTGACGCTTCCGCGGGCCACGAGGCGGCCGCTGTCGTCCTCGACGTCGACTTCTGCGAAGACGGCGGTGCGGCCGACCTTGAGGACGCGGGCACGAGCGAGCAGTTCGCTGCCCGTGGCGGCGGCCAGATACTGCACGTGGAGGTCGCTGGTGGCGTGCGGTCGTTCCCTCATCTCGCGGGGCTCGCGGCAGGTGCGGACGGCAGCGCCGGCGGCCGAGTCGACGAGGCCGGAAATGACGCCGCCGTGGACGACGCTGTTGTAGTTCATGTGCTGTTCGCGCAGGCGGACGCGACAGAGTGCGCGGCCACCCACGGCTTCGACGAACTCGACGCCGAGGTGGGCCCAGTAGCGGCCGGAGTAGAGGGCCTGCAGGTCTTCGAGGTGGTCGGTCACAGGCCCAACAGTGCGGCAGCGCGCCGTGAGCCGCAATCCGCCGGGAGGACGCCGGCCACACGCCAGCCCGGGACGCGCTGCGGCGCTCCGGGTAGGCTGTCGTCATGTCTCAGAGGCGCAACTCATCGCCGGGTGCACGACGGCGGCTCGACCGCCTGGCCGCATTGCGCTCCGATGCCGGCCGCCAGGCCTCCTTCGCGGCTGAGATCGTGGCTGACGATTCCGCGGGAATCGAAGAACTCACGGCCGCGCTCCCCGTGCTCGCAGCGCACCCCCGCCATGAAGCGCGCGAGGCGATTGCCGCCCGGCTCGACGTCCTGCTCCTCGCGGGGCGGAAGCGGGACGCGGGAGGGTTCGTGCGGGCCGCGCTCTGCCGGGCGCTGACGCCTGTCGCGCTCGCCGAAGACGCGGCGCGCTTCGCCGCCGCCTGCCTGGTGTACGAGCCGACCGCATTCGACCGCGGCGCGCCGGCCGTGCTGCGCGCCGCGGGCGTGGCTGCGCTTTCGGCGGCCGAGCCGGGCCTCGCGGCCGTGCACGCCGTGCGCCTGCTGGGGGAAGCCGACCCGATGAGCGGTGAGCCGGCACTCACGGCGGCGAACGTGCTGGCGGCGATCGACGAGATGCTCCCGCTCTACCAACTCCTGTTGGGCGGGGGCCACGAAGCGCCCGAGGTCACGGCGGCGGCGATGCGCGGGGTTGCGAGCCTGCCGCCGGGGCTCCTGCTCGAGCTGGCGCGCAGCTTCGCCGACGCGCGCGACACGACAGTCCAGTTGGGCCTGTGCGATCTGTACCTCGACGCGCGGGCGGCGCCCACGCTGGCGTCAGAGGCCGAGGCGTTCTTGCGGCAGCCGCCGGGCGGGGAGATCTATCGGTACCTCGTGGCGGGCGTCGTCGCCAGCCGCCAGGCCGCGCTCGGAAGCGCCCTCGCGCGCGCCGCCATGGACGAACTCGACCCGGCCCGCCTGGCGGTGCTCGCGGAACTCCTGCCGCTGGGCCCGGTCACGGAAGACACGCGGGCGGCGCTGGCCCAGGTGGGGAAGCGGCTCGCCGGCCGGCGGAAGGCGTAGGTCAGGAGCCCGTACCGGGCTCGTCCGTGACGCGTCAGCAGCCGGGCTCACCGTCGTTGCCGCAGCAGTTCTTGCGGGTGCGCACTTTTCGCCAGTTGTTGCGCAGCCACATGTGAGTCCTGGTACCGAATGGCAGCTCGCTGCGCCGCCAGTTTTCGCGCGCCTCGCGGAGTGTCCCGCGCCGTTCGCTCATGTCACAGCCCCGCGGTGGTGGGATACAGGTTCGGACGCTCCGCTTCGAAGGCGGTGATTTTCGCCTCGTCGAGGAGCGTCAGCCCGATGTCGTCCAGGCCCTCGAGCAGGTTGCGGCGCACGAACGGGTCGACTTCGAAGCGGCGCACGAAGCTGCCGTCGGCGGTCGACACGGTCTGGGACTGGAGGTCGATCACCAGTTCGGACGCGGGCAGCTCTTCCGCACGTGCCATCAGGTGGTCGATGTCCTTCTGTGGAAGGACGACCGTGAGCAGGCCGATCTTCGCGCAGTTGTTGCGGAAGATGTCGGCGAAGCTCGGGGCGACGATGGCCTTCACGCCCATGTCCTGGATAGCCCAGGGCGCGTGCTCGCGCGAGGAGCCGCAACCGAAGTTCGGCCCGGCAAGCAGGACGGGCGCGCCCGCATACGCCGGGTTATTCACGACGAACGCGGGGTCCTTGCGCCACTCCTCGAAGGCGAACTGGCCGAAGCCCGTGCGCTCGATGCGCTTGAGGTACTGCGCGGGAATGATCTGATCGGTGTCCACGTCGGCGCGGTTGAGGGGGATGGCACGCCCGCGGACGGCCTCGAACTTGTCCATGTGTTGCCTCCAGGCGGACCAGCGAGTCGCGGGGAGCAGGAGAGCGGCGTCTCCGGCCCCACGCGCCACGGTGGTCCCTTACTTCCAGGTTCGGATGTCGACGAAGTGGCCGGCGACGGCAGCGGCGGCAGCCATCTGCGGGCTGACGAGGTGGGTGCGTCCGCCGCGCCCCTGGCGGCCTTCGAAGTTGCGGTTCGACGTGGAGGCGCAGCGTTCGCCAGGCAGGAGGAAGTCGGGGTTCATGCCCAGGCACATCGAGCAGCCGGCGTCGCGCCACTCGAAGCCGGCGTCGCGGAAGACGCGGTCGAGCCCTTCTTGCTCGGCCTGGATTTTCACGAGCCCGGACCCGGGCACGACCATCGCGCGCACGCTCGGGGCGACCTGCCGCCCGCGCACGACGCCGGCGGCAGCACGCAGGTCTTCGATGCGGGAATTCGTGCACGACCCGAGAAAGACGCGGTCGACCGGGATGTCCTGGATCGCTGTGCCTGCCTTCAGGCCCATGTAGACGAGGGAGCGTTCGGCGAGCTCACGTGCCCCGGCGCTGGAGGCACTCTCCGGGTCGGGCACGCGCCCGGTGACGGGCACGCTCTGGGCGGGCGTCGTGCCCCAGGTGACGCAGGGCTCGATGGCGGCGCCGTCCAGGGTGACGGTCGTGTCGAACGTCGCGCCTTCGTCGGTCGCGAGTGAGCGCCAGTAGTCGAGCGCACGTTCCCAGTCGGCGCCCTTGGGGGCGTGGGCGCGGCCTTCGACGTAGGCGAAGGTGGTGTCATCGGGCTCGACCAGGCCGGCACGGGCGCCAGCTTCGATGGACATGTTGCAGACGGTCATGCGTCCTTCCATCGAGAGATTGCGGATGACGTCGCCGCGGTATTCGACGACGTGCCCGACGCCCCCGGAGACGCCGATTTGGCGGATGATCGCCAGAATGACGTCCTTGGCGGTGACGCCGGGATGGAGCTCGCCGCTGACCTCGACGGCCATCGTCTTCGGCTTCGCCTGGGTCAGCGTCTGCGTGGCGAGCACGTGCTCGACTTCGCTCGTGCCGATGCCGAAGGCGAGCGCGCCGAAGGCACCGTGCGTGGCGGTGTGGCTGTCGCCGCAAACGATGGTCATGCCGGGCTGGGTGAAGCCCTGCTCCGGGCCGATGACGTGGACGATCCCCTGGCGCGTGTCTCCCACCCCGAAGTAGGGGACGCCGAAGTCAGCGACGTTCTTCCGTAGTGTCTCCACCTGCTGCACCGAGAGCGGGTCCGTCCACGGCTTGTCGCGGTCGAGAGTCGGGACGTTGTGGTCGACCGTCGCGAGGGTCAGGTCGGGGCGCCGCACCTTGCGCCCGGCGAGCCGCAGGCTTTCGAATGCCTGTGGCGAGGTGACCTCGTGGACGAGATGCAGGTCGATGTAGAGCAGGTCCGGCTGGCCCGGCTCGCTGCGGACGAGGTGGCTGTCCCAGATCTTCTGGGAGATGGTGCGGGGCTCAGGCATGGTTGCTCCGGGAGGGGGACGATGTGCCGTTATGGTAGCGCCACCGCGGCGCACGGGCGAAGCCACATGGGGTGCTGAGGGTCATCCACTGGAGTGCCGGGCCGTGTGAACGCGGACGCCCGGCACTTCGAAGGGGACGAACTCGGTGAGCACGCCCTGCAGGTCCTTCGGGTAGAAGAAGGCGGCCTGCGCCCCTTCGCCGAGGTCGACCTGGCGGGCGCCGGTGGCACGCAGGCGGTCGGCTTCGGCATGCACGTCGTCCACGGCGTAGCCGATGTGGTGAAGGCCCGGCCCGCGCTTGGCGAGATAGCGGCCGGCGCCGCTCTCGCCGTCCTGCGGGACGATGATCTCGATCACGGTCTCGCCCTCGCCGACCTGGACGAAGTAGTTGACGGTGCGCTCCGGGGCGAAGAAGACGCCACGCTCGCCGACGCCCTTCCACTCGGCAACGTCGAAGCCCATCGTCGTCAGCCAGACTTCGCGCGCCTCCTGCCACGAATGCGCGACGAGGCCGATATGGTCGATGCGGCGGATCATGGGGCAACCTCCGGTGTGCGCGGTGCTCGCGAGCGTAGACGAGACGCTGTCGGGCGTCGACGCCGGGGTGGACGATTCACAGCCAGGGCGTTCGCGGCTAAGCTCCGGGCACACGTCCGGCCCGCCGGGACGATCGAGGAGATGGCCTGATGACCACGACATTGCCCACGCGCGCACACCTGATCACGGGCGGGTTCCCTCCCGGTGCCCCGGCCGGGCACGACCACGACTTCGCCCGCCTTCGCTTGCTCGAATTCCTGTACGAGCAGGAAGTGCCCGCTTCGGTTTCGAACGATTTTTCGGACGTGGAAGCGTGGCTGACGCGGAGCCGCCTGCTGGTCACCTACGTGGCCGGACCGCACGCGGACGCGGGGCAGAACCTCGCCATTCGCCGCTGGCTGGAGGCGGGCGGGCACTGGCTCGCGCTGCATGGCACGACGGGTGGGCGGGCCGTGCGCGTCGGCGAGGGCGGCAGGCAGCGGCAGATGGCGAGGCTCGACTACCACGAGACCCTCGGCGGCTTCTTCATCAACCATCCCCCGGTGCGGAAGTTCCGGGTGAACGTGGGCGACGTGCCGGACCGTCTCACCGAGGGCGTGCCCACGAGCTTCGACGTGATCGACGAGCCGTACATGATCGAGGTCAAAGACCTGGCCTCGACGCGCGTGCTGTTGACCGCAGAACTCGGGCCAGACGTCTCGCCCCCGGGGTTCGGGTTCGTCTACGACGAGGACACGGCGCTGCTGCCAGACGGCAAGACGCGGGTGCTGGGCTACACGCGCGAGCTGGGCAAGGGGGGCGTCACGTACATCGCGCTCGGGCACTGCCATACGCCGTCGACCAACAGTCAGCCCTTCGTCGACGCGAGCGTAGACCCGCAGGGCAAGACGCCACCGACGCTGCGCTACACGTGGGAGACGGAGGCCTACCAGGCGCTGCTGCGGAACGCCATCGGCCGGGGCATCGCCGGGTGAGACAGGGGTGAAACGCGGACAGCCCCTCGATCGAGGGGCTGTTCTACGTGTTGCACGACGCGGGGCGGGACTAGAAGAGGTTCGGCTTCTTGGTCTCGGCCGGTGGCTGCTGCGCCTGGGGGGGCGGAGGCGGAGCCGCCTGGGTGGTCGCGGACTGCTGGACCGGGGCGGCCTTGTCCTTGTCGTCTTCGTCCTTGACGGCCTTGCGGAACTCCTTGATGGAGCCGCCGATCTCCCTGCCAAGGCCGCTAATCTTGCCCACCCCGAAGAGCAGGACGATGACAAGTCCGATGATAATCAGCTCGGGTGCGCCGAGGGACCCAAACATACGCGCCTCACCTTTGATCCCCACAGCGGGGGATCTCCATGCTACAGGATAGCGCACCCGGCAACACGTGCCATTTACGCCGGCTTGCCCTCTCCGGGTCGGGGCCTCGCGAGGAATGAGAGGACTGCTTCCGCGATGGCTGCGGGCTGCTCGGGAAGGAGCGCGTGGCCCGCACCTTCGATCTCCACGAGCGTGACACGATCGCCGAGCTCCCGCTTCAGGAGACGGCCGTTTTCGGGCGGGGCCACGCGATCCTGCAGCCCCTGCACAATGAGCAGCGGTGCGCGGCCGGCGTGACGCCACGTGGCCGGGTCAGTTGCCCGGACTGCGGCCGCCTCGGCGCGTGCGGCGGCCGGCCACCAGCCTTGGCGCCAAACCGACGGGTCATTCCCGGGGGCGAAGAACGCAGTGCGGACCGCCTCCATGAGCTCGGCTTCGGGCAGGCCGGGTTCGAAGCAGCGAAAGAGGGCGTTGCGCGCCTCGTCGTCGGGCTCGACCTGCCCTCCGCAGGCGAGCAGCGTCACGCTCTGCACCAACTCGGGCGACTCGGAGGCCAGGCAGCGCACCACGCGGTTGCCGAACGCATGACCGATCACGTGTGCGGGACCCGTGCCCGCGAGGGCGATGAGCGCCGCGAGGTCAGCCGCGTAGTCGTGGAGGCTCTCGGCGGCGGGAAGGGCGCTCGTGCGCGCAACGCCACGGGGGTTGACGGCCTGGGCGCGGTACCCGGCGGCGCCGAGGCGCTCACCGAGGTCGTCGAAGTCGACCGCGCCGCGCCCGAGCGAGGGCATGAGCAGGACGAGCGGCCCGGCGGCGCCATAGCGGCGAGTGGAGACGATGAGGGTGCGGTCCACGGCGACGCTAGTTCAACCGCTCGAAGATGGTGGCGATGCCCTGGCCGCCTCCGATGCAGAGGCTGACGATCCCGTAGCGGCCGCCCGTGCGCTCCAGCTCGTGCATGAGCTTGACCACGAGGATGGCGCCGGTCGCCCCGACCGGGTGGCCGAGCGCGATCGCGCCGCCGTTCGGGTTCGTCTTCACGGGGTCGAGCGTCAGTTCGCTGGAGCAGGCGCAGGCGACACTGGCGAAGGCCTCGTTCAGCTCGATGACGTCGATCTGGCCGATGGTCATCGAGGCCCGTTCGAGCGCCTTGCGCACGGCCGGGATGGGACCTTCGCCCATGATCGACGGGTCGACGCCCGCCTCGGCGCGGGCGACCAGGCGCAACCGTGGCCTGACGCCCAACTCCTTCGCCTTCGCCGCGCTCATGACGACGACCGCGGCGGCGCCGTCGTTGATGCCGCTGGCGTTGCCCGCCGTGACCATGCCGCCGTCCTTGAAGGCAGCGCGCATCTTCGCGAGTGCCTCGACGGTGGTGGCGCGGGGGTGCTCGTCGGTGTCGAAAACCGTCTCCTCACGCCCAACTTTGACGGTGATCGGGACGATCTGTTCCTTGAAGCGGCCATTTGCGATGGCGGCGAGGGCGCGCCGCTGGCTCTCTGCGGCGAATTCGTCCTGCGCGGCGCGCGTGACCTCGTACTGCTCGGCCAGCTTCTCGGCGGTGACGCCCATGTGCTGCTTGCTGAAGGGGTCGCTGAGGATGTGGAGCATCGAGTCTTCGATGGCGCCGTGGCCCATGCGGTAGCCGGTGCGGGCCTGGCGAAGGAGGTACGGGAGGCGCGTCATATTCTCGGCGCCGCCGGCAACCACGACCTCGGCGTCGCCGCTCTGGATGTAGCGCGAGGCCGTGTGGATCGCCTCCAGCCCGCTGCCGCAGAGGCGGTTGACATTCATCGCGGGCACGCTGTACGGCAGCCCGCCCTTGACGCTGGCAAAGCGCGAGAGGTAGGTGTCCTCTGCGACCTGGCCGCAGATGCCCATGACCACGGTGTCGACCTGGCCGGGCTCGACGCGCGCGCGGGTGAGCGCTTCCCTGATGACGGCCGCGCCGAGGTCGGACGCGGGGACGTCCGAGAGCGCGCCCTGGAACCTGCCGATTGCGGTACGCACGCCGCTGGCGATGACAACGTCTTCCACTGTGAGCCAACCTTACACGGGGAATCTTGCCCGGCAGCACGAGCGAGTCGAGCCAGTGTAACGGGCGGCATCCCGGCAGGCCACGAACGATGTATAGGATCGTTCGATACCTCGGGCCGGTGTGAGTGCCGCGCAGGCGACATCGGCCTGGGCCGCGGCACGTCCCCTATGCCGGCTGTCCCCCGGCGTCGGGGAAGGTGATGACGAACGTGGTGCCGTGACCGACTTCACTCTCGATTTCGATCTCGCCGGACGCTCGCTTCACGATCCCGTGCGTCGTCGCCAGGCCGAGTCCCGTCCCGCGGCCGTGCGGTTTGGTCGTGAAGAACGGTTCGAATACGCGTCGACGGGTCTCGTCGTCCATGCCGGAACCCGTGTCGGATACAGTGAGCCGGATCAAGCCGGCGCGCCCGCGGACCTTGCTCGTCGAGATGGTGAAGCGACCGCTGCCGCTGGCCATGGCGTCACGCGCATTCGTGGCCAGATTGAGCAGCACCTGGTCGAATTGCGTCGGGTCGATCCAGACAAGGCACGGCTCCGGCTCCAGCCGGGCCTCGAACTCGACGCCCGTTCCGACGAGTTGCTCCAGGATCTGCCACGCTCGCTGTATCGCTTCATTCAGATCGACGACCTGGGGGTCAGCGTCCTGGCGGCGGGCGAACGTGAGCAGTTGGCTGACGAGCGCTGCCGCCCGGCTCACACCGTCCTCGATCCGGCCGATGTCCTCGAGAGCGGGTTCGCCGTCCTCAATCGCGGAACGCGCGAGGGCGGCTGAACCGCTGATGACGGTAAGCACGTTGTTGAAGTCGTGGGCAATTCCCCCGGCGAGCAGGCCGACACTCTCCAGCTTCTGCGCCTCGGCCAGCAGTGCCTCGGTCTCGAGCCGTTCCGTCTGGTCGAGAAAGGTGACGACGGTGAGACGGGCTCCATCGGCGGCCGTGACCGGTGCGAAGGCGAGGTTGCCCCGGCGCCGCCGGCCCCCGCGGATCTTGATTTCGGTTATGGCACCCCTCAGCGCCTCGCCGGAGAGCATCCTCGGAATGAGTCTCCCCTGTCCCGGCGCCAGGTCAGCCACATTCATGGCCAACAATTCCGGTGCCGAATAGCCGGTGACCTCGCAGGCAGCTGCGTTGACGCGGACGAAGCGGCCCTCCTGGTCGGCAACGGCGATGGCGGCCGGGGTGCTCGCGAGGATGAGCTCGAGCAACCGCTCACTGGCCTCGAGATCGGCCGCAACGCGGGAGTTGGCCCGCTTCTGTTCGGTGATCTCTGTGACGGTACCGAGGAAGCCGCCAGGCTCACCGGCCGGGTCCCGGATACCGACGCACTCGACCTGCACCCATCGTTCGGAGCCCTCCGGGTATCGGAGGCGGCACTCGAAGCGGAAGGACTGTTCTGAGTCGGCGGCTCGGAGCGCTTCCTGGATGGAGAGCCTGACCGCGGGTTCGTCGCCGGGGTGAATGGCCTGCATGTAGCCGTAGCCGAGCAGATCCTCAGGCGGCATCCGGGTGAGCACGCTCAACCGCCGGTTGAGCTCCGTGAACTGGCCATCACGATCGGTGTGAAAGATGCCGACGGGCGAGATCTCGGAGAGGGCTTCCCAGCGCGCCCGGCTCAGGTCGAGCTGCCGGGTCAGGCTGGTGTAGTCGTCCATGTCCCTGAGGACGAATCGAATGCCCCGGGGCCTTTCTCTCCCGGCGAGGATGTAGGAGCCGTGGACTTCGCCGGCAAACCAGCTGCCGTCCTTCCGGAGAACACGGACGGGGACGAATTCCTGGCGCCCGGTGCGCTCGTAGGCGCTGTCCGGGTCGATGGCGAGCTCACGCTGAATCTTGGCGGTGATCCGAACACGCGATTGGTGGTCGAAGAGGTCCCAGGCCAGGAGGCCGGCTGCCACATCCTCCCGCGTGTACCCGGTGAGGATGGTGAACTGGCTGTTCACCAAGGTCAGCGTACGTGTGTCGAGGTCGGCTTCGGCAAAAGCGTCAGGGAAGAACTCGCGCAACTCGTCCCCGTCGCCGTTTTCAGCCGGGAGGACGGGCGAACTGGCATCAAGCGCGGCGCGCGCAGCATCCTGACCCAGATCACGCGTAGGCACGGAGTCAGATGCTACTACGCCTGGCGGCGGCTGCATCTAAGGGTTTCCCCCGGTTCTTTCAATCTAAACTGAGAGTCGGAGAGAATCTCTTCCCGCGAGGGCTCTTTTGGCCGTCGAACCGCTTGCTGGAGAGCGCACGCGCTCAGAGGCCGGGCGACGCGGCGGGGGCCGCGGGGTTTCCTTGGGCCTCGGCGAAAGAATCCGCCGCACGTTGCAATGTCCGAACGGGGCCGCTAGGTTTGTCGCCAACTCGAACCTTGCTGGGCCCGGCATACGCACTTGCCCGGCGAAGAGCCGTCGAGGACCCCCATCGACCCAAGGAGCCACGCTATGACAGAGAATCAACCGCAGGCCGGGGCGGCAATCGCAGACCCCGGATTCGACCCGGATGCGCTGCGCGAGAAGTACCGCCAGGAGCGGGACAAGCGGCTACGGGCCGACGGCAACAGCCAGTACCGGGAGGTCGTGGGAGATTTCACGCGCTTCGTGGACGATCCCTATGCGGAGCCCGATTCGCGCCCGGCGCTGACCGACGACGTGGAAGTGGCAATCATCGGTGGCGGCTTCGGCGGGTTGCTGGCAGGCGCACGGCTGCGCCAGGCGGGCGTCAAGGACATCCGGATCATCGAAAAGGGCGGCGACTTCGGCGGCACGTGGTACTGGAACCGGTACCCGGGCGCACAGTGCGACATCGAGGCGTACATCTACCTGCCGCTGCTCGAAGAAGTGGGCTACATCCCGACGGAGCGGTATGCGCGCGCTCCCGAAATCATGGAGTACAGCCGGGCGATTGCGAGAAAGTTCGACCTGTACACGAACGCCTGCTTCCAGACGGAAGTGACCGAGCTTCGCTGGGACGAGGACGCCCTCAGGTGGATCATCTCCACCAATCGCGGCGACAGGATGCGCGCGCGCTTCGTCGCGATGTCGAACGGCCCGTTGAATCGCCCCAAGCTGCCGGCCATCGAGGGCATCGACACCTACGAGGGTCACACGTTCCACACGAGCCGGTGGGACTACGCCTACACGGGCGGAGACGCCTACGGGAACTTGACAGGGCTGCGCGACAAGCGCGTGGGCATCATCGGCACAGGCGCCACGGCCGTGCAGTGCGTCCCCTACCTCGGCGAGATGGCGAAGGAGCTGTACGTCTTCCAGCGCACGCCGTCCTCGGTGGACGTTCGCGGCAACCGGCCCACGGACCCGAAATGGGCCACTTCGCTGCAGCCAGGCTGGCAGCAGAACCGCATGGACAACTTCAACATCCTCCTGAACGGTGGGTTCCAGGAGGAGGACCTCGTCGCTGACGGGTGGACCGACATCTTCCGGAGCCTGCTGAATGCGGCGCCGCGCGACGGCGGGGGCGACGTGTCTCCGGAGGAGGCCGCTGCCGCGATGGAAATCGCCGATTTCCGAAAGATGGAGCAGGTCCGGGGCCGCGTGGACGCGCTGGTGAAGGACCCGGCAACGGCGGAGGCGCTCAAGCCCTACTACCGCCAGTTCTGCAAGCGCCCGACCTTCAACGACGAATACTTGCAGACGTTCAACCGCCCGAACGTCACGCTCGTCGACACGAAGGGTCGCGGCATTCAGCGCATAGCGAAGAATGCCGTGGTGTTCGAAGACAAGGAATACGAGGTCGACTGCCTGATCTTCGCCACCGGCTTCGAGGTGGGTACTGCTTATACCCGTCGCTCGGGCTATGAGGTGATCGGCCGGAACGGTCTCACGTTGTCAGAGAAATGGGCTGGCGGACCGGCGACGCTCCACGGGTTCTCCAGCAATGGGTTCCCGAACTGCCTGTTCATGGGTCTGATCCAGGGCGGGTTTACCGCGAATTTCACCCACATGCTCAACGAGCAGAGCGTGCACATCGCCTACATCGTCAACCACGCGATGGAGACCGAGGCGAGGACGGTCGAAGTGTCGGAGCAGGCCGAAGCGGAGTGGGTGGACACCATCCACAGGCTCGCGCGCCTCAACGAGAGGTTCCAGGCCGAGTGCACGCCCGGGTACTACAACAACGAGGGCATCCCGGATTCAGCCAATGGCTTCGTGTCGGGACAGTACGGCGGCGGGCCCATCGAGTTCTTCCGGATCCTGAGCGAGTGGCGCGCCGACGGTAACCTGCCGGGTCTCGACATCACCTGACCAGCGGCTACCGGCCCCGCCAGGAGACGCGACCGTACCACGGCGTCGCCTCTGCCCCGCACAGGGGAGTCGCTGTCCGAGGGCCCGACTTGGCTAACGCGAGCGTTGCGCCAGCCTGGCCTCGGCACGGAGCTTCTTCTTCATCAGCTTGCGCAGCGTCGCAGCGTGCTCGCGGCGCCGCCGGTCGCTGGGCTTTTCGTAGTAGGTGTGGCGCTTCGCGGCCCGCAAGGTGCCGTCGAACTGGACCCGCTTGTTGAAGCGCCGAAGGGCAGACTCGAAGCCTTCACCCTCGCCCACAATAACGTCGGACATGCAATGACCGTCCTTTTCGAGCCTTATGGCCCGAGGGTCAGCCCCGGAGGGCACTGCGCCGGGCGCGGTCCCGGCGTTACACGACGTGCAGGCCCTCTGACCGTTCGACGTGAGACGGCTTCAGGCTACCGGGGCGCCAGGCCTTTTGAAGAGGGGCGGCGCAGGCGGGCAGGCGCCTCGTTCAGAAAGCCTGCCCGGCCGTGCCGCCCTCTACTACTCGCTTACCAGCGGCGGCCGCCGCCGCCACCGCCGCCACGGTCGCCGCCGCCACCGCCGTAGCCGCCACCGCCGCTGCGGCCACCACCGCCGCCGCCGCCATAGCCGCCACCACCGCCGCCGCCGTAGCCGCCGCCACCGGACGAGGAGCGGGGCTGCGACTGGAAGCAGTCGCTGCAGTAGACCGGACGGTCACCGCGGGGCTGGAACGGGACTCGGGCTGTCTTGCCGCACGAGCCACAGATGGCTTCGAACATCTCGCGGGCACCGCCGCCGCCGCCACCGCCGCGGCTGCCGCCGTCCGAGTCGCGCCGCGACTGGCGGCAGTTGGGGCACCGGCGAGGTTCATTGCTGAACCCCTTGGAAGCATGGAATTCCTGCTCCCCTGCGGTGAATGTGAATCCGGCGCCGCAATCGGCGCATGTCAGTGTCTTGTCAGCGAACGACATTCGATGACCTCCCTGGTATTTGGGTTCCCTACGGTCATCGAGCGCCAGTGGAAAAAAGCCATCGAGAACGACAGAACGCGGGTCTCCTTCGCCCATCCTAACAGTTCCCGGCGCGTTCGTCACCGTGAATCTTGGACGGGTGCTCGTTGGCGCTGGCGCACGCTCGCGGCGCCCCGCGGGCAGGCCCGTTGCGGGTGCCTCAGGCGCGGGCGAGGACGCGTTCGGCCAACTCAATGTGGCGGGGCATGCCGAGCGTCGTGTACATCTCGATCGCTTCGTGGAGGAGTGCGCGGGCCTTCTCCACGTCTCCGGGCGCGCCGCGTTCGATGAGCATGTCCGCGTACCAACGGCGCACCTCGGGCTGCTCGATCTTGTGCGGAATCTCGTGGGCCTGGCGGAGGGCGGTTTCGAAGTGCTCCTCTGCCACCGCCCATTGTTCAGCGCAACCAGCGGCAATGCCTGCGAACCTCTGAACGAGCCCCGACCACAAATCGGCGACCAATCCAGTCGCGAGAGCGTCCCGGACGGACGGGTACAACTCAGCGGCGTCTTTCCTGCAGCCCAGGAAGGCCAGCGCTTCGACCGCCGCCAGGAGCAGCCCAAATTCGTCGAACTTCATCGGCCGGCCAGGGGCGAGAAGGCCGACCCGACGCTCTCGCCAGATCGAGAGCGCTTCCACTCTCGCGCCATTGTACGCCCGCAGTCTGAGGAGGCCGGCCGCCTTCCACGCCGACACATCGAGGACCTCGGCGAAATGTCCCTCCGTCTCGACCCAGCGCCCGCCCCACCGTTCGACGACGGATAGGACCATCCGGCAATTGAACGCGGTGAGGGCGTTGTTCGACGCGATCGCAACCCGGAGGACTTCGTGGCAGGTGTCCGCGAACGGCCGGACGTCACCCGAGCGCATGAGGGCGATCCAGGCCCTGTAAACGGGGGCCAGATGTCCGGCCAATTGGGCCCCGAACCGCCGCAACGGCTCGAGTTCATCTGCGACCTCTTCCGCTTCGGCGAGCCGGCCAAGCTGCACGGCGCAAAAGACGACGTCCAGGAGCGTACTTGACGCCTCGTACGGCGCGCCCGTCTGCAGCAAGAGCCGGGCTGCCCGCCGATTGTCGTCGAACGCTTCTGCCCAGCGCTGCAGGGGCTTGGCACCGTCTCCCCTGTACATCAGGACCATGCCCAGCGTGCGCTGGTCGCCAAGCCTCTCCGCGAGCTCGAGGGCCTCCGCAAACATCGCCCCGATAGCGGGAAGGTCTGTGCCGGGCAACCAGCACAGGACGTCGGCCTCCAGGGCGAGGAGGAGGCAGCGCTCAGAGCTGGCGCGCTCACCGAGGGCGGCGAGTCCGCGCCGAGCCGCCCGCAATGCATCGTCGAGGCGGAAGGCCCACAACAAGTCGAACGCCGTCGCGGCCCAGATGCGACCGGCCGCCTCGGCGTCTGAGAGGGATTCGTAGAT
>Ga0315281_10005666_pt1 | contig 17861 bp, 18 predicted proteins | sample YL17G07_0_MG_FD_204540 | JGI IMG/M metagenome (GOLD analysis project Ga0315281, IMG submission 204540) | Sediment microbial communities from Yellowstone Lake, YNP, Wyoming, USA - YL17G07_0 | ecosystem: Environmental > Aquatic > Freshwater > Lake > Sediment | place: USA: Wyoming | collected...
CAGGTCAACGGTCACTATCAGTTTTTCCGGCGGCAGACGCAGCCGCTTCGCCGTCGACTCCATGATGCGCAGATTTGCCTGATGCGGAATCAGCCAATCGATATCTTCGACCTGCTGGCCGCACTTTACCAGAGTCTCGCGCGCCACCTCGTCGAGCACACGCACGGCGAATTTAAACACCGCCGGGCCGTCCATGCGCAGGAATGGATCGCCTGTCGCCTTGCCGCCGCAGACATTCCCGGGAACCCACAGGATCCCGGCGTGGCTGCCGTCGGCGTGCAGGGCGCTCGCCATGATGCCGGGCTTGTCGTCCGCACGCAGTATCACCGCACCGGCACCGTCGCCGAACAGCACGCAGGTGCCGCGGTCGTTCCAGTCGAGGATGCGCGAAAACACTTCCGCGCCGACGACCAGGGCGCAGCGGTACTGACCCGAACGGATGAACAGATCGGCCGTGGACAGCGCATAAACGAAACCGCTGCATACAGCCTGCAGGTCGAAAGCCGGGCAACCCTTGATGCCGAGTTTGGACTGCAGCAGACAAGCGGTGCTCGGAAACACGTAGTCGGGGGTCGAGGTAGCGAGGATGATGAGGTCGATATCCTGCGCGGCAATGCCCGCGCTCGCGATCGCGGCCTTGCTCGCCTCCAGGGCGAGACTGCTCGATGTCTCCCCCTCTTTTGCGATATGCCGTTGGCGGATACCGGTGCGCGTACGGATCCACTCGTCGGAGGTGTCCATGCGCCGCGCCAGGTCGTCGTTGGTAACGACATTTCGCGGCAAGCAGCTGCCGGTACCTATGATTCTGGAATAGATCACGCCGCTCCCACGATATGATGGCCTGCTGCCGCCATGCGCTGGGAAATGCGCTGCAATACGCCTTCGCGCACTTCATCGAACGCACGCTCGATTGCATTCTCGAACGCGAAGCTGTCGGCCGAACCATGGCTTTTCACCACAATGCCTTTAAGGCCGAGCAGGCTGGCGCCGTTGTAGCGCGCCGGGTCCACCCGGCGCTTGAACGCGGCGAGCACGGGCACGGCCATGACGCCGCAAAGATAAGTGAACCAGTTGCGTTTGAATTCATCGGTGAGGAAAGCACGCAGCATCTTGGCCGCACCTTCGGCCGATTTGAGGGCGACGTTGCCGACGAAACCGTCGCACACCACCAGGTCCGTCGTACCCTTGAATATGTCGTCGCCTTCGACGTTTCCGTAAAAATTGAGGCCGCTTGCGCGCAGCAGTTCACCCGCCTGCTTCACCACCTCGTTGCCTTTGATCTCTTCTTCGCCGATGTTGAGCAGTCCGATGCTGGGGCGCTCCTTATGCTGCATGGCGGACACCAGCATGGCGCCCATGATCGCGAACTGCAACAAATGCTCCGGTGTGCAGTTGACGTTCGCGCCCAGGTCGAGCACGTAGACCTCGCCTTTCATGGTCGGCATGATGCCGGCGATGGCGGGACGGTCTATCCCCGGCAGCGTCTTGAGCACGAAGCGCGAAATCGCCATCAGCGCGCCGGTGTTGCCGGCGCTGATGCAGGCGTGCGCTTCGCCGTTCTTCACCAGATTGACGGCGACGCGCATGGACGAGTCCTTTTTTCCACGCAACGCCGAGGCGGGCGCCTCGTCCATGCCTACCTCCTGGCTCGCATGATGCACGCGCAAGTGGGGCCCCAGCGCCGCCTTGCGCGCATGCAACTCGGTCTCTATCGCATGCTGCAGACCGACAAGAACGATATTGCTATGCGGATGCGACTTCTGAAAATTGAGAGCGGCGGGAACGGTAACGCCGGGCCCGTGATCGCCCCCCATGCAATCGATGGCTACCGTTGTGTCCATTTAGTTTTTAGCGGTAGTCAAACCGGCCCGTGGCCGGGCAAACGGGTGCGCCACCCGTCTGCAATGCGCCAAGTGCGTCTATTCGCTCTTGGATTTGACGATCTTCTTGCCACGATAATAGCCGCTGGGGCTAATATGGTGGCGCAGATGCACTTCGCCCGTAGTCGGCTCGACTGCCAGAGGCGGGTTGGTCAGAAAGTCATGCGCCCGATGCATACCGCGCTTCGAAGGCGACTTCTTGTTCTGTTGAACTGCCATGTTTATGCTCCTTACCTGTTCAATTTAGTTCCGACATAACGCGCCTCGCGCATTAACCCCCACTGGAACTTCGTTTTCTCAGGGCGGCGAGCACCTGAAAAGCCGAGGGTTTGGCCTGCATCGTCACACCTGTCGCCACGCCGCATTGCTCATGTTTGGGCACCATGGGCAATGCGAGCAAAACTTCGTCTTCCACCAAAGCCACGACGCTCATCTCGCGACCCGCCACCACACGCTCGATGTCATCATCGGCCGCCATGATTTCGGCCTCGCTCGAGGCAAACTCCAACTGCGCCTCGACGTGCACCGGAAAGTCCAGGTTGCCCAGACAACGCTGGCATTCCAGGCGCACACTGCCGTTCACCGCCAGCTTCAGCCCCGGCTTGCCGCGCTCGTTGATTTCGCCGGCCAGCACAAAATCGAGGACCGAGCCCGAACATCCGGATTGGGTGAGCCGTGGCAGGGATTCCATGCCTAGCCGCCCCTTGAGCACCGCCGCGTTGCGGGCAAATGCCAGGCCGTCAATGGCCGCCGGTTGCAACATAAGGCGCGCATCATATTATTTTTACCCATTACTGTCAAAGGAAAAACAAAAATTTCAACACCTTGCTGAAGCTTTGCGCGCTGTGGGCGTTGCTCATTCCGGCGACTGCCTGGGTCTATAAATGGGCGAAGAAAAGGAGATCGGCGGCTGCGGAGAACACCCGCCGCCGGATGGCAAGGCGCGGTAGACGGGAGCAAAGCCCGGGTCTTGTTGCGCAAATCCGTGGTTAAATCCGGTCCCATATGCAACCGACGCCTCAAATCATTCTCGCCTCGACCTCGAAATACCGCCGTGAACTGCTGGCCCGCTTGGGGTTGCCCTTCGAAGTGGCTTCCCCGGGTGTGGACGAGATCCCGCTCCCCGGCGAGGCGCCGCAGGACACGGCGCGTCGCCTGGCCGAAGCCAAGGCACGGGCAGTCGCGGCGCGCTTTCCCCTGGCTATCGTCATCGGCTCGGATCAGGTGGCGGTGCTTGAGGGGACGACACTCGGCAAGCCGGGAAATCATGCTAACGCCGTGCGCCAGCTCAAGTCCATGCGCGCCAAGGAAGTGGTGTTCCACACCGCATTGTGCCTTTGCAATGCCGCCAGCGGCCAGACCGAGACTCGGGTCGTGCCTTTTTGCGTGCGTTTTCGCGATTACAGTGACACCCAGATCGAGCACTATCTTCGACGCGAACAGCCTTACGACTGCGCTGGCAGCGCCAGGTCGGAGGGTCTGGGGATTGCGCTCATCGCCGAAATGCGCGGCGACGATCCCAGCGCCTTGATCGGGCTGCCTCTGATCGCGCTCACCGAAATGCTCGCCGAGCAGGGCGTCAGCGTCTTGTAGGTGGCACGTTGATCATGGTGACTGGCAAGCTGTTTCTCATCCCGACCACCCTCGGGGACAGCGCGCTCGCGGCAGTGATCCCCGAGGAGGTGCAGCAGCGCGTGCGCCCACTGGAGTACTTCGTCGCCGAAAATCCCAAGACCGCACGCGCTTATCTGAAGCAAATCGGCACGGTGAAACCGCTGCAGGAACTGCACATGGACACCCTGAACGAGCACACGCCGGACGATGCCATCGCCGGTCTGGCGGCACCTCTGCAGGCGGGACACGACGTCGGCATGATGTCAGAGGCGGGCTGCCCCGGCATCGCCGACCCCGGCGCGAAACTGGTGCTGTACGCGCACCGGCACGGCATCCGGGTCATCCCCCTGGTCGGTCCCTCCTCCATTCTGCTCGCACTTATGGCCTCCGGCTTGAATGGACAGCGTTTCGTATTTCACGGCTATCTGCCGGTGGCGGATGTCGAGCGGGAAAAAGCATTGCGGGAACTGGAGAAACAGTCGCGGCGGCTGAAACAGACGCAGATCTTCATCGAGACACCGTACCGCAACCAGAAACTGCTGCACAGCATCCTTGGCGCGTGTGCGGGCGCCACCCTCCTCTGCATCGCAGCCGATATTACCCTGGCCGGCGAAGATATCCGCACTTTCACTGTTGCGGCGTGGAAAAAAAACCCGCCGCAACTCGACCGCCGGCCGGCCTTGTTCCTGCTGCTGGCGGCTTAAGGCTGTCTTATCCGGGATCGTCGATTGCGCGCGCACGGCTTTTCGTCCGCGCAGCATCGCAATTCAGCGCAGCCGGATGCTTTCGCGCAGCGTGAATTCGGCAAAACTCTTCGCCGCAGTGGCGCCGAAACGCTTGGCGAGACGCTCCACCGGGTTCGACTTCTGCGTGTAGTCGACGATGGATTCCGCCTTGATCACGTCTCGCGCCACCGATTCGACGCTGCCGAAACCATCCGCCAGACCCAGTTCCACGGCCTTCTGCCCGGTCCAGACCAGACCGCTGAACAACTCCGGGTTGTCCTTCAGGCGTTTGCCGCGGCCCTGTTTCACCACGGCGATAAATTGCTGGTGAATGTCGTTCAGCATGCTGAGCGCGTACTCTTTCTGTTTTGGATCCACTGGGGAAAACGGGTCCATGAATCCCTTGTTCTCGCCTGCCGTGAGCAGGCGACGCTCCACACCCAGCTTTTCCATGCCGCCGATGAAGCCGAAACCATCCATGAGCACGCCGATGGAGCCGACCAGGCTCGCCTTATTGACATAGATCTTGTCGGCCGAGGCAGCGACGAAATAGCCGCCCGAGGCGCAAATGTCCTCCACCACCACATACAGCGGCGTGCTGGGATAGATACCGCGCAACCGCCGTACCTCGTCATTGATGATGCCCGATTGCACCGGGCTGCCGCCGGGCGAGTTGATGCGCAGGATCACCCCTTGCGTGTTCTTGTCCTTGAAGGCGCTTTGCAGCGCACCCGTGACCTTTTCGGCACTAGCGTCGCTCTTGACGTCGATGACCCCTTCCAGTTCGACCAGCGCCGTGTGCTTGCCATCGGCGAGAAGATCGCCGTCGCCACGCCACTCGAATACCATGACGATAAGGAAAGTGACATAGGCGAAAGTCAGGAGCTTGAAGAAAATACCCCAGTAGCGCGCCTGCCGCTGCTCCTTCAGCGCGGAAAAAGCCAGTTTCTCCAGCACTTCACGTTCCCAGTTCTTTTCCTCGTCCGCCATTGCCTCAACCTTTCAAATTCAAATAGACGCTGCCACCCGCCTCGAACACCTTCAAGTCTACCAGCTTCGCTCCGCGGCACGGTCCGCCGCGGCATGCGCCGCTCTCCGGCGCGTACAGCGCGCCATGAGTGGAGCATATCAAATACTCACCGTCCCCACTGAAAAACTTCCCTTGCTTCCAATCGAGTTCCATCGCTATGTGCGCGCAGCGGTTGAGGTAGGCGTACACCCGTCCGCCATGGCGGACGGCGAACGCGGGCGCGGTTTCGCCTTCCCATTGGAGGTCGAAGCGCACGCCGTCGCCGCGCTCGACAAGATCCTCGCTGGCACAGATCAGGCGTGCGCCGGCCACGGCCCGGCGTTCGCTGATTTCGCTAGTACGTTCGTCGGCCTCGCTCAGGCCTTCGCCAGGCTTGCTCAGGCGTTTTCCGTCAGCCACGGTGCCAGATCCTGGGGTGCGTCAATGCAACCGACCGGATTAAATGCGATCAGGCTCTCCCTGGGATGTGCGCCGTAGCTCACCGCCAATGCCGGCACGCTTGCGCTCATCGCCATCTGCAGGTCGTGCGCGGTATCGCCTATCATCAACGTTGCCTCCGGCGCGACGAGCAATTCCTGCATCAATTCCTGCAGCATCGCCGGATGCGGTTTCGAATGGGTTTCGTCGGCGCAGCGCGAGGAATCGAAATATTGCTTCAACTGCGTCGCTTGGAGCACGCGCTCAAGACCAACGCGGCTCTTGCCTGTGGCCACCGCCAGCACATGTCCTTTTTCCTTCAACCCAGCCAACATCTCGCGCATGCCGGGAAACAGCTCGATGTCCGGATCGCGCGCCAGATAGTGATGCCGATAGCGCTCCGCCAGCTTGCCGTAGTCGCTAAGCGGCAGCTCCGGCACCGCATAGGCGAGGGCATCCTTCAGTCCCAGACCGATCACGTGCGCAGCGCGCTCGCGTCCGGGCACCGGCAGCCCGAGATCACGGCAGCTCGACTGGATGCTGGCAACGATGGCCGCGGCCGAGTCCATCAGCGTTCCGTCCCAGTCGAAAACCAACAATTCAAAACGTCTTGGCATCTACATCCTATTTTAGGGTGGACATGAAATTTTCCAGTTCGTCCGGCAGCGGCGCCTCGAGCCTCAGCCTGTCGCCGCTGAGCGGATGCACAAACGAGAGCTTCCATGCATGCAGGAACATGCGCTTCAAGCCCTGTTTGGCCAGGCGTTTATTCAGATCGAAATCACCGTATTTGTCGTCACCCAAGATGGGGTATCCAAGGTGCGCGAGATGCACCCGAATCTGGTGCGTGCGCCCGGTTTTCAGCTGCGCCTGCAGCAGGCTGAAGGCGCCGCACGCACGCTCCAGCTCCAACACGGTGTGCGACTCCCGTCCTTCATCATCCACGCTTACGCGGCGCTCGCCCGCGCCGGTGACATAGCGCTGCAGCTTGAGTTTCACGTGCTGTTTGCCCGAGGACCACTTGCCCTGCACCAGCGTCAGATAGCGCTTGTCCATCTGCCCGGCACGGATCAGTTCATGCATTGCCGTGAGCACCGAACGCTTCTTGGCGAGCAGCAACAGGCCCGAGGTGTCGCGGTCGAGCCGGTGCACCAGCTCGAGGAACTTCGCCTCGGGGCGGGCGGCGCGCAGCTGTTCGATCACGCCATAGCTGATACCGCTGCCGCCATGCACCGCCAGACCGGCGGGCTTGTTGGCGACGATCAAGCCTTCGTCCTCATACAGCAGGGGGAGGTCGATTTTTGGCGGCCTCGACGCGGCCGCCTTGGCTCCAAGCCGCAAAGGCGGGATGCGCACCTGGTCGCCTTCCTGCAGGCGGTAGGTCGCGTCCACACGCCCGCTGTTGATCCGCACCTCCCCGCTTCTAAGGATGCGGTAGATATGGCTCTTGGGCACGCCTTTACACTCGCGCAGCAGGAAATTGTCGACGCGCTGGCCGGCGGATTCAGAGTCAATATCCACCCTCCTCACAAAGACTTTACTTAAATCCTTCATTTTGCTTATAATGTTGCCACTGGCTCAGTCGCGGGACAGGGTTTGTTGCGTCGATATGACATTTTCAGACCTGAACACGTCCCCGGTTATACGGCCCGGAAGGCCGTAACCCTGGGTAATGCGGTTAACATCGCTCACCGGAAGTAGCGAGAGTGTAATTGATTTGGCGCGCTGCAAGCAGCGGCAGATTACGACATCCGGTACACGTACCGGAAACAAGTTCGACAGACCCAACCGATTCCCCTTCCACTCCTCTTATCCATGACTGGAATGCATCGCTAAGCCCCTGAACATTTTAGGCCCAGGTTTGTCCTGCCCGAAGTTTGTCCTGCCCATGCGCGCGCAGGAGAAATATTAAATGAAGCGCATGCTGTTTAACGCGACACAGGCCGAAGAACTCCGCGTCGCCATAGTCGATGGCCAGAAGCTGATTGACCTCGACATTGAATCGGCTTCGAAAGAGCAACGCAAGAGCAACATCTACAAAGGTGTCATCACCCGTGTCGAACCCAGCTTGGAAGCTGCGTTCATCGACTACGGCACCGATCGTCACGGATTCCTCCCGTTCAAGGAAGTCGCCCGCGCCTATTTTAAGGCCGGTGTCGACGTCGGCCGCGCCCGCATCCAGGACGCGCTCAAGGAAGGCCAGGAACTGATCGTCCAGGTGGAAAAGGACGAGCGCGGCAACAAGGGCGCCGCGCTCACCACCTTCATCAGTCTGGCCGGGCGTTACCTGGTGCTGATGCCCAACAACCCGCGCGGCGGCGGCGTGTCGCGCCGCGTCGAAGGTGAAGACCGCGAAGAGCTGCGCGACACCATGGACCAACTCCCGGTCCCCCCGGGAATGAGCGTGATCGCGCGCACTGCCGGAATCGGCCGTTCGGTCGAAGAGCTCGATTGGGACCTGAAGTACCTGCTGCAGCTTTGGCACGCGATTGAAGAAGCCTCCACCACCCAGAAAGGCGCGTTCCTGATCTATCAGGAAGGCAGTCTCGTCATCCGTGCCATCCGCGACTATTTCCATCCCGAGATCGGCGAGATTCTGATCGACACCGATTCGATCTACGAGCAGGCGCAGCAGTTCATGGCGCATGTGATGCCCGACAACGTGAGCCGGGTAAAGCGTTACCGCGACGACGTCCCCCTGTTTTCGCGCTTCCAGATCGAGCATCAGATCGAGACCGCCTACTCGCGCCAGGTGAATCTGCCCGCGGGAGGCGCAGTGGTCATCGACCACACCGAGGCGCTGGTGGCGATCGACGTCAATTCAGCGCGCTCCACGCGCGGCAGCGACATCGAGGAAACGGCGTTTCGCACCAATCTCGAGGCGGCCGAGGAGATCGCGCGCCAACTGCGCCTGCGCGACCTCGGCGGGCTGATCGTCATCGACTTCATCGACATGGAGTCGCAGCGCAATCAGCGCGACGTGGAGAACCGCCTGCGCGAGTCGCTGCACTTCGACCGCGCCCGCGTGCAGATGGGAAAGATCTCGCGCTTCGGTCTGATGGAGCTTTCGCGTCAGCGCCTGCGCCCTTCCCTGGGCGAAGGCAGCACCATCACCTGCCCGCGCTGCAACGGCATCGGTCATATCCGCGGCATCGAATCGACTGCGCTGCACATCCTGCGCATCATCCAGGAAGAAGCGATGAAGGAAAACACGGCCGCCGTGCATGCCCAGGTGCCAGTGGATGTGGCCACATTCCTTCTGAACGAGAAGCGCACCGATATTCACAGCGTCGAGGCCCGGCTCAAGGTCAATGTGGTGCTGATACCGAACACGCATCTGGAAACGCCCCATTACCAGATTTCGCGCCTGCGTCACGATGACCTGAATCAGGCAGAGCCCCTGCCCGCCAGCTATAACATGGTGCAGATGCCGACAGAAGAAGAGACCAAACCGCTCGCGAACTCGGACACCAAGACGCCGAGGCCGCAGGCCGCTGTGCAGGGCATCACCCCGGCCGAGCCGGCGCCTATGTCCGTGTCCAAGCCGCCCGAAGCCTCAGCGCAAGCCGCGCCGGGCATCATCTCCCGCATCATCGGCTGGTTCAAGGGCGAGGCGCCGAAAGCGGAAGCCGAACCGGGCAGCGGAGACCGTCCCCTCCGCCGCGAACCCAAGCGCGAACCGCAGCGCGAGCGCGGCGATCATGGTGGTCGTGGTGGTCGTGGTGGACGCGGCGGACGCGACCGCCCGGAACGCGGTGGCCGCGAAGGCCGGCCGGTGCAAGGCGAGGTCGCAAAGCCGGAATCGCGCGAGCCGCGTCAGGACCGTGGCCGCGGCGAACGCCCGGAGCGCGAAGCACGCCCGGAACGAGAAACACGCCCCGAGCGCGGACCGCGTCCGGAGCGCGAAGCGCGTCCGGAGCGTCCGCCACGGGAACCGCGGGAACCGCGCGCACCAAGGCCGCAGCCACAAGGCGAAGCACAGGCAGGCGCTGAAGCCAAGCCGCAGGATGAGCAGCGCCCGGAGACTGGTGGCGAAACCGGACGCAACCGAGGCCGGCGCGGACGCGGTGGTCGCGGTGAACGTGGAGGCCGCGGCGAACGCATCGAGTCAGCCGAACGAGCCGGTCGCGGTGAACACGGCGAGCCAGCCGAACGCGGCGAACGCGCAGCACAAGCGGAACACGCGGCTCGGGCTGAACTTGCCGAACGCGGAAGCGAGCCTCAAGCCCAAGTGCAGGCACCGGCGCAACAAAGCATGGCCGAGGAAAGGCTTGCCGAGCCCACACCAGTGCCGGCGCCGATCGAGCCCACAATCCACCCTATCCCGGTTGAAATGTCGGCACCCGTTGTCGTTGCGGAACCCGCCGATGTCGTACGCGAACCGGTAGCAACGACACCGGCAATTCATGCCGAACCAGCTCCGGCAGTCGTGCCGGTCCGTTCCGAGCCGATTCCACCGCACGCGCCCATCGTCGACATCGAAAAGGCGTTGCAGGAAAGCGGCTTGGTAATGATCAAGACGGATATGAGCAAGGTGAAGTTGGCTGAACCGATGGCCGAGACGCAGCGCATGCCGGCGCAGCCGCGCCCGCGGCGCGCACCACCCCCCGATACCGGGCCGCTGCAACTGGTGGAGACAAGAAAATAGATTCGTTCCCTGGCGAAAATCGGAAGGGCGCGGGGCGCCGCCTGTCTTAAATGACTCCACCTGCCCCCGCCCGCGCCGACGAGCCCCTGCTCTCCGGCGTCACTGTCATCGATTTCACGCGCGTGCTGTCGGGCCCGTACGGCACGCGCATGCTTGCCGACCTCGGCGCGCGCGTGATCAAAATCGAGCGTCCCGGAGAAGGCGACGAAATCCGTCATACCGTGCTCCAACTCGATCCCGGGCGCACCGACCAGAGCAGCTATTTCGCCCGTCTGAACGCGGGCAAGGAAAGCATTGCAATCGATCTCGCGCATCCACAAGCGCGCGATGTCGTTCTCGATCTGGTGCGCACCGCCGACGTGGTGGTGGAGAACTTCTCCCCCGGCGTGATGACCCGCTACGGTCTGGACGACGCCTCGCTGCGGAGCCTGCGCCCGGACCTTATCTATTGCTCCATCTCTGGCTTCGGACAGACCGGGCCGCTCAGCTCGATGCAGGCCTATGCGCACCTGATTAACGCCATCTCCGGAATGATGGACCTCGACCGCGGCGACGAACCAAAACCGCGGGTGGCCTACCTCCAGGCGGCCGACGTCCTTGCCGGCACTCACGCCTTCGGCGCTATCTGCGCGGCGCTGGTGCGGCGCGGCCGCAGCGGGCGCGGTGCCTACCTGGACGTGTCGATGCTGGAGTGCCTGGTGGCGGCGGACGACATCACTTACGGCGCGCTGCTGAATGGCGGCACGGTACAACGCCAGCCGCGCATCGGCATGATCGTGCATCCGATCGGCGGGCGTTACGTGGCGGTGCAAAGCGCCGGCGCGCCGCATCTGTGGTCGCGGCTGGTGGCCCTGATCGGCCGCCCCGAACTCGAAACCGACGCCCGCTTTGCCACGCCCATGGCGCGGCGCACGAACTGGCCGGCCCTGCTCCAGATATTGCGTGATTGGCTCGACGGCTTCGACAGCGTGGATGAAGCCGTCGATACACTCTCCCGCGGACGTATTCCGGCGGTGCCGATGCTCTCACCGGAGGAAGTCATCGAACATCCCCATTTGGCTGCGCGATTGGCTTTTCCGGAGATTGACCACCCCGGACGCGGCCGCGTGCGCGTGACCGCGCTGCCGTTCCACGTCGACGGCGATCCCATCGCACCCGGTGGCCCCGCGCCCTATCGGGTAGGACAGCACACGCGCGAGGTGTTAACCGGGCTTCTCGGTTATTCCGATGAGCGGATCCAGGCGCTGCAGTCGCTGCGGGTGATCGAGGTTCCGGACCAATCCTAGAGCTTTGGCCGTCGCCGCGCTCTCACGCCGCATTTCGATTCGTGCTAGATTGCCACCCAACGATCACGCGCGATGGCCGCGTTGAAAGGGAAGAGGGCCGCAGAGACGGTCTCGACAAGCAATATTTGATTCGGCTTTAGCCAAACAAACCAAAAGGAGGCATCATGAACAAGTTCAGTGCTCTATTCTGCGCGGCCTGCTTTGCCGCCGGACTCGCCGCGGCTCCGGCCGCTGCACAAACGAAACCGATCCGGATCGGCGTGCCTACCTCGATGCAGCTTCAGGTCGGCCGCGACACGCAGGACGCGATCCAGATGGCGATCGATGACATCAACGCCAAGGGCGGTGTGCTCGGGCGCAAACTCGAAATGGTCGTCGCCGACGAGACCGAGAACCCGGAAACCGGCATCAGCGCGATCAAGAAACTCACCGCCGACGAGAAGGCCGACGTGCTGATCGGCGGCTACACCAGCGGCGTCACGCTGGCGCAACTGCCGCACATCTCCGCGGCCAAGACCATCTATCTCGGTGTCGGCGCGGCCTCGCCGTCGATCACCGCCAAGGTGAAACAGGATTACGACAATTACAAGTACATCTTTCGCGTCGGCCCTATCCACGCCGGCAACCAGGCAAAGCAGGTTACAGGTTTCATCTCCGGTTTCGTCAAGGACGAGCTCGGCATCAGCAAGATCGCCATCGTCGGCGAAAGCGCGAAGTGGGTGCAGGACCTGGTGCCGGTGCTGAAGAAAGGCGCCACCGACGCCGGAGCCGATGTGCGGTTGACCGAATTCTTCGATTCGCAGACCTCGGACTTCTCGCCGCTGCTGGCCAAGATCAAGGACTCGGGCGCGCAGTACCTGATCGTGATCCTGTCGCACGCTTCGAGCGACATTTTTGCCAAGCAGTGGCACGATGCGCGTTTTCCGATTCCCTACGGCGGCATCGACGTGAAAGGCATGGACGGCGACTTTTGCGACCGCGTGGGCGGCAAGTCGATCAGCGAAATAGCTGCCAACTTCGCCGTGCGCGCGCCGCTTACGCCGAAGACGATTCCTTTCTTCGACGAGTTCAAGAAGCGAACCAACCGTTCGCCGGTGTATACCGCTTTTGGCGCCAACGATGCGGTCTACATTTACGCGCAGGCCGTCGGGCGCGCCAAGAGCACCGAGCCGAACGCCGTGATCAAGGAACTCGAGAAGACCAGCTATGTCGGCATTCCGGGCACGATCGAGTTCGACGAGATGCACGACGTAAAGCCCGGCGGCAAGGGGCCGAACTTCCTGTTCGTGCAATGGCAGGACAAGTGCACGCGCGAAGTGATCTACCCCAAAGCGCAGCGCACCAAGGCATACATCACGCCGGCCTGGATCAAGAAGTAGCACTCCTCGCGTTCCGGCAATCCGCGGCGACCGCCCGCCGCGGATGACGAAAAACATTAGCGGGGGGATGCCTTGCTCGAAATCCTGATACACGGCGCGGTGAGCAGCGCCATTTACGCCATGCTTGCGGTCGGGTTCACGCTGATTTTTGGCGTCGCGCGGATACTGAATCTTGCGCACGGGACGTTCTACGCGCTAGGCGCCTACGGCGCCTATTTCTTCACCTCGCATCTCAAGTTGCCGCTGTTTCCTGCAGCGCTGCTCGCGATCGGCATGGTCGCGCTGTTCGGCATTTTCGTTGAAAAAGTGCTGGTGCGGCCGATGCGCCGCTCGCAGCTCGCGGTGCTGATGATCACCCTTGCCGTCGCACTGGTGGTCGAGCAGGCGCTGTTTCTCACTTTCGGCTCGGAATACCGTAACGTGCCCGCGTTCGTCGAGGCCAAATTCAGCATCGGCGGCGTCGATGTCGGCGGGCAAAGGCTGCTCGCGCTGGGCGCCAGCGTCACCTTGATCGCCTTGCTCTGGCTCTTCATCCAGCGCACCCGGCTCGGATCGGCGATCCTGGCTGTGTCGCAGGATCCCGAAGCGGCCGACTACATGGGCATACCCAGCGACCGGATATTCTCTATCGTCATGGCCCTCTCCGCGGCCTTGGCTGCGGCCGCAGGCGTGCTCGCCGGCCCGTTTCTCACGGTGCAACCGACGATGTGGCTGCTGCCCATCGTCAAGGCATTCGCCATCGTGATCGTCGGGGGGCTCGGTTCGATCCCGGGGAGCATACTCGCGGCGCTGATGCTGGGCTACGCCGAGACTGTCGTCGGCTATCTGATCTCGACCTCGTGGACCGAGATCGTTTCGGTCCTGGCTACGTTGCTGATGCTGATATTCCGGCCGGCCGGTATGTTCGGCAAGCGCGCGGCGTTCTGAGGCGAACATGTTCGGCAAACGCATCGACTACACCGGCGCTCTGGGTTTCATCGCCTTCATGGCGCTGCTGCCCCTGGTCTTTGGCGGCAACTATCTGATCGGTGTGCTCACGGTCAGCGTGATTTACGGCATCTGGGCGGTGAGCTGGGATTTCATGTCCGGCCTCACCGGACGCGAGAATTTCGGCCACAGCCTGTTCATTGGCGTAGGCGCCTACACCGCCGGATTCCTCAATACCACCTTCGGTATCGGCGGCTGGTGGAGCCTGCCGGCGGCGATGCTGATGGCGATGCTGTTCGCCGTGGTGATCGGCCTGCCAACGCTGCGGCTCAAGGGCCCCTACTTCGCGCTGGCGATGCTCTCCAGCGCCGTCATCATGCAGCGGCTGATGCTGATCTTCTGGGAGCAGACCGGCGGCGAGGAAGGCATCAACGGCATCGAGCCGCTGATCCGCTCCCAGCTCGGTTTCTACTATTTCGCCCTGGCCGCACTGGTGCTGGTGACCGCGTTGCTGCTGGCGCTGGCGCGCTCGCACTGGGGCCTGATCCTGCGCGCGATCCGCGGCGACGAGGCCACCTGCCAAGCCGCCGGCATCAATATCACCTTCTACAAGATCGCCTCGCTCGTGATCAGCGCCGCGTTCGCCGGCGCCGGCGGCGCGCTCTATGCCCATTACCAGCTGCAGGTCAGCCCGCAGCTATTTGCCGTCGTCACCTCGATCACCATTATCACCATGGTTTATGTCGGCGGCATGGCCAGCATTTACGGGCCGGTCGGCGGCGCGATCCTGCTGGTGCTGCTGACCGAACTGCTGCGCAACTTCGGCGAATGGCGCCTGATGATCTACAGCTGCACACTGATCCTGATCCTGTTCTTCCTGCCCAACGGCCTGATCGCGCCGACCTGGCGCCGCCTGAAAGCAAGGCTGGGGAGGCCGCAATGAGCGCGCTGCTCGATGTGTCCAGCCTCGGCAAGCACTTCGGCGGTCTGCAGGCGGTCAAAGACGTCTCGTTTGCAATCGAGCCCGGCGAGATCGTCGGCATCCTCGGACCCAACGGGGCCGGCAAGACCACGCTTTACAATTTGCTCACCGGTTTCATTCCTTACGACAGCGGCAGCGTCGTGTTCAAAGGCCGCGATCTGCGCGGGCTCGCGCCCTACCGCATCGCCGGCTTGGGTATATCGCGCACCTTCCAGCTCTGCCGTCCGTTCGTGGGCATGACGGTGTTCGAAAACGTGATTGTCGGCGGGCTGGGTGCGAGTGGCCGCGGCGGTTCGGAACTCGATGCGCACGCGCACGCCCTGCTCAGGCAGGTGGGCCTCGCCGGAAAGGAACAGCTTGCGGTCGAGACGCTGTCCTATGGCGATCAGCGGCGGCTGGAGATCGCGCGCGCGCTGGCGGCGAAGCCGGCGCTGCTGCTTCTGGACGAACCGTTCGCCGGCCTGGGCAGCGGCGAGATCGCCGACCTGTCGGCGCTGATCCGCAGCGTGCACGCCGATCAGGGGCTCACGGTGATGCTGATCGAACACAAGCTGCATGAATTCATGCGCCTGGTCGATCGTGTCATTGCGCTCGATTTCGGCGAAATCATTGCCGAGGGCACGCCGGAAGACATCGTGCGCCACCCCGCCGTGATCGAAGCCTACATCGGGCGCGGCGACGAGCAGGCCGAGGAGCAAACCGATGCTGCTTGAGATTCGCGGCCTGTCGGTTTTCTACGGCAAGGCAACAGCGCTGGAGAACGTCTCGCTCTGCGTGGCCGAGGGTGAGTTCGTCGCCGTGCTCGGACCCAACGGCGCCGGAAAATCAACCCTGCTCAAGGCGATCTCGCGTGCCCACCCCTCGACCGGCACGCTGAACCTGCGCGGCGAGTCGCTGCAGCGTCACGCCGCACACGAGGTGGTCGGCATGGGCATATGCCACTGTCCCGAAGGGCGGCGGCTTTTCCCGGAACTCACGGTACTGAAGAACCTGATGCTGGGCGCCTATCTGCAGAACGACAAAGCCGCCATCGACGCCGAGCTTGCCGAGGTGTATCAACTGTTCCCGATACTCAAGGAGCGCGGCGCGCAGGTCGTGAGCACACTCTCGGGGGGGCAGCAGCAGATGGTCGCGATCGGCCGCGCATTGATGGGGAGGCCCTCGCTGCTGCTGCTCGACGAGCCCTCGGTCGGCATCGCACACCGGCTGAAAATGGAGATTTTCAGCGCCATCAAGAGAATCCAAAAAAGAGGCACCGCCATCCTGATGGCCGAGCAGGATGCGCAATCGGCGTTGCGCATCGCAGACCGCGTCTACGTGCTCGAGCACGGGCGCGTCGGCCGCGAGGGCACGAGCGCTGAACTCGCGGCCGACGACTATATCCGCCAGGCCTATCTCGGCGTCGCCTGAGCGCCAGGGCCGGGCATAGTTTTCTAGCGGCTACCGCCGCGGCTGCGCATCAACTGATACGGCCGAATCAAGTACAGGACCGACGCGAAGCCGCTCCAGATGTGCACCAGGCGCGTGAACGGAAATACAAGAAACACGGTCAGCCCCAAAACCATGTGCAGCTTGAATATGATCGAAACATCGGCCACGAGCTCGGCCGCTTCGCCGCGGAAGGTGCAGATGCGCTGCGCCCATAGCATGAACTTGAGCATTACCGAGCCATCCGGATGCTGGGCCGAGATAGGAATGCCGGCCAGGCCGAGGACCACCTGCGCAAGCAACAGCAACAAAATGAACATGTCCATCGGCGTGCCGGTGGCACGAATGCGCGGGTCGCTCAGGCGGCGCGTCAACAGCATCGCAAGACCGATGACGCACATGGTTCCGAAAACGCCTCCGGCCACCATCGCCGTCATCTGTTTTTCGGGCAGCGACACGCCGATCGCGTGCCAGACCGCAACCGGAGTCAGGAACCCGGTGAGGTGGCCGCCGAAGATGCCGAGGACGCCGATGTGAAACAGGTTCGAAGCCCACTTTAGTTGGCCGTGACGCAGAAACTGGGAGGAATCGCTTTTCCAGGTGTACTGCTCGCGGTCGAAACGGATCAGGCTGCCGAGAAAAAACACGGCCAGACACAGGTAGGGGTAGTAGCCGAACAGGAACTGGTTAAGATAGTTCTTGAGGTCCATGCAAAGCTCCGGGTTCAGTTTTCAGGGATTCTTGGGAACAAAGCGGATGAATTGCGGCCGCGACTGCTGCACGCCGTGCGGCGCCGCGTTGGGACCAAACTCCACCGGTGCCTCGTCCCATTCATCATCGAGCAAACGCGCGGCCCGCGTCTTGACCGCGTTTTTTGCCATCTCAAGAGGCGCCGCGCCGTGCAGATCGAGCACCGCGGCGATAACGGCCGCATACGGGCTGCCGCCAGCAACCAGACGCTCGCCGACCGCGCGCAAGATATGGGCGCAGTCCTCGATCAGTTCGTGCACCTCTTCCGTTGGCCGGGTGGAGAGATACTCCAGCACCGCCGGCAGGTAATCCGGCAGCTCGTTCACGGCCAGGACAAAACCCGATCGCCGGTACAGCGCGTTCAGATCGACCATCGCCTGGCCACGATCGCGCGAGTCGCCATGCACGTGTTCGAACAGGTGCAGCGAGGTCGAGCGGCCGGCATCGAACTGCGCCACGTAGAACTCCTGCAGATCGAGCAGGTCCTCGCGTTTCAGTTCGGTCAGCAGGCCGGCGAGCGCGTCCTGCGTCGCGCCCCGGAGCGCGGGTTCCGCGCCCAGCCTGCGCGCAACCTCGGGCAGCGCGTCAACCAGTTCCGCCGAGGGGTAGCTGAGCAACGCGGCAAGCAGCTTTAGCGTCTTCATCTCGTCATCTCCTAGGGCAACGCTTTGATCGGGATGGTCTTTCGCTGTTTTCCGCCGAACAGGCTCGCCCCGGACTGACCGTCCGAGCAGCCATTGCCGAAGGAGAAACCGCAGCCACCGCGCAGGTCGTAGGCGTTTTCCGCGTATTCGC
>Ga0315281_10005667_pt1 | contig 17861 bp, 15 predicted proteins | sample YL17G07_0_MG_FD_204540 | JGI IMG/M metagenome (GOLD analysis project Ga0315281, IMG submission 204540) | Sediment microbial communities from Yellowstone Lake, YNP, Wyoming, USA - YL17G07_0 | ecosystem: Environmental > Aquatic > Freshwater > Lake > Sediment | place: USA: Wyoming | collected...
GCGCGAAGTGGGCCCAGCCGGATTTGAACCGGCGATCTGCGCTGTGTGAGAGCGCCGTCATAACCGCTAGACCATGGGCCCGTTCCGTGCGGGCCGATGAATGCCCCCTCGGTTTAATAGCCTTTTGATGGTTCAAAACGCCCATCTCTCGATCGTACTCCTCAGCGTAGGTGTCCTTGCAACGGCATTTTCGAGGATCTGAACCCACTGTGCTTCTGCCAGCTTAGTTCATTGGAGACATGGGGCTATTGTGCAAATGGTTATGTTCGCCCCTGATCATTATCTCAATGTGAGCGATTCCTCCAAGGGCGATGAGTTCCGACTTAGACTGCGTCTTTGCTGGACCAAATCAGACATTTACGGCTTTAATCCCCAATTCGCTCTTTCCAATGCGGGGAACTTCGAAGTCCTCAAGATCGATGGCAGTCTCCTCGGCGGTGTAACCTTCTTCTCTCTCTCAGAAACATTCGCGGAGGCTAACACTCTTTGGGGAGCCGCGGCGGTCAGAAAGAATCCTCACAATCGATTCGATATCTCTCTCAAGGGTTCCCAGTTTGCTAGTGTTTCCTACAACTTCCTCCGCACCCGAGCACGGCTTGCGATTCTTCATGGAGATAACATTTCTTTCAAGACATCTCCATTGAGCGACAACATGCGTGCTCAGAGCCAATTTGGAGACTGCAAGGTCCACTACGAAGGTATTCATCACGCTCAGCTTGGGCGGATCGGCTTGAGGGAGCTCCGGAGGACGTGGATTCGGAGCAAACCGCGATCCAGGCGATTCGACGGCGTGGGTGATGAGGGAGCCGGTCAGTCTGACGCGTCCAACAACCTCTTCTACCAATGGCGAATATCTCTCCCGAGTCAGAATCCAGCCAAGGACGACATGTTGGCGGGGTTGGTAATGCTGATCTCGTACAGATGGCTGGCCGTCACTGCGTCTTACACTCAGGGATACGGTCCGCTTGACATCATCCTTGGCCAGCGCCCTTAGCTAGTTGTCTTGCTGTTGTGATGTCTTCATTTCTCGGAATTGCCTTAATAGCCTTTTGGGGCTGGATCACGCCGATTCTTTTATTCGCCAAATGAGCATACACGGGAGTTGAGATGCTAGTCAAAACCTCGAAGGGAACTAAGGAGTTCAGGGCGATCTGGATGGAGCACGGGGTCGTCAATCTGATAGATCAACGCCTCCTGCCGAACAAGTTCAGGATCGTTTCAGTTGGCACATACAAGGAGATGGCTCGAGCGATACGCGATATGACGGTCCGCGGTGCTCCCTCGATAGGTGCGGCAGCCGCCTACGGGATGGCCCTTGCGTGGCAGAAGGGCGTCGACTTGAAGACGGCCGCAAAGACGATAAGAGCGACTCGCCCGACCGCTCACGACCTCTTCTACGCGGTCAATCTTATGCTCACTAGGTGTGACGAGGACCTCGTCAAGGTGGCGGACGACTATGCCGACGGCATAGTCGAGATGTGTCGAAGGATCGGGGAGAACGGGGCGAAGCTGATCAAGAACGGGGACAGGATACTGACGCACTGCAACGCAGGTGCGCTCGCGACCGTCGATCTCGGCACTGCCCTGGCACCAATGAGAATCGCGAAGCGCCAGGGCAAGAAGATGTTCATCTATGTCGACGAGACGCGGCCGAGGCTCCAAGGGTCCAAACTCACCTCGTGGGAGCTCCTGAACGAGGGCATCGAACACGCCATCATCTCCGACAACGCTGCCGGACACTTCATGAAGGATTCCGTCGATCTCGTGATAGTGGGCGCGGATAGGGTCGCGCGTAACGGAGACTTCGCGAACAAGATAGGAACATACTCCAAAGCGGTCCTCGCTAAGGAGAACGGAGTGCCGTTCTACGTCGCCGCACCGGTCAGCACGTTCGACTTCTTCACGAAGAGCGGGAAGGACATCGTCATCGAGGAGCGGTCCGAGGACGAAGTGCTCTGTATCGGCAACTGCAGAGTGGCCCCGAAGGGGTCGAGGGCGCTCAACCCCTGTTTTGACGTGACTCCTTCCAAGTACGTGAAGAGATTCATCACCGACAAGGGCATTTTCAGGCCGGGAAAGTTCGAAACTCTCGTACCGAGATGACAATGCGTATGCTGTGTGAACGTCTGAGAGAACGGGACTCTATGCTCTCGCATAGAGTCCCATCAGCTGGGTCTCAGCAAGTATGTGCCCTCTCATCGCTTTCTCGAGGTCCTTCTTTCTTCTTCCTGGACGCATGTCGAGCTTCACGTCCAACGCGTATAGCCTGAAGATGTACCTGTGCGTCGTCCTACCTGGAGGACAGGGTCCGCCATAGCCCGGTCTTCTCCAGCTATTCGTACCTTGCATGATACCATCTTCGAGCGCCTCTTGCGTGGACATTCGTTCCTTCAGTTCCTGCCTATCAGCCGGGATTCCATAAATGACCCAATGAATCCAAGTCAGGATAGGGGCGTCGGGATCGTCACAAATCAGCGCGAAGCTCTTCGTGCCGCTCGGGGTATCGGCCCATGTCAACGGTGGGGAGATGTCCTCTCCGTCACATGCGTACTTCTTAGGGATCGACCCTCCGTTCTTGAAAGCGGTGCTCTCTAGTCTGAATGCCACCCTAAATCCTCGATCCCCGAGTCAACTCCCTAGGCTATCGACTTGTCGACGAACGAGTTGGGTGCTCAGTGCGGCCAAACAATCAAGCCTGGAATCGTCATGTAGTGACGGAGGATCGTCATATGGCGGAAATATTCGAATGCAATGTGTGTCACGTGCTCATAGGAAGACATGTCCCAGCGTGTCCGGTTTGTCATCACGGAGGTTTGACCAAGATCGGGAATGTGACTTCGTCGCCCGAGGTCAAGGGTGCCGAGTCAGAAACCCTCTGATCATCTCCACTTCTGCTCCCCGGTAGGCTTTTTACCCATGTTCAGGATATAGGCCGAGATGCCCGTACTAGTTACCAAATGGTTCGGCTCGTTTCTGTGCGACGAGGGCAAGGTCAGGAAGGCCGCCCTGTTCCCTAAGGAGCCCGACGAGATTGCACTCCGGCTCGAGCAGATGAGGAAAGGCGAGGTTCTGAAAGAAGAACAGGATCTCGCGGGTTCAGCGAACCAAGTTGTCGACCGACGGCTAAGGGACATGGGGAAGGTCGTCAAGTTCGATTCGTCGTTCATCAAGCCCGAGAAATATGGGTTCACTATCGACATGTACCGAGAGGCGACCATCGTACTCGCAAAGAGGGCGGTCAAGGCGAGCGTCGGGCCGGATGTCCACCTAGGTCAGGCTGTACGCGCCTACGGCGACCTCGTGTTCACGAACAACCTGCTTTCGGAGCGGCTGCATGAGTGGTACGGACTGCATTTCCCGGAACTGGAGAACGTGTTAGGGGGTGATGCGTACGCGAAAGCCATTTCCGAACATGGATCGAGGGATTCGGTGCTGTCGCAGTTCAAGTTCAAAATGGATTCGATCGGTTCGGATGTTGCGACGGAGGATCTGGAATCCGTACGCGTGCTCGCGGGCGCGCTCAAAGAAGCACAATCCTCGCGGGAAAAGCTGGAGCTGTACATCGACCAGCGCATGAAGCAGGTCGCGCCCAACGTCAGTTCTATTGCTGGGCCGCTCATCGGCGCGAGGATGATCATGCACGCAGGCAGCCTCCAGAGGCTGGCGAAGCTGCCATCGGGGACGGTCCAGCTGCTCGGAGCAGAGAAGGCGATGTTCAGGCACCTCAGGGAGGGGAGCAGGCCACCGAAGCACGGCATCCTTTTCGCTCACCCGCTCGTGCACAGCGCCCCGCCGTGGCAGCGTGGGCCTATCGCAAGGGCCTTGGCAGGCAAGATATGCCTTGCTGCGAGGGCGGACGTCTATTCTCATAACGACATCTCGGACATACTCAGGAACCAGCTCGAGAGAAGGATGATCGAGATCAAGGAGCATCATGCGTCTCCCAAGAAGAGACCGCAGCCAGCAAGGACGCAGAGGAGACAAAGACGCTAACGCAGGTTCTGTAAAGAGTCGGCTGATGGGTCCGTCATGGCACCACCGCCTCCCACTCCTTACTCATTCCGTTCGGCTCAGACCGTGCGGCCATCGCTGGCTCGTATAGGATCATCATTGCGTCATGCCGGAATGCGCCGGGGTCGAACCGTAGACCCCCCGCCAGCCCTTTCGAGCTGGCTGTTTGCAGCAGATTGATGCTGGCGTTGATGTGTCTGTCTAGATGCCAGCCGCATTCGCACTTAAACTCAGTGCCCATTCGGGAATGTTGCGTTCTCCCACATATCGGGCACCTCCTGCTGCTGTAGCTTGGATCAACTTTGATGATCGGGATCCCCTTTTCCTCCGCTTTGTACTCGATGATCCGGTGGAGCTCTCTCCGTGGCCACATGGAGAGGCGTCGATTCAAGTCCTTGCTCTTCTTGTGTCTGATTCCCCTAAGGTCCTCAAGCACGATCGCGGATTCCTTGCTCTTGGCGAACGACAGGATAGTGTTGGCCACTTGGTGCAGTGTGTACTCTACCCTGTGATGCTCGCGCTGTCCTTCCCGCTTGCACAGTGCTCTCGCGGTCTTCCGGTCGTGGGCCTTCTTCTTCTGAAGCCTCCTGCGCCTGTCGTGATGTCGTAGCTGGAAGATGGCGACATCGGGGAACTGGGCCCTGACGGCGACGCTGGAGCCTTTCCTCAGGAACACCCCGTCAAGGCTCCTCTCGTTCGTGTCGAGAGACAGTACGGACTTGGGGGCATAAGGCTTCGGGGGGATTCTCCTGAAAGCTACGATGACTCTGTCGGGCAGAAGCGTGAGCGAGCCGAGTGAATAAGCCTCATCATCCAGGTAGTGCCGGTGATATAGGCTAACAACGAGTTTGAACTTGACATGGAGTCCCGCCCTGATCGGGAGGTCGACGACCCCCTCTTTGCGGTCAAGCTTGTAGGCCTGGTTCTCCGCTTTCATCATCAGCCGCTTCACGTAGGGCTGGCGCACGGCCCGCCCTGCTCTCGATCGTCTGCGATGGTTCTTGAGGATGCCCGCAGCCACCTCAATAGCGGACGCATGATGTTGTGAATAGAGACCCGGGTATTCTTTCCGAGAGTCCTTGTAAGCCAGCTTGCATAAGGCGTTTCTCGCGGTCACGCGCGCCTGAAGTCCTGCCCTGATCGCCCCATTCGTGGCGAGCCTGAAGTCCTCCATCATGAACCTAGCCTCGGGGGCAAGATGGCCATCGAGGTAGAAGACGACGGATCGGACGGACATCATCTGAACCACCGCGGGCTCGGTATTTGACTTCATGGACTACATGCAACACCCGATGATGTTACAGAACTGGTGACGCATAAGTATTTTAAATGACCGTCATTTACCGTCCCCAGCAGTGATTTGCATGGCAACGGAGCAAGTGGAAGTCAGAGAGCTGAAGGAAGGCAGATACATCGTCATCGACGACGAGCCCTGCAAGATCATTAGCATTTCGATGTCCAAGCCCGGGAAACACGGGGAAGCGAAGGCGAGGATAGAGGCCATGGGGCTATTCGATACCAACAAGAAATCCGTGGTCTACCCGGTCAAGCACAAGGTCCTCGTGCCTTTGATCGACAAGAGGCAGGCGCAGGTAGTGTCGATCCAGGGGAGCGAGGCGCAGCTGATGGACCTCGAAACCTACGAGATGTTCTCCCTGCCCATCACGGACGAGGTCAAGGACACCATAAGGCCCGGTGGAGACGTCTTGTACATGATCACCATGGAAAGGAAGAAGATCACAAGGGTGTGAGAATGCCCATCCGCGGCATGCTCAGGTTCGCGGACGCGGTCTCATCTTTTGAGGATGCGCAGTTCGTCGTAGTCGGCGTGCCGTTCGACAAGACCACTACGTTCAGGTCGGGAGCGAGGTTCGCGCCGACCGTCATAAGGGAGGCGTCGCTCAACTTCGAGCGCGAGAACTTCGAGCACGGGGTGAGCTTCGGGGACATAGCCGTCCAAGATGCTGGCGATCTCTACGAGGAGGGCACGGTCGACGAGATGGTCGAGTCCATCGAGGAAGAGGCCAGGCGCATCGTGTCGGCAAAGAAATTCCCTATGTTCATAGGCGGGGAGCATTCCATCACGCCGCCGATCGTGAAGGCCTTCGGCGAGATCTCCTGCATATCGATTGACGCCCACCTCGACTATCGCGACGAGTATCAAGGATTGAAGAACAGTCACGCGTGCTCGCACAGAAGGATAGTCGAGAGCGTGGGCAAGGGGAACGCCTTCGCTTTTGGCGTCAGGTCCATCTCTGCCGATGAGAAGGTGGAGGACGCATTGTACGCAGACGCCTTCGAGATACACGAAAAGGGTGTCGAGAAGGTCTTCGACCGCATGTTGGCGAAGCTCAAGCGGAAGCCTGTCTATCTCTCTCTGGACATCGATGGAGTGGACCCGGCATATGCCCCGGGAACTGGAACGCCTGAGCCCTTCGGGCTCACGCCCTGGGACGTAAGATACGTCATCAACAAGCTCGGGGAACGCCTTGTAGGGTTCGATGTCGTGGAGGTGTGTCCGCCCTATGACAATGGAAACACATCGATCCTCGCGGCGCGGATGATGCGCGAGGTCATGGCGGTGAAGTGGAAGAGTGGCACTGCCAAAGCGAAAAAGTGAGTCATCCGTTGATCAGTTTCTGAACCAGCTTCACGTAATCATCCGCCAGCTTCTTGGCATTCTCCGACGTCTTCGATTCCGAGAATACCCGGAATAGCGGTTCCGTTCCCGAAGGGCGCACTAGGACCCACCCCCCCTTGAGGAAGATCTTCATCCCGTCTGTCCGGTCGGTTCTCTTCCCCTTGGCCGTCCGCGCGAGCCGTTCCATCACGCGGTCCTTCTTCCCCTCTGGGCAAGCCGTTTTCCTCTTGAACTGGAAGTACTGCGGGATATCATCGTTGACCTTCGAAAGCTTCCCCTTGAGCGCGACTATCTCGAGCATCTTGGCGACGGCCATCGCGCCATCCCGGCAGTACTGGAAATCGGCGAATATCAGGCCTCCGTTCTCCTCTCCCCCGAAGATGCCTCCGTTTTCCATCATCTCGCGGGCCACGACTGGCGAGCCCACCCTCGTATACGTGATAGACCCACCGGACATCTTGACCGCGTCCTCCACTGCCATCGAGGAACCCACGGTCGTGACCACTCGTCTCCCCTTTTTCTTGGAGCAGAGGTACTTGGCTACGATGGCCAGGCTTCTGTCCCCATAGAGGTATCTTCCATTCTCGTCGACGAAGATGGTCCTGTCAGCATCGCCGTCCTGGATGAATCCTAGATCAAATCCGCCAGATTTCACGAGCTCCACCAGCTCGCTCGAGTTGTCGGGAGTAGGCTCGCTGTTATGACCGGGGAAGGCCCCGTTGGGGTCTGCGTTGAGCGTGACGTACTTGACACCGAGTCGTTCGAGAAGTCTCGGGACGACGAGGCTCCCAGCGCCGTTGCTGCAATCGGCAGCCACTCTGAGTCTAGCTCGTCTTATCGCTGGCACATCGACTTTTGCCAGTATTCCACCGACATATCTGTCGATGGCGGTCGTGAAGGGCCTTATGTGACCCACCCTTGCCCAATCCGCTCTGGAGAACTCTTGATGCTGGTAGATCCTCTCGATGGCCTCCTCGTTCTCCCTGCTCATCTCCGTGCCGTCCTTGTAGACGCACTTGATGCCGTTGAACTCCGGTGGGTTATGAGAAGCGGTGATCACGACGCCTCCTGCGGCCTTGTTCACCTTGACCGCATATTGCAGCGTGGGGGTAGGAACGATGCCGCAATCAAGTACATCGCATCCAGTCGCCATGATTCCGGATGCACAGGCCGCTTTGAGCATCTCGTTGGAGGTCCTCGCATCAGTCCCCAGCATGACATGCCCGCGCATGAAGGTCCCGATGGCGAGCCCCAGTCTGAGAGCGAACTGGCAGTCCATCTGGTCGGAGTTGACAACTCCTCTGATGCCATTGGTCCCGAATAGCCTGGGAATAGACTCGGCCTTCTCCTTTCCAGCCATCGACCTAGGATGTTCGAGTCCTCAATAAAAGCTTCCTATGATTTGTTGGAAATCGATAACAACCTTTCGTGATAGCTGACAAGACTTATTAGTCGACCAAGGCATGACTGGTCAAAAAGGGGGAGCGTATCGGATGGGCGTCAAGGAATGGATCATTCCGCAGGAGAAGCACTTCTTCGACATGTTCGACCAGCAGGCCGACGTTGTGCTTGAGGGTGCAGAGGCATTATTGGACATGGTAACCAATTTCACCCTTGTTGCGGAGAAAAGGGACAAGATAAAGGAAATTGAGCATAAGGGGGACGAGCTGGTCCACCACATATCCGACGAACTCACCAAGACATTCGTGACCCCGATCGACCATGATGACATCTCGAAGCTAACCTCTAGGTTGGATGACATCCTCGATTTCATCGAAGCCGCGTCCCACAGGATGTGGTCCTATGAGATCAAGACAGTCCCCCCCGAGATGGTCAAGCTGACGCAGGTGATCCTCGCCTCTTCGAAAGAGGTGAACCATGCTGTCAAGGACCTCAGGAATTTCAAGAAGAAGAACGAGATCCTGACACATTTCATTGAGATCAACAGGCTTGAGAATGTGGGGGACGACATCACGCACGTGGCGGTCGCCGCCCTGTTCAAGAAATACGACGCTGTCGACATAATCAAACTGAAGGAGATCTACGAGTATCTGGAGGAGGCCACGGACAAGTGCGAGGACGCGGCAGATGTCATTAAGGACATCTTCATGAAGAATTCCTAGGGGCGTCTCCATGGATGTCTTCGGACTCTCGGTGATAGCGGCTCTGACAATCGGTCTCACACTCGTTTTCGAATTCGTCAACGGTTTCCACGACTCGGCCAACTCCATAGCCACGATCGTTGCGACCAAGGTCCTTTCCCCGGTAGCGGCCGTCAGCATGGCGGCCTTCTTCAACTTCGTGGGGATCAACATTAGCCTTGCGGTCGCGAAGACCATCGGCAAGGGAATCATCGACACGAGCATCGTCCCGAAGGAGGGCATCGTCCTAGTGTTCTGTGCGGTGGCAGGAGCCGTCGTCTGGGACTTGATAACTTGGTGGTTCGGAATACCGACTTCGAGCAGCCACGCCCTGGTGGGAGGCCTGATCGGAGCTGGCGTGGCCGCAGCAGGCACGGCGGTGATTGTTTGGAGCGGGACCTTGAAGACGATATCCTTCATAGTCATATCCCCGCTGATCGGCATGGCGGCTGCCTTCGGTCTCACCATCCTTGTGATGCGAATCGCAAGGAGAGTGTCGAGGACGACAGTGAACAGATATTTCCGTAGGCTCCAGATTGCATCTTCCGCGGCCTATTCCGTCACCCACGGCACCAACGACGGCCAGAAGGGCATGGGCATAGTCGCCCTCGTCCTAATCATGGACGCGGGCGGTTCCACTGCGGGCGGGTTTTCAATCCCTCTGTGGGCCATGATCGCTTGCCAGACAATGATCTCGCTCGGCACGTTCTTCGGAGGCTGGAGGATCGTCAAGACGATGGCATCGAGAATCACGAAATTGGACCCGTATCAGGGGTTCTGTGCCGAGACCGGTGCGGCCGCGATGCTCTTCACAACTGCTCACATGGGGGTACCTGTTAGCACGACTCACACCATCTCAGGAGCCATCATGGGAGTTGGGGCGACGAAGCGCTTCTCGGCGGTAAGGTGGGGGGTCGGAAGACGCATCATGATCGCGTGGGTGCTCACTATCCCTGCCGCCGCGTCGATTGCGGGCGCGCTGTTCGTTGTCATGCACGCACTGGGAATCTAGATGGAACTGCGGGAGTGCAAGCTCATCTGCGGCGGATGTCAATCCCGTCGATCCGCGCGCGCATGGCGCGTTTCCTATCGTAGTATCTGATGAAGACCGTCGTCCCCAAGGCTGCCCCAAGCGCCATGACGAACAACGGTATGCCCGACATGCCCAACGAAACGAGGATTATGGCCGATGCCCCCATGACTAGCCATGGTATGAGGAGCTCGATGAAGAGCACGAGCATCGATTTCCTCTGTGGCGGCGCCTTTCTGATCTTCTTTGCCATCGGTGCTCCCTCTTCACTTCAGCTTGGGTTCCATTGCGGTGCTGATTATCTGCGATTTGACCTCTGCCCCATCGGGTATGGTCACGCCAGAGTCGACTATCGAATCGATAATTGTGCATCGAGCCCCAACCCTTGCATCCTCGAACAAAACCGAGCGTTCGACCTTTGATCGCAGGCCGACAACGACCCGGTCCGAGATGTAAGCATGCGGACCGACACTAGCCCCGGAGATAACTGCGCCTTCCCCAACCATCACAGGCTTCTTGACGACCGCCCCTTCGGAAACGCAGTTCTTGTTGATCGATTTGGTCTCGTTTCCCATTAGGGTCCAGTATGCGTCCAATAAGCTTTCCCTCTTGCCACAGTCGATCCAGTAACCCTCAAAACTGAAACCGTACATGCCGTCGTCAAGTATCTTTGGGAAGATGTCTCGTTCCATCGAGACGAACCCCTTGTCCATGTAACCGAGGACATCCTCCTCCAGCGCGTACGCACCCGCGTTTATCAGGTTGGAGAAAGCGTCGTCCTGCTTCGGCTTTTCCTGGAATCTCTTGATCCTGCTGTTTTCATCTATGTCGACGACGCCAAATGGCGTGACGTCCTCCGCGGTCCAGAGCGAGATTGTCGCGATGCCGGCCTTCTCTTTGTGGAATCGGACGAACTTGGCGACATCCAGCGATGACAGGCTGTCGCCATTGATCACAAGGAACGTTCCCTGACCCTCCAGAATATCTTCGACATTCTTCACGGCCCCACCCGTTCCCAGGGGCCTAGGTTCGTCGACCAACGTGATCTTCCTGTTCGGCGGGTTCTTGGCGAGATACTCTTGCATGACCTCCTTCATGTAGCTCACCGGGATGATGGTCTCATCGACCTCATGCGGGAGCGAGTCGATCACACGCATCATCAGGGGCTTTCCGAGGACTGGTACAAGCGGTTTCGGGATCCTGTATGTTAGGGGCCTCAACCTCGTTCCCAGGCCACCGACTAGAAGTACTGCCTTCACGGCATCGCGGATGACCTTCATTGGTATAAAGACAATTGGCGGTCTACGGTTGGCTGGCAGAGCCCAAGCTATCAGAAGACTCTGCTATCAAGGCGCCGTTCACATCGGGGAGATGCTTACGACGTTGTTTCCGCGGAGAATCACGGTGCCTAGCCTCTTCACGTTATCGCCGTTGGTCTCCTCGGTGTCCTCGAGGACCATGTTGAGGTAGTCATCGAATCCCACGAGTGTGCCCACAAGAAGCCTGCTGTCCTTCAAAAGAAGGGTGACCTTCCTGTTCATCGACTTCTCTAGCAAACTTAGAGGCATCACCATCTAAATCACGTCATTGTCAATATCAATATTCCACTTAAAGGTTTGTGTGGAGCTGGAATCATACTGTCTCAACGAAATGAGACACGATCCCCGCTCACGTTTTGCCCGACAACTTCGAGAGCCGCTCCTCGAGGCAGGCCTTGACCTCTTCCCTCGAACGCGCGTCGAGCCCGAAAGTCTCGATGAAATGCTTCGTCGTCGTGAGCTCGATGCTCTTCCTCTTCGGCTTCGTCTTCACGAGCCCGAGTTCGACCAACTCCTTGACGTGGTCATATACCTTGTTCCCGACTAGGTCGAACATCTTGCTCTGCAGGACAGGCTGGTAGTAGGCGATCAGAGACGCCGTCTTGAGGACGTCCTTCGGTACTTTCAGGTCTGCGAGTCTGGATGCAGACTCCCTGAACTCCTTCTTGACCTGCATCGCGTACCTGGGCCCCATCTTCGCGATCTCGATGGCCCGGTCCTCCTCGTCGTACTCGTCCATTAGTTTCTTCAGGGCTGCCCTTATGGTCCTCGTATCAAGACCGGACGCCGTCTGCAGATCCGTGACAGTCACTGGCTTTGCGGCCGAGAACAGCTCCGCCTCGACGATCCTTTCACTCTTCACTTGACCACCGGTGCATCCTCTATCTTGGCTTCGATAACCGTATCAGCGTGGGCGGCGTCCTCGATCTCAGCTATGTCCCACGCGACCATGACCTCGAGGAATATCTCCCCGTATGGCGGCTTCTCTTGCCAGATGTGGATCTTGCCCATCCGCGCAAGGAACAGGATGGATATGAAGACTTTGACCCTGTCTTCTTTGCCGGTCGTGTATAGGTCGATTATGGGGACGGAGCCTTGGCCGCATCTCTGTATCCTATCCCAGACCTCCGCGATGTCGTCCTCGAGGTCCTCCTTGTGAGACTTGTCATCGAAGTCGGGCCTGCGGTACTTCACCATGAACTTGGCCAGCTCCTGCCTGATGTCGCTCTCCTTCTTTGCCTCCTCGAACGCGTCCAGCAGGTCGATGAGCGTGACGGCCCTCTGTGACTTCCGCCTGACCTTCTCGTCGATCGGCGACTCCTCGGTGTGGAGCATCATCTCGCCGTTCCCGAGCTCGAATGGGTCCACGAACAGGTCCAGGTTGTCCGGGTTCCAGCCTTCGAACATCATCTCGACCTGATCCGGCCGGTCAACCCTCTGCAGGACCTGCTCGCTCTGGAGCTTCAGGATCTCCCAGGCCATGTAGATGATCTTCCCGGCGACTATGAGGTTCAGCTCGGTCGCCTTCTTGACCCTGGCCAGGTACATCTTCGAGAACTCTATCAGGTTGATGTCCCAGGGGTTCATCTTCTGCGTCACGACAAGCTCGAACACCGTCGCGACGCTCCTCTCGAACGGGTCGTCCGAGAGCGCAAGCGTTCCCCGTTGGAGCTGATTGACCATGTTGACGTATCCCTCGATCCTCGCTTCCCGCCCAGAGGTGGCATCGTCCTCGATGATCGCCTTCTGGAACATCAGGTGGTTCACTACATCGCCGCATTCCATTGTGAAGCTCATCTAGCTCGCCTCCTCGTCGGCCTTGGGTTGCTCCTGCTCCTCGGGGAGGTCCGCCCCCTCGCCGATGTTGGTCTTCATCACGATCTCGGACAGGCCCTCGCGCTGCATCGTGACGCCGATCATGTGGTCGGCCTGCTTGAGGGTCACGTTCCTGAGCGAGATCTGTATGAACTGCGCGTTGATGGAGCTCCTCCTAACGGCTCTGGCGACGTTCTCCGCGTTCACGCCGTCCAGGAACATGTCGACCTCATCCAAGAGGTAGAACGGCGACGGCTCGTATGCCTGGATCGCCATTATGAACGATAGCGCGGTCAGGCTCTTCTGGCCGCCGGACAAGGCCTCCATCCTGACGGCCTTCAGGTCCTTCGGCCGCGCCTTCATGATAAGCCCGCCCTCGAGCGGCCTCTCCTCGTTCTCAAGCAAGAGCTCGGCCTCTCCGCCGTTGGACAGCTCCGCGAACATCTTCTTGAAGTTCTCATTGATGGCGACGTATATCTTGTTGAACCCGAGCGTCTTCTTCTCGTTCAGCTCGGCCACGAGCTTCATCAGGTTCGTCTTCTGCTTGTCGAGCTGGCCTATCTCCTCCTTGAGTCCGTCCAACCTGGTCTTCCTATCCTCGTACTCGTCTATGGCCTTGAGGTTGACGTTTCCGAGCGTGGAGATCTGCTTCTCGCAATCCATGACGGTTATCTTCAGGTCATCCATGGAGGGCATCTCATCAGGCAGCTTGACGTCCTTGAACTGGGTGAATTCCGCCTCGCACTCGCGGAGCTTCCCCTCGGCCTCCTTCACCTTCGTCTGGAGGCTCATGACGAAGTCAGTGTTCGTCTGGACCTTGGTCACGATCTTCTCGATATTGCCATCGGTGTCCGTCTTCTTCTTGTAGAGGGCGTCGCGCTTGGTCCTGAGGGAGTTCAGCTCGTCCCCCATCGACCGTTCCATCTTCAGAAGCGCCTTGAGCTCAGTGTCGAACTTGACCTGCTTCTCCTCGTTCTCGGTGCTCTTCGCTCCGAGCTCCTTGATCTTGTCAACTGTCAGCTGTATGCCAGAATCCAGCTCCGCCTTCCGGCTCTTCACAAGCTCCATCTGCTTCTCGTTCGTCTGGACCTGCGAGCTGAGGTCCCCGACCGCGGTCGAGAGCTCAAGGATGCTCTTCTCCAGCTCCTTCAGCTGCTTCGACAGCTCGTGAGGCGTCGCCTCGAGGAGCTTCTTGTCCTTCTGCTCCTTCTTCTTCTTCGTCGCCTTGACGTCGTCGTCGATCGCCCCGAAGTCCTTCTTCGTGGTCTCGATCAGGTCGAGCGTCTCCGCGAGGTCCTTATTCTTGGTGTCCAGATCGGAATCGATTGATTTGAGCTTCAGATCGAACTCCTTGATCTTCGTCTCGATGGATTCGATCTTGACGCTCTCTCCGGAGTCCTTAGCATTGGTGTCCCTGATCGCGTTCTCGAGCGCCGCGATGTCGGTCTTGAGCTGTGCAAGCTCGGCTTGGACGCTCTCAGATTCCTCGATCGCCGCCCTGAGCTCCGCGGCCTTCTTCTCGATCTTGCTCTCGGAAGGCGCCCCGAACTTCGTCATGTTCTTGTCGAGCGTGCCCCCGACCATGGCTCCGCTGGCCTCGGCCAACTCGCCGTCCAGCGTGACCAATCGTACCCCGCCCATCAGCTTCCGGGCCTCGTCCAGGTTCCTGACCACGACCGTGTCGCCGAGGACGAACCAGAATGCCGTCTTGTACTTCTCGTCGAACTTGACCAGATCGATCGCGAACCCGATGGAGCTCTTGGATGCCATAATCGCCTTGCCCCTGGGTCTGCCGTCGATCATCCTGTTGAGCGGGAGGAAGGTGGCCCTGCCGATCCTGTTCTTCTTGAGGTAATTGATGCACTCGGACGCCACAGCGTCCGAATCGACAACGATGGACTGCATCCTGTGACCCGCTGCCACTTCGACGGCGGTCTCATAGTCGCTTGTGACCTCCGCCAGCTCGGCGATCGTCCCGTGAACACCCTTTATCGCGCCCTTGTCCCGGGCCTCGAGTATCGTGCTCACGGCATTGTTGTAGCCCTTCCGGACGTTCTGGACGGCCTCGGCCTCCGCCTTCAGCTGGTTGTACTCCCTCGTCAGGGTCTTGACCGCGTTGTCCAGATCCGCATATTGATCGAGGAGCTTCTTCTCCTTGTTCCTCTTGGACTGGTACTCTCCCTGGAGCTGCTTCGTGCCCTGAGTGGCCGACTTGGTCTCGCTCTTCAGCTCCTTTATGGACCATTCCGAATCCTTGAGCTCGAACTCGTAGGTCTTCTTCAGCTCCTCCTGGTTGGCGATGTCGATCTTCAGCCTCTGGACCTTCTCGTTCAGTCTGTCAAGCTCCAGGTTGAGTGCGTGGAGCTTCTCCTCCTTCGACGTGACCTCGACCGAAAGGCCGATGGTCTCCTTCTGAAGGTTGCCGAGTTCGGAATCGGACTTTGAAACTTGATCCTGGTGGGTTGTCAGCGTCGAGCGTTTCTCGCCGAGCAGCTTGGCCTTCTCTGCGAGGTCCTTCTTGAGGGGGGCCAGGCGCTCTTCGATCCCCTTCAAATCCTTCTCGACGGCCTTGAGATCTTCCTGCTGGGCCTTCTTGACGTCCTTGAGCCCGATGATGCTTTCCTCGGAGTTCTGGACGGCATCCTTCGCACGGGCCATCTCTATCCTGAGCGAGTCGATCTTGTCCTTGATCTCCTTGGCCTCGTCCCCGCCCTGTTCGGCGATCTCGGCCTCGACCTTGGTGAGCCCCTCGATCGCCACGGCCAACTCCTTCAAGAGCTCCTCCTTCTTCACCTCGGCCTTCTCCTTGTCCTTGGTGTAGTTGATTATCTGCTCGCTGACCGACTGGATCTCTCGGTCAACGGCCTCCTTCCGCTTCAGTGACAGGCATGCCTGAGAGCTGACCATCTTGTCGTGGAGGTCCTTGTACTTCAGGGCGCCATCCCGGTCAGCATCGAGCTGCTTCATCTGCTTCTTGAGCTCGTCGAGTATGATCGAGAGGCGGCCTATGTTCTCCTCCGCCGTCAGGCGCTCCTTCTCCGCGCTCTGGATCTCCTCGTCGAACTTGGTTATGCCCGAGATGTCGTCCAGGATGCGCCTCCGCTCGAGCGGGCTCATCTCAGTGATGCGCGTGATGTCCCCTTGTTGGACGAAGTTGTAGCCGTCCGCGCTGATCCTGGCGTTCGCGAGTAGGTTGTCGAACTCTCCAAGGGACGACTTCCGGTCGTTGACATAGAAATATGAGTAGTACCCATCGACATTGTCCGACTTCCTGACCAACCTGGTCAGCTTGACGGAGTCGGAGTCGATCGGTATCAGCCTGTCGGAATTGTCGAACACGAGGCTGACCTTGGTCTCGTTCGCTGGTTTCTTGTCCTTTCCGCCGTTGAAGATGAGGTCGGTGAGCTTTCCAGCCCTGATCACCCGGGAGCTCCTAGGGCCGAGGACGAACAGGATCCCGTCAGCGATGTTCGACTTGCCCGCGCCGTTTGGGCCAGTCACCGCAGTGTATCCCTGCAATAGCGGGATGCGGGTCTTTCGGGCGAACGACTTGAAATTCTCCAGCTCTATCTCCTTTAGGTGCATCTGATCCCTCTCCACGCGGGATGCGAAAACATGCGCTGAGCGGAGACTAACGTTGAAGCTGTTCTCTGCATCCCATCCCGTGAGTCCGACATGTGTCGGACAGGAATAAAATGGGCTATAAAGTATATAATACTTTATGCCAGCCGAATCCCCAGCAAAGCCTGGTATGCCTTGAGAAGTTCGATTTCGCTCCTCTCCCAGGACCAGTTTCTATCGAAGTACTCCTTCCCTTTCCTCCCCATCTCCCGCAGCAGATCATGAGAGGTCAACGCCTTCGCGATTGTCGCTTTGAAGGCCTCACTCTCGTAAGGGATCACGAACCCGCAACCCGTCTCAGTAATCTTGCTCGATATGTCAAGGCCTTCTGAGATGACCATGGGTCTCTCGCATGCCATAGCATCCAGTACTTTGATCGGTGTGCTGATCCTATAGTTGGGATTTGTCGGGTCGAGCATCACCACGACCAGGTCGCTCGCCCATGTCACCCTGAGGGCCTCGTCTGTGTCTATAGTCCCGAGGAACCTGATGGAAGCGTTGCCAAGGGAGGCTTTCTCCGCGACTGGCCTCATTGTCCCATTCCCTCCTATAGCCAGTGTGAGCTTGTCCGATGGCTCGATCGAACCGACCATCTCCTTGACGAATCTGCCTGGTTCGAGGGAGCCCAGGTAGGAGATGACGAACCCCTTCAGGTTGTATCGTGCCCTTATCTCCGCCGCGTCGGCGCCCTCGAGAACGCTCGTGTCAGGGCTGTTCATGACGATCCTCGGAGGTGACTTCCTGCCCGCGGACAGTGGCTTCGCCAGGGTGTCATTGATGGTGATGATCCCATCGGCCCGCCTGGACAGCATCCTCTCGAACCGCCACACGATCCGCGAGAATCCTCCGATATCCTTTCTGACCATGTTTGAGTATATCTCATGCGCATCGTACAGTACCGGCTTTCCTCGCAGCCTTCCTATCACCAATCCAATGGGCAAGGTATCGAAGTCGTGACAGTGTACCAATCCGAACTCCAGCCTCCTCGATGCATTCAGGGCGCGGAACCAGAATCGGGGGAGTCTCGACAGGACCTTTCCTACAGAGCGGTACGAACACTTCGGTCCGAGACGGAGGATTTCGATTCCGTGCTCCGTGGCTCGTTTGGGGAGAGCCCCGTCTCTATCCCAAGCTATCAATTGCACTTTCAGGCCGTGTTCTATGAGCGGCCTGGCTTCCCTCAGGACTCGAGGATCGGGCCTGAACGGGTAGGTCAACAGCATCAGGGTCGAGGGCATCTTCGGTGAATCCACGCGGAGGCTATAAAATGGCTTATGTCCGTG
>Ga0315281_10005668_pt1 | contig 17859 bp, 18 predicted proteins | sample YL17G07_0_MG_FD_204540 | JGI IMG/M metagenome (GOLD analysis project Ga0315281, IMG submission 204540) | Sediment microbial communities from Yellowstone Lake, YNP, Wyoming, USA - YL17G07_0 | ecosystem: Environmental > Aquatic > Freshwater > Lake > Sediment | place: USA: Wyoming | collected...
GGAGAGCCTGGGCAGGAATTTTCCCTTGCCGTCGCGGACGCCGGGTACATCGGTGAGGAAGATGAGCCTCTCTGCCTTGAGCGCACCTGCGACCTCGCTGGCAACGACATCGCCATTTATATTAAGAAGCATCTCACGGTCGCCATTTCCACCGGCTATCCTGAATCCGCTAGGAGCGATCACAGGGATATATCCTGCGCTAAGGACAGCTTTAATCGGTTTAGGGTTGACCTTCACCACCTCGCCCACGTAGCCAAGCTCGGGATTCTCGATTTTGGCTTGGATAAGCCCGCCGTCTGCCCCGCTCAGTCCGATAGCCTTGCCACCTTTGGATGTGATAGCGGCTACAAGCTCTTTGTTGACCAGGCCGGCGAGCACGGCGATGACGACCTCGAGGGTTGCAGCATCGGTCACCCTCATGCCGCGGACGAAGGTGGTGGAGACCCCCATCTTCTTGAGCCACTCGGTGATCTTGTTGCCGCCGCCGTGAACCACCACGGGCAGGATGCCTTTCTTCTGAAGGGACACCAGGTCGTCCAGCGTGGTGTCGTGGCTGCCCAGCGTGGAGCCGCCGATTTTAATTACAATTGTTTTGGTTGAACTGCGCTTGCGTTGCATGGATTCATACCTGTTTGACAACTAATCATATCACAAATTGAGTACCAATATTATCACAGATACTCAAATGAGTCTAGCCTCCTTTATCAACCCCCTATATCCCCCGGTCCTGGAGGGATTTGAGAGTCGTGGGACATCCTTCGACAAGCTCAGGACAGGCCCCCAATCCCCCGGCAGGAAGAATCCTGCACTTCTTTGTTGCGGTTTTATTCAAAAAGTGCCATCATGCTTTAAGAGGTGTCAGCGTTGATGGAGATACCGTTTTCTCGATGGCATGCAGCGATAGCTAGCAGAAGGTCAAGGCGCAGATATAAGCCTATTCCTTTGGAGCCAGCACAACTGGCTCAGATTCGGGCGGTTTGCAGGGAGTTCAGGCCTTATTCTCAGGTTCGCGCAGAATTGATAACCGAATCGCCCGATGAAGTGCTCAGGGGCATCGTTGCCTCTTATGGCAAAATCAAAGGCGCTCAGGCGCTGATCGCTTTCATTGGCGATGTAGGCGAACGTTATGTCAACGAGAAGATTGGCTACACCGGAGAGGGCATCATCCTCGAAGCAACAGCTATGGGCCTGGGCACGTGCTGGGTAGGTGGGTCTATGTTCTTTCGCCGCGGGCTCGCTGAATCCATTGTGGGCGCTGGAGAAAAAGAAAGGGTATTTGCCGTAACCCCTGTAGGCCATGCCGCGGAGGCTTTCTCATTTGCGGAAAGGGTTCAGACGGCCTTCGGGATGTTCCACCGGCGCAAGCCTCTGGCGGAGATGGTTTTAGGGTTGGGCGAGAAGCAATGGCCTGATTGGATTAAGTCGGCGCTGGAGGCGGCCAGGCTGGCACCTTCCGCTGTGAACAGGCAGCCCTGGCGCTTCTACGTGGAGCGGAATAGCATAACCATCTCAGTGGACAGCTCTTTGTTGGAATGGGGCATATCCAAGCGCCTGGACTGCGGGATCGCCATGCTGCATATCGAGGTGGCTGCGCTGGACAGCGGTGTAAAAGGCAGATGGGAGCTACTGGAAGCACCCCAGGTTGCCAGGTTCACGGTATAAGCAATTAAGGAATGATTCTACTTCGGAGATTTTTCAGATGCCGTAGCTACAGTCGATTACCATTGTCTGTCTCAGGGATTTCACCGTTATTTTGAAAGCGATGGACAAACCCCTGGACAGGTATGTCCCTGATATGTTTAAATTGAATCAGGCGCAGAGATGAGAAGTCCGGCCTTCTTACTCTATGAGGATACCGCTAGAACGGACACGTGGCTCAAGCTGATGCTGGGCGGCATCCTGGTGATGTTTCTGGTGCTAGGGGGCGTTCTCCTGTTCCAGGATAAAGAGGATGCTTTCGGGATGTTCGGGATAGCGGTCTTCTATGCCCTGTTATTCAAGATAGTCATGCCGCAGCGTTATCAGATATACAGCGATAAGGTAAGAATAGTGCTGGGCGGGCCTTTCGCTTGGAATATCCCTTTCTCCACGATAAAAGAGGTCAGGCCGGCTTCGGGCGTAAGTGCCTTTGCTTACAGCGGGATCCGTTTCGCCACCTCGTCCAAAAACGTGGTGGAGATAAGGCGCAGCAAGGGCTGCAACGTGGTCATATCACCGTCTAACAAGGACGTTTTCCTGGAGCAGGTGCGCACGGTGATGAAGTCCGCCAGCCGTGGCTGAGCCCTTAGTTCTTATGTCAAATAATTAGTTTGAGGTGTCTTACCATGAAAGAGAATGAATTCAAGAAAAAGTGGGAAGAATGGTATGGAGACATGTTGAGCGGGTATCAATGGAATGAGCTGGAGCATAAGGGGAAAAAGCTCATATATGTATGCGGCAGATTCGCGCTGAGCGACGATGGCAGCAGGTTTGCCTCGACTTTCACCCAGGTCATAGGCTATTCGGATTCGAAGAAGCCGCTTGACGAAGGGGAGCAGAATGAGATAAGAGAGCTTTTCAGGTGCCAGCAGGGGATTGAAAATCTCTCTTTCTGGGCAGCGCCGTTCTCATAAGCTCGGGCTTTTTCAGTGACTGTTCCGGGGCACGGTGCGGAACATGGCAGCGTAGTGAATCGGGCCAACCTCAACGACCCTGTCATTTTTGAAGCTGTAGCCAGATATCAAGCCTTCGAGTTCCTCCGGGGTCATCCTTATGGAAATAGGGGGCCCTGGCGGCCCATCGATTTTCTGGAACTCTACTACAGCGAGCGTACTTCCCGACTTCATAACTCTGGCTGTCTCCGTCATGACACGGGGGACCTCTCCGTTAGCGAGGAAACCGTGCATTACGTTGGCCATGAGACAGACATCGATGATGGCATCGGGTAGCGGCATCTTTTGGGTCACGTCAGCTACGATTGCCTCAATATTTCCAATATGCTCACGATGAATCTGCTCTTTCAAGACTGCAATCGATTTCTCGTAACTATCGAGAGCATACACCTTGCCTTTGGTGCCGACGATTTTTGAAGCGGCAACGGAAAAATGTCCCTCTCCACATCCGACATCCAGGAAGCTGTCGCCTTTCTTGAGGCCGGTTTCTTGGAGGACGCGTTCCGCGTTGAGGAACGCTTTGCTGGACATGCCCGCGTGGCGATGCCCTTGGTGTGGATTATCAGGCATTTTTCTGCTCGAATCGGTTATAGCTGAATATCTGCTCTAGGCTCTTCCTGTCTCTGGCAGGCGGCTCCTCGGCAGGGTAGCCCAGGGGGGTGAGGGCGACAACCCGTATGTTCTCGGGTATACCCAGTATTTCCTTTACCCTGGCCTCACTGAATCCCACTACCCAGCAGGTACCCAGGCCGCGCTCCACTGCAGCCAGCACCAGATGTTCCAGGGCGATGCCTATATCCACGAGATAGAAATACTGGTCTTCTCTAAAGCCTACCTGTGCGGCGTCAGCACAGGCCACTATTATCGCCGGACCTCTGGCAGTCCATCTAAACCCAGCTTCGCCTATCTTCACCTTGACTTCGGGGTCGGTTACCACCACGAAGTGCCAGCACTGGGTGTTGGCCCATGAGGGCGCTAATCTGGCAGCTTCCAGGATATATTTAATCTCTTCCTCAGGGACGGGGTCAGGCTTGAATCTCCTGATGCTCCTCCTCTTTCTGACGACGTCCATGAACTCCATTTTTCAACCCCCTTGATCCCCCAATCTTTGGGGCTTTAAGGATTTGGGGGACACCCCCAGTTCCTCCGGCAAAGAGGCTTCGCCCCTCTGCGCTCCCCGGGTGTTAAACGTCCTGTTGGGCTAATCTTTGTGAATGCAGTAATAAGTCTTATCACCGATCGATCTCTTATCCACCATCCCTTTCTGCACCAAGTCTGCGATGAAGAACTCCATTCTTTTCGCTTTGGCAAGCATTTCAGGTGAAGTCGGGGCGGCCTGCTTCGAGCCAGGTGCCGGGGCGAATACCCCCTCCGCCACCTCGCTGACCTCGAAAGCCTCCTTAGAATGCGCCTTGAGGAAATCGATAACCTTGTAGCTGGTATCGTCCAGACCCTCGTCGAACTGGTCTCTGGGTATAGGCATGGCGTCCTCCTTTATCAGGCTAATGCTTTTGCCCAATTTTAGCACCTGGGAATGGGGTGGGCAAGGTGGCTAGTTGCCTGATTAGGTTTCTTGGGATATTATATCGCAGGAGAGTGTTAAATAGCGAGCGTAGTGTTAGGGGGTGAGAAATCACTTGGTTACTCGTAGGTGGAGCAATAAAGTGAAACTATTCTTTCATTAAATATTAGGGTGAAGAAGATTCACAGAGAAGAGGTAAGTACTAGATGACAGACATTATTATTGCCGTATTCTCAGGGGTTGTGGGAATTTCGACAGGGGTATACGCCTTTCTAACATGGAAGTTGGTTTCAGAGACTAAGAAAATGAGAGAGGTTCAAACGGAGCCGAGGGTCTGGGTAGGTATCTATACAAGAGAAGAATCGATACATCTCAAGGATCTCGTAATTCAAAACATTGGTATGGGGCCTGCCTACAATATAACGTTTGAAATAATTCCTGATTTTGAGTATTTGAATGGGAAGTTTCTATCGAATTTAAATCTATTCAAGGACGGCTTGAGATACTTGGCACCTAACCAGAAGGTACAGTTTTTTCTCACAAATATGTTGGAGAATTGGGACAAAAAGATAAAGACACCTTTTAATGTAGGAGTCTATTATCAGAACAGTTTGGGGAGAAAATTAGAGGATCATTACACCATCGATTTCTCGTTATTGGTTGGCCTAGCTTATGTAGGGGAACCACCACTACAAAAGATAGCTAAAAATGTAGAGGAGATGCAGAAGGATTTGGGTCGTGTTTCTTCAGGTTTCAACAGGATAAAAACAATAGTGTATACAAAGCAAGATATAGATGAGGAGGGAAAGGCCATATTAGAACGAATTAAACAATCGCGCGAAGAGGAAAAGAAGGATTCATAGAGCTATTTGTTTTTTTCTTATCTTAATAATGTCAAAGCAATTCTAGAAATTCTTCAATAATGAGGCCTGTGTCTTCGATTATGCTATGGAGTGTTGTATCTTGATGCCGAGTTCTTTAGCGCTCTCAAGCCACAGCTCTATGGCCTCTTTTATTTTCTCCAGGGCTTCCTCTTTGGTCTCGCCGTAGGAATGACATCCTTTTAAGGCGGGGCAGAAAATATGATAGCCACCCTCTTTTTCAGGTTCTAGGATAACCTCGAAGTTCTGCACTGTTTTTCTCTGTTTCATCCCACGCCTCCCACCTTAAGTAGTGTACTCGCTATTTATCGTAACGTACTCCTCGGAAAGGTCGCAGCCCCAGGCGGTGGCGGTGGCGTCGCCGAGGTTGAGGCATATTCTAATGGGCACGCCTGCCCTGTCCAGGATGGACTTCGCCTGCGCTTGGTCGAAAGGTAGCGGGCGGCCCGCTCTCATCAGGCACAGGTTATCCAGGTAGAGGTCTATCCTGGTCTCTTCCATGTCTACCCCGCTCCTCCCCAGCGCAGCGACGATGCGCCCCCAGTTGGGGTCTGAGCCGTGCACCGCCGATTTCACCAGCGATGAGCCTGCTACGATGCGGGCGCCGCTGCGCGCCTGGGCGATGGTGAGCGCCCCTTCCACGGTAATCTGGATGAGCTTGGTCGCTCCTTCTCCATCCCTGGCGATGGACTTGGCGAGGAAAAGGCAGACCTCAGTCAGAGCCTCTTCGAACTCCTTCGCTCTTGAACTACCATCTTTGAGTATCCTGTTTCCGGCGAGCCCGTTGGCGAGGATGATTGCGGAGTCATTGGGGCTAGTGTCGCCGTCTACGGTGATCATATTGAAAGAGGCATCGACCGCGCTCCGGAGCGCTTTCTTGAGAAAGGCTGATGAGACAGCGGCGTCTGTGGCTAGGAAGCAGAGCAACGTCGCCATGTCGGGGTGGATCATGCCTGCTCCCTTGGCGATGCCGCCGATGGTAATCTCGCTCTCACCTCGCCCCAGATTCACTCTTACCGCGATCTCTTTGGGAAAGGTATCGGTGGTGGTGATTGCCTTCGCCAGCGTATGGCCGCCTTCCGAGGAGAAGATTATACTTTCGATGTTGTCTCGAATCTGCTTCATGGGAAGCTGCTTGCCAATGACGCCGGTGCTAGCGACCAGCACTTCTTGAGGCATCAGCCCCAGGTTTCGGGCGGCCAAGGCTGCCATCTCCTCAGCATCTGCTATCCCCTGCCGGCCGGTGCAGGCATTGGCGCAACCGCTGTTGACCACGATGGCTTGAGCTTTGTTGCCCTTGAGATTTCGCTGGGAGAGCAGTACCGAGGCGGCCTTGATTTTGTTCGTGGTGAAGACACCGGCGGCGAGGCAGGGCACCTCGGAGCAGAGTATGCCCAGGTCCAGGACATCGTCGCTTTGGCTCTTGATGCCGGCGTAGGTAGCACCAGCAAGGAACCCCTGAGGGGAGGTGATGGTGCCGCCGCGTATGACTTTGACGCTCATAGTTCAAACTATATCACACTCAGTAGGCCAAGGCAACGAAGGTTTTTTCAGTCCCCTGTGTCCCCCAGTCTTGGGGGAATTGGAAATTTGGGGGACACCCCCAAGCCCCTGGCAGGAGGTATCCTGCACCTCTTTTTCAACGCCTTGCCTCCCCCACTCTCTGGGAAACCAGGGAGGATTTGCATGTTTGAGGTGGCCGGTTGCTTCAGTTTAACGCTGAGTTGGGGTTTGGGCTTGCTAATAAAGCATCAAGAGTAAAAAGCCCCCGCCCGCTCCAGGGTAGGAAGGAGAGGACCCATCCCGAGCGAGCGAGGTTGGCTGGGGCCTGGCCCAGTCATCATAATATTGTATTCAACCAACGTTTGAAATGTCTGTAACAAAAGTCTCATCCGGAACGGTGGCCATGGGGAACGCTTCTAACGAGCCCTTTGTGACAAGCCTGGGTGCTTTTTGCTACGATGTGTCCTGTTTGACAAAACTAAAGTACGGCGAATGAAAGTACTCCTGTAGTATTGTCGGCCTCTTCCTTTCGGAGCAAAATTCAAGCTAGAACGTTTAGGGTTGAAGTATTGTCCGGAGAAGAAGGGCTTGACTGAAGGAGGGAATATGAATAGGCTGCTCAGGTTTGGTAAGAGAGGGGAAACCCTTGCGCACATAGTAACACTAAAGAGAGGGACTGTACGCAGCAAGCAGGTTGGGCTGAGAGCTAGTAGCAAAGACCTTGAATGGTATCTAACTGACAATATCCGTAGCATAAGCGCCAGGGGAGCGAAATAGGGCTCGCTGCCATTTATTTCGTGTTTTTGCATCCTCTATTCTTGTCCCTGTTTCTGACCTCAAATTCTATGCTGCCACAGTATTTGGGCCAGTCTGACTAAAGTACAGCAAAAAAAGTACTTATGTGGGATTGTTGGCCTCTTTCCTCTTTAAGGCACAATGTCTGCTGAGGAGGTATAGTACCATGAGAACTACCTCTGCCGGCGTGGGGAATGAGCCAGTGGAAAGGAAGCGTCTTGACGATGTCTTGGTAGCAGGGGCGGTGAGGAAGTACATCTATGTGCTACCCTCTGGCCGAAAGCTCAAGGTTGTGGTGGATGATGAGAGGGAGCTGCCAGGAGAACTATTTGCGCTGCAACCCAAACTTGTTAGTTAATTTTTAGTGTTGTATTTCTATTCCTTACGATAGGAAAGACCGTCACGGCTGCGAAATGCGATGTGACGGTCTTTTTGTTTTGGATTGCTCAACATTTCTGATTGACTTTCCAAATGGGACATGTGACAATCGTGAGGACGAGACCGGAAAGGAAGCTAAGGCGATAGCATACAAAATCATCACTGAAAAATGTGCTACAGTTCCCTGGCTGTGTGGAGACTGCCGGCCAGGATGTCCCAATAAAGCCATCGGCACTGCGCACACCATCGATCCCAACAGGTGTACCGAGTGTGTGGGAGCCTATGAGACGCCTCATTGTGCTGAGATATGCCCGGCGAGCGCCTGCGTGCCCGACTCAGCGCATCGTGAGACCAAGAAGCAACTGCTGCAGAAATGGCGCAAACTGCATCCCGGCGAGAAGCCAACGCCGGGTACTTATTAGTCAATAATCCCACCCCCTTTCCCAAAGGGGGAGAAACATTTACGTTGACACGTTCATAGTCGTCTGTTATCCTGCTTTGCGATGGAGGATTGCCTGCGATGAACGCCGGGGGCAGTAAAGAGAGGGAGGCTCCTGTTTCTCAGGAGCCTGTAAGAAAGGTTGCCTTTGTGCTCAGCGGCGGAGCCAACCGCGGCGCACTAGAGGTGGGGGTTCTGCTGGCCCTTATGGAGCACGATATTCGACCTCAAATCCTGGTGGGGACCTCAATAGGAGCCATAAATGCCGCACTTCTTGCCATCAATCCCACCCTGGAAGGGGCTCGCCATCTGGAGAAGATGTGGCATGAAGCCTCAGAGAAGATTTTTGTGCGTAGGGACTACATATCGGCTATGTGGCGGCTGGTTACCGCTAAGAGCAGTCTCTACGATAGCAATAAGTTAAGAGAGTTGATAGAGTCATTTTTCCCTAAAGATATACGCCAGTTCTCGGATATAAAAGACGCTGAGCTTTACATAACGGCTGTTGACATTAATAGCGGTGAGTTGCACGTGTTTGGCCTGGACCGTTCTCAGTCAATTCTCGATGCCATAATGGCGAGCGCTGCGCTGCCCATTCTTTTTAGCCCCTGGCAATACGAAGGCCGCAGTTATGTGGATGGCGGCGTGGTCAGCGATTTGCCGATGCGGGTGGCTGTGGATGCGGGCGCTACGGAACTCTATGCCATCGATATCGGGCCTCTGCAGTTCGGCAAACGAACACCCAGGGGTATACTGCATGTCGTCGGCCAGACGATGGATGCTGTGGTCAGCCATCAGTTGGTTAACGAGTACAGTTGGTCAGCCAAGCTGCCTAAGGAAGCTATCCATCATATCTATCTCGAAGCATTCGAGAATGTGAGGGTTTGGGATTTCGGACATACAGCCGAGATGATTGCCAAAGGCAGAGAGATAGGGCTTGAATATCTGCGGAAGCGCGGACAGATTTAAAGAGCCTGCATATCCCGGCGAGGTGGCGAAGCTCATATCTTGGCACGCAGGACAGCCCGAATCATATTTTCCGCGGAGATATCTCCTTCGCTAAGCCCGGCGAGAATCGTTTCCCTGCCGAAAAGCTGGTCTCGAATAGCGCCTGCCGAAAGCCCCTGTTTCTCGAGTCGTTTTGTTTTCAGCGACAGGCCTTTCAAGTACGCTATGCATGCGCGCAGGGCTTCGCGACCATCCTGAACCACATTGCCCAGAGAGGTAAACAGGATAAGCTGGTCGGTCTTGAGGTCAACTAGCTTCTGCATAGACCTTGCGATTCCACCTACATCCTCCTCGGGGCGGACAGACCTGGGCTCTCGTGAAGCGAAAAGGTCTCCAGAAAAACACCAGCCCTGGGTAGGCTCCACCAACGCTATGTGACCCTTGCTGTGACCGGGCGTGGGCACTACATCGAAATGGAAATGCTCGGTCTCAATGTTTTTGGGCAGAAGTTCGACTTTAGTGGGCACCGGAATGCCCCAGGCCACCTCCTGATAAGTGTGCTGTTTATGAGGCGCATTGATGAGAGGGATAGATTCACGGGAAGCCAGTATCCTGAGGCCGAATTTCTGCTGCAGAAGGTAATTGGCGCCAACGTGGTCTTCATGATAGTGCGTGTTCACAACGAGCTTGACAGCCCGACCTTCCAGGGAACGCACGAACTCCTCTGCGGTATGGGGGCAGCCTGTGTCTATGAGGAGCCCATCCACAAGGTATGCTGAGGTCCAGTAGAAGACCTGGCCCGGAGGCTGCCAGGGCGCCTGCCCCTGGGATTCGCGTCCCATCCTGAATTGCGTGATTTCACCGAACTGGCTAACCTGGATCATACTATCTCTTTATATTTCGCCTGGATTCTTTTGTCAAGCTGAGCATCAGTACCGGTTTGAGCCATACGCCGCAAAAGTGAAATTTCGGTCAATTTGTGTCCGCAGACCCCTTGACGAAAGGCTATCTTGGGTATAGCCTATTGCGCATGGATGCGCCCGAACAGGGTTATACGATCGCTCAGGCTGCCAAAACCCTCGGAGTGTCCCCCAAAACCATACGCCGTCACATCAAGGACGGCAAAATCCCCCACGTGCTGGTCCAGGGTAAGTTCGGCGAGGAGTACCGCATACTCGACCTGCCGAGCATAAAGGTGGAGAACCTGGAATCTCCTGGCGAAGAGAAGACCAAATCCCAAGGCGAAGCCTCTGCGGAGGGTGCTTCTCAGGCGGACAGCGTTGATTGGGCGCTGGACATCATCAACGACCTGCAGAAGACGAACCTCCAGCTTGCAGGTCAGCTCGGGGCCGCCCAGGAGAGGATACACGCGCTGGAGAGCCAGGTGATGCTGCTCACCGCACCCGAAGAGCCGTGGTGGAAGCGAGCGCTTAAGAGGCTGGGGATAAAGTAGACAGCAGCCTGTAGCGAAAATGAAGTGTGATGAACCCCATCTTGATGGGGGTGGGTAAATTTTCCCCTGCGAACTCCTTTTCGTCCCCCATTAAAAAGTTGAGCAAATGACTTCTGAGATTGCTGAAATAGTCTATATCAACCCCCTAAATCCCCAGTCTTGGGGGACTTTAAAAAATCGGGGGACACCCCCGAACCCCCGGCAGGATGTGTCCTGTACCTCTTATCAACCTCCTCTGTACCCCCAGTCTTGGGGGGATTTTGAATTTGGGGGACACCCCCAAACCCCTAGCAGAGGGGGTTCGCCCCTCTGCACTCCTCCCGCTTGAGAAGGGGGAACTCTTTTCAGAAGTCTACCTCTATGAAGCTGTGTACAGGGTGGACAGGAGCTTGTCCACGGCCCGGAATAGCCCTTTCTCGGTGCCGTCGTTAACTACGGTGTAGTCCGCTAGGGCAATGGGGCCGCCTTTCTCCACGTTCTCGATCTCAGCATAGTCACGCTGTTCGGCTTCTGCAAAGGAGAGGGGACGGTCTGGTCTCTGAGATATGCGAGCATAACGCGCAGAGCGCGTGGTGTATATGGCGACAACCTTCATTTGCTCTCCGAAATGGCCCTTGAGGAACTTATACTCGGCCCAGGAATACAGGCCGTCTATTACAGTGGGGCTGGCGGCGAGGCTTTCTTTTATCGCGGGGAGCAGCAGCCTGGCATAGGCGTCCATGCCGTGCCGCGCTCTCAGTTCCTCACGGACTGCCTTTTCGTTGGCTTCATTGATGGGCAGGCCTCGTTTTTCCAGTTCTTGCATGGTTAAGGCGCCGAAGCGTATTACACGCCAGTCTTTCTGCTCCAGGTGACGTGCCACGGAAGATTTCCCGGAGCCGGCCATGCCGACGATTACTAGAAGAGGATTTTCTCTGCCTCTATTACTATTCATATTTATGTTAACCACTGCCTGGCTCTAATGGCTTGAAAGCGCTCAACAAACACTTACCAACCCCCTAAATCCCCTCAGCCTCGGGGTGGTTGGAAATCCCCCTAACCCCCTTTACAAAAGGGGGGATTTGGTACGAAAGGGGCTCTGCCCCTCTGCACTTCCCAGTCGCTGAAAAGCTACACCATTTTGAACCCAAAGTCCACAGGTTATCATATTAACCCTGAAAACGCTCCGTGGCAAACAGATTACCTTCCGAGGTATTTGCTCAGGTTTTACCTAGTGCCCTTAGACGTGCGAACTGTTCGTTGGCCAGGGCAAAGGTCTGTGCCCTGTCTTTTCGTATAATTCTCCGCCTCTGCCGCTGCCTCGCCCAATCGTCGAAATTAGCAAAGATGGTGTAACCGATATGGCCCGACGCATCGGGGATAATCTCGCGCTTCAGGGGCATGCCCAGCGCTACCATGCCGCACTCCAGGGCTGTGTCCCGAGCAGGATCGCAGTTGACCCATTTGCCGAGCCAGACTTCGCAGTCAACGTGGTCCTGCTGGCTGGGGGCAGCACCCAAACGCTGCGACAGGGCACTCTCTGCAGTAACTTCTATCCACAGGCTCACCTCAGCATTTATGCGATAGACGCGATACCTCGCGGAGATGTCCAGAGACCGCAGCAGCGCTACCAACAGGTTGCTCTTGCCTGAGCACATCCCCCAGCCTTTGGCCAGGGTCTCCGAAGCGGTCACATCCCAGTCCTCGAGGCCATAAGGCAGCTCTTTGACAAAACGGAAGAGACGGCGGAACTTTTGCCTTGCCGTGCGGCAGCCTTCGGTAAGTTCCTCGGCTTTGGCCCTGATTTGAGGGCTGCGATCGAAATCGCAGAGCTCGCTGGGCTGGAGGTATTCCTCCCAATTCGAGGTCTTCATGGGGTCTATTTTAGCTGGAGTCGTGATAAAAGCAAAAGAATCTTTTCCTGAGAGCGTTTATAAACGCTTTTATCAGCCCCTTTATCTCCTATACTAATCCGATCTTCCCTGGAGCAGATGCTCCAGGCTACCCCGAAGGCGGGTTGGGAAACCCGCGCTACGATTTTTTGTAATCCCCTCCTAAAAAGGAAGGATGCCCTAAATTTTGGAAGACCATAATTTCATGGGCACAGTGCACTGTGCCCCTACACTATTTCGGAATCGAGTCCTTGTAGAGTGCCCTGCTATTACAGTATAATTCAAGCTACTGAAACTTAAGAAGGGGGCTTATGGAGTCTCGCAGCCAAGAACGCAAAAGGCCCGAAAAATCCGAACATTACCTGAACCGGGCGAAGGTGGCAGCCGAGATGAGCACCTGTTTGAGGAGGCGTATCGGCGCCATCATAGTCAAGGACGGTGTGGAGGTCAGCTCCGGCTATGTGGGGTCTCCCAGGGGGACGGAGCATTGCATCGATACGGGGAAGTGCCTTAGGAAAGAGCTGGGTATACCCCCCGGGGAGAGGTACGAGCTGTGCCGCAGCGTACATGCGGAGCAGAACGCCATCATCAATGCAGCGCGGACAGGGATGAACATAGGTGGTGGTGTGATGTACCTCTATAGCGAGAGGGTGAAAGGGCAGTACAACGAAAAAAGCGGGGAAACGCGCAAGATGTACGGCCCGTGCATGATTTGCACCAAGATGATAATCAATGCGGGACTGACGGCGGTGCACATGAAAGAGGAGGGCGTCGGCGTCAAGGCCTACACGGTTGATGACCTGAAACAAATGCTGCGCGAGCAGGAAGAGTCATTAAAGAAAAGCTTTAGAAAATCGCAAAAATAGAGATTAGCGGAAAGATTGGCATGGAGCGAGGAGGGGATGAGCATGATCAAGGCGATATCGCTGCTGAAGAGGAAGCCGGGGATTTCAATGGAGGAGTTCTCGAAGCACTATGAGGAAGTGCATGTGCCCTTAGCGATGAAGCATTTCCCGTTTAAGAGATATGCCAGGAACTATATCGCAAGCCCTGGTGACGAGGAGCTGGGATTCGACTGCATTACCGAGGTCTGGTTTGAAACCATGGCGGACTGCGAGGCGGCTGCCGCTTTCTCGGCATCGAAAGCCTACAAGGTGATCAGCGACGACGAAGAGAAATTCATGGATAGGGACAAGATAGTCGCTTTCATCGTTGACGAGAGGGTAACGGAGAGGAGGAGGCGGCAGGGAAACCAGCATCAAGGTCTGCCCCGCTTTGGCTCATCTTAGCAAAGAGCTGATGCTTAACCGTGTGGAGGCTTCCCGAATTCGGTTGATTGCTCTCTGCGGACGAGGAGCCAGCGCCTCCGAAGATTGCTTGCATCGAGCCTCCACTACGACTTACTGAACCCCTATCCCAGCGGAATACCCCAAGTTGAGAGGAAAAGTAAGGTGGAGTGCAGTACGCTTGCATTGACAGAAGTACCTCGGGGATTGTAAACTATAGTTAAGTTTGAACTATGCGGTCGACTTGCAACATTCCTGGAACGACTAACGTCCTAGGTATGTTTTTTGTCTGCCAAGACAAAAAATGTCTGAGAACCTACAATTTGAAGCTTCCACCGACAACTCCAAGCTGCAGTTCAACAATCGAAAACTAAGAGGTAGAAAAGGAGAGGGGAGACGATGAAGAGGCTTTTATTCTCGATCATGGCAATAGTTTTTGTATTAGGACTGACGCTGCCGATGGCAGCACCAGTCTTAGCTGAAACAGGGGGCGACACACCCGTCTCCGCTACGGTGACCCTGAGCAACCTGAATCAGACCTATGATGGGACACCGAAAGAGGTAACAGCGACCACGGACCCGCCGGGCGTGAGCCTATCAATCACCTATGATGGCTCCACAACGCCTCCAACCGAGGTGGGCAGCTACGCCGTGGTGGCGACGATAACCGATCCGAACTACACCAGCAGTGATGCCAGTGGCACGCTGGTCATTGAGGCTGCTGCAGATGCAACGCCTCCGGCGGATACCACACCTCCGGCGGACACCACACCTCCAGCAGATATCACACCTCCGGCAGATACGACACCTCCGGCGGACACCACACCTCCGGCAGATATCACGCCTCCGGCGGATATTACACCTCCGGAAGATATCACACCTCCGGCGGATATCACCCCTCCGGCAGATACCACGCCTCCGGCAGAGACGACAACTCCAGAGGATAACCCGGTCGAGTATCATCCTGCTGTGACTACCGATAAAACAGACTACGCGCCTGGAGAAACCGCTTACGTAACAGCCACAGGTTTCTGGGCGAATGAACCGATACACTTCGATGCCATTGGTTCTCCTAACGGTTTGTACTTTGCCGGCGATGGCGTAACGGATGAGAATGGTGGCTGTAGTGCTTTTATGCAGTTGCCCAATGATTGGGACCAAATTTATGTACTTACAGCTACCGGCGGAAGCAGCGGCCTGACGGCGCAAACGACGTTCACGGACCCTCCTGCTACTAAGAATCTCAAGGTAACGTTTGCCGGAACCGGCTCCGGCAATGTGACTCTCGTCGATACCACCAATTCAACTTATAATTACACTTATACAACCACAGAGACTCGTAATGTAGGGACGAGCGACATTGGCACACTTACCGCCACTGCCAGCAGTGGTTCAACATTTGCAGGGTGGAGCGCCGCGAGCTCAGGCATAACCAACACAGGTTCAAATCCCTGCAATTTTAGCATGGGCGGTAGTAACCAAGGGGTAACAGCGACTTTTAATGTAATTACCAAAAATGTAACTATTACTTCTAGTCCTGCTACCGGTGCTGGCTTCGTGCAAGTGGATGGTGATGCCTACGATACTCCGCATATTTTTACCTGGGCTGTTAATTCCACACATAGTTTACAAGCTTTATCACCCGTAGGTACTACGGGGACGCGATATGTCTGGGGGGATTGGAGCGATTATGGCACTCAGACACACGATTACACTGTCAGCGTTGATGCAACTGTTACCGCGAATTATAAGACCCAGTACCAGGTCACAGTGACATCAACCTACGATACACCGGGTGGTGGCGGCTGGTACGATTCGGGCTCTACAGCCTATGGGAACCTGACTACCGGGACAGTGTCCGGTGGGGCGGGAACCCAGTATGTCTTCACCAACTGGAGTAGCGATGCCTCGGGCACCGGCTTAACTTCAAACCCTATCACCATGAACGGCCCCAAGACAGCCACTGCCAACTGGAAGACCCAGTACTTCCTGACAGTGAATTCCGCCTATGATACACCGGGTGGTGGCGGGTGGTACGATTCGGGCTCTACAGCCTATGGGAACCTGACTACCGGGACAGTGTCCGGTGGGGCGGGAACCCAGTATGTCTTCACCAACTGGAGTGTCGATGCCTCGGGCACCGGCTTAACTTCAAACCCTATCACCATGAACGGCCCCAAGACAGCCACTGCCAACTGGAAGACCCAGTACTTCCTGACAGTGAATTCCGCCTATGATACCCCGGGTGGTCAAGCATGGTATGATTCGGGGGCAGATGCTTATGCTACCCTGTCAAGCGGAACAGTTCCTGGCACAACCGGAACCCAATATCTCTTTGCCGGCTGGAGCGGGGATGCCACAGGGAATGGCTTAACCTCAAATAAGATTAATATGACTAAACCCAAAACAGCTACGGCAACCTGGACAACCCAGTACTACCTGACGGTAAGTTCCGCCCATGGCAGCCCGACAGAGCAGGGCTGGTATAATTCCGGAGCCAGCGCCCCCTTCGGTGTAACCTCGCCTGATGTTAGTGGAGGAACTCGCTATGTCCTTACCGGCTGGGCAAGCAGCGACAGCGGCGGATACAATGGCACCGATGCTTCAAGCTCGGTTACCATGAATAATCCCATAACCGAGGCGGCCTCGTGGAACACCCAGTACCAGGTCACGTTTGACCAGACCGGACTGGATAACAAAGCTACCGGCACTGTGGTGACAGTAAACGGCACTGGTTATGGCTATGCGACGCCGCTCTACACCACATGGGTGGATGCGGGAGGCTCAGTAAGCTTCAGCTATGCAGCTACTGTGACCAGCAGTACAGACGGTAAGCAATATGTATTGACCAACGGTAGTTCACTACCGGAGTCACCCATCACTGTAGATGGTTCGGTTACCGTGACCGGTGATTACAAGATCCAATATCGGTTAACTTGGTCTATCGTTCCGCCTGAGATAGGGATAGGCAATATCAGCGCCATAGACGGAAACACCGGCGAAGCCCTAGTAAATGGCGCCTTCTACGATGAGAACACTGTCGGCAACCTTACAGCGGCCACGCCGATAGCCGATGGCGCAGGCAAGCAGTGGCGCTTCCATAACTGGTCTGTTGCCGGTGGTGGTGGTGGTGGTACATCTAACCTGTTGTCAGTAACCATGGACGCCGCTAAGACAGTCACGGCTCACTATGCAGACCAATATCAGCTGACCATGGCAACCAATTTTGGTACGACCACACCTTCAGCCGGCGACCACTGGTATGATGCCGGCACTCAGGTGACAATAACAGCTGCAGCTCCCAGTGTTGTGACCGGGGAACAATATGTTTGGAACGGCTGGACTGGCAGCGGTACCGGAAACTACACAGGCACTGATAATCCGGCCACCGATGCGGTGACCATGAGTGGGCCTATCACCGAGACGGCCTCGTGGACACACCAGTACAAGCTGACCATGGCCACCAACTTTGGTACAACCTCACCTTCGGCCGGTGACCATTGGTATAATGCTGATGCCACGGTGACGATCCAAGCCACGGCGCCTGATGCCGGAGCTGGTGAGCAATACGTTTGGAACGGCTGGACTGGCAGCGGTACCGGAAACTACACAGGCACTGATAATCCGGCCACCGATGCGGTGACCATGAGTGGGCCTATCACCGAGACGGCCTCGTGGACGCACCAGTACAAGCTGACCATGGCCACCAACTTTGGTACAACCTCACCTTCGGCCGGTGACCATTGGTATAATGCTGATGCAACGGTGACGATCCAAGCCACGGCGCCTGATGCCGGAGCTGGTGAGCAATACGTTTGGAACGGCTGGACTGGCAGCGGTACCGGAAACTACACAGGCACTGATAATCCGGCCACCGATGCGGTGACCATGAGTGGGCCTATCACCGAGACGGCCTCGTGGACGCACCAGTACAAGCTGACCATGGCCACCAACTTTGGTACAACCTCACCTTCGGCCGGTGACCATTGGTATAATGCTGATGCAACGGTGACGATCCAAGCCACGGCGCCTGATGCCGGAGCTGGTGAGCAATACGTTTGGAACGGCTGGACTGGCAGCGGTACCGGAAACTACACAGGCACTGATAATCCGGCCACCGATGCGGTGACCA
>Ga0315281_10005669_pt1 | contig 17854 bp, 15 predicted proteins | sample YL17G07_0_MG_FD_204540 | JGI IMG/M metagenome (GOLD analysis project Ga0315281, IMG submission 204540) | Sediment microbial communities from Yellowstone Lake, YNP, Wyoming, USA - YL17G07_0 | ecosystem: Environmental > Aquatic > Freshwater > Lake > Sediment | place: USA: Wyoming | collected...
GCCGCCAGCGCAAACTTTGCATTGCATCCGGAGCCAGCACGCTTTCAGGGAACCCACCTCTTACCCAAAGCTCATCCACCGGCACATCGGACGTTTCCAAAACCTGCAACGGCGCAAGTTCCAGATAGGCAATGCGTCCTGCTAACGTCTCGCCGGACTGTTTGAGCAAATCAGGGGAAGCCGAACCCAGCAGCAGATACTGGTTGGACCGACGCCCGGCACGACGGCTCCGGTCAATCAATCCGCGCAATACCGGGAACAACCCGGGCGCACGATGCACCTCGTCCAGAATCACCAGCTTGTCCAGATGATCGGCCAGATAAAGTTCCGGCTGCGCCAGCTTCGCGCGATCCTGCTCGGACTCCAGATCAAGATACAGCGCATGGCTACGATCACCCACCTCCAGCGCCAAGGTCGTCTTGCCCACCTGGCGCGGCCCGAGCAGAGCCACGGCCGGCGAATGGGCAATGGCATCCAGAAGTTGCGGATAAAGAAAACGGTTAAACATGTGTGCAATTATGGATATTCACTCCATGAATTGCAAGGATTAGATGCCTCCTCCTCTCCCGTCCTGCGGGAGAGGATTGAGGAGAGGGTGCCGTGTGACGGATATTTTGGAGGCACTATCAAACAGCGCGCAATCACCTTGTGGGAGCGCCGCCCTCGGTGCGAACAGACGCTACAAATCGCGCCGAGGGCGGGCGCTCCTACTGTTTGGTTCCGGCTTATCCAGCTTAGGTTCATACAGAAAACTCAAATCTGCCTGTATTCATCGCTGTTTACCGGCGTTTATCATCTCCTCAAACCAGTTCTCCAGTTTGTCCATCAACACTTCGCGATTGAATTCATTTTGTGCGTAGACGCGGCCATTTTCACCCAGTTGCAGCCTCTCATCGTCACTCATGGCTACAAGTTCAAGTACCGCTTGCGCCAACTGTTTTGCATCGCCGGCGGCACAGGCCAAGCCAGCATTTGCATTACGAATGACATCTGCACCCTCGCCGTTCAACATTGCCAGCACAGGTATTCCTGCCGCCAGATAGGATTGCAACTTGCCCGGAATAGTCAATGCAAAAATCGGCTCATCCTTTAGTGAAACAAGGAGCGCGTCGGCATGTTTAAAAAATGACGGCATACGCTCGACCGGGTATCGCCCGAGCATTGATACGCAAGCCTCGAGTTTGCGAGCTTTAATTTCTTCTGCCACCCAACCCGCCATTCGTCCATCACCGACAATCCACCAGCGAATGTCCGGATAACCCTTCAATCTTTCTACGGCAGCCAGAATGGCAGGGAAATCCTGAGCTTCACCGATATTTCCGGCAAAAAGAATGTTGAAACCTCCATGGTTTGCAGGAATTTCGATGGCAGCTTCCACATCCTCCGCATCAAAAACCAAATCGGGCCAACTCGGGAAATATTCAATCCGCGCACCTCTGCCGGCATACCTGGCGATTGCCGGAACAAAGCTGTTTGACTGGGCAAGGATCAAGTCACAGCGCTTGTAGATGCTCGCAACCAGTTTTCCAACGAGGTACAGCAATTTTTTTGAACGGACCACCCCGACAGCTTGCAAGGTCTCTGGCCATAAATCCAGCACCCATAAGACCAACGGCACCTTTTTGAATGCCCTAAACACTCCCGCAGGGATGCCGACGGTTATTGGCGAGGGCTCGTAGGCCAATATTGCATCGAATTCCTGCCCGCGAAGCCGCCATAACCCCAGCAGTGATGCGCTGACCGCAAATGTCAAATAGTTCAGGAGCAACCTGGCGCTGCCTCTGCCTCTCGGCAACATAGGAACCCTGATTATCCTTGCGCCCTGATACTCATCAAAATCACGCGGGCGTTCACGAAACTCGTCAAACACACGCCCATCCGGATAATTAGGCTGCCCCGTCAGGACAACCACTTGATGTCCACGCCGAACCCACTCCGCAACCAGATCGTTGATCTTGAAGTTTTCAGGCCAGAAATACTGGGTAACCACCAATAAGCGCATGCAACACCGGCCGTTAGTATTTCTTCCACACCACACGATTCACATAATCGGTGTAGCTGTGAATGATCCGAACCACCTTGTCCGAAACGTTAGGCATGCTGTAGTCGCCCACTTGACGCAGCAAGCGCTCCTGCCCTCGGGGTTGACTATCCAGAATGGAAAGAGCTTGCATGATGCGCTCGAATTCCAAACCCACCATCATCACAGCCGCCTCTTCCATCCCTTCTGGACGCTCATGCGCCTCGCGCAGGTTAAGCGCGGGGAAGTTGAGGATGGATGACTCTTCGTTTATGGTGCCGCTATCGGATAAGACTGCCTTTGCGGTGAGTTGCAGCTTGTTGAAATCCTTGAAACCCAGCGGCTTAAGCAAGCGAACCTGCTCATGGAACTTGGCTCCGGCGGCATCTACTCGCTTTTGTGTCCGAGGGTGAGTCGAAACGATCACAGGCAAATTGTATGTTTCTGCGATCCCGTTCAGCACACTGACCAACTTGCCAAAGTTCTTTTCGGAATCTATGTTTTCTTCCCGATGCGTGCTGACCACAAAGAACTGCCCCTCGGATAGCCCCAGACGCGTTAACACATCCGAGGCTTCGATACCGGCGCGGTAATAAGTCATCACCTCGTTCATCGGGCTGCCCGTCTTGATGATCATGTCGGGTGGCAGACCCTCGCGCAACAGGTAGTCTCTGGCAATCGAGCTGTAGGTGAGGTTGATGTCCGATGTATGATCAACGATGCGGCGGTTAATTTCCTCAGGGACGCGCATGTCAAAGCATCGGTTGCCGGCCTCCATGTGAAAAGTTGGAATCTTGCGGCGTTTGGCCGGGATGACCGCCATGCAACTGTTAGTATCGCCCAGTATCAGCATTGCATCCGGCATTTCCCGTGCCAAAATACCGTCGACCGCAATAATAATGTTGCCGATGGTTTCGGCACTGCTGGCACCCGCCGCATTCAGAAAATGATCCGGTTGCCGAACGGCCAGATCATCAAAGAAAATTTGATTCAGTTCGTAGTCGTAGTTCTGGCCGGTGTGAACCAGCACATGATCACAATGCTCATCCAATCGGGCCAGGACGCGCGAAAGTCGAATGATTTCCGGCCGGGTACCCACTACGGTAAGGACTTTAAGTTTTTTCATGATTAAACCTTGCAGTTAATTGTGTCGGGGTGCTCATGATCAAAAATTTCGTTTGACCATAGCATCACCACCATTTCGTCCGTACCCATATTAGTGATGTTGTGTGCCCAGCCAGGGACGGTGTCGACTACCTGAGGCTTATCTCCTGAAGTAAACAATTCGCAGATCTCATTAGTCACTACATTGCGGAACCCAAAACGAGCAGAACCTTTGATGACAAGAAACTTCTCCGTTTTGCTATGGTGATAATGCTCGCCGCGCGTAACGCCCGGGTATGCTGTAAAGAAGGAAAATTGCCCGCTGTCAGGGGTTTTTAACATTTCGACGAAGACACCCCGCTCATCACCGAAATAAGGCAAATCATAAGCAAACTTTGTAGGTGGCAAATAACTGACATACGTCGCATAGAGTGCGCGAACCAGTCCTGTACCAACATGCTCGGAGATTAAACTGGTTCGGCAATTCTTGAAGGCATTAATCTGCGCGGCCAATTCACCGAGAGTAATCGAATATGCCGGCGTAACTTCACAGCGCCTGACACCGTTACCGATGGCTCCCAACGTGCGCAGAAACTCTGTAACCACATCATCCACATATACCAGCCGCAGGCTGGTCGAGGGGTCATTGACCAGTATTGGCAAATCATTTGCGATGTTGTGACAAAACGTAGCGACCACCGAGTTGTAGTTCGGTTTGCACCACTTGCCGAACACATTGGGCAAGCGGTAGATCACCGCAGAATTGCCCGTATCGGCGGCCAACTGTTCTACCGCCTGCTCAGCCGCTCGCTTGCTCCGACCATAAGGATTGGATAACTCTGCTTGCGTGGATGAAGCCAGAATAATCGGAATGTTGCGCCCACTAGCCCGAACGGCCGCACACAGCGTCTTTGTAAGTTCTGCATTACCCTTATCAAAATCAGCCTCATCCTTGGGGCGATTTTCGCCTGCCAGATGCACTATTGCATCCGCCTGATGCACCTTATCGACTAGCTCAGACAATGCATCGTCACGATTAAAACGCAAAACATCAAAGCCCGCCAACTCGCCAAGCCGTACAGCCAGGTTTTTACCGACGAACCCCCTCGACCCGGTTACCAGAACGCGCATCTCACTCTTCCGGCTGGGCGTGCTCGCCGCGCGTTATGGCCTGCATGAACGAAAGCTTCATCAACAAGGCCTTCATTCCTTCGATATCCAGGCGCGTCGTATTATGCGAGTTGTAATCGACGGCCTCTGAAATCCTGATTTCGCCCTGCTCAACAAACTTGCCATAGTTCAAATCACGCAAATCCGGCGGTATCTGGAAGTAGCCACCCAAGTCCGCCGCCGCAACCATTTCCTCGCGGCTAAGCAAGGCTTCATAAAGCTTCTCCCCATGACGCGTGCCGATAATACGCACCTCATGACCGGGTACGCCCATCAAATCCGTCAACGCATGCGCAAGGGTTTCAATCGTCGCCGCAGGTGCCTTTTGCACAAAAATATCACCCGGCTTACCGTGTTTAAAGGCATACAACACTAAATTGACAGCATCATCCAGCGTCATCATGAAGCGAGTCATGCTCGGGTCTGTAATGGTGATCGGCTTGCCTGCACGAATTTGATCTACAAACAGAGGAATCACTGAACCACGCGAGGCCATCACGTTACCGTAGCGCGTTGCACAAATTACTGTTGAATTGCTGCTCCTAGACTTGGCAACAATGATCTTCTCCATCATCGCCTTGGAAATCCCCATGGCATTGATCGGGTACACCGCCTTATCCGTGCTCAAACAAATCACGCGCTTCACGCCGCATGAAATTGCCGCCTCCAGCACGTTCTCGGTGCCCAGCACGTTGGTCTTGACGGCCTCTAAAGGGTGAAATTCACAGGAAGGAACTTGTTTCAAAGCAGCCGCGTGGTAAATGAAATCAACACCACGGATAGCATTCAATACAGACTGGTAATCACGCACATCCCCGATATAGAACTTCAGCTTCGGGCTGTTGTATTTCTTACGCATATCATCCTGCTTTTTCTCATCGCGACTGAGAATACGGATTTCACGCAGATCAGAATCCAGGAATCGACGTAATACGGCATTACCAAAAGAACCGGTCCCACCAGTGATTAGTAGTGTTTTATTTAAAAACATGAAAATCCTCTTATGCGTAATTACCTCAACCTGACGCCCACTTAGCACAAGGCCTTGCGGATCAATTCATCGCGTTGTGCCATGGTCGGGTAGTTGATCAACACAGCCTTATACACACCCTTGAACACAAACAGACTGCCCGCAGAAGCACCAATGACACCGCAGGCACGGATCAAGGCTTCAATATCATCCAAGCTGCCTGCCCCACCAAGAATAGTAATGGGTATGTTGACGGCCTGCCTGATTTTTTCGGCCAAGGCTAAGTCATAGCCCTTCATCACGCCATCCATGTCTATCGAATTAATGACCAGTTCACCAGCACCCAATTTCTCAACTTCGACGGCCAAATCAAAAACGCTGCATTTGGTGTTGGTGCGGGCGTTCCTGGTAAAAACATCGTAGTCTTTGCCGAACAGCCGTTTTTTGACATCCAGCACCACAACCACGCTTTGACGACCAATCTCATCGGCAATTTGTGTAATCAATTCCGGGTGCTCAACCGCCGCAGAGCTGATAGCCACCTTCTCAACGCCTAAACCGATAATCCGCTTTGCCTGCTCCGGGCTCTTGACGCCGCCTCCATAACAAAGCGGCATTCTGCATTCAGCAGCCAGATTGGCAATCATCTTGTAGTCTGGTTCGGTATTGTTTACCGTTGCATCGATATCCAAAACAACGAGCTCGTCAGCTTCCTTCTCGTTAAAAATTTTAACCGCGTTGATTGGGTCACCCACGTATTTTGGCGTTTTGAAGCCTACGGTTTTGACAAGCCCCCCCTTGTGGACCAAAAGACAGGGAGTAATTCTTGGACGCAGCATCTCAAAGCACCGCGAAATTTTTCAGTAACTGCGCACCGAAGTGATGACTTTTTTCAGGGTGGAATTGCACGCCATGAACATTGCACGCAGAAACGGCACAGCTGAAATCAATGCCATAGGAAGCAACAGCAGCGACATGCGACGGCTCGTCGCATTCAAAAAAATAGGAGTGCAAAAAATAAAATCGTGCGTCGGATTCAAGTCCTGCAAATATAGGCAAGCCTGATTTGGGCTGTACATCATTCCACCCCATATGCGGCAGCGGCAAAATGGCTGAGCGTTCGTTTGACCGGAATGAGCGCACCTTGCCAGGCACCCATCCTAATCCCGCTAACCGCCCTTCCTCGCTAGAGGTTCCCATGATCTGCATTCCCACGCAGATGCCAAGCACAGGTACTTTGTTCTTTAGTACCAGGGTTTCTAAAACCGATCGCATACCTGACCGGCCAAGCAATTCAATGGCATGATCAAATGCGCCAACGCCAGGAAGAATGATCTTGCTTGCTTCATTCAGGTCTGACGCAGTCTTGGCACGGGTGGCATCAAACCCTAATCGTTTGAACATCGTCAACAAGGCTTGAACGTTACCGAGGCCATAATCAACGACATGAATCATCTAAAAAACCTTTTCTCCAATCCAGACCAACGCAAGGCCTTCGCACCAAGGCCTATCAGCCAGCGCTTATTACGGTAGTTGCGGTAAGTCTTGTTTTCCCCGCAAAATATTTCTTGTAGCTCATCGACGGTGAGATCTAGTTTGTTGGCCACATATTCGAATTCTTGCCGCAGAAAATGTTCATCCATTTCAGGGTGAGAAATTCGCTCCAATGCTTGATCGCGCGTCATTTGTCCAGTCATGATCAGACTGGAAAAATGTGCCCTCCGCTTATGAAAGCCAAATTTGCGCGGCAACCAGTAATCCTCATAAAACCGCGTGAAGCGCGATTCATGGTGCTTGTGCTGAAACCGCTGCCAGCCAAATCGGGTTTCTAGTTCTGTTTCTGCGTCTTTCTTGACATATGGAACCATGTTCAATGGTTTGGCGATTTCCATCCCCAGTATCTTCTGGTAAAAAACCTTAGAGACTAAAATATCAACCAAAGGAAAGGACTCGAGTGGTCGTTTTCCAAAGCGTGAATGAATGTCTTTGAAAAGCAGCTTATCAATCCCCAGATAACCGCCCCATTCTTCTGGCTCCCGGCAGCACTCCGTAGAAAAATTAGAGCCGGTAATCACATATTTGATTTTGTGTTTATGGGCGAATTTGTAGAGGGCGGAGAAGAACGCAGCATCTTGAGGTAAATCCTGATCGGGAATTTGAGAACGCAGGAATGCAACCTGAAGATCCTTCATTTCTTCCCAGTTGATTACCTCTGTGTAAAGGTCAAGCCCCAATCCATCCACAAGTTTTTCAATATTCCCAACAGCCTGATCCGTATTCCAACCCGCATCAACGTGAAACAGCAGCGGGCGCAACCCCATTTTCTCCTTGGCAATATAGGTCACATAAGAGCTATCCAAACCTCCGCTTAAACCAATTATGCAATCAAAGTCCTTCCCTTCACCCTGCGCCTGAATTTTTTCTGCAAGTGCCGCAAGTTCTTGCGCCCCCGCAGCATCAGTATGCCAACTTAAAAGAATTTCATTTGTGAAGTTGTTACAGTAATCACACCAGCCACGATCATCGAATGAGATATTCGGATCGGTGGTATCCATTATGCAATTAGTGCATATCTGGTGATTTCTGTGTTCAATATTACTTATTTGCATATGGCACCTGGGTGATTTTCAGTGCGTACCAATAGGGGGTTGGGCGACTGTCATTTTTGGCTTCGTGGATAACCATGATTACGCATCTTCAAGAAGCAGCCTCTACTTTCAAGGCGCTTTCGGCCACGAACGCGAAGGTCTCATCTGAACACCTTTGCCATGAATACTGCGCAGACAGCTCTTTTGCTCGCTTGGCTATACGGGTGCGAAGCGCCTCATCCGTAACAATTTGCTCGACTGCGCCGGCAATAGATTCAGCATCCTCAGGGTCGAAATAAACACCGCCATCGGCAAGCACCTCAGGCATAGGGCCACGATTGGAACTGGCAACAGGCAAACCTACCGCCATAGCCTCAAGCAGTGTAACAGGCATGTTTTCACAACTTGAAGCGAATATGAACAGATCGGCATTCGCCAGATGCATTGGCAGTTCTGCATGTGGTAAAAAATCGCGTTGCTCGACAAACATACCCATCGGATCCAGAGTGGCAATCTCATCTTGCAATAAATTTTGCGCCCGCCTTGTGCCGCCTCCTACAAGGGTTAGCAAGAGGTTATAGTCACGCTTGCGAAGCGCTGCAATCGCTCGTACCACCACCCATTGATGTTTGTACATTTCAACATTTGAAACATAGATGCATCGAATAGGGCATCCATCTATATTTGGCCAGGCATGTATCTGCTCGACATGCTTGAACTCTGCACCAACTCCATGTGAAATATATGCAATAGAAGGCAACAAGCCACAAGATTGTTGAATGACATTGGCAGCATACCGGGTTAAAAAAATTACACCCTCGGCTCGGCGGAATGCTTGGTTCTGCACCACAAGTATGGCCATCAAACGCAGCCGTGCTAGGCCATACCCAAAATAACCCATTACACCAGGCTCGTAAGAGAGCATGTCCTGGCTTAAAATGACCATAGGTTTGAAACGGCAAAGCGTACTTGCATCCGTTGTAAATAAAATATCACAGCACGCAACATTGACTTCATCTGAAAGTTTGGTTGCTTGCCACCATAATTGTTTGATAAGAGACTGCTCAAGCGCTTTCGGATTGTGTTTAATTAACCACGGATGATCTGGAAGCTGGTCAAGTAGCGAGCGGAAAGCCCAGACATGAACTTCCTGAATGCCATGCTTTGCTGGATCACATTCAGACAGTATGCCGATTAGGTGGGCTTTTGCTCCGCCCGAGCGATTGCGGGATGCGTCTATACCTAAAATCATGCTTTAACGGAATTGCGAGTATTGGAACAAGCCATCATCCCCATCAGGAATGTCAGAATGAAACCACCTTGGCTTTCCTTAAATGTTTCATGAAATAAACCATAAATAAGAATGCCAATAACACCCCAAAACAAACCAGGCTCTTTTAGGTGAAGAAATTTAAGCAATTTAATTAGCAAGAGAGCATAAACCAGAAATCCAAGAATTCCTGTACGGAATAAAACATCGGTATATTGGTTATGGGCTGAACCGGAGGCATCATCAAATAACATCCAAACGCCTAGATAGCCTGAACCTGTAAAAGGATTTGAAGCGACAAAATCGATTATTCTTTCGAGCATGGCAACTCTATATCCTTCAGATGCCTCGGGATCGCCCAGATTGAATGTTTCATCGCCGTTCGATCTATGCAAAGAGAAAAGAGTTTCTGAATAGAGGTCAAAGGCTGTGTGAAAGTGTGTCCTCAGCAGTTGTACAATTGCAATGAAGAATAGAACATAAAACAAAACGGTAAGCCATCTTACGTTTTTTAGTAGTGCTGGCCGTTTTAACCATATTGCAATTTTGTAAAGAATATAAAATCCTGCGCTTCCGATTATCGCAACAATGCCGCTTCGTGAAAATGTTAATACAAGACCTGACGAAACAATCGTTAAACAAATAAATTTTAGAGTAATGAGTAGTTTTTTCTGGGGGAAGTAATGTAGCAATAGCCATATAGCCAAAATATAGACAAACCCATAACGTTGAGAACCTACTATGTCTTTACCTTGAAAACCAGCTGAAGCCAAATCCAACAAAATATAATTGATGACTTGATTCAACGAATAATAAGCAGAAACAAAAACAACGGATAACTTGAAAGAAACGATCATCTGCAAATCGATCTTAATGAACATATACAAGAAAATGCTCATAAAAATGATAAAGCTAATTAATCTTCGGTCGAGTAATTCAATGTGCTGTAGTTGGATGGCGCTGCTTAAGAAGAATATCAATGTATAAAGAATCATGGCGTAGAGCCAATTCTGACTGGGCCACCGGAGTTTGCCGCCACCCAAAACAATTATTACCGGGAACAATATATAGAGGTAGTTGGCGGACACACCGTCGCCGTTTATGGCGATAGAATAGCTGCAAATAAAGAGCGAAAACAGCGCCACCAAAAACATTTTATTAAAGGGGCTATTGACTACCAGTTCACGAAATTCCGGCGTGCACTCCTGCTTTGGTACCTTCATCATTTTTCTTTCCAAAAGTGGCTGGGATTTACGTCACTTCCAGATATCACAGCCGCGTGATGTCGGAGGCTTCCCATTCCACCGCACTTCGTTTTCCACTGGCAGCAGGTCAGCATCCGAAATGCACGTTTACAAAGGAAGCCATCCTCTCAAGTTTTACGTGGCCCGAAAAGGCTGGAGCAGGTAGGTACTAAAATCGGCACTATGCTCATCATTCATTGTCGGTGTCCATGCAGGGCTAGGCATATTTAGTATGAAAGCTTCTCCTCCCCCATCATTTACAAGCATGGCAGGCACGCCTGTGGGCACTTCGACAGAAAGATAATCATGATTTTCTCCAGAGAAGTACTCTTTATAACCCTCTGGCAGTTTTAAAATTATTTTGACGTTACCCTTTATACAAGTAAAAAATCCTGTACGGATGTGGTGCAAATGTGGGCCTTTTTTTTCCCTTGGATAAATAACGGTTAAGTAAACCTGCTTAGGTTCAGCTTCTTTCTGAAAAAAACCATCGTTAATATTATAAATGGGAACAAGGTAGCCGTTATCAGTACCATCCTCATTTGCTGTTACGATTTTTGGGTGCTTTTGAACTCGGATTGTCATTTTAACTCATCCAGTATTTGATCATTTTCTGTGGCAACTAGTTTGCCGATAAACCTACTTGGAATACATCTTCTTAGTCCAATTAACACTCAACGCACAAATAACAGTTATTAAATTGTATGTGGCGCACATTTTTTGGTTTTTTGTTTCAATCTTTCGATCACATAAAAGTAAAATTGTTTCAGCGCACATTTTTAGCTGATTTTTAACTGTGTTCGCGCCATGGATTCGATAGAGAGTCAATCTATCATTAATAAAATAGAAATCCGTATGCTCTGCAAATCGGATAATGAATTCGTAATCTGGGCAAATTTTGAAAAAAGGATTTGAGCCGCCAACTTTATTGTTGAGTGATTTCCTGAAAAGGATCGAAGAGCATATTACAAAATTGCCCTTTAGCAATCGATCATAGGCACCCAATACTACCCCCTCTTTTAAGCTATTCTTTTGGGCAACCTTCATTTCGGCTTTTATATCACCGATAAACCTTCCGTCTGTGAAAATAAAATTGATATCCGGATTTTTCTTAATAACTGCCACCTGCTTAGCTAGTTTGGTGCTCTCCCAAAGATCATCTTGGTCAATAAAAGCTATCCAGGATCCCTTACTTTGCCCGATCCCATAATTCCTGGCATCAGACAACCCCCCATTTTCTTTATGGCAATATTTAAACCGGTGATCGCAAAGCTCATCAATTACGGCGATTAGATAACTTGAGTGTTCCTTTGCAGTAGAGCCATCATCGACTACGACAACCTCAAAATCCAGAAATGTCTGATCTCGTATTGAGTTAAGCGTTTCCAGAATGAACTCTTTCCCATTAAAAAATGGGAGCACGATACTGACTAAAGGTTGGTTTTCCATACTCACACCGATTACCTTATTTAAAGTTACTCCCGGCAAAGCTGGGGGTTTTTGTTAGCCCTGACCTGCCCCCCCGTAGCCCTACCATCAATCAGTAGTAAAGCCCTTGGGTTGCGAGCTTAAACTATTTCACTGCTCTGTTGTGTTGCTCCATCTTTGTCCTGTCTATGCAGTGCCGCGAATTCCGCAGGTGGCATCCTGTTGCAACTGCTGTGTGGCGGCTTTCTCACACGCCTAACTTGAGTTGGCCGCAGGTCAGATTCTCCTAACTTTTGATCAAGTCAGTAGAATCAGGCTGACCGTAGCGCTCGGTCAAACCTAGTGAGCCCCCCGGCCAAGCAGGGGGACTACCTTTATTTATTGTCTGAAAATCGGGGTCCACTATACTCGCCGTCCGGTAGACCTAGCCAGGCGTGGAATTACAATCAGGCTAAATCAAATGCCCGCACAATGTTATTCTCCGTGGGTTCAACAAAGCACGACGATTTATACCATTGTGCCGCTCGTTTTATTTCTTCAATATTTGTAGATCGCTGCACCATTAACTGTTTGTAAACTTTATCTAATTCAATGCAATCGAACACTATATCCCAGATGATGCCGCGACCATAATCAAACATGGGATTGCATGTGAAAGATGATTGATTGGCAACAACAATAACTGAAACCCCTGATGCTGCCGCTTCTACAGCAATACCTGACTCGGATGTAATGATAATCGCGACATCGTTAAAAAGGCTACCTTTGTCAGAAGTGTCGTGAACCCAGGCTGCTGGCAAGATAAGGCGACTGCTGCGTGTATCGGCTGGATGCGTTCGCACTTTGACAACTTGATTGGACAAAATTGAAGCTGCACACAAATTGACAAATTCCATGTTGCGTTCATAAAAATAACTTAAAAATAGCAGGCATTGCGTTTTATGGGCAAGCGGATCAATTGTAGTATCGAACAAATATTTATATCGAAAAGAAACACCAAGACGATATTCAAGATTATTTGAGTGCCTCACATATGCTGGGCCATTCACCAGAACTTTGTCAGGAACAACCCCAGACGATACCTCTGCTTCAGCAACAAAAAGATTCAAAAGTGCTGGTGAGGCAATATAGGCGCGACATGCGTAGATAGAGGAATTTTGCGTGGCATCCCTCAATCCGCGATAAAGATTTTTCTGCTGCACCTGATTCTCAAACCACGAGACCACCTTAATCTTTCCATCAAACCGGCTTGCCAATCGTTTGCCTGACAGATAGCGAATGTGGCTGAATACTATCTGTTGATCGAGTGTGCCCAAGAGTTCATACGATAACAACCTGCCCAAATAGCTGGAACGATCTACTTGTTGTGATAATCGGATTACAGCAAACGGGTAAAAAAGGATAAATCTAACCAAGCTAAAAAAATCTGGAATTTTAAGTAAATCGTATTCTGTAATAATCTTAACGGTGGAGTTTCTGATTATCCTGAATAATTGCGTACCTTTGCGTAATAGCGAAATTTTCCCATCGAAACAGGGAAATAAATATGTATTTTTTCCTTGTTTCGACAAAATATCCACCAGCCCTGGGAAATATTTATCTGCATAGGAGGTGTTTGATAATGTGGATTCTACAAGGATAAAACTGTCAATAATTACAGGATCGGAAACGCGTTGCCAATTGAAGCGAAAGAAAATGTTAACAGCTATCCATGTGATGAGGTGGTTGATAAGATACAAAAAACTCTTCAGATAAAATTTAGATAATTTCCAAGCTAATTCAAAAGAATTAATAGTACGTGCTGGAATGCGGAAGACAAAATTATGCAGCAAACAGTTTGTGTGTGGATTGCGGCTCAGAACGGGATTTGAAATCAGGTACACATTACGATATGCATCTGCTGTGATTCTTTGAATATAGTGATCAACTTGTTGCAAGTCATCGTGTAGGTGATTGTAACAGTCCTTTAAATTCAATTTATCACCCATGAGTTACGATGCATATATTTCAGGGCGTATGATGGCAGGGCACATATCAATCAAAATGGTTCATCGTCATATTCACTGTGATTTTCTATCAGCCTAAACTCATGTCCAACTTGCCACAATGAAACAGAATTCTTGCCCGATAGTTGTTGAAGTTGCGAAACCCTCTGGCGTTGGCCTTGATGAGCTGGATCGCGCTGTTGAATCCTTCAGCGCAAGCGTTGTTGATTCTATGCTTACTGTAGTTGAGCAAACCAGTCAGATGTCGCCTGAGCATCTTGACCACTTTTTTGATCGGTTCCAGTCGGCTACGCATGGCGTTGTTGGACCATGCGTCAAAGAAACGTTGGGCTGCGCCCGTGTAGCGATAGCACCAGAATTGAGTGAATGTTTCTTTGATGCGCCATGCCCGGCTGGTCTTGAGGTTGAGCTGGTTCAAAGCGCGGAACGAAACCGCCTCGGACGAACGTCCATCAGCATAGTTCTTGAGCCACGCCCATTTGCTGCCGGTCAGCGGCGATGTGCCCGCTTGAGACAGCAAACGGTGCTCTTGTTTACGCACCATATCGACCGCCGTACCAAGATACTTGGAGACGTGAAATCGGTCGTGGACGATGTCGGCTTGAGGCAGACACGTTTGTGCCGCGCTCATAAAAGCAGGCCACATATCCATCGCCACCGCTTTGACCGAGGCACGTTGCGCCAGGCTGAGTGTTCCCAGCAGGCTCTTGGCCGCTTCCAGCTTTCGCTCTGGCACCAGATCAAGCACGCGAGAGCGGTCGATGTCGGTCAGGATGCTGACGTAAGTGTGGCCTCGTTCGGAACTCTTCTCATCCAGCCCAAGATGGGGGACACCCTCCTCGCTGCGGCGCAGCATGCCTCGTTCCACCGCGCTCACCATGATGCCGTTGACAGTGCTCCAGGCCAGCCGCGTGAGTTCGCAAACCGCTTTGGTGGTAGGACAGGCTTGCAGCAATTTGACCACGAAGGCTTCCATCAGAAGGGTAACGCGGCTGTAGCGCTCAGCCCATGGCACGGCCAATTCTTCGACCGTGCCGTCGCTGTATTTGAGTTGGGGGACGCGCGCTTTGATGAGAGTTTCAAACTGACAGGTATCCAAATGCCGCCACTGGCGCTCGGTCCAGCCGTTGATGTGGGCTCGCTTCGTGCTGTCCGTAGGATCCGTCCACACTTGACCTGTCTTGAGAGCAACTTCAACCACCACGCGTTGATCCGCCAGAGAAAGGTCAACAGACTTCACCGACCATGGCGTTTTCAGTCCAAGAAGGTGTTCGTAAAGGGCGGTGTCTTTCATGATGGTATCAGTGTGATTGAAAAACCGGATTCTCCAACATTGAAGAAAAATTCACAGTGCAATTGATGAAGAACCATCAAAATTAATAGCAGTGTAAATTTAAAGCGCTCTAAGTTTTTGTTGCCAAAAACACTTATACAGTCGTCGCACTAGGGGTAATTATTTCGCAAATTCAACTTTTTCGACATCATCTTCTTTTGCGTAGTCCCCGTAATGCATATATTTTTCAAGACATTCATCTTTAAGCTTGTGGAATATTTTATCTCCTTCAGGTGTGAGGGTCTCAGCTTTCTGAATTTCCGGCCAGCGGTCTTTTGGCATTTTTACATAAAGCACGAAGCAGCGGCGAACCCCTTCGATTTGCTCCTTGGTGAAATGAGGCATGGAAATCATAGTGGGATGATTGATGCAACGTCCCAGCTCCCCTTTTTTCACATAACCCATATCTTCTGACAGCTTGCGCAGAGGAGTACCGTGGAATGCGGTGTAGTTGTAGGCGTTAACGCCATCAGACTTGAAGTGGCGGTTGAGTTCAATGGTGTCAAATGCCAATTCACGTGTCTCCGTCGGAAAGCCGATGATATTGTTAACGCTGATGGGTATTCCGAGAGAGTTTACCAAGTTGAGATTCTTGATAATCACTTCATTTTTGACCTTGCGTGCAAGCAGGCGCTGGCGAAACTCCTCGTTACCGTGTTCTACACCGAAAGCCACGCGAAGCAAGCCGATGTCTACCAGTTTTTTGAATTTGTATTCTGTTACGGTTTCGGGGCGAGTCTGTATCCAAAATGGTAGCTTGTAATCAGCATACATTTCACAGAATTCGTCAAATTCCTTGTTGTTCCAGGCAAGAAAGGTATCTGCCCAAAAATAAATGGAATCTGCTTTGTAGTTCTTTACCGCATGGTCGATTTCGCGCCGCACCAGTTCGATTTTCTGCGTACGGAAAAACCTGTGGTTGTCGTCCTTGTAAATCTGGATTTGTGCGGGGGAGTTGCAGTAACCACAGGTGTAGGGGCAGCCACGAATGGTTTGCACCGGAAGCATGCGTCGCAGCTTGCCCTGCATCGGACGGTAGTAGCGGCTTTCCTCGAACAAAGTGTAGTCCGGCAAAGGCAGGTTGTTTATATCTACTGGGCGCGGCATGGGGTTTTTGATAACGCGCCCGTCGATTTCAGTGTATAGCCCTTCGAGCGTGCTAATGTCTAGCCCGTTCACAAGGCGATGGCACAGCTCCGGTAGAGTATTTTCGCCTTCGCCACGCAATATGTAATCAATAGTTCCGCCGGAATAACGGTACGCCAGTTCCGGTGCAAAGGTGGTAAATACTCCACCTGCCACCACGGGCGGCCTGTTATCCCCCAGCGATTGGAGCAGGTTAATACCCACCGGGTATGTGTCCTCAGTAGCAGACATGGCGATGATATCTGGTGAAAAGCGATCAATCATAGAACGAAAGTCACTTTCCGCATCACCTCTGCGTACGTATTGTTTGAGCAGTGAGTCGTCAAAAGGGCGTGCATTGAGGTTATCTGATTTCTGCTTATCGGTGTCAATCGCGCCATACAGCCCTTCATAAACTGTAGTGTCAAACAACGCTACCTCATGGCCTCGATGGCGCAGCACCGCCGTAAACAAACCGATGGCAGGTGGCAGAGTGTTCATGCCGTAGAGATTTGGGTAGAACAAAAGGATTCGCATGAGTTTTATGGTACTTTCAGTTCTTGAATATCTGTATCACCAAGGTATCGCAGTGCCAGTCGGCTTTCCATTCTTCTTTGTTGTTCGATCAGCATTGGGGATATCAATGTTCCTTGCCGCTGGCCTGGATCGGTTTGAGAGGAGGCATCGTGTTGAGCTTGAGATCGCACACTCCTTGATGGAGTTTCGACCCTCTAACTTTGCTGCGATGCTGCTCTTACCGGACAGGTTTACCAATGGCACACCTGCTCTTCCAGCAGAGCCAACCATCGATTTACTGGGAAGGCGTGCTGTCCATATTGGGCGGGGATAAGGGCAAAGGTTTTCATAGTATTCTCAGGTTGGTTAATTGCTATCTGCGTTGAACTGGGAGCTACGAGCCCAATCAACAAATTTCTGTAATCCGACATCCAATGAAACAAATGAAGTCAGGCCAAGGCAGCTCTTGAGTGCCGAGACATCGGCAAATATGCCGCTTTGATCGCCGGGCGTTGTACCTTGTACAAAATAGCTGCTGCCCGGTACAAGCTCGCACACCCGTTTAAGCAAGATACCCACTGTGGTTTTGACACCTGTGCCTACATTCAATGTCTGCCCAAGAACAGAGGGATAGGTGGCCGCACGAAACCAAGTCTCGACCACGTCGTCGATATAAATCAAATCGCGAAAGCGATCTGTGCTGCCTTTAACTTCAATCCGGCCATTGGCCAATGCTTGTGCCAGATAAATACTGACCATTCCCTGACGGAGATTGTGCATATTCTGACCCGGCCCATAAACATTGAACATGCGCAATGCAACGAAGGGGAGTTTGCTCTGGTAGGCGCGCAGATACCCCTCCGCCGCGTGCTTACCCACTCCATAGCATGATAGCGGCCTGCACTCATGACTCTCGTCGATCGGTTTGTCCTCCACCGCACCATAGACCGACATCGAGCTTGCATAGACCATACGCTCAACTTGATTCTCCATGCCGTAACGGATCAAGTTTAGCGTGGAAACGGCATTTTTCTCCAGATCGGCTACCGGATCGTCAAAACTGATCTCGCCCGATGATTG
>Ga0315281_10005670_pt1 | contig 17848 bp, 18 predicted proteins | sample YL17G07_0_MG_FD_204540 | JGI IMG/M metagenome (GOLD analysis project Ga0315281, IMG submission 204540) | Sediment microbial communities from Yellowstone Lake, YNP, Wyoming, USA - YL17G07_0 | ecosystem: Environmental > Aquatic > Freshwater > Lake > Sediment | place: USA: Wyoming | collected...
ATCGTGGGCGTGAATGCCGGCGAGTTGATCGCGGAAATGGTGCTGGCGCTGGAGATGGGTGCGGACATGGAGGACATCAGCCTCACCATTCATCCGCATCCGACGCTGTCGGAAACATCGAACTTCGCCGCCGAGCTGGCCTTGGGCACGATCACGGATCTTTACATGCCGAAAAAACCATGACGCAGGATGAGCTCAAGCGGGCTGTCGCGCGCGAGGCGGTGAAGCATGTGATCTCAGGTGCCGTCCTGGGCGTGGGAACGGGTTCGACAGCCGATTATTTCATCGACGAGTTGGCCGCCCTGAAGGGCAGTATCCCCGGCGCGGTGGCGAGTTCCGAGCGGTCTGCCGCGCGCCTGCGCAAGCACGGTATTCGGGTGCTGGATCTGAATGACGTGGACGACATTCCCGTCTACGTGGATGGCGCCGACGAGATCACCGAGCGCCTGCACATGATCAAGGGCGGGGGCGGGGCGCTCACGCGCGAGAAAATCGTCGCCGCCGTGGCGTGCAAATTCGTCTGCATCGCCGACGAATCCAAGCTGGTGCCGGTGCTGGGTGGATTTCCCCTTCCGGTGGAAGTGGTTCCGATGGCGCGCGCCTATGTCGCGCGCGAGCTGGCGAAACTCGGCGGGCAACCGAAGCTGCGCGAGGGGTTCACTACCGACAACGGCAATGTCATCCTTGATGTCTCCGGTCTGAGGATTCCCGATCCGGTCGGGCTGGAGACTGTGATCAACAACATCACCGGCGTGGTGACCAACGGGCTGTTCGCGCGGCGCGGCGCCGATGTGCTCTTACTGGGAACGGCTGCGGGCGTGAAGACGCTCACATCGAAATAGGTTCCCGCATCCGCGACTGCGCGGCCTAACTTTTCGGCGGCACGTATCCGGTCGCAGCGTCCGCGCCGTCTCCGAAGAAATGTTTTTCCATCTGTTCGGCAAGATATTTCCTGGCACGTGCATCGGTCAGGGTAAGCCGGTTCTCGTTGATCAGCATCGTCTGATGCCGCAGCCACTGCTGCCAGGCTTCCTTCGAAACGTTCTCGTAGATGCGCTTGCCTAGCTCGCCCGGATAGGGCGGGAAGTCCAGCCCCTGCGCCTCGCGGCCGAGCTTGATGCACTTAACCATTCTTGCCATCGTATTGCTCCTTCGGACTGCTCTTTCACGATTGCGGGGAATTCTAGCGTGTCTACGCCGCAGGTTCGCGCCTGTCATTCACAGAGCCTTCACCAGCACCTTGGAGCGCCGTTGCCAGTTGTATAGCGAGCGCCTGGCTGCCGGAAGCGCAGACACAGGACTCTCGGTAAAACCGCGCTCGATGAACCAGTGGGTGGCGCGCGTGGTGAGCACGAACAGCTTGCGAAAGCCGCGTTGTTTCGCCGCCGCCGAAAGGTGCTCGACCAGCTTGTCTCCGTGCCCCAGCCGGCGCGACTCGGGGCGCACCGCCAGAGCGGCGAGTTCCGCCGCCTTGCCGGACGGGAACGGGTAAAGCGCGGCGCAGCCGACGATCATGCCGTCATGCTCGAGCACGAAGAAGCGCTGGATCTCACGCTCCAGAAGTTCGCGTCCCCGGAAAACCAGCGTTCCGTCGGCCTCCAGCGGCTCTATCAGTTGCAGGATTCCGCCGGCATCGTCGATGGTGGCCGGGCGCAGCCGCTCCAGCTTGTCGGCGGTGAGCATGCTGCCGGAGCCCTCGCGGGTGAACAGCTCCATCAGCAGCGCGCCGTCCACCTGGTGCGACACCAGGTGGGCGCGGGGCACCCCGCCGCGCACTGCCTCCATCGCATGCGCGAGGTACAGGCGCGTGTCGGCGGAAAGCTGCTTTCCCTGGGCGAGCAGGCGCTCGGCTTCCTGTGCGGACAGTTCGGCGACCAGCTCGGCGCGCTCGTCCACCACCGGCCGGTCGGTGAGAAAGATGAGCTTGTCGGCCACCAGCGCCTTGGCGGTGGCAACGGCCACGTCCTCGATAGACAGGTTGAACACTTCTCCGGTCGGCGAGTAGCCGACGTTGGAGATGATGACGATGTTGCCTGCGTCCAGACACGCGGTGACCGCGGCTGCATCGACTTTGCGCACGGCGCCCGTGTACTGGAAATCCACGCCCCCATGTACGCCATAGGGCTGGGCGGTGATGAAATTGCCCGAAACGGTGTTGATGGAGGCGCCAGCCATGGGCGAGTTGGGCAGCCCCTGCGACAGCAACGCCTCGATTTCGACGCGCAGCACGCCCACGGCCTCCTTGACGCATTCGAGCGCGATCGGATCGGTAACGCGTACCCCGTTCTTGTAGCGCGAACGGGCCCTGCGCGCTTTGAGCTGAGCTTCGATCTGGGGCCTGGATCCGTGCACGATCACCAATCGGATTCCGGCGCTGTGAAGCAGGTTGATGTCATGCGCAAGCGAAATGAACTTGCCCTGCGCGACGACCTCGCCGCCGAAGGCGACGACAAAGGTCCTGCCGCGGAAGGCATGAAAATAGGGCGCTACCGACCTGAACCAGGCAACGAACTGAGCATCGGACTCGATCTGCATCGACTTTCTCCCTGTAGCGCCCGATTCTAGGCAAGCTCTGATCAAGTGTCACGCTTCTTCAGAGATTGCCTAGGCGTCACCCCACATCGCCTGCAGCGCTGCAATTGCCGCAAGCGGGGCAGTCTCGGTGCGAAGCACGCGCGGCCCGATCCGCACTGCGGTGAAACCCGCGCTCAGCACCCGGTGCTCCTCATCCGCGGACAGACCGCCTTCCGGGCCAATCAGAACGATGACCCTGTCGGCGGGCGCGAGCTCGCGCAGCCGAACCGTTCCCGAGGGCGCGAGAAGCAGCCGTTGCGCGCCAACGCCAGTGTCAGTGCCGGACAGGAATGCCCCGAGCGTCGCCACCGGGTGGACCTCGGGCAGGCGATTGCGGCCACACTGCTCGCAGGCGGCGGTGACAACGTTGCGCCAGTGGGCGAGGCGCCGGTCCGCGCGTTCGTCCGACAGCCGCACCACGCTGCGCTCGGTGGCGAGTACCCGGATGGCGCGCACGCCAAGCTCGGTCGCCTTCTGCATCGCGTAATCCATGCGGTCACTGCCCGAAAGCCCTTGCGCGAGCGTGATCTCGATGCCGGACTCGCGCTCCAGGTCGTGCCAGGCGCGCACGCGCGCGCGCGCGGAATTCTTCGTCGTACGGGACAGCGTGCACTCGTACTCGCCGCCCGAGCCGTTGAACAGCGTGAGCAAATCTCCGATGCGCAGGCGCAGCACGGCGAGGTGCCGCACGACGCGGTCCGGCAACTCGACCTCTGCGCCCGAGGCAAGCGGCAGGTCCGTGAAAAACCGTGGGGCAGCCGAGGAAGAGAATTCCAGCATGTTAAGATTGTAACAATGCAATGTTCCGGAGTTCTGACATGATTTCACGCCTGCCCGCTGCAGAGCGGGCGGGCCGATTCGGTTTTTCTTGAGGAGGAACGCATTGTGAAGCTGGATATTTTCAACCACATTTTCCCTAAAGCCTTCTGGGACCGCATGCTGGAAGTCGTGCCGCCCGCCAAAGCCACGGACATGCACAAGCGCGTGCGCGAGATCCCGTGCATGGTTGATCTGGACGAGCGCTTTCGCATCATGGACAAGTACGGAGACTACGCGCAGGTGATCTGTCTCCCCAACCCGCCTCTCGAAGTGCTCGGGGGCCCGGCGATCGCCGGCGAAATGGCCAGAATCGGTAACGACGGCATGGCCGAACTCGTGCGCAAGCATCCGAAGCGCTTCCCCGGTTTCATTGCCTCGCTGCCGATGAATGACCCCGCCGGTCTGCTCAAGGAGGCCACGCGCGCGGTCAATGAGCTGGGTGCGGTGGGCGTGCAGGTGTTTACCAACGTAAATGGGCGACCGCTCACCGATGCGGCGACAATGCCGCTGTTCGATCTCATGGCAAAAATCGATCTGCCGATCTGGATGCACCCGGCGCGCGGCGCAGATGTTGCCGACTACAAGGGCGAAAAGAAGAGCCACTACGAGATCTGGTGGACGTTCGGCTGGCCCTACGAGACCAGCGTCGCGATGGCGCATATAGTGTTCGCCGGGCTGTTCGACAAACATCCTGACCTCAAGATCATCACCCATCATCTGGGCGGGATGATCCCGTTTTTCGAGGGACGCGTCGGCCCGGGCTGGGACCAGCTCGGCAGCCGGACCTCGGACGAGGACTACACGCTGCTCTTGAAGAAGCTGAAGAAGCGCCCCCTGGACTATTTCAAGATGTTCTATGCCGACACCGCGACGTTCGGCGCGCGCGCGGCGATGGAGTGCGGGCTGGACTTCTTCGGTGCCGACCACGTGCTGTTCGCGTCGGACATGCCCTTCGATCCGGAGAAGGGCTCGGCCTACATCCGCTGGACCATAGACATTCTGGACAAGCTGCCGATTACGCCGGCGCAGCGCGCCGCAATCTATGAAGGCAACGCGCGCCGGCTTCTGAAGCTGAACTAGACGCACAGTTTCCCGGGCGGCGAATCTTCGCCGCCCGTGACGCAGGCGCCACGGCCTCGGCGCCTGCGTCACCTCATCTGCCATGAGCGCTTTGCTGGTACAATTCGCCCCCTTTACTGCAGTGCTCGTCTAATGTCCCGCCTGTCCCGCCCCGTCCGCAACCTCGCCATCATTGCCCACGTCGATCATGGCAAGACCACGCTCGTCGACAAGCTCCTGCGCCAGGCCGGCACCTTTGCCGCGCACCAGCACATCACCGAGCGCGTCATGGACTCGAGCGACCAGGAGCGCGAACGCGGCATCACCATCCTGGCGAAGAACACTGCCGTCGACTACGACGGCGTACACATCAACATCGTCGACACGCCCGGGCACGCCGACTTCGGCGGCGAGGTCGAGCGCGCTCTTTCGATGGTCGACGGAGTGCTGCTGCTCGTGGACGCGGTCGAGGGGCCGATGCCGCAGACGCGCTTTGTCACCCGCAAGGCGCTGGCACAGGGCCTGGCGCCGATTGTCGTGGTCAACAAGCTCGACCGTCCGGGCGCGCGCCCGGACTGGGTGGTCAACGCGACCTTCGATCTGTTCGACAAGCTGGGCGCATCCGAGGAGCAACTCGACTTCCAGGTCGTCTACACCTCCGCGCTGCTGGGATGGGCGACACTCGACCTTGACCAGCCGGGCGCGGACATGCGTGCGCTGTTTGAAGCGATTCTCCGCCGTGTGCCTGCGCCCAAGGGTGACCCGGACCAGCCGCTGCAGCTGCAGATCAGCAACCTGGACTATTCGAGCTATGTGGGGCGCATCGGCGTGGGGCGCATCGCCCGCGGCCGGCTGCGTCCGGCGCAGGAGATCCTGGTGCTGAACGGCGACGAAGCGCCGGTCAAGGCCAAGGTCAATCAGGTGATGGGGTTCAGGGGCCTGGAGCGGGTGCCGCTCGACGAGGCGCTGGCCGGGGACATCGTACTCGTCACTGGTGTGGAGGAAGTGGGCATCGGCGTCACGCTCACAGACATCGAGCAGCCGGAGGCGCTGCCGCTCCTGAAAGTGGACGAGCCCACGCTGACCATGAATTTCCAGGTCAACACTTCGCCGTTCGCGGGACAGGAAGGAAAATTCGTTACCAGCCGGCAGGTGCGCGAGCGGTTGGGCCGGGAGTTGCAGAGCAACGTGGCGCTGCGCGTCGAAGACACCGAGGATGCCGATGTGTTCATCGTGTCGGGGCGTGGTGAGCTGCATCTCACCGTCCTGCTCGAGTCGATGCGCCGCGAGGGCTATGAAGTTGCCGTGTCGCGGCCGCGGGTGGTGGTGAAGGAGATCGACGGGGTGAAATGCGAGCCGTTCGAGATTCTTACGGCAGACGTGGAAGATCACCACCAGGGCCCGGTCATGGAGGCGCTCGGCGCGCGCCGGGGCGACCTGCTCGACATGCAATCCGATGGCCGTGGGCGGGTGCGCCTGGACTATCGCATTCCGGCACGCGGGTTGATCGGGTTCCAGTCGGAGTTTCTCAACCTGACCCGCGGCAACGGAATCGCCAGTCACGTCTTCGACGAGTACGCGCCGATGAAGCCGGACATTCCTTCAAGGCGCAACGGCGTGCTGGTCTCCGGCGAGCAGGGCGCTGCGGTGGCCTACGCTCTTTGGAAGCTGCAGGAGCGCGGCCGCATGTTCGTGAGCCCCGGGGACCGGGTCTACGAGGGCATGCTGATCGGCATCCATAGCCGCGACAACGACCTCGTGGTCAATCCGGTTCGGGAAAAACACCTCACCAACGTTCGCGCCTCGGGCAAGGACGAGGCAATCCTGCTTACCCCGCCCATCAGGCTCACGCTGGAACTCGCCGTCGAGTTCATCGAAGAGGACGAACTGATCGAAGTCACGCCCAAATCGATTCGTCTGAGAAAGCGGCTGCTGACCGACAGCGAGCGCCGCCGCGAGCGCCGCGCGGCCTAGCCGCGAAGCACTATTTCGTGCAGGCCCAGGCGACGATCTCACATGCCTGGTGGCCACAGCGGCGCAGCGCCTTGGTTTGCGCTTCGGCGCGCGTCGCACCCGTGACGGCAAACGGCTTGCCGGGACCTTGCGCGATGGCGCCGCAGGCATTGCGAAAACTCACCAGCACTTCGCAGGCCGGATCACGGCATTGCTTGAGCGCTTCGATCTTGGCCTCGCGGGCGGTCTTGAAGTCGTAGCTGTACCCCGTTGCGCGTCGGCCCGGCTCGTAGGCGATGGCGCCGTAGGCCGCTTTCTTCGGGTGCGTCGCGGCATGCGCCGGCGTGACCATTGGGAACGCGAAGACCACAATGGCCAGTGACAGAATTGTCGTCCGCCTGAAATTGAATTTCGCAATGAGACCGATTGTACCCATAACCATAATTTAACCTAAATCCGGGAGAAATGAAGTGCGATGGCACGTACGGCGAGGCGTGCCAGCTGCTCCAGTTGCACGGTACAACGCGACAGTACGCATTTTCTGAGAAAGTGAATCGCAACATGAAGAGTAGCAAGGCAGGACGCCGGGGACCGCGCATCGTGGTGCGCCGTTCCGGCATACACGGACGCGGCGTGTTCGCCCGCCGTCTCATTCGTGAGGACGAAACGGCGTGCGAATACAAGGGCGAGCGCGTCAGCGAAGCCGAGATCGGCCGCCGCTACCCGGAGGACATGGACAGCGTGAACCATACCTTCGTGTTCGGGATCGAATATGACCTCAACATCGACGGCGGCGTGAACGGCAACATCGCACGCTGGATCAACCACGCCTGCGATCCGAACTGCGACACCTTCGAGAAAGACAAACGAATATATGTTCGCGCCATCCGCGACATCCGGCCTGGCGAGGAGCTCTGCTACGACTACGCTATCGAGGCCGGCGAGCCGCTCACCAAAGCGGTGAAGGCGCGCTGGCCCTGTTGGTGCGGGGCGAAGAAGTGTCGCGGAACCGTGCTGCTATCCACGCCGAAGCCCCGCAAGAAGAAAGCCAAGCGCCGTCTCACGTGAGGGGTGGGTCCGCACTCGCGCACGGGTAGGCGTAGGAGATCAGAGGGCCTTGGCGCCGAAGGCGACGCATCATTTTCTGCCCTTTTTTGGTGCATTCGGCGCATCGGGCAGCACATAAGCTTTCTGGCGCAGCATCTCGTCCACCCACCTGCGGTCAATGGTTCCGGCTGCGATGGCAGCAAGCGTCGCTTCTTCCTTCTGGTTCTGGGCGCTGGCAGCGGCGATGACCGCTTCGGCCATGTCCTGAGGCACGGCGAGCACGCCGTCGGCGTCGCCGACGATGATGTCTCCTGGATTCACCACCATGCCGCCGATGCAGACGGCGACGTTGATCTCACCCGGGCCGTCTTTGTAAGGCCCTCGGTGCGTAACACCGCGCGCAAACACGGGAAGGTTTGCGCTGGCGATCGCGTCGGCATCGCGAATCGCACCGTCGATGACGAATCCGGCAATTCCGCGCTTGGCGGCGTGTGTCGTCATGATCTCGCCGATGATCGCCTGAGCCACCTCGCCGCCCGCGTCCACAACGATCACGTCACCGGGGCCAGCCATGTCTATCGCCTTGTGCACGAGCAGGTTGTCGCCCGGGCGCGTCTTGACCGTGAAGGCCGGGCCGATGAGCTTGCCGCCGCGGTGATAGGGCCGCAGGCCGGCCGCGGCGCCGCAGTGGCGCTGCATGTTATCGCTGATATTCGGGGTGGGCAGCGCCGCCAGCCGCTCCAGGTGTTCGGTTGCGGGACGCGAAGGCGAGGGAAGAATGCGAATGCCGATGATTGGAGTGGGCATAGGGGTCCGGATAACACTGGTTATTCGAGGAATTTCAAGGTACTTGCCGCATGGTACCGCATCGGAGACCGACTCCGCCCCAGGGGTGCGAAAATGTTGCCGTTTCATCCCCGTTTTGTGTCTTTATACAGCCGAATTGCTCGGTTCAGTCGGTATTGGAGGGCCATGGGGGCGCTTCCGGGGCACCTATGTGCCCGTCGCAGAGGGTAGGCAGGCCTTCGATACACGAAAACACGGGCCGGGTGGGGAGTGACAGGGCAAGAAAGTGGGCTGCGCATCCCGGGGATCCTCGTAAACGGTCGAATTCCGGGAACGCCCTGATATAATTGGCGACTTGGACCAACAACATCGGGAAATTGCGTGACCGAGGGGCCTGGCGGCGAGACCACCTTCGTCACAGCTGGCGACGTCACCCCGCCGTGTATATAGACCTCGCCTTCGGCGAGTTGGCGGTCGCCCCCGGCACTGCCGTTTCCGCGGACGGCGGCATGTCAATCTGAGAAAGGAAGCAAGAATGAAGCTTTGTCGTTGGGGACGTAACGGGTTCGAGAAACCCGGCATGATCGATGCCCAGGCGCAGTTGCGCGACCTTTCAGGCATCATTCCTTACGTCGACCAGGAAACGATTTCCCCGCGCGGCCTCGCCAAGCTGAAGAAGATCCGTCCCGAGTCGCTGCCCCTGGTGCGGGGCAACCCCAGGTTCGGCGTTCCCTATACCGGCATCTCGAAGATCGTCGCGATCGGGTTGAATTATGCAGACCACGCCCGCGAGGCGAATCTGCCGATTCCGACGGAGCCGATCATCTTCTCCAAGGCTACCACCTGCATCATCGGCCCCAACGACGACGTCATCCAGCCGCGGAATTCCACCAAGCTTGACTGGGAAGTGGAACTGGCGGTCGTGATCGGCACCAAGGCGCAGTACGTGCCCGAAGACAAGGCAATCGATTATGTCGCCGGATACACGATCCTCAACGACGTTTCCGAGCGTGCTTTCCAGCTCTCGTCCAGCCAGTGGGACAAGGGCAAGGGTTTCGACACGGCGGGCCCGATCGGCCCCTGGCTGGTCACCGACGAGATCACCGACCCGCAGAATCTCGAGATGTGGCTCGACGTGAACAGCGAGCGCATGCAGACGGGCAACACCAAGACGATGATCTTCGGCGTGGCAAAGCTCGTTTCCTACTGCAGCCAGTTCTTCACATTGCTGCCTGGGGATATCATCACCACGGGCACGCCCCCCGGCGTGGGCATGGGCAAGAAGCCCGACCCGATCTGGCTGAAGCCCGGCGACGTGATGACCCTTGGTATCAAGGGCCTTGGCGAGCAGCGGCAAAAGGTGCTCGCGGCCAAGTAGCCTGCCCGGGCCGGGGGCGGTCACGAAGGCCCCTTTTCGCTTTCCGGGTGCACATGCAAGTTGTCGTTCTTGGAGCAGGCGTCGTTGGCACCGCGAGCGCGTGGTATCTCGCCCGCGCAGGCCACGAGGTGACGGTACTCGACCGGCAGGCCGAGGCTGCGCTGGAGACCAGTTACGCCAACGGCGGGCAGATATCGGTCTCCCACGCACAACCCTGGGCCAATCCCACTGCGCCGCTCAAGGTGCTGCAGTGGCTCGGTCGGGAGGACGCGCCGCTCCTGTTTCGGCCGCGCGCGGACCTCGACCAGTGGCTCTGGGGAGCGCGTTTTCTCATGGAGTGCCTGCCGGGGCGCACGCGGCGCAATACCGAGGCCGCGTTCGCGCTCGCCAGTTACAGCCGCGACTGCCTGGGCGAGCTTCGCCGCGAGACCGGCATCCGCTATGACGAGAGCGAGCGGGGCGTCCTGCACATCTACACCGAGCGCGGGCTGTTCGAGCACGCTCACAGCGAGGTGGCACTGCTGCGTGCGCGCGGCCTGGAGGTCGCGATCAAGTCAGCCGACGAATGCGTTGCCGTCGAGCCGGCACTCGCTCATGCGAGGGCGAAGCTCTATGGCGGGGCCTATGCCGCCTCGGACGAATCCGGCGATGCACATATGTTCACCCAGCGGCTGGCGGCGCTCGCCCGGCAGCAAGGCGTGCACTTCCGCTTCAACGTTAGCGTCACACGCATCGAGCTGGACGCGGGTCGGGTGTCTCGCGTAGTCATAGACGACGAGGTCGGGATCGAGGAATCGGTTCGTGCCGATGCGTTTGTGGTGGCGCTCGGGAGCTACAGCCGGCCTGTACTGCGCGGTATCGGGATTCCGCTCCCGATCTACCCGGTCAAAGGCTACTCGATCACGATCGCGCTCGAGCCGGAAGACGAGGCCCCGACCGTGAGCCTTACGGATCACGCGCGCAAGATCGTCATCTCGCGCCTGGGCGACCGCTTGCGCGTAGCCGGGACCGCCGAACTCGCCGGCTATGACACGGAAATCAACGAACTGCGCTGCCAGGCCCTGGTGAAGCGCTGCTTCGAGTTGTTCCCGAAGGCGGGGAAGCCAGAGGCGGCGCAGTATTGGACCGGGCTGCGCCCGGCGACGCCATCCAACCTGCCAATCATCGGGCGTACCCGCTTTCCCAACCTCTATCTCAATACCGGTCACGGGACCTTGGGCTGGACGATGGCATGCGGAGCCGGGCGGGCGCTTGCCGACATCATGTGCGGAAAGATACCGGAGCCGGACTTCCGTTTTCTCGGGGTGGGGCAAAAGGGGAAAAGGGGGTCAGAGTAACTTTTCACTGCAACCGCCAGCGAGTGAAAGAAATCGGACGTCGGGAAAAGTTACTCTGACCCCCTTTTCCGCATCTCTCCCAAGGCTGAATCGATCAGCTTGCGCGCGATGCTGATTCTTGCAGGAAGGCGCGGCAGATTCGCAATGTTGAACCACTGCGCGTCCTCTATTTCGACGCCGTCGATTCTGATCTCGCCGCCCGCGAATTCGGCGTGAAATGCGATCATGAGCGAATGCGGAAACGGCCACGGCTGGCTGCCGAAGTAGCGCAGGTTTCGAACCCGCACACCGACCTCTTCCCGCACCTCGCGTTCCACGCATTGCTCGAGCGTTTCACCCGGCTCCACGAAGCCGGCAAGTGCACTGTACATGTCGCGCGCGAAACGCGCGGAGCGGGCAAGCAGCAGCTCGGGGCCGCGGCGTGCGAGGCACATCACGGCGGGCGCAAGCCGCGGATAAACGACCAGGCCGCACCCGGGGCATTCGCGCGAGCGCTCCTCGGCCCTCGGCCGAGTGGGGGTGGCGCAGGCGCCGCAATACTGATGCGTGCGGTCCCAGTCGATGAGTTGCAGCGCCCGCCCGGCGAGCGCGAACAGCGGCTCTTCGAGGGCGCCGTACAGCATGCGCAGGTTCTGCCAGGCCCATCCCTGCGGTGCGTCGGTGCCCGGCTCGACTTCGCCCGAAAAGCAGTGCACGCCGGCAAGCTCCCCCAGATATTGTGAGCGTCGGGGCGCAAACCCCAGGTTCTCCGGGCTCGCCAGGCGAGGCAAAGCCACCGGTGGTGAGGTGGAGACCAGCAGATTCGAACCGCAGAACACGAACCACAACGCGCGCTCGGGCGCAGGCCGCGGCGGAACGATGGCCGGCAGGTAATCAGCCGGCCACTGGAACGGAATCGTCACTTTCGCAGCCGCCGGATCAAGCTGGAAGTATCCCAGCGGCCACCACCCATATTCTGGATCTCGGCATAGAAGCGGTCGATCATTTTCGTGACCGTCAGGTCCGCGCCGGTCTCGCGCGCCGTCTCGGCGCAGATGCGCAGGTCCTTTCGCATCCAGTCCACGGCGAAGCCGAAGTCGAACTTGTCATCCATGATGGTCTTGCCGCGGTTCTCCATCTGCCAGGAGGTGGCGGCGCCCTTGGTGATGACCTCGAGGACGAGCTTCATGTCCAGGCCCGCCTTGAGGCCGAAGTTGATGCCCTCGGCGAGGCCCTGCACCACGCTGGCGACGCAGATCTGGTTCACCATTTTGGTGAGCGGGCCGGCCCCGGAGGGGCCCATGAGCGTCACCGCGCGCGCGTAGTGGACGATGGCAGGCTTCGCGCGCTCGAATGCCTGCGCGTCGCCCCCCGCCCTTGGCGGCCAGATGGCCGGCCACGGGGAATCCCATCACGCCCAGTCCGATGAATGCGAGTTTTGCCACGTGCTTTTCCTCTTGCGGTGAATTGGCGAAATGCGCCGGTGCGCAAGCTGAACGACGCCGGTTGGGTTGAACGGGCCATAACTCGCCCCTTGGGCCGTTCCAACCCGCGCAGCTATCCGGGCAACGTCCCGGATAACAAATTATAGAGCGTGCGACTCGTGGCGGTTCCGGCGCGGTGTCGCGTGCCCCCAGCCAGCGAGGAACGTGCCCGCCTCCTGGCGCAGGAATTCCTTGAGCGCCAGCGCGATCGGCGACAGGCGCTTCTGCGCCAGATGAACGACGTACCAGTGACGCACGATCGGCAGCCCCTGCACGTCGAGCGTCGCCAGTCGCCCGGTGGCGAGTTCGAGTCCCACGGTATGCAGGGACAGAAACGCAATACCCATCTGCGCCATCACCGCCTGCTTGATCGACTCGTTGCTCGCCATTTCCATGCTCGCCTTGAGCGGCAGCCGGTGGCTCGCGAACAACCGTTCGAGCAGTCCGCGCGTCCCCGAGCCGGGCTCGCGAATGACGAAGGCTTCGCCCGCCATGCGCTTCAGGGGCATGCGGCGCTTGCCGGCGAGCGCATGCGCGGGATGGGCCACGATCACGTGCGGATTCGGCGCGAACGCCTCGGCAACGGTGTCAAGGTGCTCGGGCGGGCGGCCAGTGATCGCGAGATCGACCTCGTTCGCCGCGAGCTGTGCGAGCACGGTCTCGCGGTTGTCGACCGACAGCTTCGCCGTTATGCCCGGGTGCGTTTTGAGAAATCGCGCCAGCAGCGGCGGGGCGAAATAGGTCGCCGTGGACACCAGCGCGATGTGCAAGTGGCCCTGCTCGAGACCACGCAGCGAGTTCAGAGCCTCCTCCGCCGCGCGCAACTCGTCGGCCACCGCGAGACTGCGCCGGTACAGTTCCTGCCCGGCCTCGGTGAGATGGATGCGCTTGCCTATCTGCTCGAACAGCGGCAGACCGGCCTGGTTCTCGAGCAGTTTCACCTGCATCGACACCGCCGGCTGCGTGAGGTGCAGTTCGGCCGCGGCACGCGAGAACGAAAGCTTGCGCGCCACGGCCTCGAACACCTTGAGCTGGCGCAGGGTCGCGTGTTTCAGCGTCATATTCCGGTGCTACGGGCTAAGCCTTCGGCTATACATAAGTAAAATCTTATCAAAACGATAAGAAACTGTGAATTGCGTTTATGAATGCGCCTGCCGTACAGTTCGGGCACATACGCAGTATATATACGCAGCATGCAAAGGAGGCCGAAGTGAAACGAACTGCGGACAGGTCGTACAGCGCCGGCGTGAAGGAATACCGGGAAACCTATTGGGAACCCGCGTACCAGTTCAAGGACACTGACATCCTGGCCTGCTTCAAGATCACCCCACAGGCCGGCGTCGACCGCGAGGAAGCCGCAGCAGCGGTCGCCGCCGAGTCGTCCACGGGGACCTGGACCACCGTCTGGACCGACCTTCTGACCGACCTCGAGTACTACAAGGGCCGCGCCTATCGCATCGAGGACGTGCCGGGCGACGCCAGCTGTTTCTACGCCTTCATCGCCTATCCCATCGACCTGTTCGAGGAGGGGTCGGTGGTCAACGTGTTCACCTCCCTTGTGGGCAACGTCTTCGGCTTCAAGGCCATCCGGGCGTTGCGCCTGGAGGACGTGCGTTTCCCGATCGCCTATGTGAAGACCTGTGGTGGACCGCCGCATGGCATCCAGGTCGAGCGCGACATCATGAACAAGTACGGCCGGCCTCTCCTGGGCTGCACCATCAAGCCCAAGCTTGGACTGTCGGCCAAGAATTACGGCCGCGCGGTGTACGAATGCCTGCGCGGCGGGCTGGATTTCACCAAGGACGACGAGAACGTCAACTCGCAGCCGTTCATGCGCTGGCGCGACCGCTTTGCGTTCGTCGCCGAAGCCGTGAAGAAAGCCCAGGCCGAAACGGGTGAGCGCAAGGGCCACTATCTCAATGTCACCGCGCCGACGCCGGAGGAGATGTACAAACGCGCCGAGTTCGCCAAGTCGCTCGACATGCCGATCATCATGCATGACTTTCTCACCGGCGGTTTCTGCGCCAATACGGGCCTCGCGAACTGGTGCCGCGAGAACCGGATGCTGCTGCACATCCATCGCGCCATGCACGCGGTGATCGACCGCGACCGCCATCACGGTATTCACTTCCGCGTGCTCACCAAGGCGCTGCGCCTGTCGGGTGGCGACCACCTGCACACCGGCACCGTGGTCGGCAAGCTCGAAGGCGACCGCCAGTCGACCCTCGGCTGGATCGACCTGTTGCGCGAAAAATACGTCAAGGAAGACCGCTCGCGCGGCATTTTCTTCGATCAGGACTGGGGTTCGATGCCCGGCGCCTTCGCGGTGGCCTCCGGCGGCATCCACGTCTGGCACGTGCCCGCGCTGCTGTCGATTTTCGGCGACGACGCGGTGTTCCAGTTCGGCGGCGGCACGCTCGGCCATCCTTGGGGCAATGCCGCCGGAGCGGCGGCCAACCGCACGGCGCTCGAGGCCTGTGTCGAGGCGCGCAACCAGGGCCGCAACGTCGACAAGGAGGGCAAGGACATCCTCATCGCCGCGTCGAAGTCCAGCCCCGAACTCAAGGCGGCGATGGAGACGTGGAAGGAAATCAAGTTCGAGTTCGATACCGTGGACAAGCTCGACGTCGCCCGCGCCTGATGCGGGCTGTCGGTCACCGACCCACCAACGAGGCGCAAACCATCATGAGCGAAATTCAGGATTACCGGTCGCGGCTGTCCGACCCGGCGAGTCGGAGGTTCGAGACCTTCTCCTATCTGCCGCCGATGAGTGAGGCGCAGATCCGCAGACAGGTCGAGTACATCGTGGGCAAGGGCTGGAACGCGGCCGTCGAGCACACCGAACCCGAGAACATGGCCGGCTCGTACTGGTATATGTGGAAGCTGCCGATGTTCGGGGAGACCAGCGTGGACCGGATCCTCGCCGAGGCCGAGGCCTGCCGGCGCGCGCATCCCGCTCACCACGTGCGCCTTGTGGGCTACGACAAGTACAAGCAGACGCAGGGCACCGCCATGGTCGTGTTCCGCGGCAACACCGTATAGCCATGGCACTTGTTTCGGTGCGCCAGCTCCTCGATCACGCCGCGGAGTTCGGCTATGGCATTCCGGCGTTCAACATCAACAACCTGGAGCAGATCCAGGCGATCATGGAGGCCGCCGACGAGTCCGATAGCCCGGTGATCCTGCAGGGCTCGGCCGGAGCGCGCAAATATGCCGGCGAGGCGTTCCTGCGCCACATGGTGCAGGCCGCAGTCGAGCAATATCCGCATATTCCGGTGGCGATGCACCAGGACCACGGCGCGAGCCCAGCGGTGTGCCAGCGGGCGATCCGCTCGGGCTTCACCAGCGTCATGATGGACGGCTCGCTGATGGAGGACATGAAGACACCCGCTGCGTACAGCTACAATGTCGAGGTTACTGTCAGGGTGGTGGAGATGGCGCACGCGGTCGGCGTGTCGGTCGAAGGCGAGCTCGGCGTGCTGGGCTCGCTGGAATCGGGCATGGCCGGGAAGGAGGACGGGTCGGGGGCGGAAGGCAAGCTCTCGCACGAGCAGCTTCTCACCGATCCCGAGCAGGCGGCCGATTTCGTCAGCAGGACCGGCGTCGATGCCCTGGCGATCGCGATTGGCACCTCGCACGGCGCCTACAAGTTTTCGCGCAAGCCCACCGGCGACATTCTCGCGATCGGACGGATCAAGGAGATACACAGGCGCATCCCCAAGACGCACCTGGTGATGCACGGATCAAGCTCGGTGCCGCAGGAGTGGCTTGCAGTGATCCGCGAACACGGGGGCAAGATGAAGGAAACCTACGGCGTGCCGGTCGAGGAAATACAGGAAGGCATCCGCCATGGCGTGCGCAAGGTCAACATCGACACCGACATCCGGCTGGCGATGAGCGGCGCAATGCGCCGCTACATGGCGACGCACCCGGACGACTTCGATCCGCGCAAGCCTCTCAAGGAAGCCATGCTCGCGGCGAAGGGCCTGTGCCGGGCGCGGTTCGAGCAGTTCGGCTGCGCGGGGCGGGCTTCCGGGATCCGCCCGGTGCCCCTCGATACCATGGCAGATCGTTACGCGAGCGGAGAGTTGGCTCCGGTGGTTCAGTAGGTTCCGAGGAGGCGAACATGGCTCTGGAAGCTCTGATTTTCGACCTGGACGGAACAATGGCGGACACCGAGGAGGTACACCGTCAGGCCTTCAACGCCGCGTTCCTGGAGCACGGCCTTTTCTGGGACTGGCGCCGGCCCGAGTACACCGAGCTGCTGAAGATTTCCGGAGGGCACGAGCGCGTGGCTGCCTACATCGAGTCGCTGCGGTTGCCGGAAAACGAGAAGGCGACGCTGCGCGAACTCGTGGGTCCGATCCACCGCACCAAGACGCGGATTTACAACGAGCTCATCACCGAGGAGCGGGTGCCCCTGCGGACCGGCGTCGCGCGGCTCGTGCGCGAAGCGCGCGACGCCGGAAAGCAGCTGGCGATCGCCTCGACCACGACCGCGGCGAACGTCCGCCAGCTGATTACGGGCGCGCTGGGCGAGGACATGTACTACTGGTTCAAGGCGATCGTTTGTGCCGACCACGTCGGGCACAAGAAGCCCTCGCCGGACATCTACCAGCTCGTGCTTGCCGAGCTCGCCTTGTCGGCATCGGAGTGCGTGGCGTTCGAGGATTCAGCGAGCGGCGTCAATGCAGCGCGTGCGGCCGGGTTGTTTACCATCGTCACGCCCACGCTCTGGACCCGGCAGCAGGATCTCACCGGCGCCGACCTGTTCCTGCACGACCTGGGCGATCCGGACGCGCCGCTCGATCTGCGCAGTTCGTCGCTGGTCGGGGCGCCCTACCTCGGGCTTGAGCAGCTGGAGCGGCTGCATGCCGCCGCGATGAGCGCTACCACCGACGCGTGCTAGCACGGGAAGAGGAGCTGAAGGAAGGACGCATGCCGGGCGAGACCACACTCACGGAATTCATCATCGGCGAGCAACGCCGGTTCCCGCACGCCACGGGCAATTTCACTGCGTTGCTGAACGACATTCAGCTCACGTGCAAGCGCATCGCCAACCTGGTCGGCAAGGGCGCGCTGGCGCACGCGCTGGGCCGGGCCGGATCGGAGAACGTCCAGGGCGAACAGCAGATGAAGCTCGACGTCCTGGCGAACGGGATCTTCCTGCGCTCCAACCAGTGGGGCGGGCAGCTCGCCGGGATGGCATCGGAGGAGCTGGAGCACCCGCATCCGATTCCCGATCAGTATCCGCGCGGACGGTATCTGCTGGTCTTCGACCCGCTGGACGGCTCGACCAACGTCGACGTCAACGTCTCGGTGGGCTCCATTTTCTCGGTGCTGCGCGCGCCGGCGGGCGTGACCGACCCGGTGGAGCGCGATTTCCTTCAGCCGGGCAGCGAGCAGGCGTGCGCCGGCTATGCGATCTACGG
>Ga0315281_10005672_pt1 | contig 17846 bp, 14 predicted proteins | sample YL17G07_0_MG_FD_204540 | JGI IMG/M metagenome (GOLD analysis project Ga0315281, IMG submission 204540) | Sediment microbial communities from Yellowstone Lake, YNP, Wyoming, USA - YL17G07_0 | ecosystem: Environmental > Aquatic > Freshwater > Lake > Sediment | place: USA: Wyoming | collected...
CCGAACTCCCTCCATTGATCCACAAGGAGTCACACACATGGCCACACTGACCCAGGAGCAGCTGCTCGAAGCGATCGACGGGATGACCGTCCTCGAGCTGTCGCAGTTCATCAAGGCATTCGAGACCCGCTACGGCGTCAGCGCCGCGCCGGTCGCAGCGGCAGCGTCCGCTGCCTCTTCGGCCCCGGCCGCGGAGGCAGCCGTCGTCGAGGAGCAGACGGAATTCACCGCGATCCTCGCCGAGATCGGACCCAACAAGATCCCGGTCATCAAGGTCGTTCGGGAGCTGACGGGTCTCGGCCTCAAGGAGGCCAAGGACCTCGTTGACGGTGCTCCCAAGCCCGTCAAGGAGGGCATCTCCAAGGACGAGGCGGCCAAGATCAAGGCCGCTCTCGAGGAGCAGGGCGCCAAGGTCGAGGTCAAGTAGGCGCGCCCGCCCGGCGCCCGTACGGGCGCCGGGGTTCGGGCTCCCGGATCACGGTGAACAAGGCGCCGGGACCGAGCGGTCTCGGCGCCGTTGCCTGCGGCCCGCCGGAGCGGATGCCGCCGTCGCGATCGACCCGATGGTTCGCCGATCGGGTCCCGGGAAACCATGACGTTTGACAATCGCTGCGCGTGGGGTATCCTACTCCTTCTGTGAGCGCGGCCTTCCCCTTCGCCTTTCTCCGTCAAGGAGCGGTTCATGCTGTCTGCTGCTGAGACGTCGTCAACCCATGCCTCCGGTCCGGCAGCGCGCACGCGCTACGCCCGGATTCCCGAGGTCCTGCCGATCCCGAACCTGATCGAGCTCCAGCTCGACTCGTTCCGCTGGTTCATCGACAAGGGCCTTCGCGAGTTGTTCGACGAGATCAGCCCGATCAAGGACTTCACCGGCAAGGTCATGGAGCTCCAGTTCCTCGACTACGAGTTCGGTCCGCCCAAGTACAACGAGCTCGAGTGCCGCACCAAGGACCTCACCTTCGGCCGGCCGCTCTACGTGAACGTCGAGTTGCTCATCAAGGAGACCGGCGAGATCCAGCGTCAGCGGGTCTACATGGGCGACTTCCCGACCATGACGGACCAGGGCACGTTCGTGATCAACGGCGCCGAGCGGGTGGTCGTCAGCCAGCTGGTGCGCTCGCCGGGCGTCTATTACAGCGAACTCGAGGACCCCACGAGCGGCCGCAGCCTCTTCTCGGCCAAGGTGATCCCGAACCGGGGCGCCTGGCTCGAGTTCGAGACGAACAGCAAGGACCAGCTCTGGGTCAAGGTTGACCGCAAGCGCAAGATCGCAGCCACCACGCTCCTGCGCGCCGTCGGCTACGAGACCGACGAGGAGATCCAGGCGCTCTTCGGTGCGATCGATGCCGACCCCGAGCACCCCTACATCGCCGCCACGCTCGACAAGGACGTCACCAGCACGCAGCAGGAAGCCCTGATCGAGGTCTACAAGAAGCTGCGCCCTGGCGATCCGCCCACCGGCGACAACGCCCGCCAGCTCGTGGAGAGCCTCTTCTTCAACTTCCGCCGCTACGACCTCGGTCGAGTCGGTCGCTACAAGTTCAACAAGAAGCTGGGTGGCGTCGCGCAGCGCATGGGCATCGAGCAGCCCGCCGAGCACCGGACCATCACCCGCGAGGACGTTGCGGCGATCGTCGGCCATCTCATCGAGTGCAACCGGGGCCTTCACACGAAGGACGACATCGACCACCTCGGCAACCGGCGCATCCGCGCCAACGGCGAGCTGATCCAGAACGCCTTCCGGATCGGCCTGCTGCGGATGGAGCGCGTCGTCCGGGAGCGGATGACGATCCAGGAGATCGACAAGGCGACCCCGAACGCCCTCATCAACATCCGGCCCGTGGTGGCCGCGATGAAGGAGTTCTTCGGCGGCAGCCAGCTGAGCCAGTTCATGGACCAGACGAATCCGCTGGCCGAGCTGACCAGCAAGCGCCGCCTGTCCGCCCTCGGGCCGGGAGGCCTCTCACGCGAGCGGGCCGGGTTCGATGTTCGCGACGTGCACCACAGCCACTACGGCCGGATCTGCCCCATCGAGACCCCGGAAGGCCCCAACATCGGGCTCATCGGATCGCTCGCCACGTACGGCCGGATCAATAGCTACGGCTTCATCGAGACGCCCTACCGCCGGGTGAAGCGGACAGTCGCCTGGGACGACCCGGACCTGCGCTCATACGAGGCGGGGTCGGATGTTGCCACGCGCGACGGCAAGATCCTCTGCGCAGCGGGCGAGCCCTTCAACGAGGAGGCTGCCGCGTACCTCAAGAAGCAGCGGGCGCTGGCCTTCCCAATCCGCCCGATCGTGACCGCCGAGATCGAGTACCTACCGGCTGATGAGGAGGAGGAGTTCCACGTCGCGCAGGCCAACTCGCCCCTCGACGCGCAGGGCCACTTCACCAGCGACCGGATCCCGTCGCGCTACCGCGATACGTTTCCGGAAGCGCGGGCGAACCAGATCGAGTACATGGATGTGTCGCCCAAGCAGGTGGTGTCGGTCGCCACGGCGCTGATTCCGTTCCTCGAGCACGACGACGCCAACCGCGCCCTGATGGGTTCGAACATGCAGCGCCAGGCCGTGCCGCTCCTGGAGCCCGAAGCGCCCATCGTGGGCACCGGGATGGAAGAGCGGGCCGCGCGCGACTCCGGCCAGGTCATCGTCGCCACCCGATCCGGTGTTGTCACCGGCGTCGTGGCGGAGCAGATCAGGATCGAGACCGACGACGGCCAGCTGGACGAGTACCGGCTGCAGAAGTTCGTCCGCTCGAACCAGGGCACCTGCATCAACCAGCGGCCCATCGTGGACGTCGGGCAGCGTGTCGAGGCGGGCCAGGCGATCGCCGACTCGAGTTCCACCGACAAGGGCGAGCTCGCGCTCGGCCGAAACATCCTGGTTGCCTTCATGAGCTGGGAGGGCGGCAACTACGAGGACGCGATCGTCATCAGCGACCGCCTCGTCCGCGACGACCTCTTCACCAGCATCCATATCGAGAAGCACGAGCTGGAGTCGCGCGACACCAAGCTCGGCCCCGAGGAGATCACTCGCGACATCCCCAATGTCGGCGAGGAGTCCCTCAAGGATCTCGACGAGGAAGGGATCATCTACGTCGGTGCTGAAGTCCGGCCGGGCGACATCCTCGTCGGCAAGATCACGCCCAAGGGCGAGACGGAGCTGACGGCCGAGGAGCGCCTGCTGCGGGCGATCTTCGGTGAGAAGGCCCGCGAAGTGAAGGACTCGTCGCTGCGGTTGCCCCATGGCGAGCGCGGCAAGGTGGTGGAGATCCGGGAGTTCCGGCGCGAACTCAACGACGACCTCCAGCCGGGAGTCAACCGGCTGGTCCGGGTGTCGGTCGCGCAGAAGCGCAAGATCAGCGTCGGCGACAAGATGGCCGGCCGGCACGGCAACAAGGGGGTCATCGCCAAGATCCTGCCGCAGGAGGACATGCCGTTCCTCCCGGACGGCACTCCCGTGGACATCCTCCTGAACCCGCTCGGCGTGCCGAGCCGGATGAACATCGGCCAGATCCTGGAGACGCACCTCGGCTGGGCTCTGCACAGCCTGGGCAGGACCGCCGCCACGGCGGTCTTCGACGGGGCAACCGAAGGTCAGATCCGCGACGAGCTGCGAGCCGCGGGGCTGCCCGAGGACGGCAAGATCGTCCTTCGGGACGGCCGTACCGGTGAGACGTTCGACCGTGCCATCACCGTCGGCTACATCTACATGCTCAAGCTACACCACCTCGTGGAGGACAAGATCCACGCCCGGTCCACCGGGCCCTACAGCCTCATCACCCAGCAGCCGCTCGGTGGCAAGGCGCAATTCGGCGGGCAGCGCTTCGGCGAGATGGAGGTCTGGGCCCTGGAGGCATACGGCGCGGCCAACATCCTCCAGGAGCTGCTGACCGTCAAGTCAGACGACGTGCTCGGCCGCGTCCAGACCTACGAAGCCATCGTCAAGGGGGAGGACATCCAGCCGCCGCGCGTGCCCGAGTCCTTCAAGGTCCTGATCAAGGAGCTCCGCAGCCTCGGTCTCAACGCCGAGATTCTCGACCAGAACGACGAAGAGATCCCATTGGCCGAGGACGACGCGGCGGGCTACCTGCTGCCGGACCTCGGCGGAATCAACCTCGCGGGATTCGAGGACTGACCATCCTGGTCCCACACCGGCGACGCTGAGGTTCGGCCGACCCGCGTCGCGCGTTCACTGTCCGAGCTGCGCCACCAAGCCAGGCGGTGGCGCTGAGGAGAACAATGCTCGAAGTCAACAACTTCAGTGCGATCCGCATCTCGCTTGCCAGCCCCGATCAGATCCGCGAGTGGTCCAAGGGCGAGGTCACGAAGCCGGAGACCATCAACTACCGGACGCTCAAGCCGGAAAAGGACGGCCTCTTCGACGAACGCATCTTCGGTCCCACCAAGGACTGGGAGTGCTACTGCGGCAAGTACAAGCGGATCCGCTACAAGGGCATCATCTGCGACAAGTGCGGCGTCGAGGTCACCCGGTCCAAGGTTCGGCGCGAACGGATGGGCCACATCCAGCTCGCCTCGCCGGTTTCCCATATCTGGTACTTCAAGGGAACGCCGAGCCGGCTCGGAATCCTGCTCGACATCAGCCCGCGCAACCTCGAGCGGATCCTCTACTTCGCGCTGTACATCGTCACCCACGTGGACGAGGACGCCCGCCGGAGGGCGCTGCAGCAGCTGGAGGAGGAGGCCGAGGGCCGCGGCGGCAAGGCCGGCCGTCAGATCGCCGACCTCGAGGACACGTTGCGGGCTGACGTCAACCGCAAGAAGGACGAACTGACCTCGATCCTGGCCCGGACGCGGAGCGACCTGGAGGCCCAGCGTGCCAGCCGGACCGAGGCCATCGTCGAAGCCGCGCAGGTCATGGAGGCCCGACTGGCCGAGCTCCGGGACGCGGTTTCCGAGGAGACCATCGCGTTCGAGCTGACCGGCGAGGTCGTCGTGGCCGCTGGTGCCACCGTCGGCCGGGACGCGACGAGCGTCCTCCGGAAGATCGTGGCTGCGGAGACCGAGCGGGTCAACGCGGAACTCCAGCAGCGCGAGCGCGACGAGCAGCGCGAGACCGAGCAGAAGGTCGCGGAGCTGCAGGCTGCCATCGGGGACACCCTGCAGGCTGAGCGGGAGCGTCTCCAGCAGGAGGCGCAGGGGCTCAAGGACGAGATCCGCAAGACCCGCGACGAGATCGAGAACCTGCGACCGATGCTGACCCTCGGCGAGACCGAGTTTCGGGCCCTTGACGAGAAGTACGGCTCCGGGTCACGTGGCGGTCGGATGTTCTGGGCCGGCATGGGCGCCGAGGCCGTCCGCGACATCATCGGGCGGATGAACCTCGAGGAGCTTGCCCGAAGCCTCCACGTCGAGGTTCGGACCACGTCGGGCCAGCGTCGCAAGAAGGCCATCAAGCGCCTGCGTCTGATCGAGGCGTTTCGCCGCTCGGGCACCCGCCCGGAGTGGATGATCCTGTCGGTCCTCCCGGTCATCCCGCCTGATCTTCGGCCGATGGTGCAGCTCGACGGCGGCCGCTTCGCGACCTCCGACCTCAACGACCTGTACCGCCGCGTCATCAACCGCAACAACCGGCTCAAGCGACTCCTTGAGCTTGGCGCCCCCGAGATCATCATCCGCAACGAGAAGCGGATGCTCCAGGAGGCGTGCGACGCCCTGATCGACAACGGCCGCCGTGGTCGGGCGATCGCCGGCACCGGCAACCATCGCCTGAAGAGCCTGTCGGACATGCTCAAGGGCAAGCAGGGGCGGTTCCGCCAGAACCTGCTTGGCAAGCGCGTCGACTACTCCGGTCGCTCGGTCATCGTGGTCGGTCCGGAGCTCAAGCTGCACCAGTGCGGCCTGCCCAAGAAGATGGCGCTCGAGCTGTTCAAGCCGTTCGTGATGCGCCAGCTCGTCGAGAAGGGCTTTGCCCACAACATCAAGAGCGCCAAGCGGATCGTTGAACGCGTCCGACCTGAAGTCTGGGACGTGCTCGAGGAAGTCATCAAGGATCACCCTGTCCTGCTGAACCGCGCCCCGACGCTCCATCGTCTCGGCATCCAGGCGTTCATGCCCGTCCTTGTCGAAGGCTCGGCGATCCAGATCCACCCCCTTGTGTGCACGGCCTTCAACGCGGACTTCGACGGCGACCAGATGGCGGTCCATGTTCCGTTGTCCCAGGCCGCCCAGGACGAAGCGCGGGCGATGATGCTCTCGACCGTCAACCTGCTCTCGCCGGCGGACGGCAGCCCGGTGGTCGCGCCGACCCAGGACATGGTCCTCGGCTGCTACTACCTGACGATGGACGGGCCGGTCGTCGAACGGCCGAACGCGCGCCTCTACGCAAGCGAGGCGGAGGCCATCCTGGCCTATCAGCTGCGCGAGAAGACGGGGCTCACCCTGCACGAGCCGGTCGTGGCCGAGGTCGAGGCCTGGGACCCCGAGGCGGCTGTTCTCCGACCGCAGCGTCGGCAGACGACGGTCGGGCGGATCATCTTCAACCAGATCCTGCCAGCGCCGATGCGGTTCAGCAACGAAATCATGAAGCGGTCCGCACTCAAGGATCTCGTCGACCAGTGTTACCGGCTCCTCGGCCCCGAGGAGACCGCCCAGCTGGTTGATGGCATCAAGAGCGTCGGCTTCGAGTTCGCCACCAGGGGTGGCATGACCATCGCCGTCGGCGACATCACCATGCCGGCCGACAAGGGTGCACGGCTCGCCGCCGCGGACGCCTCGGTGGACCAGATCGACCGGCAGTTCCAGCGCGGCCTCATCACCGATGAGGAGCGCTACGAGCAGGTCGTCAAGGTCTGGCAGGACACCACCACCCAGATGTCCGACGCGATGATGGATCAGCTCGATCCATTCGGCGCCGTGACGATGATGACCGCCTCCGGCGCCCGCGGAAACAAGGGCAACATCGGCCAGCTGGGCGCCATGCGCGGCCTGATGGCCGATCCGTCCGGCCGGATCATCGACGTTCCCGTGCGGAGCAACTTCCGCGAGGGCATGACCGTCCTCGAGTACTTCATCTCCACGCACGGAGCCCGCAAGGGCCTCGCCGACACCGCCCTTCGAACCGCAGACTCCGGCTACCTGACCCGGCGCCTCGTGGACGTGGCGCAGGACGTGATCACCCGGGACGAGGACTGCGGGACCGAGGAGGGGAGCTGGATCACCCGCTCGGAGTCGAGCGAGATCGCCAGCAACGAGCGCGGCGCGTTCCAGCGACGCCTCGTGGGACGCGTGGCCGCAGCCACGCTCCGTCATCCGCTCTCCGGCGAGCTGGTCGTGGATCGCAGCGACATGATCAGCGAGGAGGTCGCACGGGCCATCGATGATGCGGGCCTGGACGAGGTCCTCGTCCGTTCCCCGCTGACCTGCGAGGCCCGCTACGGCGTCTGCCGGGCGTGCTACGGACGCAACCTGGCCACGGGTCATCTCGTGGGGCCGGGAGCGGCGGTCGGCATCATCGCCGCCCAGTCGATCGGCGAGCCGGGCACCCAGCTCACCATGCGAACGTTCCACACCGGCGGCGTCGCCGGCCTGGACATCACGGCCGGTCTGCCGCGCGTCGAGGAGCTCTTCGAGGCTCGCGTCCCCAAGGGCAAGGCCGAGATCAGCCACATCGACGGCGTCGTGGAGATCATCCGCGGCGATGCCGGCACCAAGGTCAAGGTCACCAGCCGCGAAAGCTACGACACGTCCATCCTCCTGCCTGATGGCGCCGAGCTGCTGGCCGCCGCCGGCGACCTGGTTGAGATCAACCAGGTGCTGGCGCGGGCCGAGCGGGACGGCGTGACCGTGGACGTGGCCGCCCCCGTTCGGGGGTTCCTGTTGCGCGAGACGGAGGGCCTCGTCGTTCGCGCCGAGGACGTCGTCGAACGTGAATACACGATCCCGCACAACGCCAAGCTCAGGGTGGAGAACGGCCAGGAGATCCGGGCGGGCGACGCCATCACGGATGGCCCGATCAACCCACAGGAGTACCTGGACACCCGCGGCAAGGATGCCGTCCAGCGATACCTGGTCAAGGAAGTCCAGAAGGTCTACCGGAGCCAGGGCGTCACGATCAACGACAAGCACATCGAGATCATCGTCAGGCAGATGCTCCGCAAGGTCCGCATCGACCAGCCCGGTGATACCGACCTGCTGCCGACCGAGCTCATCGATCGACTTGACTTCGAAGAAGTGAACAACCGCGTTCTGGCCGAGGGCGGCGAGCCGTCCACGGCCCAGACCGTGCTGCTCGGCGTGACCAAGGCGTCGCTCAACACGTCCAGCTTCCTCGCGGCGGCCTCCTTCCAGGAGACGACCCGGGTGCTCACCGAGGCAGCCATCAACGGCGCCAAGGACCACCTGATCGGCCTCAAGGAGAACGTCATCATCGGGAAGCTGATCCCGGCGGGCAGCGGAGCACCGGCCAACGTGGCCGCCGCCGCCGAGCGCCGCCGCCGAGCCGCCCTCGAAGCCCTCGCAGGCGAGGCCCTCGAGGCGCTGCCGTCGACGGAGTACAACCCCTTCCTCGAAGATGGTGCGGTTCGCGGCCACGAGGACGAGACCGCCGAGCTGCCCTCGCTCCTCGTCGACGCCGAGGACCGACCCGCGGACGACGAGGACTTCGTCAACCCCTTCCTTACCGCCGACGGGCCTGCCGACGAGGCAGCCGGCAGCATCGCCGAAACCGGGACCGTCGCGGACACGTCCGACCGGGGCTGACCGACTCTCGGGGCATCTCCCCCGGTACCACTCCCACCGATGGGGCACGAGGCGCACCCGCGCTGCTCGGCCCCATCGCCGTCTCCGGGCGCGCTAGAGTGGCGTCACCGGCACACGGCAGCGAGGACCGTGCCCGCCGACACAACCGCGAGGGCGCCACAATGGCCGATACCACCGCAGCAGAACGGGTTCGCGTCGATCCGGCCCGGCTGGAGACGCTCGTCGCCACCGCGTACGAACGGCTCGGCATGCCTGCCGATCACGCGCGAATCGCGGCTCACGGCGTGGTGCTCGCCGATCTGCGCGGCCACGAGTCCCACGGTGTCTCGAACAACCTCTTCGGCTTCTACCTGCCCGGCCTGCGATCCGGCGACATCAACGCCCGACCGAACATCCGCATCCTCCAGGAGTCGGCGACAACGGCCCGCTGGGATGCCGACCGGGGAATGGGGTTCGTGGTCGGCGACATCGTCATGCGCGACGTCATGGAGCGCGCCGAGCGCTACGGTTGTGGCTTCGGCGCCGTGGCCAACAGCCGCCATTACGGGATGGCCCAGATCTACTCGCTGATGGCGCTCGAGCGCAACATGATCGGGATGTCGATGACCAACGGCGTAACGCCCGGCGTCGTTCCATTCCAGGGGCGGGAGGCGAAACTCGGCACCAACCCGATCACGGTCACGGCACCGGCGGGAACCGAGCCGCCGTTCGTGCTCGACATGGCTACCACCACCGTTGCCTACGGCAAGATCCAGAACGCCCAGCGCGACGGTCGGACCGTTCCGCCCACGTGGGGGCTCGACCGGGATGGTCACACGACGACCGATCCGCAGGCCGCCATGGATGGCCTGCGGCTGCTGCCGCTCGGAGCGACGAAGGAAGGTTCGGGCCACAAGGGATACGGTCTGGGCCTCTGGGTCGATATCTTCTGCGGGGCGCTCTCTGGCTCCGGCTTCACGGCGAAGGCCGGCGAGGAGGAGAACGTCAACCACTTCTTCGGGGCCTGGCGAGTGGACGCGTTCGTCCCTGTCGATGAGTTCAAGCGACTGATGGACGGACGGATGCGTGACCTCGTCTCGACACCCCCGCTCGACGGCTTCGATCGGGTGCTGTATGCGGGCCTCCCGGAGTGGGAGGCCGAGCAGGACCGGATGGCGCACGGTGTCGCGCTCCATCCAAGCGTGATCGTCAAGCTCAGGGGGCTTGCCGACGAACTCGGGCTGGCCTTCGACCTCCTGCCGTAGCACCGCGCCGGCCATGCGTCGGCCTTCGGGGTCCCTGCCAGGAACCCGAAGCGATCGTGTTTGACACGTTCGTCAGGCCGCTGCTACACTCCGCCTTCGTGGCCTCAGACGGGGACGCGGTTGGCCTGTGGCTCACCGCAACGTTGGGCCTTCCGGACGCGGTCCGGGCCCTCCCCGGGCAACCTGGAGCCGGTCACCACCACCAATCACCGAAAGGGGCAGCCCCTCCGTGCCGACGATCTCCCAGCTCGTGCGACATGGCCGCAAGCGCAAGATCTCCAAGGTCAAGGCGCCGGCCATGCGCAAGAACTGGAACAGCCTGAAGCAGCGCCAGGAGTCCATCCCGGGCGCACCGCAGAAGCGCGGCGTTTGCCTTCAGGTCCGGACCATGACGCCGAAGAAGCCGAACTCGGCGCTTCGGAAGATCGCCCGCGTGCGCCTGACGAACCAGATGGAAGTGACCGCCTACATCCCCGGCATCGGTCACAACCTCCAGGAGCACTCGGTGGTCCTCGTTCGCGGCGGACGAGTCAAGGACCTCCCCTCGGTCAAGTACCACATCATCCGTGGGGCGCTCGACGCGGCGGGAGTCCGCGATCGCAAGCAGGGCCGGTCCAAGTACGGCGCGAAGGTTGCCGCCCCGGTCGGAGGCCGTAAGTAACATGCCGCGTCGCGCCCAGATCGCCCGCAAGGTCAAGTACCAGACCGGCCCCACCGGCCGAATCTCGTCGCGCTTCACGGCGAAGCTGATGACGAACGGCAAGAAGCACCTGTCAGACCGCATCCTCCGCGAGGCGCTTGCCCGGGCCGAGGCCCAGGCGCGTCGGCCCGGTCTGGAGGTGCTCGAGGCGGCGATGCGCAACGCGACGCCGATCATCGAAGTGAAGCCGCGACGCGTCGGTGGCGCCACCTACCAGGTCCCGGTCGAGATCCGGGGCGACCGCCGTCTCTCGCTCGGCGTCCGCTGGCTCGTCCAGGCGGCCCGCAAGCGCAACGGCAAGAGCATGAGCGAGAAGCTCGCCTCCGAATTCGTCGATGCCATGAATGGCCTCGGCGCAGCCGTGAAGCGACGCGAGGACACGCACAAGATGGCCGAGGCCAACAAGGCCTTCAGCCACTTCAAGTGGTAGATAGAGACCGGGAGTCAATCAGCTAGTGGCACGCCAGGTTCCGCTCGCCAGGACGCGGAATATCGGAATCATCGCCCATATCGACGCGGGCAAGACGACCGTCACCGAGCGGATCCTCTTCTACACGAAGAAGATCTACAAGCTCGGCGAGGTCCATGAAGGCGCGGCCACCATGGACTGGATGCCCCAGGAGCAGGAGCGCGGCATCACGATCACTGCCGCGGCAACTACCTGCTTCTGGAACGACCAGCGTATCAACATTATCGATACGCCCGGGCACGTGGACTTCACGGTGGAGGTCGAGCGGAGCCTCCGTGTGCTCGACGGTGCGGTCGTCGTCTTCGATGGCGTCGCCGGGGTGGAGCCGCAGTCCGAGACTGTCTGGCGCCAGGCGGATCGGTACCGGGTGCCGCGGATCTGCTTCGTCAACAAGCTCGACCGGACCGGCGCCGACTTCTGGCGCTGCGTGGAGATGATCCGGGACCGCCTCGGGGCCAACGCGGTGCCGATCCAGATCCCGATCGGGTCCGAGGACACGTTCAAGGGCGTCATCGACCTGATCAAGATGCAGGCCGTCATGTACGGCGACGACCTGGGTCATTCGATCCAGATCACCGACATCCCCCAGGAACTGCTGGCGGAGGCGCGGCGCCATCGCGAGGCCCTCGTGGAAGCGGTCGCCGAATCCGACGACGAGCTGACCCAGAAGTTCCTCGAAGGTCAGGATCTGACCCAGGAAGAGATCATGCACGGGCTTCGGCTGGCCACGCTGCAGTACAAGATCGTGCCCGTCCTGACCGGCTCCGCGCTCCGCAACAAGGGCATCCAGGCCGTCCTCGACGCAGTCGTCGACTTCCTTCCCTCGCCGCTCGACGTGCCGCCGGTCATCGGGGAGAACCCGCGGACGCACGCCGAGGTGCTCCGGACGGTCGACGACAGCGAGCCCTTCAGCGCACTTGCCTTCAAGGTCGCGGCAGATCCGTTCGTCGGCAAGCTCATCTTCTTCCGGGTCTACTCGGGGACCCTCAAGGCCGGCTCGTACGTCTACAACGCCTCCAAGGATCGCAAGGAGCGGATCGGGCGCATCCTCCAGATGCACGCCAATCACCGCGAGGAGATCGACGAGGTCTACGCGGGCGACATCGCCGCAGCCGTCGGCCTCAAGGAGACCTTCACCGGGGACACCCTCACCGATCCTGAACATCCCGTGGTGCTCGAGTCGATGACGTTCCCCGAGCCGGTCATCGAAGTGAAGATCGAACCGAAGACCAAGGCCGACCAGGACAAGCTCGGCGTGGCGCTGCAGCGCCTGTCGGAGGAAGACCCGACCTTCCGGGTCAAGACGGACCCGGAGAGCGGCGAGACGCTCATCGCCGGCATGGGCGAACTGCATCTCGACGTCCTGGTCGACAGGATGATCCGCGAGTTCAAGGTCGCGGCGAACATCGGCAAGCCCCAGGTCTCCTACCGAGAGACCGTGCGTCGGCTGGCCGAGGGCAACGGGCGCTTCATTCGGCAGACGGGCGGCAAGGGCCAGTATGGTCACGCTGTCATCCGGCTCGAGCCGAGGGAGAAGGGCGCGGGATACGAGTTCATCGACAAGATCGTCGGCGGCACCATCCCGCGCGAGTACATCAAGCCGATCGACGCAGGCATCCGCGAAGCCCTCGAGACGGGGATCTACGCGGGGTACCCGGTGGTCGACGTGCGGGTCACCCTGATCGACGGGTCGTACCACGAGGTCGACTCGTCGGAGATGGCCTTCAAGATCGCAGGCTCGATGGCCATCAAGGACGCCTTCCCGAAAGCGGATCCGGTGATCCTCGAGCCGATCATGCGGATCGAGGTCACCATGCCCGAGCAGTTCATGGGAGACGTGATCGGCGACCTCAACAGCCGCCGCGGCCACATCGAGGGGATGGAGACGCGAGCATCGACGCAGGTCGTCCGTGCGGTCGTGCCGCTCGCGCAGATGTTCGGCTACGTCACCGACCTGCGGTCCATGACCCAGGGTCGGGCGTCGTCGTCCATGGAATTCGCCCACTACGCCGAGGTCCCCGCCAACCTGGCGGCGGAACTCATTCAGAAGTCCAAGGTCTAGGTCGAGAGCCGGGAGAGCAGGTCACGATGGCCAAGAAGAAGTTCGAGCGAACCAAGCCGCACGTCAACATCGGGACGATCGGCCATATCGACCACGGCAAGACGAGCCTCACGGCTGCGATCACCAAGTACCTCGCCCTCAAGGGCGGCGCGGAGTATCGCGCCTTCGACACGATCGACAACGCCCCCGAGGAGCGCGAGCGGGGGATCACGATCGCGATCGCCCACGTCGAGTACCAGACCGAGCAGCGCCACTACGCCCACGTCGACTGCCCCGGGCACGCGGACTACATCAAGAACATGATCACCGGTGCGGCCCAGATGGACGGGGCGATCCTCGTCGTGGCCGCCACCGACGGGCCGATGCCCCAGACCCGCGAGCACATCCTCCTGGCCCGCCAGGTGGAGGTGCCCTACATCGTCGTCTTCCTCAACAAGGTCGACGCGGTGGACGATCCCGAGCTCCTCGACCTCGTCGAGCTCGAGGTCCGCGAGCTCCTCTCCAAGTACCAGTTCCCGGGCGACGACATCCCCTTCGTCCGCGGCAGCGCGCTCAAGGCCCTTGAGGCGTCCGACAACGTGGCCGACCCCGCCTACAAGCCCATCCAGGAGCTGATGGACGCGGTCGACTCCTACATCCCGACCCCCGAGCGGGCCATCGACAAGCCCTTCCTCATGCCGGTCGAGGATGTCTTCGGCATCAAGGGCCGCGGCACCGTCGCCACCGGCCGCATCGAGCGCGGCATCGTCAAGGTCGGCGACGAGGTCGAGCTGATCGGCATCCACACCAGCCGCAAGGTCGTCGTGACCGGCGTCGAGATGTTCAAGAAGCTGCTCGACGAGGGCCGCGCCGGCGACAACGTGGGCTGCCTCATCCGGGGCATCGAGCGCGAGGACATCGAGCGTGGCCAGGTCCTGGCCAAGCCGGGCTCGGTCAAGCCGCACACGAAGTTCACCGCCCAGGTCTACGTCCTGACCAAGGAGGAAGGCGGGCGACATACTCCCTTCTACAACGGCTACCGGCCCCAGTTCTACCTGCGCACGACCGACGTCACCGGCGCCATCACCCTGCCCGATGGGGCGGAGATGATCATGCCCGGCGACAACGTCGAGATGAAGGTCGAGCTGATCACCCCGATCGCGCTCGAGATCGGCCAGCGTTTCGCCATCCGCGAGGGTGGCCGGACCGTCGGCGCCGGCGCCATCGTCAGCATCATCGAGTAGGCGGACCATGGCAAAGGCCGAAGCACGTCCCGTCATCCAGCTTGCGTGCACGGAGTGCAAGCAGCGCAACTACGCTACCCGCAAGAACAAGAAGAACGACCCCAGCCGGCTGGAACTCCGGAAGTACTGCCCGCACGAGCGGCGTCACACGACTCACCGCGAGGCCAAGTGACGGCACAATGCGGAGGCGCGTAGCTCAATTGGCAGAGCTCTGGTCTCCAAAACCAGTGGTTGTCGGTTCGAGTCCGGCCGCGCCTGCCACCCTCCACCCGATAGTCCGAAAGTAGAACCGTGGAGCGAATCCGCCGCTTCCTCGACGAAGCGTGGTCCGAACTCAAGAAGGTGTCCTGGCCGACGAGGGATCAGGTGCGCAACCTGACGATCCTCGTGTTCGGCGTGAGCCTCGGCGTTGGCCTCTACATCACCTTCTTCGATTTCATCTTCAGCCAGGCCGTGAAGATCCTGTCCGGCGGGGCGTAGGCGGGCCATGATGACCGACATCCGCAGCGAGACCAAGGCGCCCGAAAAGCGCTGGTACGTGATCCACACGTACTCGGGCTACGAGAACAAGGTGAAGGCGAATCTCGAGCACCGAATCGAGTCGATGGGCATGGAGGACAAGATCTTCCAGGTCCTCGTGCCGATGGAGGATGAGATCGAGATCCGCCAGGGGCAGCGCCACACCGTCCAGAAGAAGGTCTACCCCGGCTACGTGCTTGTCGAGATGACGCTCGACCCGGACAGCTGGTTCGTCGTCCGCAACACACCGGGCGTGACGAGCTTCGTCGGCGGGGCCAACATCCCCGGCACGCGCAACGAGCCGATCCCCCTCGACGAGCATGAAGTCAAGCAGATCCTGCGCCAGATGGGAGTGGAGACGCCGAAGTACCGCGTCGCCTTCCAGAAGGGGCAGAGCGTTCGCGTCACTGACGGGCCGTTCGCCGAGTTCATCGGCACCGTGGACGAGGTGAACCCCGAGCGGAACAAGGTAAAGGTGCTCGTGAGCATCTTCGGCCGCGAGACGCCCGTCGAACTCGACTTCCTGCAGGTCGAGAAGCTCTGAATCGAAAGGAAGCAGGCGCTCCGTGGCCAAGAAAGTCCGCATCGTCGTAACGCTCCAGCTCCCGGCCGGCAAGGCGACTCCCGCCCCGCCCGTCGGCACCGCGCTGGGTCCGCACGGCATCAACATCGTCGAATTCACCAAGGCCTACAACGAGCGGACGGCGAGCCAGCTGGGCCAGGTCATCCCCGCCCAGATCACGATCTTCGAGGATCGCTCGTTCACCTTCGTCCTGAAGACGCCGCCGGCGGCCGATCTGCTGCGCAAGGCCGCGGGGATCGCCAAGGGTTCAGCAACCACCGGCAAGGACACCTCTGGCCGGATCACTCGGGATCAGGTCCGCGAGATCGCGGCCGCCAAGATGACCGACCTGAATGCCAATTCCATCGAGGCGGCCGCCCGCCAGATCGAAGGCACCGCCCGGAGCATGGGCATCGAGGTCGTCGGCTAGACACGCGCACCACGCGAGCCGGCCGCGAGGAACTGCCAGCCGGACGCTACCCCGCGACAGGGGGAGGTCGGAACGCCGACCGCCACGGAGGAATGACACGATGGCCGGACACGGCAAGAAGTACCAGGAAGCCGCGAAGCTCGTCGACCGGGAGCGGATCTACCTGCCGAACGAGGCGGTGGAGCTTGCCAGGAAGACGAGCTACGTCGGATTCGACGCCACCATCGAGGCGCACCTGAAGTTGGGCGTGGACCCGAGGCACGCCGACCAGATGGTCCGCGGCACCGTCGTCCTGCCCCACGGCACCGGGAAGATCGTCCGCGTCGCCGTCTTCGCCCAGGGCGACAAGGCCCAGGAGGCGCTTCGCGCCGGCGCTGACGAGGTTGGCTCCGAGGATCTCGTGAAGAAGATCGAGGCGGGCTGGCTCGAGTTCGATGTCGCCCTGGCGACACCGGACCTGATGGGCCAGGTGGGCAAGCTCGGCAAGATCCTCGGTCGCCGCGGCCTGATGCCAAACCCGAAGTCGGGCACCATCACGTTCGACCTCGACCGGGCGATCCGCGAAGTCAAGGCCGGCCGGGTCGAGTTCAAGGTCGACAAGGGTGGTCTGATCCACGTCGCCGCGGGCAAGGCCAGCTTCGAGGCGGCGGCGCTCGCGGAGAACCTTGCGGCGCTGATTGACGCCATCAACAGGGCCAGGCCGGCCGGCGCGAAGGGTCACTACCTGCAGGGCCTGACCATCGCTCCCACGATGGGCCCGGGCATCAAAGTGGACATCCAGGCGTTGCTCGCGGCAGCCGCGGCCGCCTGACCCGGCCTGCCCCGGCGCTCGCGCCACAGCGAGCCTCACTACACGCGGCGACGGTCGACAGAGCCCTGGGCTCGGCGGCGCGTCGCCTGACAATCGAAGACGGATCCGCCGCAGACAGCCTGCGCCCGCAGGCCGCCGCTCCTCGGAGCGAACGGCCGGGGCTTGATCCGCCGCACCGGACCGGTCGCCGAGAGGCGCCGGGGACGACGGCGCGCACGCCGAGGCAGGACACGACTCCTTCACCTCCGGGTGGGTGAGTTCCCCTGCAGACGGAGGACCGTTGCAGGGCAGCGGGCTCGCGTGAGTCCGCCCACCGCCCACCGCCGCGCGCCGGTTGCGCGCTGGGAACGGAGGTGCTCAATGCCGACGGAGGCCAAACGGGAGACGATCGCGGAGCTTCGTGAACAGGTGTCACGGAGCCGGACGTTCATCGTCTCCGAGTACCGCGGCCTCAAGGTGGCCGACCTGGCCGAGATTCGTCGATCGCTTCGACGGCACGACGTCTCGTACCGGGTCGTCAAGAATCGACTGATGCGCATCGCCGCCGAGGGCGCAACCGGAGAGGCCCTCGCGACGCTCCTCGAAGGCCCGACGGCGATCGCCTTTGGTGTCGACGAGGCTCGTACCGCCAAGGCCGTCCTGGAGGCGACCAGGCCGTACAGCAAGATCGTCAAGGTCAAGGGCGGAGTGCTCGGGACCAGGACGATCACGAGCGAAGAGGTTACGCAGCTCGCGACCCTGCCGCCTCGTCCGGTGCTTCAGGCCCAGCTTGCGGGCGCCATCCAGTCGCCCGTGGCGACGTTCGCAGGTCTGCTTGCCGCAAACCTTCGAAATCTCGCGTACGGGCTGTCACAGCTTGCCGAGCAGAAGGCCCAGGCCGGCGGCGCGTAGCCACCCGGCCCGCCGTTTGGTCGTCGCCGGTGCGACGACCGCCCATCGCCGAACTCCCTCCATTGATCCACAAGGAGTCACACACATGGCCACACTGACCCAGGAGCAGCTGCTCGAAGCGATCGACGGGATGACCGTCCTCGAGCTGTCGCAGTTCATCAAGGCATTCGAGACTCGCTACGGCGTCAGCGCCGCGCCGGTCGCAGCGGCA
>Ga0315281_10005673_pt1 | contig 17844 bp, 20 predicted proteins | sample YL17G07_0_MG_FD_204540 | JGI IMG/M metagenome (GOLD analysis project Ga0315281, IMG submission 204540) | Sediment microbial communities from Yellowstone Lake, YNP, Wyoming, USA - YL17G07_0 | ecosystem: Environmental > Aquatic > Freshwater > Lake > Sediment | place: USA: Wyoming | collected...
GCCGGCGATGAACTGGATGTCATCGATCATGATGAGATCCACATTGCGGTAGCGGTCACGGAATTCTTTGGCGTGTCCGGTGCGCACCCCTTGGATGAATTCGTTGGTGAACTTCTCGCAGGTCACGTAGAGCATGCGGACGCTTGGGTTCTTGGCGAGGAGCGCGTTCCCCACCGCTTGCATGAGGTGCGTTTTTCCGAGACCAACGCCACCATAGATGAAGAGCGGGTTGTACACTTCACCGGGCCGTTCAGCGACCGCTTTGGCCGCCGCATGCGCCATCTCGTTCTGTTTGCCGACGATGAACGTGTTGAATGTATACTTGGGGTTGAGTCCAAAGGCGTTGGTCTGGTCTGGCGCCGGCTTCGGCGCCTCGGTGGGGGTGAACTGGGTGATCGGTTGGGCACCGACCGGGGTCACGATCGCGTTCGCGGGGCGGGTGTCCACCTGATAGATGACGCTTTTGACCGTTCCGGAGGTGGCGTGACTCAACGCTTTCAAGATCGCGGCGTGATACTTCTTCTCAAACCAGGTTTTCGTGAACGTATTGGGCACCGCGACCGTTGCGGTGGTGCCATCCATGGCGATTATCCCCGTATTACGGAACCACGTAGTGAAATTGGCCTTCGAGAGTGCGAGCTCGAGCTCTCCGATAGCCGCCTGCCAAACCTCCTGGGGGTTCATAAGTGGGGTGAGCAATAAAGTTCCCAATGATACCCTTTATCCACAACCCTTTTCAAGGGTGTCAATAGTTGATAAGGTGTGGACGAACTGTGAATTGAACTAAAACACATGCCAAAGCGCACATATCAACCAAACGCACGTAAGCACTTGAAGATCCACGGGTTCCTCGCCCGCATGGCCACCAAGGGGGGGCGGAAAACCCTCTCCCGCCGTCGCCAGAAGGGCCGCAAGCGCCTTACGGTTTCAGGGTAATTTTGCTTCCGTTGAGCGATTAATCGTCTCTAAGAGACGAATATGCTCCCCCGCAAACACCGCCTCACCGCAGATAAAGACATCACGCGCGTCCTCCGTAAAGGGCGCGCTGTGTTTACTAATCTCCTGGGCGTGAAGGCGCTCCCGGCCGAGGGTGGGGTGACCCGGACCGCGGTGGTGGTAGGCACCAAGGTTCACAAGCGGGCGACCAAGCGGAATCTCATCAAGCGCCGGGTGCGTGAGGTGCTCCGGGTACTCATCCCCAAGCTCAAGGCGTCTGCCGACCTGGTGATCATGGCGCGCGATGAAGCGGTCGGACGCTCTCAAGCCGACCTCAAGACCGCGCTCGAGTATTCTCTACGCAAGCTCAACCTTCTCCCTCTCCCTAGCGGGGAGAGGCAGGGTGAGGGGAAGAAATCATGAAGAAATTTTTTCTCGGCGCCATCCGTCTCTACCAAAAAACGCTCTCCCCTGATCACGGCTGGGGCAGGATTATTTCGCGTCACGCAGGCTGTCGTTTCTACCCGAGCTGCAGCGCGTACGCGCATGACGCCATCATGCGCTATGGACTCGGCAAAGGACTCGCGCTCTCCGCTCTCCGCATCGCCCGCTGTAATCCGTGGAGCAAGGGCGGATTCGATCCAGTGAAATAGTCGGGTTACCGCTTCCGGAATATATACACGATATAGCTCGGTTGTGTTTTTTCTGTCGACAAGAGCGCACCAAATTTTTTTATCTGCCGTTTGGTCGGTTTCGGTTCGATGATCCGTTCCAGGATGAACCCGTTGCGTGTCGCGAAATTCACCATCGTTGATAGCGAGTGGTGGAAGTAGTGCAACATTACTTCGCGTCCTGCGACGGAGCGGATCCGTGCATCGGTTTGCTGAGAACGAAAATAATCAAAATCATTTTTCGTCGGATACGTTACGAGTGCTGGGTTTGTGTTTGCGATGCGGGAAACGGGATGCACACTAGCAACGATGAGCACACCGGTCTTTGCTAAAACGCGGTGCGCCTCCTGATATGTTTTATGGAGATCGGTTTGATTCAAACACAGAAAAGACATCGAGGAAAAAACGATATCAAAGGAGCGGGCCCCGAACGGCAACTCTGTCATTGATGCAACAAGGTACCCGATATCTCCTTGTTTTTTCTGCGCCAGCCTGATCAGTGCGGTGCTTCGGTCGATACCTATAACCTTGGCATGGCGCCGCGCGATCATTTCAGTGAGCGCGCCGTTTCCACAGCCCAAATCCAAAACACGCTTCCTTGGGATGGAGTCCATAACAGCAAGAACAGCGGGGTTCAAGATGATGTCACTGCGGATTTTGTCCCGGCCCTGTCCCCAGAATGAATTGTTTCTCGAGTATTGATCCATTTGATTAAATACACCCCGCCGGAAATCTCCGACGGGGCACGTTGTCTTATCGTCGTTTCATGAAGAGAAGGCCGTTGTCGATTTCTAGGAGGAAGACAGAGACGCGCGAATCGTTCCGAACCGTTTCGAGAAACGGCCGCATGATCTCGCATCGCACCCGGGTGCCATCCTGCAGGAGTGCGCAAGACGCGTTGTCGGCGATGATGAGACCACCCGGCTTCATGATGCGCATGAGCGCCTCGAAGTATTCGCCATACCGCTCTTTGTCCGCATCCAAGAAAACGAGATCTGGCACGACGTTCGTGTTCCAACCCCGTAGGGTCTCCCGTATCTCCCCTTCGATAAGCGTGATGCGGTCCGCGACGCCTGCCTCCTGGAAATTCGCGCGAGCGATCCCAATCTTTTGCTTCAGAATCTCTGTCGTGTAGACGTGACCGTCGTTCTGCAGCGCCGCTTCGGCGAGAAACAGGGTGGAGTACCCCGCTGAGCACCCGAGCTCCAGGATCATTTTCGCATTCACCGCCTTTGCGAAGAAGGCGAGCAGCTCGCCGGTCTGGCGGGGGACTGACCAAAACCCGATTGTCCGTCCGTCCTCTGGGATGCGGCCGAAGGAATGAAGAGCCTCTTCTTTTTCAGACAGTTGATATGACCATGAACGTTCTTGTTTCTCGATGCTCCGTAAGACGTACTCGATTGCCGGTGTCATGATCGTCTCCTTTGTGAAATGGCTGGAACCAAACTAGCATATCTGAAAAAAGATGACGTATATTATGTAAATTTGTATATCTTCTGGTAGCGGCGATGCCATTATCACCCTTCGTTTATTGACAAAAAGTACAGGTAGCGTATTATTGGGTTGTTGACATTATTGTCGTCATGTAAGTCGCTTCAGAGTGAATTACAGAGGATTGGCCTTAGTTCCAGCGAAGCAAAGCTCTACCTCGCGGCCTTGGAATTGGGCGAAACCAACGTTTCACGTCTTGCGCGGAAGGCGGGGGTGAAACGCACAACCGCGTATTTGATCGCAGACGCGCTTAAGGGCAGGGGTCTGCTGCATACTGCAAAGAAGAAAAAGAGCACCGTCTACTATGCGGAAGACCCGCGCGCCCTCATCGAGCAGCTCGATGAACGGAAGAGCATCATCTCGGGCTTTTTGCCCGAACTTCTCTCACGAGCAAACTTCATCGACAAAAAACCAGTCATCAGGTTTTTTGAAGGCGATGAAGGGATCCGCGAGGTGTACAAAGACACCCTGCGCAATCCTGGACGAGAGATCCTCGCCATGTATTCTGAATCCTCTCTCCAACATTTCGGAGAAGAGTACTTTTCTAAGTTCTATGTGCCGAGACGGATCAAGTTGAAGATACCGGTACTGACCATCATGCCCGATAACGTAGCGATGCGCGGGTATGCACGAAAAAACCAGGAAGAGCTGCGGCAGTCAAAGTTCATCGATGCGAATTTGTTCGGAATCGAGATCGAGATCCTTATCTACGGTTCTCGCAGCATCGGGATCCTCTCCTTCGAAGAGAAGATCGCGCTCATCATCGAGAGTGAAAAAATACACCAGAGCCTCGCAAGCGTTTTTAAGACCTTGTGGGCGTTTGCCCCATAACTAAAAATGATCCCGATGTGCGGGATTTTTTTAGTTTCCGATACCTCACCCTACCCTCTCCTAGCTTAGGAGAGGGAGTTGGAATTAGTTGATCTCAAATGTCTTGAGTGGACTCTTGGCGCCGCGGGTGAGGGCGACGCGGGACTTCGAAACCTTGAAACGTTCGGCGAGAAGTTCTTGGACCGCGCGGTTCGCTTTGTTCTCTAAGGGCGGCGCGGTGACGTATGCGTGGAAGTCGCCGCCGACTTCGATGATCTCGTTGCGGTTCGCGCGCGGGTGGACGTGGATCCTTATTTCCATAACTTCCCTACCCCCTTAGCCTAAGAGGGGGAATAATACGTCGACACTTCGTGTCGACATTATGGCCTTAATACGGGAAAAATTATGATGCCGAGCCAGATGAAGAAGGCGAGGAGCAGGTGCACGATGAGGAGTTCGAACCATGACCACGTGCCGCCGCGGCGGCCGAAAAAGCCGAGCCGGAATATCGGCATGACGAACGCGCCAACGAAAATCCAGAACATGACGCCGTAGAGGAGCAGGTTGCCGAGGCGGAACGGGTAGCTGAAGAAATCACGGAGCGCGAGTAGCTCGTACCCGAGTCCGAAGACCGCGGCCATCAGGTAATGAAGCAGCAAGCCGAGCCAGAACACTTCGCGTTTGCTCAAGCGACCACCCTCGTCAGCCTTGATGTCCAGGAGCAACGGCAATGAGTTCGGCGGCTTGCCGAGTTCTGCGATGACCGCGGGGAGCGCGATGAGCGTTCCTGCAGCGAGTGCGAGGAAGAGTGCGTTGATGAGAGGCATACGTTCGAACTTCTAATTTCCAATGACTAATGGACCCATTAGAAATTGGAAGTTAGTCATTTAACAATCTTATCTTTGAGGAACTGTACCACTTTCCGGTTGCGGAGCACCACGCGCACACGGTCGGCGTACTCCTCAGAGCGGATCTGTGTCTGTGCCTCGGCGTCACCGGAATACAGGTTGGTCTCGCGCGCAGTTTCGGCCGCGATTTCCGTATCATTAGCCTCGATGCTGTTCTCGAGCGACACCTGCCGCACCACGAGCGCGACCTTGATGCGCTGGATCGCCTGCGGCGCGAGGTCGAGTCGTAATTGCATCTCGGTCTTCTTCGCCTGCTCCAGATACTGTTTCCAATCCATGCCGCGCTGGGTGACGCCGTCTTTAAGTTCTACGATCATGCGGATGACCTCTTCGTTCACGAGCAGCTCAGGGATGTCGCCGAATTTCGACGCCTTCACCACCTCTTCAAGCGCCGCAATCTCAACGCGCTGGTCTTCCTTCTGCTGCGCTTCCGCAATAAGGTTCTCGCGGATGAGCTTGTCCAACTCCGCGGTCGTCTTCTGCCCGAGCGTGACGGCGAACGCATCGTTGTACTCCGGTAGCGTGCGCTCAAACACGTCAACGACGCTGATGTTGAAATCAACTGGCTTGCCGGCGACGTTCTTCTGATAGTGATCTTTCGGAAAGGTGAGGGTGAATTTTTTTTTGTCGCCCTTTTTGAGTCCGAGCAGTGCGTCCGTAAGTCCGGGGATGTAGTACGGTTCATCCATGTACACCTGGTGCCCTTTGGTCTGCCCACCCTCGAGCGGCACGTTGTCCAAACTCATGTCCATGTCAATCACCACTTTGTCTTTTCCCTCTGCGGCGCGGGCGACCACCGCCTCGGTGGCGCGCATCATGCGCAGATCTTTGACTGCGCGCGCGACGTCTTCATCTTTGATCGAAATTTCTTTTTTAGAAACGGAAAGTTTCGTGATGTCCCCGAGTTTCACCTCCGGGAGGATGGTGACGAGCGCGGTGTAGACGAACGGGTTCCCCGGCGCCATCTTCTGCACACCGATGGACGGCGAGCCGATGGTGAGCAGTTTCTGCTCTGCGACCGCCTTGGGGAAGGTGGACTTCACCGCCTCTTCGGCGGCAGCTTCCAAGAGTGCCATGTCGCCGTACTTTTTCGTGACGACGTCCAGCGGCGCTTTGCCCGGGCGGAATCCCTCGATCGGTTTCAAGGTGGAGAGCTGGACCGCCGCCTTATCGATGAACGGCTTCATCTCTTCGACCGAGAGTTCGATCGTGAGTTCGCCGGTGGATTTTTGGAGCAATTTGTAGGAAATATTCATACCCCGTTAGAAGTTTTTCTCACGTATGACTAATAGATTCTTTAATCGTCCGAAACACCACTCGTTGACAGATTTTTTCTATATGCAGCCATTAATCCAGCACAGAAAAACTTCTAACGGGGCATATGAAGCGGAATCATATCCTGTTCATAAGCTGTGGTCAATGCGGGGAGAACCCGGCCGGGAACGGTGGATAGTGGGCGGATAACCGGTTGATGCGCGGTGGATGATTTGGTGCGCGTGGAAAATTCGGGTAGGGTGACAGGTATGATTTCTCGCGCGTATAAATGCATCTTCATCCACCAGCGGAAGGTCGCGGGGAGCTCCATCATCACTTCCTTCGGCATCACCACCCAAGAGCCGGAGTGGCACCTGTTCAACAACGGCACACTGAGTGATGAGTGGGCGCGCCGGGACAAGCTTGCGCCCGGATATACGATCTTCACCGCAGTGCGCAATCCATGGGATAGGTTCATCTCCGGCTGGAAGTACCTTGAGAAGTACCGCAATCGTCCGCTCGCCGAGGTGCTGCGCGATCTCCCGACTGAGGGACACGATTACCGCCATCTCGTGCGCCCACAGCTGGACATACTTGTGGATGCTGACGGAAAGTTCGTCGCTGACCACGTGCTGCGGTTTGAGACGCTCGCCGCGGATTACGCGCGGCTGTGTGAACGGATCGGGAAGAAGGACGCGACGCTTCCGGTGCTCAACACCATTGCGCACGGAGACTATCATGAGTACTACACCCCCGAGACCGCCGCCGCAGTCGGCGAACTTTTCAAGAAGGACATCGAGTTTTTTGGATATCGATTTTGATGACGTTGTTCGTTCTCTCACGGTCGGAGGAGAATGAACAAAGCGGCCGGACCCGAAAGTCCGACCGCTTTTTCTTTTTCTATTTTGTAATTCTCGACTCTCGCTCGAATAATAATCCTATATTTATTCTTCGAGTGAGCGAGAGCGAATCGAGAAGTTCTTATTTTATCAGCAACGCAACCATCAGCAGCGCCACGATGTTCAGGATCTTGATCATCGGGTTGATCGCCGGACCGGCGGTGTCCTTGTATGGATCGCCGACCGTGTCGCCGGTCACCGCCGCCTGGTGGGCGGGGGAACCCTTGCCTCCGTAGTTGCCAGCTTCGATGTATTTCTTGGCGTTGTCCCACGCGGCCCCGCCGGTGGTCATGGAGATGGCGACGAACACGCCGGTCACAATGGAACCGATGAGCAATCCGCCGAGCGCCACTTTGCCGAGGAAGAGACCGACCAATATCGGCACGACCACCGGGAGCAGTGCCGGCACCACCATCTGCTCGAGCGCGCCTTTGGTCACCACGTCCACGCACTTGGCGTAATCAGGCTTGCCGCTGCCGTCCATGATGCCCGGGATCTCCTTGAACTGGCGGCGCACTTCTTCGACCACGCGTCCGGCTGTCTTGCCGACCGCCTCCATGGCGCGCGCGCCGAACAGGTACGGGAGCAAGCCGCCGATGAACAGGCCGACGATCACCAGCGGGTCAGAGAGCTCGAAGCGCACCACCTGTCCGCGGGAGACGAACTCTTGCGTGTATGTGGCGAAGAGCACGAGCGCGGCGAGCGCGGCCGAACCGATGGCGTAGCCCTTGGTGACCGCCTTGGTGGTGTTGCCCACCGCGTCGAGCGGATCGGTGATAGCGCGTACCTCTTCCGGCATGCCAGACATCTCGGCGATGCCGCCGGCGTTATCCGTGATCGGGCCGAACGCATCAATAGCCACGATGATGCCGGTAAGTGAGAGCATGGACATCGCCGCGACCGCCACGCCGTAGATGCCGGCGAGATTAAAGGTCGCGAGGATGGCAGCCACGATGACAAGCACCGGCCAAGCGGTCGATTTCATGGAGACCGCGAGTCCAGCGATGACGTTGGTGCCGTGGCCGGTGGTGGACGCCTTGGCGATTTGCTTGACCGGTCCGTATTTGGTGGAGGTGTAGTAGTCAGTGATGATCACGATGAGGCCGGTCACGACCAATCCGATCGCCGCGCACCAGAAGATGTTCAAGCCGTTTACGTCCACGTCCGTGAGGTAGCGCGGGATGAGGGGCCAGAACGCGAGGAGCGCGAGCACGCCAGAAGCGGCGAGCCCTTTGTAGAGCGCGCCCATGATGTTCTTGCTGCCGCCCGAGAGGCGGATGGCGAACGAACCGATGATGGAAGCGATGATCGCCACGCCACCCAACACGAGCGGGAAGGTGACGGCGCGCACGGCGTTCGGGAAGAGAAGTGCGCCCAAGAGCATCGCCGCGATGGTGGTCACTGCGTACGTTTCAAAAAGGTCCGCGGCCATGCCGGCGCAATCTCCCACGTTGTCACCCACGTTGTCGGCGATCACCGCCGGGTTGCGCGGGTCATCTTCCGGAATCCCCTTTTCGACTTTGCCGACAAGGTCAGCGCCCACGTCTGCGGCTTTGGTGAAGATGCCGCCGCCAAGACGAGCGAATACCGAGATGAGTGAGCCGCCGAAACCGAGACCGATGAGCGCGCTCAAGTCCTGCGTGAGCCAGTAGTAGCCGGCCACGCCGATGAGCGCGAGTCCGACCACGAACATACCGGTCACCGTACCTCCGCGCACCGCAACATCCATCGCTTTGCCGAGCCCATTGCGCGCCGCTTCTGCGGTGCGCACGTTCGCTTTCACCGAGACCGACATGCCGATGAATCCGGCGAGCCCCGAAAGGACCGCACCGATCGCGAATCCGACCGCAACTTTCCAGTGGAGCGTCAAAAACAGTATGACGAACAGGATCAGTCCGATGATCGCGACCGCTTTGGTCTGACGACCGAGGTAGGCGCGCGCGCCCTCTTCTATAGCGAGCGCGATCCCCTTGGCTTTGCCGTCCGGCACCTGGATCTTCAGGATGAGGCGGATGAGTATGATGCCGTAGATCACGGCGAGAAGCCCCGCGATGAGGGCGAACAAGATGCTGAAATTCATACGATGGTATGACACCGGGTGTCCCCCGCTACAAGCATCAGCCTAGGCAGATCTCGTAGCGACGGAACAGACACCCGGTGTCGTTATAGAGGAGTAAAATAAAAGACGTCAGTGCGTCATTTCTACACAGAACATAGTAGGTCGGAGGGGTGGTTTCGGTCAACCCGGCAGCATTGACCAAAAGGGTTTTTTGTGGTATATTCCCTGTCCTGCCAATCAGGGTTAGGAGCAGTGAATAATATCTAAACAGAGCCAAATTTCTGAACAATAAGCTCAAAAATGCGTCTATCCGTGGGCTGGTGCTCTTGGTGCGCGGGGTGATGGTGATCAAAGGATTCCTCACCCGTTTGTTTTTGATGCTTGGGCACGCGCTCCGCGCCGTCGGTCGAGCGCTCCTCATGCCGATTTTGGTGCGCGTCTATGGTGTGACGCAGCGCCTCCGGAAGAAGTTTCAGCCGGCTGAACGCCGCATCCTCCTCGTACTCACCCACCGCGGCATCCTGCACGCGGCGGTCATCGGTATCGCGCTCACCACCGCCGGCGGAAACATTTACGCGCAGGGTCGCAGCACTGTCGCGACCGGCGAGTCGTCGGTGGTGTTCCAATTCCTGACCGGCGGTGATCAGACTACTGAGGAAACCGGTTTGCCGTCCTTGACCGAGCAGCACTACCTTTCTGATTCCGTCGCCGCTGATCCGACTTCCACCGACAGCACGGACTCGCTCGGCGACCAGAACGTGGACGAGGGATCAGAAGCGTTGACCGAGCTCGGCGCGCTCATGCCGGGTCAGACCGGCTCGACCAACGCCGTACATCGCTCACAGACTGAAGAGTATGTGGTGCAGAGCGGTGACACGCTCTCCGGCATCGCCGACAAGTTTGGCGTCTCCATCGCCACCATCCTGTGGGAGAACAAACTCACCCCACGCGACTTCATCCAGCCGGGCCAGAAGCTCATCATCTTGCCGTCGACTGGCATCACGTACGTCGTCAAAGGCGGCGACACCCTCGCGCGCATCGCCGGCAACTATAACGTAACCACCGATGACATCATCTCTTGGAATCCGGTAGCCGCGACCTCGATCGCGAAAGGCGACACGCTGTTCATCCCGAATGGGCGCATCGCGCCGCCGCCCGCGCCTTCGCCGCGCGTGAAACCGCTCGCTTCACCGGGTGATATCTTCACCGCGCCGGTCACGCGCCCCATTCCGCCGGACGCCGCGCCCTCCGCCGGGAACCCGGACGACCTGCTCTGGCCGACCTCGTCGCACCGCATCTCGCAGTACTACGGTCACTGGCGCCGCTCGACCGGTCGCCACACCGGTATCGACATCGCCAACAATACCGGCGAACCGATCTACGCCGCGGATGACGGCATCGTCACCCACGCTGGCTGCGGCACCTCGTGCCGTCGCGGGTACGGTTACTACGTGGATATCGACCACGGCGACGGCGTCGCCACCCGCTATGGCCACATGTCTCGCGTGATCGCGAATGTGGGCGAGCAGGTGCACCGTGGCCAGGTGGTTGGATTGATCGGCAACACCGGCAACTCCACCGGCCCGCACCTGCACTTTGAGGTGCGCATCAACGGCCGGCACGTGAACCCGCTGCCATACGTTCAGTAAATCCTAAATTCGAATATCGAAATTCGAAACAAATAATAAATTCAAAAACCGAATGTCTTAAACGGCATTCGGCTTTTGTTTCGTGCTTCGGATTTCGGATTTCGTGCTTCGCTTTAGTTCCAAGAAGCGAGGATCGCGCCCACCACCACCAACGATACGAGCGAGTGGAGCGTGTTGAGCGTGAACAGTTTGGTCGACCTGCCCTCCCAGAGGACCGAGCCGATCTGTTGGGTGGCGTAGAAGCCGAGCCACACCCAGAACCCTCCCTGCACGCCGTCGACCCAGTCCGCGAGCACGCACGCGGCGATGAGCGTCCCGATGAACATCACCAGGTACTTGCCGCCCATGCCGTTCTTCTTGCCCTTCATGCTCTCCGCGTTCATGCCCATGAGCTTCATCCAGCTCTTGCCGAAGATTGGGCCGTACCACAGGAATCCAATCACCATGGCGACGATCCCGGCGACGAGAACCGCCCAGTAATTAATCACGACGTACGGCATATCTTTATTAAGATGAGTTAGTTCAGAAGTATATCACTTCGAAATTCGAATATCGAATATCGAAATCCGAAACAAATTCGAAAATTCAAATGATTCAAATACTAAAGAGATTTTTGAAGAATAGCACCAAAGATCTTCATCAGCTCGTCCGCTTCCTGTATGAGATCGCTGAGGTGTTTCCCGGCCACGACCGGCTCGAGAAGCTTGAGCCAGAAGCGCGACTCCTTCGCCTCCTTCCTACTGATTTTGATGTGCATGATGAAGTCTTTTTTGCTGAGCGCCTCGTTCGCCTCGATGTAGTTCGCACCGACGGATCCTGACGCGCGGACAAGTTGTTTCCCGTCCTCGATCGTCGCGACGGTTCTTGGAAGTTGCCGAACAAACGAGCGAACGCGTTTGGCGAATTCCAGCGTTCGTTCCTCGAGGTCATAGCGTTTGGTATTTAGGATTTCATTCATTTGAATTTGTTTCGTATTTCGGATTTCGTATTTCGGATTTTCCATATCACTCCACCCGCGGGCGGTATTGTAGGGCTTCAAGGATATGCTTTTCTAGAATCACCTCCTCCCCCGCGAGATCGGCGATCGTGCGCGCCACTTTGAGCAGACGATGATAGGCACGCGCAGAGAGATGGTGTCGGTCGACCGCCAGGGCGATCGCGGTTTTCGCTTCAGGAGAAAGCGGACAGTGTTTGGTGATGCCGCGCGGTTTGAGTTCGGCGTTCGTGATGATCGCCGCGGCGGCGTAGCGGGCTGATTGGATTTGGCGCGCGGCGACCACGCGACCGCGCACCGTTTCTGATGGCTCATCAGTGTTCGTGTCCGCGAGCGCGGCGTACGTCTGCCGCGGCACGTCGACGCACAGGTCGATGCGGTCCAGGAGCGGGCCGGAGAGACGGCGTTGGTACAGGTTCAATCGCGAACCGGTGCAGGTGCACTGAATCATCGGGTCGCCGGCGTATCCACACGGACACGGGTTGCGGGCCGCGACCAGCAGGAACTTGGCAGGATAGATGTTGGTGCCAGATGCGCGCGAGACGGTGACTACACCATCCTCGAGCGGTTGGCGCAGGTGCTCCAGTACCGTGCGCGGGAACTCGGGGAACTCGTCCATGAAAAGTATGCCGCGATGCGCGAGCGAGATCTCGCCCGGCCGCGCCTCTGCGCCGCCGCCCACCATCGCCACCGCAGACGCGGAGTGGTGCGGGTGGCGGAACGGGCGCGTGCGGATGAGCGAGCCGCTCGTCATGAGTCCGGCGGCAGAGTAGATGCGCGTGACCTCGAGCGCCTCGTCGAACGAGAGCGGCGGAAGTATCGAAGGGAGCGCGTGTGCGAGCAACGTCTTTCCGGATCCAGGGGGGCCAGAAAATAAAATATTATGTGCCCCGGCCGCGGCGATCTCGAGCGCGCGCTTGGCGGTGTGCTGGCCCCGAATGAAAGCGAGATCAGCGTCCCAGGGTTGCGCAGTGAACTCAGGGATGTGGTGTATGACTCGCCTGATGCGCCGGCTGCCGGCGAGATGCAAAATCAGCGCCGTGAGTGACGCTACTGGAATGATGGTGAGGCCCGGGACGAGCGCCGCCTCTGCGGCGTTTTCTGCGGGCAGAAAGAGACAGGTCGCCTTCCGCTCGCGTGCGAGCTGGGCGATTGCGAGCGCACCCGGGATGGGGCGAACTGACCCATCGAGCGAGAGTTCGCCGATGAACACCGCATCGTGTGGCACCGCGGTGAGCATACCGCTCGCCGCGAGCACCGCGACTGCGATCGGTAAATCATATCCTGCGCCCTCCTTGCGGCTGTCTGCCGGCGCGAGGTTCACGGTCACGCGCCCGCCGGGGAACATGAGCCCGCTGTTCTTGATCGCCGCGCGCACGCGCTCGCGCGACTCGGACACCGCTGCGTCCGGGAGTCCGACGATGATGCACGCCGGTAATCCGGGTGCGAGATCCGCTTCTACGGTGAGTGGCTCGGCATCTATGCCGTGGAGCGCTGCACTTTTGATCGCTGTGGCCATGGTGGTGTGTGGCAAATGGCCTATGGCTAATGGCAAATAGAACAAGGTATGTGCTATTCGCCATTTGCTATCAGCTATTCGCCCGGTTACCGCCCTGGCTTACTTCTTCTTGAAAATGAGAAGCAGGATGCCTGCGAGGATCATGCCGTCCGCGAGGTTGACCGCGGAGCGGTTAAAAAAGAGGAGATAGTCAGTGACGCCGGTGGTGGTGAGCCGATCGAAGATGTTGCTGCCGCCGCCGAACGCGATGAGCGCGACCGCCAGGAGCGTGCGCGGTTTGCTGAGGTGTCGCGCGTCGCGTATCAAAGATACGAGCGCCACTATCGCGAGGAGTATGAACGCGAGGAGCGAAACCGTGCGCGCCACTCCCGAAACCGAAAGCGAGAACGCGAGCCCAGGGTTGTTGAAGAAGAAGAAGCGGACGCCGGGGAGCACGGTGACCCCCGCCGGGGGGAGCGCCGCGGTCGCGTACCACTTCGCGTACCGGTCGAGCGCGAGAAGCGCGAGCGCGCCCACCACCGCTACGATCCGTTTTACCCACGCTGGCATGCTAGCCCTCAAGGGTCAGTTTCTTTTTACAATCGATGCAGGAGGAAGAGGTCGGCCGCGCGCGCAGACGCTTCTCGTCGATCTCTTTGGCGCAGTACTTGCACGTGCCGTACTTGCCGCTCTGGATGCGTTCGATCGTCTTCACCACGTCCCGGAGCGCGGACTGCAGCGTGCGCTCGAGCGTGAGATTATCAGAAAAGGTGGCGACCTCGGCCGCGTTCTCGTCCTCGGCGTTGCCGTAGTCCGGGAAGGTGGCGTTGTAGTCAGCCGGGTTCTTCACGTTTTTGGTCGAAATCTCGGCAAGCTGCGTCTCCAGCTTCTTCTGTTCGGAGAGCAGGCTCGTCTCGATCTCTTTTATGAGGGTGTTGGGTAGAGCCATATATCGAATACCTATGGTACCGGAGGAAAAGAGGCGAGTCAACCGTGGTGTCAGCGATCGCTGACAGTGGAAAATCCCCCGAAAAATGCGAACATTCAGGCAAATAAAAGAGGCCCGACGTAGATCACCCGAGAAAGTGTAATTTCTGGTGATTGTGGGCCTCGCGGCCCGCGCCCACAATGGGCATCCCCACTATGGATCCGTCGGCTGCGCCTGAGGCGCATCAGCCCTAGGCTGAGACAGATGCATGGTGGGAATCCCACTGATGATAGCTCGGGTCGATCACGTTATCATCTTTACCAATCCTTGGAAGGTAGACCCAATCGATATTAGGGGGCCTTCCGCGTTCAACATTTTGTTTTTGTTTGTTGTACGGATTAGTACAGATGAGGGATGTTCCTCCAATCTGATGGATTCAGATGAGCGGAACTTCTCTAAGGAACGATGTACTGAATTTCAGTACACATACATAGTACCACAGAAAATCGCTTTCGTCAATCAGCGAAGATGCCGTTTCTGGGCTTTCACAGAGCCGAAAAATTTCACTTCCGGACAACTTTTTAAAGACGAACACAAATGTTGTCCACAGATATCAACCACTTATCCACACTATTATCCCCTGAACTTTAAGCGGGTGTGGATTACCGGTTGATAGGCTCGGAGAACGCCTGGAAGCAGGAATATCCGCTCAAGTAAGCCGGAATCCCGTTTAACATCGATTTGAACCAGCTCGTTGACCCAGCGCCGAGGGTAAGGATGCGCGTGCCGGTCTTGGTGACCCTACAGCTACGGGGCATGTAGTAGGTAGGGGAAGCGCCCCAGGGGTTTGGGGCGGTGGTGAAGGTGATCTCATTGCCGCTCACCCGCAGCGCTTGGGTGAAACTCTCGCTATCTACGGTCCAGCGCTCGTCAGTATCGGTTTTTGCGTATGTGAGCTTCGCGAGCTCAGGATCAGCGACGATCTCTACCGCCCGCGTCTCATCCGGGAGCGTGATTTCCCGTTCAGACGGCAGCTCGACCGCCACGATGCGCTTGAATCCTGCGAGCGCGGCTTCACGGTCGCCGTTCCAGGCGGTGATGGCGAGGGAATTGGGCTGGATGATTGCGATCTGCTTGGGGCCGGGGAATGCGGAAAAGATCGCGAGCCCGATCGCGGCATCTTCGCCGCCGATCGCGGACGCGCCGAGTTCGGCGAAGAGCGCGTTCGCGTCAGCGAGCGTGTCCGCCGGATTCTCGTAGGCCGGCGTGCGCGCAAGGAACGTGGTGTTCGACGGGAGCGCGCGCGAGCGCAGCACCACGGTGGCGAGCGGCTCCAGTGTCGCGGCGAATGCGGCGATAAAAACCATGAGCGCAGCGGCGCCCATGATCAATGACTGCTTGTTCAATCGGAAACTCATCCAAGATTAGTTGCGGCGTGGGCCGCGGTTGGGCGGACGGGAGGGCATCGCGTTCGGGTCGTAGCCGGCCGGCGGTTGGGCCTGCGGTTCGCCCAGCTCTTCGCGCGCCGCTTTGATGGAGAGGTTGATGCGACCGAGGTCATCGATCTCGATCACCTTGACCGGCACTTCATCGCCGAGCTTCACCACGTCCTCAACGCGCGCGACGCGATACGGCGCGAGCTGGGAGATGTGCGCCATACCGTCCTGGTTGGGGGTGAGCTGCACGAAGGCCCCGAAGTCCATGATGCGGACCACCTTGCCGCGGATGATCTCGCCGACCGTGACCTCGCGGGTGATGTTCTTGATCCACTCGACCGCTTTGGCGAGCCCCTCGGCCTTGTTGCAGGTGACGCTGATGCGGCCGTCCTGCTCCACGTCTATCTGCGCGCCGGTGGCGGCGATGATCTCGTTGATCATCTTGCCGCCCGGGCCGATGACGTCGCGGATCTTCTCCGGGTTGATCATGATCGTCTCTATGCGCGGCGCCCACTTCGAGAGCTCTGCGCGCGGCGCAGCGAGGCAGGCGTCCATCACGTCGAGCACCTTCATGCGCCCGGCGAGCGCGCGAGTGAGTGTCTCTTCGACGATCTTGGAGGTGAGACCCTTGGTCTTGGTGTCCATCTGTATGGCGGTGATGCCGGCGCGGGTGCCGGTCACCTTGAAGTCCATGCCGCCTTTGCCGTCCTCCAGGTCCTGCAGGTCGGTGATGATCTTGTATTTGTCGGATCCATCTTCGGTGGCGATACCCATCGCCACACCTCCCACCGGTGCGGTGATCGGTACGCCGGCATCCATGAGCGCGAGCGACGAACCGCACGATGAGCCCATGGAAGACGAACCATTCGAGCCGAGCACTTCGGAGACGACGCGGATCGTGTACGGGAATTTCTCAACAGGGGGGAGCACTGGCTCGAGCGCGCGCTCCGCGAGCGCGCCGTGGCCGATCTCGCGGCGGCCCGGGCCGCGCATGGGGCCGGTCTCACCGACCGAGAACGCGGGGAAGCTGTAGTGGTGCATGTAGCGCTTCTTGCCGACCGTGCGCATGCCGTCCAATATCTGCACGTCGCCGGGCGAACCGAGCGTGACGGTCGAGAGGATCTGCGTGTCCCCACGCGAGAAAAGGCCGCTGCCGTGTGTGCGTGGGAGTACGCCGACCTCAGAGCCGAGCGTGCGGACCTCGTCTATCTTGCGGCCGTCCACGCGACGGTCATTGTGGAGGATCGCCGCAGAGACCGCCTCTTCCACCACCTCTTCGACGAACGAGTGTGCGAGCTTGTGGTCATCTTCAGGGATCGCTTTCTCCAGAAGGTGCGCGTCCAGGAGCACGTGCAGCTGTTTCTTCGCGGCGTAGCGGTCCACCTTGGATGCCTTGGGCGCGCCGAAGAACAGTGTGTCGATGTTGGGTACGAGGAACGCGTGCACCGATTCTTTCAGGCTCTTTTTCTTGGCGCGCGTTTCGTCAGTCGCGTTGTTGAGCAGGTCGATGGACGTTTTTTCTTTACCGATCTCCTTTTGCATCTTGTTGATGAGCTCCACTACTTCGCGCAGGTGTTTTTGTCCGAACGAGATCGCTTTGAACGCGTCCGCTTCGTTCACCTGGTTGCAGCCAGCCTCGAGCATGATCACCTTCTCCGGCGTACCGGCGACGATGATGTCCGTGTCGCTCTTAAGGCGCGCTTCGTAGCTCGGGTTCAACACGAACTCGCCCTCGACACGACCCACGCGGCATCCGCCGATCGGGCCGTCCCACGGGACGTTGGAGATGGAGAGCGCGGCAGAGGCCGCGACCAGTCCGAGCACATCGGGGTCATTCTCGCCATCGAACGAGAGGCAGGTGGCGACCACCTGGATCTCATTGCGGAGTTCATTGTTGAAGAGCGGGCGCACGGCGCGGTCGATGAGCCGGCTCGAGAGGATCGCCTCATCGGTCGGGCGTCCTTCACGCTTGATGAAGCGAGAGGACTTGATCTTGCCGGCGGCGTCCAGTCGTTCCTCGAACTCCACCTGGAGAGGGAAGAAGTCGATCCCTTCGCGCAGCTTGCCCATGGTGGCGGTCGCGAGCACCACGGTGTCGCCGTATTGCGCGAGCACCGCGCCGCCTGCCTGGAGCGCGAGTTTACCGGTCGAGAGCGTGAGCGTCTTTCCACCCCACTCGATGGAGAATTCTTTCTGGGTCATATTCTGGTGACTGACCCGCAGACACATGACTTCCCGCGCTGTGCGAGGAATCACCCTGTCTGGGGATCAGCGATGAGTTATGAATGAATTTAGAATTTAGAATTTAGAA
>Ga0315281_10005674_pt1 | contig 17843 bp, 12 predicted proteins | sample YL17G07_0_MG_FD_204540 | JGI IMG/M metagenome (GOLD analysis project Ga0315281, IMG submission 204540) | Sediment microbial communities from Yellowstone Lake, YNP, Wyoming, USA - YL17G07_0 | ecosystem: Environmental > Aquatic > Freshwater > Lake > Sediment | place: USA: Wyoming | collected...
AAGCAAATCTCCCGGCGCGTGAGTTTGTGGATGCGCCGGATATTGCAGGAACGCGCTGAGTTCAAGGCGTCGGCGGAAGGTTTCCGTCGAGAGCAGGTCAATCCCGCCTATTCGTCTCAAACGTGTCCGGCGTGCGGTTTTGTCCATCGGGACAACCGGCACGCGGACAAGTTTCAGTGTCTGCATTGCGGACATATTGACGATGCGGATCGGGTGGCCGCGACTAATCTCAAGGCAAGATGGTTCGACCCGGATATACGCCTTTTCACGCCGAAGGCCAAGGTCAAAGAAATCTTGCTGGCGAGATTCACCGCCCGTTTGGAAAGGGACAACCGCGTCACCGTTGACCCGACTGTTTCGGGCCGGACTCCAGACACCCAACTCGCGTTGGGTCAATCGGAGAGCGAAACACCCACCGCAATCGGACTTGTCCGGGAAAACGGCGGGGCGAAATTGGGTTAGCACATTTGACCCCGTTTCAGGAAACAGCATCTAAAAATCCGAAGACACGTCCGCCGAGAGCATCATCTCGGCGCCCGTGCTGAAGTACAACGGCGTGGTGGTCTGCGCCCGCTGGCCCAGACTCTTAAACGGCTTCCAGTTGCGGATGGCGGGTTGCAGACCGGGCAGGCTCGCCAACAGCGGCAATAGCCACAGGTTGAACCGCAGCGTGCCTTCGGCGGGCGACACGGCGACGACGACCAGGCCGGTCAACGGAAAAAACCAAATGGCGTGCCACAGACTGGTCTGCAAAATGAGCATCCCCGGCAGGATCATCGCCAGCCCGCCCACCATCTGATAAGCCGTGAGAAAGCCGCCGACGCGTTGCTCGCTTTGATTAAGGAATTCGGGCAGAACTTCGTAGTCCATCTCAGCAACCCGTCGCGCCCATCGCCACGAAAAACGCAATCACCACGCCCGGCCCGAAGCCCAGCACCAGCCCGCCCATGATGATTTTGCCGACCTGCCCCTCGATGCCGCCCAACACCTGCGCGAAGACCGACGGCGCGAGTTGCTTGAGGGCGTAGCCGGAGATGCCGATGACGGCGAAGAACATCCCGATGACTAAAAACAGGGTGCGGAGATCTGTGGAGGCCGTGCAAACGTAGGTGTTGAAGTTGGCAGTGCTGTCAAAGGAATCGCTGGCCGGGATAACCGAGCAGGCCGACAGCGCCAGCGTTGCCAGCAGAACAACCGGAGCGCGAAGACGGAGACGAGTAATGACACGCATGAGATTTTCTCCTTTTCAGTAGATGAACAGTTGATAGGTCTTAAAAGCCCGCCGCAAACCACCGCCCTTTAGGGCGAGTAGATAGGCGGGCTTCTCGGTTGGCTTCAGCCCGCCGACCGGCGCAAGCAGGCATTGCATAATAGTTGTTTTTATGTATAATAACAACATGACAAACGACACTTATCCTAAACGGCCATTGGACTACCAGCGCGATGAGCATCGCGTCCATCTCATCGTTTACCATCTCATCTGGATTCCCAAGCGGCGCAAGCCCGTCTTGACGGGCGCGATTGCGAAAGACTGTCAGGCGCTTATCCGGCAAAAGTGCGCTGACAAGGGATGGGAAGTGTTGGAACTGGCCGTACAACCGGACCACGTTCACCTGTTTGTGCGCGTCTGGCCCACTGACTCGGCGGCGGATGTCGTGAAAGAATGCAAGGGATTGACCGCCCATGAACTGCGGAAGAAGTACCCCGCGGTGTTGAAGAAACTCCCGTCGCTGTGGACGCGAAGTTATTTTGCCAGCACCGCGGGCAATGTCTCGGCCAACACGATTGAAAAGTACATCGCCAGCCAGCGCGGACTGTAACCCGTGATTCGCACCTACTTGTACGCCTGCCATCTGCCGAAAGTCGAAGCCGACGCGCTCAACCATGAGTCGGGCCGCATCTACACGCGCGCGCTGGTGGAGCATTACCGCGTTTATCGGCAGACCGGACATTGGTTGTCGCCCTTCAAACTCAAGCAGTTGGTAGACTTCTACGACACGCAAGACGGGCGCGCGCGGCTTCTGCATTCGCACACCACCGATGCCGCGCAGGAAGGCTTCCCCAAAGCCTGCAAGACGGCGCGGGAATGCCGCAAACTGGGACTGGATAATCGCTACCCCTACAAGCGTAAATACTGGCGCACGACCATTTGGAAACAGACGGGCATTCAGCCCACGGCCAGCGGCTTGTTGCTGAAGCGGGCGAAAGGTCAGCCGCCGATTTCGGTCAGTTTGCCTAACCTGTCCGGCGACGTGCTGGAAGCGCGTCTGGTGTATGACCGGGTGGGTCGCCAATACGACTGGCATATTGTCACGGATGACCGACGCGAACCGCCCAGCGCCCCTGGCGTAAACGTGGCGGCGGTGGATTTGGGTGAAGTGCATCCGGCGGCGGTGACGGACGGAAACGAGTCGGTGGTGTTTGCCTGTCGCGCCTTGCGCGCGGTGAAACAACACGGCCACAAACGCCGGGCCGAACTTCAACGCTTGCAGGCGGCTAAGACCAAAGGCTCGCTGGCCTGGAAGAAACTGCAACGCCGCAAGACCCGCTTCGCGGCTCAACAGCAGCGGCGACTCCGCGACATCGAGCATAAGGTGTCGCGGGCGGTGGTGGATTGGGCCGTCCAGCGCAAGGTGGGCACGCTCGCCATTGGCGACGTGCGCGACATTGGCGACGGCAAGCGATTGAAAACCATCAGCCAACAGAAGGTCAGTAGCTGGGGGCATGGCAAACTGCGCGAGTACTGTACCTACAAGGCCGAAGCGGAAGGCATGAACGTTCCGTTGGTCGAAGAACATCATTCGAGTCAAACCTGCCCGATGTGCGGTCAGCGGCATAAACCCTCGGGGCGCGTCTATCGTTGCCCGGCGTGTGGTTTCGTAGGCCATCGAGACGGACAGGTCGGCGCGGTCAATTTGCTCAGTCGCCACACACAGGGCGAGGTGGGCCGACTCAGACCGCCCGCTACCACAAAGTATCGTCACCCGTTTGGAAGGCTCGCCTTCGGAACGGGTAAGCGTAGTCGCCTGGACACGGCGCAAGTGGCTTGGGCAGGTCAGCATGACTAGTCAGTCCCAAGAAGCCGCGCGGCTTTCAGCCGCAGCGGAGTGTCACAGAGTTGATCCAGCAAGCGCGAGCGCGCCTGCGTGACGCGCTCCAGCAACCGGTCTTCGCGCGCGTCCCGGAGCAGAAAAAAGATGAGCCGCGACCGATACACCGGCTCCTGGGATTCCTGCTCGGCCTGGTTCTCGCCTACCCAGTCCAGCAGATTAATCTGGATGTTGCTCCAGGTCAGTTCGTGGAAGCGCAGGCCGGGGTCGTTGAAGCCTTCCGGCCCCAGCAGCCGCGCGAGTTTGCGCGCGTTGCCCATCGGCTCCAAAAACACAATCGGCACGCCGTGCGTGGCGCGCTTGCGGGCCAACAGCGCCAGGGCTGCCAGTAGCAAAACAGCCAGCAAGCGCCAACGCAACTGAAGAAGGTGAGTGATGGTTTTCATTCGAGTTATTCTCCAGTGGGCTAATAGATGAAGAGTTGATAGAGCTGGTCCAGCAGGCGCAAACGCGCCTGCGTGAGTCCGGGCAACCATGAAAAATGCAACGTGGCGTTCACGACCTGGCCCGGCTCCACCCGCACGGTCGCCGGGGTGGTGGACAGCGCGGCCACTTCACTGGGCGCGGTCTGGGCGGGAGTGGTCGGGAGCAGGAGGGCCGCATCGCCGGGGCGGAGATAAGCCGCGCCGCCCGCGGTCGTGAGCATCACGTCCACGTCCAAAGTCATGGCCTCGGCCCGCACGGCGGTAATCACGGCGGTCAGCGTGGGACGATTGAGCGGCACGGCCACGCGCGTCTCACCAGCGACGAACTGCGCCGCGCCGAGGCCGGGCACAATGAAGTGCGCGGCAAACTCGCCGCTGGCTGGGAGCGACTCCAGCGCCGGATAGAGTTCGCCATCAATGTCCAGCGCAGGCGCGACCAGCGCGGCCACCGTTTGACCGCGCACCGTCACCGCATACACGCCGCCTTCTTGTTGCGCCACGTCCGCGCCCGTCACCACAAACTGCCCGCCGGGAATGGCGACCGCCGTACCGACGGCGGCCTGGGCCTCCGGCGCTTCGGGTTGCTCAGTGGACGAGTCATAGCGGGCATAGACCACGCGCACGGGCGTCGCGTTGGCGGGCAAGGGAAAGAGCGTCAGCCCCACGCGCGTTTGATCGAGCGATTCAATCTCCTGCGGCTCGACCTCGCTGAGGCGATAAACGACAAACGACAGGACGCGCCCGCTAATCGTACGGGCTAAAATCACCTCGCCCACCACCAGCGATTGCACCACCGCCTCGTGCGTGCCAACCAGCCAGTTCACCGGCGATGAAAACCACACCGCCTGCGCCCCTTCGATGGCGGGGTACTCCATCGCGCCGGTGTCGGCCACTTTGCCGGACAACACCTGATAGGCCACGCCCGCGATTTCCAGCGAGCGCGGCACATCCAGTGGCAATTTGAGATTGGCATCGTCCACCGCTTCCGGCGGCGCAAAGGTCGCCCCGAAATTTATCCCCGCCCGCCCGGTCGCGGTCGGGGTGCCACGGCGCGCATTCCCGCCCATTAGGGGACCGATGAAGAAAATGGCGACGAGCGCGAGCATCACAACCATGCCGCCCAACACGATGATGACCCGCTTCTTTTCATCGGCCATAGCCGCGCCGCCAACAGCCGGCGTGTTGCCCGCCGAGGCCGCAATCGCGTCATCCGTCCACTGCATCAGCCCGATGGCGGCATCGCCGCCCGATTCCGTCCAAACCTGCCCGGCCTCGACGCGGACAATCAGCGCGTCAATGTGCTTGATTTCAGCTTCGTAACTGCCGGAGGCCGTGGCAATCTCACGGATGTAGCGGGCTTCCCACGCTTCAATCGTAGAGGCGGGTAGCGTGACGCTTCGCGTGTCGGCCATTATTTGTTCTCCACGGGGGCCACCGGCAGGAAGGTGGGCAGTTTCACCGTCTGCACCGCGACCTGAAAGATCAATGCCTGACCGGGCTTCACCGCTTTCTCACGTTTCAGAAACGGAATCAGCACGCGATCCACCGCCCCGACCACGACTAAGTTCGCCTCGCCCTGCGCGTTGGTCAGGCCCGAGGCGACGAAGCGCCCCGCCGCGAGCGCGCGCACGCTGAGGCCTTCAATGCCTTCATCCGGTTCGGGCGATTTGTTGGCATTGAAATCGTAGAAAACTTTGACGCGAATGGTGGTCACGATGGGCGTGACCTGATACGCCGGGCCGAGCGCGAGCCAGGCCGCGCGCGTGGATGAACCGGAGCCAGGTGTGCCGCTGGGCGCGGGCGTGAACGCCGGCACCGTGACGCGCGGGGTGGCGGTGCTCGGCGTGATGGGCGGGACGGGCGTAGGCAATTGAACGCCCGTACTAGCGACCGGCGTGGGCACTTGGCTATTCCCGCCGCCTGCCTGTCCCCCGAATGCCGAAGCCATAGGCGAAGGGGTGCCGCCCGACGACCGCACGGGTGTGGGGGTCGCGCCGGCGACCGTGCAGGTCAATTGATAATCGCCCGCGCCAAAGGTGGACTCCACGACCGGATAGGCAATCGCGTCGTAACTGGCCGACCATTGCACGGCGGCTTCGGTCTTGCCTGGGGTGGCATCATCGTTGGCGGCGATGACTTGTCCGTCCTGCTCGACACGCAGGCGCGGGTCAAAATTGGCGCTGGCCACGCGGCAGGTGTAGTCCACGCCGGGTTTCACGCGTAGCGCCCACCAGTCCCACGGGTCTCCGCTGTTAATTTGCTCGCTCACCGCCAGCCCCAATGTGAGGGCCTTTGCCTGTCCCCAGTCATTATTTGGCTCATTCGGGCCGATGGTCGAACCGGGCGTGGCGGTCGGCGGCGGTGGGGCGGTCGCGGTCGGCGGCGCGGTGGGCGTAGCGCTAGGCGTAACGGTGGGTGCCAGTTCGCTGACCAGTATCCGGTAGTCGCCTGTGATAACGCCTGTGCCAGTGATGACCACGCCGTAATAACCCGCCTGCGCCACCGTGTAATCCAGCCGTGCAGTCAGGTCGCCCACGGCCACGTCATCGTTGTGAGCCAGCAGAATGTAATCTGGCAATTCCACCACGCCGACCGATGGATCAACCCCCGGCGTGATTGGCTGGGCTGACACGCGATAACTCCAGCCAGCTTTGCCGTAGAACTGAAACCAATCCACGTCATTCACGGATAGCCGGGCCGTCAGTGGCAATTCGACGACCAGCACGCACCCTTTGCCGCCATCGTTGGGTTCGAGTTCATCGCCGTTGCAGATAATAGGCAGGGGCGTGGCCGTCGGCTCCGAGGGAGTCTCCGTGGCTGTTGGCGTTGGAGTCGGGTTGGCCGTTGGAGTCTCCGTGGCTGTCGCAGTGGCCGAGGCTGTCGGCGATGGCGTTTCGGTTTGCGCCGCAGACGGGACGGTCCTAGACACCCCCGCCGCCTTGCCCCTGTCCGCGCCCTGTGGGCGCGGGGGGCCCAAGTGTGGCTGTAGAAAGGGTGTGAGCGAAAGCGCCAGCGTGAGCACACTGCCAAGCACGGTGAGAAAAGGGTAACGACGGAGAATCACGGTTAAGCCTTCTGGAGTGAGGGTGATTCGGCGAGCCCACCTGCCCCCCGAAAGGGGTGGTCGGCCCAGCGGGCCACGCGCCGCGCCTGTTGGACGTAGGTCTTGGCCGAATGTGGGTCAAGGAAATAAGGCTCGGCAATCACGAGCGCGCGGGCCTCACCGTGAGGTTGCGCGGCCTCGGCGAGCACGGCGGCGAAAGCGTCGCCGGTCATCCCGGCCTGACTGGAGCGCATCGCTAAGGCGCGCACCTGCCCGGTCATACCCCCCAACTTGTCCCCGTCTCGTTCCGAGAACGAGGCCTCGGCCCACGCCCGCGCCGGGTCGGCGTTGGACTGGGCCGCTTCGAGGGCGGCGCGCGCCGAACCCAGCCAAAGGGCTGGCTCCCTGGCACCGCCCGCCCGAGCCGGTGTGTCCAGATGGACAGGCCCCGCCTCAGCCGCGCGAGGCGCGGGGCGCGCGGGCCGGCCCGCCAAGTAGCCGGGGAGCGCCGCCTGCCCCCCGAATGCCGAAGCCATAGGCGCAGTAGTCGCGTCCGGCGCGCCGAGGGTTTCACCTGGTGTCGTTTCCCCAATTGGAGCGCTAGGCGGCAGGCTCGCGCGGCGCTCTATTTCTGCGCGGCGGTCAACGCCGCTCCGCCGGTCGTCAGGCGGGTACAAGTGAGCGTCATCGAAGGGCCGTCCCGCCCAAGCGTTGGCATCGCTATACTCGCCGCCATCTACCCCCGCGTCCACCGGGGCTGGCGCACCGACTGACCGCGCGTTGGCGCGGCGGTCAACGCCACTCCGTCGGTCAGACTGCTTGCGGCGCTCACTGTCGGCATACGGCTCCAGGTGGCGGTCATCGCCCGCCAAAGATTCACCTGTGCCTGCGGCACTGGCGCGGGTAGCCGGGCCTGCTTGATTGCTGTCACCGCGCAAACGCGCTCGAATATCAGCCTGTTCATCTTTTCTCCGTTCCTGTTGCACGACGCGCAGTTCGTCCTGCCAACTGGGGCCACGCGGTTGGCGCGTCTCAATGTAATCGGCTTCGCGCTCGGCGGTTTTGAGCCGGCGCGCTTTGGCGACCTCGTTGCCCGCACCCAGTGCGTGCTGGGCACGGGTGTCGCCCACGTGCCCGGCGAGCACCGCGACCGCGTGGCTACCAACGTTCCGGCCCAGAGTCTGGGCGTCGGGGATGGGGTTGTGAAAGCCCAGTTCGTTCGCCCCAGCCTGGAGGGCGGAAGACGCCGCGCGCCCGGCGTATTGACCGACGCCACTGCCGCTGACAGCGCCACCGACATTGCGCGCGGCCCGCAAGACCGCCGCGCCGCCCACCACGCCCATCACCGCGTTCATCCCCGACTGCGCCATGCCGCCGCCGGCGGCGTTGAGCGCCTGAAACGTCGAACTACTCGCCTGCAACATCAGGCCCGTGGTGATGGCGAGGGCCAGCAGGCCCGCGCCCAGAAAATACGCCACGTTATTCGCCGTGACGAGCATCAGGCCGATGACGAGGCCCAGATAAAAGGCGGTGGTCGCGGTCTTGACGAGCATTTGCACCAGCTGATTCACCGTCTCGCTCAGGCCGTTGCCAAACGGCGTGAGCGCGGCAAAGGCCAGGTTGATGGCCAGCGAAATAAACAGCGCCAGCACGCCCAGCGTGAGCAGAAACCAGACGATTTGCTCCAGCAACCCCATCACCGCCAGCGGAATCGACAGCGCGGCGCGCTCAATCCCCCAGCCGATGTTGTTCAACAATTCGGTGCCCGCCGGCGGGCGGCAGTAGAGGGCGTTGAGTTGGTCGTCCGAAGCGGTGTAGTAGTTCGTGGGATCGCCGGCCACCATCCAATACATCGCTTGAAAATCATTGGAGGGCTTCATCGCCAGCGGCTCATCCACGCTCTGGTAAAACAAATAGGCCATCGCCAGACCGTACCCGGCGCAGGTCGGCACTTCGCCCGGCTGATTCGTCCGGCTCAAGTCCACGCACGCGGCCACGTTCACCCCGTCGAAGCGGGGCGAGACGGCCGTCTCGCCGCCGGCGAGTCCCAGATTCAGCGTGGCCGAAGCGTCGCGCGCGGCGTTGTAGAAAATCGCCCCAATCGCCACGCGCAATTGGTCATAGCCGCGCATCACCACGCCGCCGCTTTGCGAGAGCCAGGCCGACAAAAACAGCACGCCGGCAATGCGCCCGAAAGACGACACTTTGTAACTCGTCATGAACTGCGCGATCGTAAACACGCCCAGAAGCATCACCGCCACGAGAGCGACCAGCATATACAGCGGCATGAGATTCGGCAGGAGACCGGTTTGCCCCGTCGTCGGGTCGCCCAGAATGGCGACTGAAAACACCGCCACCATCACCGCGCGGATGATGTTGACCAACCGCGCGCCGCTGGCAATCACGGCGCTTAGTGCCACCAGACCCTCAGTCACGCCTTTGAGCAGGCTCACTTGAAACCTGAAAACGGGCGTTCCGGGGTCAAAGGGATTGCACACGCTCAGCGATGTGGGTAGGGGCGTGGCCGTCTCGCCCACCTGCCCCCCTGCCCGCGCTAGTGCCGCACCCCCCATCCGCTTCGCTTCGGGGGGCAGGTTCGCAGGTGAGCGAAGCGAATGGGGGAGCTCCGACGGGGTGACCGCGCCCGTACTAGCCGACACGTGCACACTGGTAAGCGCCAGTAGCAGGCCGCCTGCTACGCCCAGCGAAATAAATCTCGGCCAGCGCCTCACCCCCCATCCGCTTTGCTTCGGGGGGCAGGCTCTCATTGCTTGCCCCAGCGCAGTCGGCGGGCGAAACCGGTGAGGAGCAAGAGGAGCGCCCCGATACCGACCAGCCAGAAGACATTGCTCCACCCGCCGCCGCTCGCCGAGGGCGCGGCCTGGCCACCGAATGCCGAAGCCATAGGTGTAGCGGTAGAGGAGGGGATGGGAGTGGGAAGCAACGTCGGCACCGACGTTGGCGGCGCGGATATGCCCACTTGGACATGAGTGGCCGAAGGCGCAAGGGTGGTCGTAGGCATCGCCGAAGTCGGTGTCGCCAGCGCGTCGGAGTCCTGCCTCACGCCGTCTGGCGCATCCAGCACGAAGCCGACTACGCCCGCGTTGAGAATCTCAGGCCACAAGATGAACAGCGTGTCCGTGCCCTCCACGCCGTAGACCGGGGCGAAGGTGTAGCCGCGCCCGTCAAAGCGGGCGAGCGCCAGTAGCGGCTGGTCGCCATTCGGGTCGAGCGTGAGGGCCAGGTCGCACCAGCCGGTGGCGTCGGTCACACATTCCCCTACACTGACTTTGCCCTGTAGCGCGCGGGCGGTCACTGCCGGCGCGGGGCGCCCGTCGGTGAAGTGGATGTGAACCCGCAGGAGAAAGATTTGCGCCAGCACACCGAGCAAAAATAATAAATGACTCATATCAACAGCCTCCTTCAGTCTTGCACTCGTCCAGATAAGGCGGATTGCCATATTCTGAGGCGCACACAAAATCCCACTGTGACTGCTGTCCATTCGGGTCAATGTCGCGCGCGCCGTAAGGTCCACGCTCCAGTGCCCCTAGCCGCGTCTCCCAGTGCAGGTGCGGGCCGGTAGAGTTGCCGGTCGTGCCCAGCACGCCCACGTTCTCGCCACAATGCACCGTGTCACCGACGGCGGGGAAGGGCGGCTGATGCTGATGTCCGTAATACATCCAGACGTAGTTGCCGCCGCCGACCGGCGCGCGCACGACGAGCAGATTGCCGTAGCCGACCTCCGACCAGCCGGAAAACGTCACGATGCCTTGCATGGGCGCATAGATGGGCGTGCCTTCCGGCGCGGCCAGATCCAGCCCGTGGTGCAACAGGGTCATGTGCGTGTCAGCGTCGCCGTCGCCGTTGGTGTCCACCCAGACATCGCAATGCCCCGAACTGCCCGACCCCCAGTCACTGCACCCGTCGGGCGAAGTCAGGCGGTAATGGACATCGCCGAGCGGGGTCAGCCCCAGCACGGACGAGCCGGGCATCTGCGCAATCTGGCCGCCGCGCATAGGGATCGGCCAACTGGCCTGTCCATGTGGACAATCCACCGGGTCGGTGCCGGGGCTGAACCAGACTGGCGGCGGCGCAGCCGACAGATTGTTCACGGTGAAGCCGAACTGCGCCGGCACCCTGCCCGCGAAGGCGAGCGACTCTTCGCGCACTTCGCCGGGCGCCAGCGGCTCCAACTCCACCTCGCCCGGATTGGGCAAGCCGAGGGCGTCTGTGCCCGCCGAGTCGTAGGACTGGTGATTGCCGGCCACGTCCACGGCAAAGACATACTGCGACAGCGTAAAGGCCATCTCGGTGCCGCTCTGATTGCCGAGGCTGAACGTCGCCACGCTGTTCCCGCCCGCTTCTTCAACTCTGACCAGCGTGACCAGCAAGTCGTTGACCACCGCCCCCTGTCCTAAATAAAACTCGCCATAGCGGTAGTACGGCGTTTCGGTGGGCACGGGCGTCGTGTCGAGCCAGCGCACTTCTTCGGTCGGCGTGATGTTGCCGCTGTACCACAGTTCGGTGACTTGAATGGTCGGCACCGGGGTCGCGGTCGCGCAGGCCCAGTATGGCCCGCCGGGTTGCGTCTGGGTATCGCCGGAGTTGTTGTACAGCGGCGCGCCGCAGGCCAACGCCGCCAGCGTGAACGTAGTCAGGACTGCAACGGCCCTAGCGAGAAAGCGTCTCGATGTCATGTTTGCCATTGAAGCCTTGCGCTTCCCACGCCAACAACGTTTGCCCGTTCAGCGAAGCGGCCAGAAAATTGCGCGCTGGTTGCACATCGCCGGCCGCGATGAGCGACTCAGGTTGCGCCGTCCGCAGTTCAGGAAACCAACCGCCGCCTTCGCGCCGCGCGACCACCGGATAACTCAACGACGGTTCGGATTGCCAGCGCCCGACTTCGGCATACAGTCCGGCGACTTCGAGCGTGCCATCCGCGCGATACAGCGCCGCGCAATCGCCGTACCAGCCGGTGTTGTTGCCGTTGAAGTCCTCGGCCGTGGCGGGGTAGGCGACGGTCTCCGGCGTGCTCCACGTCAGGCCGCCATCAGCGCTCTCGGTCACGCGCCACTCGGTCAAATCAAAATTGCCGCTGAGCTGACCATTCGCATCCAGGCCCCAACCTTGCGCGACCACCCATGCCAGCGCGAGGTGGTCGTCCTTGGCCGCGACCGAGCGCGGCGCTTCACGGGAGTCCGGGTTGCGGGGAACTTGAATCGCATCCGTGTTCCACACCAACCGCCAGTCGCCATCGCGCCGGTAGAGGCCGGTGTCGGTCAGGAGTAACATCGCGCCTGAAGCCAGAGACGTGATTTGCGTGGAGCGTGCCGCGCCACCGTAATTCCCATCGAACTCCCACACTTCGGAAAACGGGTTGTAGCGGGCCAGCTGGCCGGCGGAGGCGACATACAGCCAACCCTCCGGCCCATACCCAGCGGCCAGGTCATCGCCAGCCCAAGGAATGAGATGGTCCGGCGCGGTCGGCAGGCTATCTAATTGGTCGGCCAGACGCCAAGTCACTTGCCGGGAGCGCCGCAGGAGCGCGGCCACGCCTGCCGGTCCGGAGAGCACCACCGCTTCATCAGCTGCGCCCAGCGCGTAGCGCGTGGCGGTGGTGTAGTCGCTGGCGGCCTCGGCGACAACGACCTGCCCATCCTCAGTTCGCCACCAGGCCAGCCCGAGGCCGTTGTAGCCGAGGGACACGCCTAGGAGTTCCTCGTCGCTCAGCGTCAGCACGGTGCGGTGCAGTTGACCGCTTGCCTGGCCCAACCACGCGCCGCGCGTGGCAGTCGGCACGGCGGTCGGCGTTTCGGTCGGGGTGTACGTTGGGCATGGCGTGCCGGCCTGCCCCCCGAATGGGGTGGTCGGCTCGAGCGTGGGCGTAGCCAACAAATCCGGCGTGGCGGTCGGCTGTTGCACGAGTGGGGTGGCCGTCACGCCGCCAGTGAACAGACAATCGGAGGCCGCCGCCGCGCCCCGCTTCGCGCAAGCGGTCAGGGAAAAGAGCAAGCCGAGAATCAATCCGAGTCGCAACATGGTTTTCGCTTCACGTGCCTTCTGCTTTCCGCTACTGCTCCAACACCGCCGTTACGACCAACCGGTCACGATACACGCGCGCGGCGCGATTCCAATTGATGCAAGTGGTGAGGAGCAATTGCGAGCCATCGGGGACATAGAGGCGAGCGGTATCCTGCGGCGAAACAATCTCGACGCTGGCAACCTGATACCGATAACGCCGGCCTGCGGCATCGGTGTAAATCACCTCGGCCTCCAGCGGCAGGGTTGCCAGATTGAGAAATGGCCCGATCACGTCTTTGGCAATCGTGATGTGCCCAGCCAAGACCATCGCCAACCCCGCGCCCGGTCCGTCACCGGTGCTCTGGAGCCAGCCAATGTTGTTTTGTAGCACGGACGAATCCCACACGCCCTGCATGAGCGGCACGGTCACAATCGGCTTATCCAACCCCAGCGCCGGAATCGCAAGGCGCGCCGCGCCTTCCGGTTGCGAGAAGGTCTGCGCCAAGAACGGCGTGGGCGTAGGTAGGGGCGCGGTGACCGCGCCCGTACTTGGAAGCGCGGGGGTTGAGGTGACCGAGGGCAATAATGTAGCGGGAGGCGACAACGGAGAAGGCGCGCCCTGGGCCAGCGTGCCAGTGGCCACGGGCGCGACTTGAGACGGCAGAGACGTGGTCGCCTGCCCCCCGAATGGGGTGGTTATCGGAGGCGGTGTTGGCCGCGTGAACACCCGTGCCCAGTACACACTGGGTGCGGGTAGGCCGCACGCGGCCAGGCTCACCGTGAACAACACAAGCGCCCCGAACAGAATCCACGCCTCATTCGGGCCGCGAGACCCGGCCTGCCCTCGCGGAGCGGGGCGGTGCAAGGCTCGCCGCCGGACAAGAAAAAGGACTCCCACTATGACGGCCAATACCCCCCAACCCCTTGCGCTTAATTCCCCAACGCCCGTTACCGGAAACGCAAAGGGAATGACGTAGAGCGTCGTCTGCGCCGATGGCCCGGCTTGACCATCCACGCGCATCACTGCCACGTTGGTAATTTGCGTCGGCGGCGTAACCGTCATATTCACCTGCCCGGACAACGTAATCAAGGCTTCGGTGTTGGCGGGGAGTGAAGCGATCGTCACCCGCACTTGGCCTGTCGCCCGCGTATAGGTCAACGTGCCCTGCGTGGTCGTGCCGGAGCGATAAGCCAGTGCGCCCGGCCAGGTGTCCTCGATGGTCACGTTCGTCAGCGCGGCGTTCCCGGCGCGCGCGCTGATGGTAAAGGTCACAAAACTGCCGGGCGTGACAAACTGCGGCGCGACGAGTTTGGACAGCCCCGGCCCGGTGGCTGGCATGGTCGTCGCTTGCGGCACGGTCGTCGCCTGCGGCAGGGGAGTCGCGGTCAGAGTCGCTGTTGGAGGATTGGACAAAATCACGACTTGCGCTGAAGCCGAGTTGTTCTCCAGATATGGGTCAGGCAGGCTGTCGCCCAGCACGAAGAACCGCCCGGAAAAAGGATTGCTCGTCTGCGGTGCCAGTGTCACATTGAGCGTGATGGCGACGCTGGCACCCGGCTCAATTAAGCTGAGGGGCACGATGCACACCGGCAAACTGCACGCTTCGCGTGTCGTTTGCCCTGCGGGCTGCTGCGCGAGCAGGGCAAGCGGCGAGATGGCAGGCGCGCGCCTGATTGGCAGGCCAATAACATACTGCACGGTTTGCACCGAGGGCGGCAGAGTCGTGGTCAGTGTGGCCCGCGCGGAAGCGGAGGGGCCATAGTTATGAACGGTGATGATGTAATCAAAGGTCTGCTGATCCGCCAGTGTGCCCGGTTGCGCGCGAGCGGTGAGGCCCAGGTCCGCTTCTTCGGAAATAGAACTGGAGTCTGTCCCGCTGTTGTTGGACAGATTGGGGTCGGTCATCCCCACCGGCGTTGCCAGGCTGACGGTATTGGTCAAGGTGCCGGTGAGCGCGCGTTCCACCCAGTCGTTTGCTACCTGCCCTACGCGCCATGGCGCGTAGGGTGCACGGGCAACCGCATCCCTCACGCGCTCCGTTTGGGGGGACAGGCCGTCTCGCCCACCTGCCCCCCTGCCCGCGCCAGTGCCGCAGGCACAGGTGAGTGTAGCGAATGGGGAGGCTCCGACGGGGTGGCGAGCGGCAACGCGCGCATCACCGCGCCCGACTCCGACGGTCGGGCCGGTGACAAGAGTTGCCAAGCCAATGCCGCCGCCAGCTGTGTGTCCATCATCTCGATAACTCGTTGGTTGAGCGTGTCCCAGGACGCGGCGGGTCATGCCGAAAGTGCTGGTCGCGGTGCTGGAGAGAATTCCTGTGACTGTAATCGTCACCGTGCTATTCGGCGCGAGGGTGACGGTCGTGGAGACGTTCCCCGAACCCGAGGCCGCGCCGCAACTCGAACCGCTTTCTGAAACGCACGTCCACGTTGCGCCCAACACAACCAGCGGAACGCTGTCTTGCACCCCGACATTGGGCGCAAGCGAAGGACCGTTATTCCCGATGAAGATGGTGTAGGTGATAGGGAGGCCCGGAACGGCAAAGAGTTGCCCGTCTGTCTTCGTCACCCACACGTCCGCTTCGGGTGTGAGGGTGGTGATGGGGGCCGGGTCGGTGTTGTTGCCCGGATTCGGGTCAACCGCGCCGTTCCCCGCGCCGACTGAAGCGGTGTTGATGACCGTGCCGGTGATCGCCGGGTCAATCAGGCCGCTGATGGTCACGGTCGCGCGCCCCCCGGCGGCGAGCAAGTCAGCTGTGAGCAGGACGTTATTGCCCGAGCCACTGGCGGTGTTGCAGGTTGAACCGGCGGTGGCCGCGCAGTTCCACGTCACGCTAATGAGCGCCGCCGGGACAATATCCGTGATGGGCGTCGTGTTCGCAAAGGACGGGCCGTTATTGGTGATGACGAGCGTGTAAGTGAAAGGCGTGCCGGGGATGGCGGTATTGCTGGGGGTCGTCTTCTGGATGTTGAGATTGGTTTGCGGCGTGAGCGTCACGGTGGTCGAGCCGCCGTTATCGCCGGGTACGGGGTCAGTCGTCCCGCCGGGCAGCGTGATACTCGCGCTGTTGGCGAGTGTGCCGGTGGCCGCCGGGTTGATGGTCGCCTGAATGAGGTACGTTGCCGTGCCACCTGCGGCGGCGAGCGTGACAGTGGTGTTGAGATTCCCGCTGCCACTCGCCGTGCCGCAACTGGACCCGGCGCTGGCCGAACAAGTCCAGGTCGCGCCGATCAAAGCGCCCGGTAGCGTATCCACTACGGGGGCATTGACCGCCTGGCTCGGCCCAGCATTGGTGACGATGACTTGATAAGTAATCACCGTGCCGGGGATGGGCGCGCCGCCCACCAGCGTCTTGCTGAGAGACAAATCCGACTCGAGGGTGACGGTCGTGGTCACGGCGGGCGTGGTGTTGTTGCTGGGGTTGGGGTCGGTCGTGCCGCCGGGCGGGGTCACGTCTGCCGAATTGGAGAAGAGGCCGCTGGGGGTGGTCGAGTTAATCAGCCCGAGGACGATAATCGTCACGCGCCCGTTCACTTGGAGATTGGCCGTGAGATTCAAGTTGCCGCTGCCCGAGGCCGCGCCACAACTCGAACCGGCGGTGGCAACGCACGTCCAAGTGGCGTTGATAACTTCCGCCGGGAGCGTGTCGGTGAGGTCCAAGCCGGTGGTAGCGCTGGGGCCGCCATTGGTGACGACAATCGTGTAGGTGATGGGCGTGCCGGCCACGCCGCTGGTGGACACGGACTTCCCAATAGCCAGGTCGGATTGCCGCGCGACGGTGCTGGAGTCGGTGCTGGTGTTGTCGCCGGGCACGGGGTCAAACACGCCGATCGGCATGGTGATCGTCACCGTATTGGTGATGACTCCCTGCTCCGGTGGCCGCGCCACGCCCGCCGCCGCCGCCGGCGACACGCTTAGTCCGGCGAACACTACAGCGGCGACACCCGCGATACCGAGCGCAAGTAAGTGAGTGAATTTAGACATTCAGGATTCTCCTTCGGCCATTAACTGTTCGGGTCAACCGTACCGGTGACGATGATCGTGACCACGCCGGACGGAAGAATCAGACTGAGATTCAAATTGAGGTTATTCCCGCTCCCACTCGCCACGCCGCAACTGGAACTCGCGCTCGCGGCGCATATCCAGGTGACGTTCAGGATGGAGGCTGGAACCAGGTCAAGCACGCCGACATTCGTGGCCTGGCTCGGCCCGGCATTGGCGACGACGAGGGTGTAACTGATGGGCAGGCCCGCCACGGCCGGGGGACTGGTGCGCGTCTTCGTGATAGAAATGTCGGCCTGCGGGGTGAGGGTCACGGTGTCGGTCGTGGTGTTGTTGCCGGGGGTTGGGTCGGTCACACCGCCGGGCGGAGTGACGCTGGCCGAATTGGAGAGTGAACCCGTGGCCGCCGGGTCAATCGTGGCGCGGATGAGATACGTCACGCTCCCGCCCGCCGCGAGATTGGCGGTGATGTTGACGCTCCCGCTCCCGGAAGCCGCGCCGCAGGACGAACCCGCGCTCGCCGAACAAGCCCAGGTCGCGCTAGAGATGCCAACGGGCAATGTATCCACCACCGTTGCGCCCGTTACGTTGCTGGGGCCGCTGTTGGCGACGACCACTTGATAAGTAATCACCGTGCCGGGAATGGGCGCGCCGCCGATGCGACTCTTGCTGATAGACAGGTTGGCTTGCGGAGTGAGCGTGATGGTGTCGGTCGTGGTGTTGTTGCCGGGCACGGGGTCGGTCACGCCGCCGGGCGGAGTGACGCTGGCCGAATTAGAGAGTGAACCGGTGGCGGCGGGGTCAATCGTGGCGTTGATAACGTAAGTGACCGAGCCGCCACTCAAGAGATTGGCGGTCGTATTGACGCTCCCGCTACCACTGGCCGCGCCGCAACTCGAACCCGCGCTGGCCGAACAAGTCCCGGTCGCGCTCAGGAGCGCGGCCGGGAGGTTGTCTATCACGGTCACACCCGGGGCGTTGCTCGGCCCAGCGTTGGCGACGACGACGGTGTAGTTGATAACTGCGCCGGGGGCCGCCGTCGCCGCGCCGCTGGTCTTGCTAATCGAGAGATTGGCCTGCGGGGTCAGCGTCACGGTGTCGGTGCTGGTGTTATCGCCGGGGGCGGTTTCGGTTGTCCCGCCGGGCGGAGTCACGCTGGCGGTGTTGGCGAGTGAACCGGTCGCGCCCGATGAAATGGTCGCGTTGATGACGTAAGTGACCGAACCGCCCACCGCGAGATT
>Ga0315281_10005675_pt1 | contig 17840 bp, 15 predicted proteins | sample YL17G07_0_MG_FD_204540 | JGI IMG/M metagenome (GOLD analysis project Ga0315281, IMG submission 204540) | Sediment microbial communities from Yellowstone Lake, YNP, Wyoming, USA - YL17G07_0 | ecosystem: Environmental > Aquatic > Freshwater > Lake > Sediment | place: USA: Wyoming | collected...
TCCAGACCGGGCTGCAGTAGGAGCGCAACGGTGGGGTTCGTCTCGAGGTGACAGACTGGCGGTCATGACCAACCGCCTCGCCGCCGAGACGAGCCCCTACCTCCTCCAGCACGCCCACAACCCCGTCGACTGGTATCCGTGGGGCCCTGAGGCCCTGGAGCGCGCTCGCCGCGAGGACCGGCCGATCTTCCTTTCCATCGGCTACTCGGCCTGCCACTGGTGCCATGTCATGGAGCGCGAATCATTCGAGGATCCCGCGATCGCCGCGCAGCTGAACCGCGACTTCGTGGCGATCAAGGTGGACCGCGAGGAGCGCCCGGATCTCGACGACGTGTACATGGCGGCGGTGCAGGCGATGACCGGCTCCGGAGGTTGGCCGATGAGCGTGTTCCTGACGCCGCAGCTCGAGCCCTTCTTCGGCGGCACCTACTTTCCACCCGAGGACCGCCACGGCCTGCCGGCCTTCTCCCACGTGCTGGACGCGATGGCCGATGCATACCGCAACCGCCGGGCCGATGTGCTGGCCCAGGGCCGTCAGCTGGCCGCGCACCTGCGCCAGCAGCTCGAGGTGGTGGCCGGCAGCCGCGACCCCGGAGATGAGCAGCTCTCGCTGGCCACGGCCCGTCTGAATGGATCGTTCGACGCTGTCAACGGCGGATTCGGAGGCGCGCCGAAGTTTCCGGCACCGATGACGCTCGAGTTCCTGCTGCGCCGCTGGCTCCGGGGCCGCGACCCCGAGCTGCTGGAGATGGTGACGGTCACCCTGGACCGGATGGCCGATGGAGGGATCCACGACCAGATCGGCGGCGGATTCGCGCGCTATGCGACCGACGCGCATTGGCTGATCCCGCACTTCGAGAAGATGCTCTCCGACAACGCCCTGCTGGCCCACTGCTACCTCGAGGCCTACCGCGCGACCGGAAGCGAGCGGTACGCCGCCGTGGCCCGCGACACGCTCGACTTCATGCTGCGCGAATTGGGCACCGATGAGGGGGGATTTGCTTCGGCGCTCGACGCCGACTCGGACGGGGCCGAGGGGCAGTTCTACGTGTGGCAGCCCGAAGAATTCACCGCCGTGCTCGGCGAGTCGGGATTCGCGACGGCCGAGATCAGCGAGGTCGCGACATTCTGGGGCGTCGCGCCGGGCGGCAACTGGGAGGGCCGCTCCATCCTGCATCGCCCGGGCGCCGGTCCGGAACCGCCCGCTCTCGAACGTGCTCGGCAGGCGCTGCTGGCGGCCCGGGCGCGCCGCGCCCGGCCGGGCAGGGACGAGAAGCAGGTGGCCTCCTGGAACGGGCTCGCCCTGCGTGCATTTGCCACCGCTGCCCTGGTGCTCGCCGATGATGGCTATGCCGCGGTCGCGGAACGGCTGGTCGAGTTCATCCGCGCGCGCCTGCTACGCGACGGGGACCGGCTCTTCCGTACCACCCGCGACGGCAAGGGACATACGCCGGCTTTCGCCGAGGACTACGCCTGCGTCGCGGACGGACTGCTCGCTGCCTACGCCGCCAGCGGTGACGCCACCGATCTGACGCTGGCGATCGCCCTTGCGGAGCGGGCCGTCGCCGACTTCTGGGATCCGGCCAGCGGAACCCTGTTCGACACCGGGCCCGAGCACGATGCCCTGGTGGCCAGGCCTCACTCCCTGCTGGATGCGGCCACTCCGGGCGCCAACGCCGTGGCGGCCGACGTGCTGCTTCAGCTCGCGGTGCTCACCGGGGAGGCCGACCTGGATCGCCGCGCCCGCAGCATCGTGCGCGCCGCCGGTGGGGCGCTCGAGCGCCAGCCGACCGCGTTCGGGCGCTTGCTCGCCGCCGCGGATCGCGCTGTCGGCGAAGTCATCGACGTGGTGGTCGTCGGCGATCGGGCCGACCCACGGGCGGTGGCCCTGCGTCGAGCCGTCGCAGGACCGTACGCACCCGACCTGGTGATCGCGTCCGCGCCGGCGAGCGGAGCGTCGGACCTGCCGCTCTTCATCGGAAAGGCGGCGCGTGGGGGCGTGCCGACCGCGTACGTCTGTCGTGGCTATGCCTGCGACGAGCCGACCGTGGATCCTCATCAGGCGGCGACGCAGGTCGCCGCCATGAGCGGGCGTTAAGCGGGGGTTGGAACGTCGCCATATGATCGGGCCGATGCGACCATCGAACCGCCTGCTGGTGATCGGCCTGTTGACCGCGTTCTCCCTCGCCGCCTGTGCGACGCCGACACCGACGCCCACCGCCGTCCCGACCGCGTCACCCTCGCCTTCCCCTTCGCCCTCCCCGACGCCGACACCGGCACCCACCGCCGTCCCGACCCCGGCCCCCATCCCGCTCAACGCCGAGATGCTGGGGAAAAGGCTGACCATCCTCATCGTGGGCGAGGACATCAGCGCCTACCGCCTTGCGCACGGCACCATCACCGCCCGCACCGACGCCATCATGGTGGTCAGCGTCAGCCCGGATCAGTCGAAGATCTCGATGATCTCGCTGCCCCGCGACACGGTCGACGTCCCGCTCGGCGACGGGCGAGTCTTCCGGCAGAAGGTGAACGGGATCATGCAGAAGTACGGCATCGACGCCCTCCGCAAGGCCATGGCGGCACTGCTGGGCGTGCCGGTCGACCACTACATGATGCTGAACATGGACGACTTTCCCTGGATGGTGGACGCGGTCGGCGGCATCGACGTCACCGTCCAGACCCATGTCTACGACCCAAGGCTGAACCTCGACATCCAGCCCGGCCCGCTGCACATGGACGGCGCGCTGGCGCTGAGCTTCTCGCGCACCCGGGAGTACGACTCCGACTATGAGCGCGCGGCGCGTCAGCAGCAGGTGATCCTGGCGATCGTCCAGAAGTGGCTGACGCCCGCCGGCGGCGCCTCGCTCGTCGGCGCCATGCGGTTCCTCGGTTCACTGCGGACCGACCTGGTGATGGGCGATGTGCCGACCCTGCTCGAGATCGGCCGCCGCTCGGCCGACGCCGCGGTGTCGCGCGTGGTGCTGACGCCGCCGCGCTTCGGGGACGATGGGATCGACACCAGCGCGCTGAAGCGGGGCTGGGTCATGATCCCGAACCTGAAGGCCATTCGCAGCTATGCGCGATCGGTGATGGCTGACTGACCGGCCGCACGCCCGCGACGCCACGGATCCGTCGACCCGGGGTCAGCGTTCGGCGCTGAGGGTCGTGTTCCGGGTTCCGCAGCGGTAGCAGGACTCGTCCGCGGCGCGAATGGTCGCGCTGCAGTTCGCGCATGAGACGAGCAGATCCGATTCGCAGGCCGGGCAGAAGCGGGCGCCGGCAGGGTACTGCAGGCCGTCCACCGGGCAATAGGGCATGCCCCTGGGCGCCTCGAGGGCGCCATCGGGCGCCCGCGGCAGGCGGAGCGCCGGCGCAGTGGCGGCCTGGACCCCGACCTGGGAGACCTTCAGGTAGCCGATCACCAGCCAGAGCAGGTAGAGGCCCAGCAGACCGAGCATGGCGAACGGGAAGAGTGTCGCTGCGAGACCACCGACACCGGTCGAAACCCACTCGAGAACCTGGCGGATGAGGTCCATGGCGCCGCGATTCTAGCATCGGCCCTGCGCTACACTCGGGCACATAGCCGCGCACCCGAGGACCATGCCCCGCCCCCGGCTCGACCCCCGTACGCCTCTCACCGAGCTGCACGTTCACCTTGGGGCCGCCGTGACCCCGGCGGTGATGTGGGGGATCGCGCACGCGCAGGGGATCCGGCTCCCGACCAAGGACTACTGGGCGTTTCGCGAACTGATCACGGTCGGTCGGCGGCGCCAGTCGTTCCAGGCCTACCTCGACCTCTTCCACTGGACCGAGCTGATCCAATCGAGCCCGATCGCGGTGGAGCGGAGTGTCTACGAGGTGATCGGCGGCGCCTACCGCAAGAGCAACATCACCCGCATCGAGCTCCGATTCAACCCCATGAAGCGCAACCGGGGCGGCGAGCAGGACCTCGACCACATCATCGCCGCCGCGACGCGCGGCATGGACCGCGCGATTCTCGAGTATCCGCAGGTGCGCGCCGGTCTGATCCTGTGCCTCGACCGCTCGTTCAGCCGCGAGCTGAACGAGATCATCGCCGCCAAGGCGATCGCGTGGCGAAACCGGGGCGTAGTCGCGGTCGACATCGCCGGGCCGGTAGAGCCGTCGTTCCGGTTCGGCGACTACCGAGAGATCTTCGCCGAGGTGCGGCGCGCCGGCCTGGGAGTGACGGTTCATGCCGGCGAGACGGGGGGACCGGAGGAGGTGCGGGAGGCGGTCGAGGCCCTTGAGCCGACGCGCATCGGTCACGGGGTGATGAGCGCCTATGACCCCTCCGTGATGGCCCTGCTGCGCGAGCGGCAGATCGTGCTGGAGGTCTGTCCCTCGTCCAACCTCAACACGCGCGTCGTGCGGGACGTGGCGGAGCTGCGGACCATCCTGCGCGCGCTGATCGACCACGACGTCCGCTTCACGCTCTCGACCGACGGCCCCGAAATGCTGCGCTCGCACCTTCGCGACGAGGTGGCGCTGCTCCTCCGTCACGAGATCATGAGCCTCGACGAGATCCACCGCGCGATCGAGACGGCGCACGATGCGAGCTTCGTCGACGGCTCACCGATCGAGCCCGGCGATGCCGCGATCGCGCTCGAGGGCGAGTCGTAGGCTGATAGACTGCCGGCCGTGTCATCGATCTGGCGACCGGTCCGGGAACGCAACCCCGCCCGCAGCCTGATGGTGGTCGTCGCCCATCCGGGGGACGAGGCATTCGGCTTCGGGGGAGCGATCGCCCAAGCGGCAGCATCGGGCGCGTACGTGTCCGTCGTGTGCGCCACCCGGGGCCATTTCGACCGCCGCATGTTCAATCCCGCGCCCGCCCCCGGCGGACGGAACCGCTCGTACCAGCAGCCGACCGTGTGGCGGAATCTCGATACCGTCCGCGAGGACGAGATGCGGCGCTCGGTCGGACTGCTCGGCGTGCGTGTCCTGCGGATGCTCGACTACTCCGAGGAGGGTCTCGCCGCCGTGGACTTCGACGATCTGGTGGGCCGGATCGTCGAGCCGATCCGCATGCATCGTCCGGAAGTGATCCTCACCTTCGGACCGGATGGCATCACCGGCGACGCGGACCACGTCGTCATCGGTCGAGCGGCGGAGGCGGCCTTCCGGCTGGCCGGTGAGCCGCTCTCCCACGAGGACGATCTCGAGGAGGACCAGGTGGCCTGGCGCGCGGCCAAGCTATACCACCTGGTCGTGGCTGCGGGCGATCTCGAGCCGCTCGGCGCGGCAGCGCCGGCTGAGTACGGGTCGGCGGCGGCCGGCGGCTCCGTGGCGCTCGAGCTCGGCGAGCTGACCGGGGTCAAGCTGGCCGCCATCAGCCGACACGTCTCCCAGACCGGCTCTGCCGGCCCCTTCCGCGAATGGCCGCCCGAGGCACGCGATCGGTTCCTGGGCGTCGAGCGCTATCGCCTGGCGCGATCGAACCTGCCGGTCGGCGCGGTGGCCGAGGCCGGCCTCTGGGACGGTCTCGCCTAGGGTTCTCGGACCCCTGGCCGACCGCCGCATAACGGCGGTGAATGGGTGCGGACGCCGGCTCTGCTACCCTCGGCACGTTCGCCGACGCCAGACCGAAAGGAAGCCGACCCGGAGCATGTCCAACCAACTCACCGATGAGAACATCATGGCGGCCCTCGGCCAGGTCAAGGATCCGGAGATCGGCCGCGACCTCGTCAGCCTGGGCATGATCAAGTCAATCGAGATCACCGGTTCCACGGTCGATCTCACCGTCGAACTCACCACGCCCGCCTGTCCGCTGAAGGCGAAGATCGAGTCGGACATCGTGGACGGGCTGGCCGCCCTGGGCGCCAGCACGGTGCGCGTCGAATGGGCGAGCAACGTCAAGCGCTCGTTCGGCGGACCGGCGGCGGACCTGATCCCCGGCGTGAAGAACACCATCGCGGTGGCATCCGGCAAGGGGGGCGTGGGCAAGACCACGGTGGCGGTCAACCTGGCGGTCAGCCTGGCGCGCGACGGCGCCCGCGTCGGCCTGCTGGATGCCGACATCACCGGCCCCAACGTGCCGCTGATGATGGGCACCACCGGCTCGCACGTAACCGGGGTGGGCGGGCGCGTGAACCCGGTCGTGGCGCACGGCGTGAAGATGATGAGCATCCAGTATTTCCTGACCGGCGACGCCCCAGTGATCTGGCGCGGGCCGCTCATTCACTCCGCCATCCAGCAGTTTCTGCGCGACGTGGAGTGGGGCGAGCTCGACTACCTGGTAGTGGACCTGCCGCCGGGGACCGGCGACGCGGTGCTCAGCCTCAGCCAGTTGATCCCGCTCTCCGGTGCGGTGATCGTCACCACGCCGCAGGAGGTGAGCCTGGTGGACGCGCGCAAGGCAATCAAGATGTTTGAGAAGGTGAACGTGCGCACCCTCGGCGTGGTGGAGAACATGAGCGGCTTCATCTGCCCCGACTGTGGAGCCGAGCACGACATCTTCGGCTCCGGTGGCGCGGAATCGCTGGCGCGCGAATTCGGGTTCGACGTCCTCGCCCGTATCCCGCTCGAGCCCGGCGTGCGGACCGGTGGCGACGCTGGCGTGCCGATCACCTCGTCGCAGCATCCGGCTGCCGAGACCTCGCGCGCGGGCGCTGCGCTCCGTGAGTTGGGCCGCACCGTGGCGGGACGCATCAGCGTCATCGCCGCGCCGTTTGCCGCGGCCGGCACGGCGGGGCGCCCGAACTAGCCCGCAGGGTAGCTCGCCAGCGCCCCGATCATCAGCGCCCAGAAGCGGCCCGCGTCGAGGTCGGTGGCGACCTCCGCATTCGGCGCACGGCCGGTGTTGCCGTACCAGTCGCACACGGTTCTGCCGTAGGTGAACTCGCCGCGCGTCTCGATGTCGACGCGCATCGACCGCGTCGGCGCCACCGCCGAATCGATCAGCCAGGCCACGGCGCACGGATCATGCACGGGCGGAGAGGGGAAGCCGAACACCTCGCGGTAGGTGGTGGCAAAGAAGCCGAGCAGCTCCACCGCGAGCATCGCCAGCGGGGTGCCGATGGCCTTGATGCGCGCCACGACCTCCGGCGTCGCCAGGGCATGGTGGGTGGCCTCCAGCGGGACCATGGTGATCGGCACGCCGCTGGCGAACACGATCCGCGCCGCCTCGGCATCCGCTTCGATGTTGAACTCGGCCGCGGGAGTGGTGTTGCCCAGCCCGATTGCGCCGCCCATCATCACCACTCGACGCAGCCGCCCGGCAAGGGCCGCGTCGCGCTGCATGGCGGTCGCCAGGTTGGTGAGCGGCCCGGTGGTGACCACCGTCAGGCCGGCCACCGCCCGCCCCAACTCCCCGATCAGGTCCACCGCGTGGCGCGGATCGAGCGGCACGCTCGGTTCGCTGAAGGCGGGGCCGTCAAGGCCGGATTCGCCGTGGATCTCCGGGGAGATGATCTGGCCGCGAACGAGCGGGCGGTCGCATCCGGCAGCGACGGGCACGCCACGGATGCCCGCCACCGTGCAGATGCGGCGGGCGTTCAGCGAGGTCCTGGCCAGCGTCTGGTTGCCCGCCACGGTGGTGATGGCCAACAGCTCGAGGGCGGGACTGGCAGCCGCGAGCAGGATGGCGAACGCGTCGTCATGACCCGGATCGCAATCGAGGAGGATCGGCTGCCGGCCCGGATGGACCGAGGTCATTCCTTCTTGTACGGACGCCCGTCGGCGGCGGGGGCTCGCACGCGGCCGACCAGGCCCGACACCACGATGACGGTCACCAGGTAGGGGACCATCTGCATGAACTGCGGCGCCACGCCGATGTTCAGGATGGAGAGGCGGGTCTGGATGGCGTCGGCGAAGCCGAACACGATACCGGCTCCGAAGGCGCCGAACGGTGCCCAGCCTCCGAAGATCATGGCTGCCAGGCCGATGAAGCCGCGTCCCGCCGTCATCTGCTGCTCGAAGCCGCCGGTCGATCCGAGCGTGAAGTAGGCGCCGCCGAGTCCGGCCAGCATTCCTCCCAGGATCACGTTGCGGTAGCGAACGTGAAAGACGCTGATGCCGACCGTGTCGGCCGCCATGGGATGCTCGCCGACCGCGCGCACCCGCAGGCCCCAGCGCGTGGAGAACAGCATGTAGTTGAGAATGATCATCGCCGCCACGCAGAGATAGATGAACAGGTTCTGGCGGAACAGGATGCCGCCGATGACCGGCAGGTCGCTGAGAAACGGAATATCGATCGGGCCGAACCGCTCGGGCATGTTCAGTTTCGGGAACGGCGTCAGCACCCGCGTCGAGAGGAACGACGTGATGCCGGTGATGAGGATGTTGATCACCACACCGGCGATGATCTGGTCGACGAGGTAGCGGATCGCCAGCACCGCCAGCAGCGCGGCGAGCAGGCCGCCGACGACGATCGCTGCCACCATCCCGATCCAATGGTTGGCGGTTGCGCTGGCCACCACGGCCGAGGCGAAGGCGCCCGACAGCAGCATCCCCTCGATGGCGATGTTCACGACGCCCGACCGCTCGCACAGGATCCCCGACATGGCACCGAACGTGATCGGCACGCTGCGCTGCAGGGTGGCCTGCAGGATCCCGGCCAGGTTCATGCTGCCGCCGGACCCGGCCCACGTCAGGAACGCGAACGAGAAGAGGCAGATCACCCCGATCAGCACGATCGCCCAACGGGTCCCGAAGCCGCGGATCAGCTGGATGGCACCTGCCATGGCGGCCATGGCGGCCAGCAGGTAGGCGGTGCCGGCCGACGGCACGACCAGGTCGGAAACCTTCGCTCCGCTGCCGACGTTCAATCCGAATGTGGTCTGGGCTCCGGACTCGACCCCGCCGAAGACCATCAGGATGACCGCGGCAATGGCGAGGTACAGCACGCCGTAGGCCTGGCTGCGTCGTCGGCTGATCCCGCCGCGCGGGGTTGTCGAGGCCGCCGTCACGCTCCCCACCCCTTGATCGAGACGGCGGGGCCGCCTTCTTTCCCGGCCCTGATGCGGAAGATGCCGCGCACCAGCGCCGGCGCGGCAATGAACATGATCACCAGCGCCTGGATGACCACCACCAGGTCGATGGGGATGCCGGTCGCCGCCTGCATTGGCGTTGCTCCCGCCCGCAGCGCGCCGAACAACAGCGCCGCCCCCACCACGCCGATTGGGCGCGATCCGCCGAGCAGCGCCAGGGCGATGGCATCGAAGCCCCAGCCAGGTGAGAAGCCGGGGCTCAACAGCCCGTTCGAGCCAAGAATCTCGGATGCTCCGGCAAGGCCGGCCAGGGCGCCCGAGATCATCATCGTCACCACGATCGTGGCGCTGATGCTGATACCCGCGTACCGTGCCGCGGCCGGATTGAGGCCCACCGCGCGGAACTCGAATCCCTTCGTCGATCGGAAGAGCAGCCAGGAGACGACAACCGCCGCCACCAGGGCAATCGCCAGGCCCCAGTGGACCCGGAAGCCCTCCACGATCGGTGCGAGCGTCGCCGAAGGGAGGATCGGCCGACTGATCGGATCGCTGCGGCCCGGCTGCTGGAGCAGCGGCTGACGGAGCATGAAATCAACGATCCGGTAGGCGACGTAGTTGAGCATGATGGTGGTGATCACCTCGTGCGCCCCGGTCCTCGCCTTGAGGATGCCCGGGATGAAGGCCCACAGGGCTCCACCCAGCGCCCCCGCCAGCACCGCCATCGGCAGGTGCACGTAGACCGGAAGATCCGGAAACGAGATGCCAACCCAGGTCGCGAACAGGGCACCGATGTAGATCTGGCCCTCGGCGCCGATATTGAACAGGCCGGCCCGGAATCCGAGCGCCACCGCCAGGCCGGCCAGGATGAGCGGCGTGGCCGACAACAGAGATTCGGTGATCCCATCCCAACTACCGAGTGCGCCGAACAGCAAGCCCCCGTAGGCGGCGCCCACCGACCCGAAGCCGGCACCGAAGGCGGCGCCCGGGTCGGTCCCGATCTTGCTCAAGAAGTCCGGGTCGGACAGGATGATGATGACCGCCCCGACGGCCAGCGCGGTCACCACCGACAGGACCGGCACCACCAGCTGGCTGGCGACGGAGCGGACCACCTGCAGGAGGTCTCGTTGCGGCGCCGGCTGCGGCCCTTCCTGCGGTTCGAGGATGTCGACGATCTCGGTCAAGCGCTCGCCGCCGAGCTTCCGCCGGCGCGCACCACCACCCCATCCTCGGGATGCGCACCGCCCATCAGCAGGCCGAGCCGCTCCGGGGTCGCCTCGCTCGGTTCGAGGATGTCGACGATCCGTCCCTGGAACATGACCGCAATCCGGTCGCCGAGCGAGATCACCTCTTCGAGTTCGGTCGAGACGAGCAGCACGGCCGTGCCCTCATCGCGCTTCTCGACGACGCGGCGGTGGATGTACTCGACCGAGCCAACGTCCAGTCCCCGCGTCGGCTGAGAGGCCACCAGCAGCTTGAGCGGCCGGCTGAACTCGCGCGCGACGATCACCTTCTGCTGGTTGCCGCCCGACAGGTTGCCGACATCGGTCTCGACCGAGGGCATCCGGACGTCGTACTGCGCGCCCAGCTTCTCGGCCGTGGCGTGCACCACCTCCCGGTGCATGGAGAGGCCATCGGAGAACGGCTTGAGGTAATAGGTGTTGAGCACCATGTTCTCGGCGACCGTGAAGCCGGGCACCAGCCCCTCCTCGAGTCGGTCCTCCGGGACGTGTCCGACGCCGGCGGCAAAGATGTGCCGCGGATCGGCCCGCACGTGCGCGCCCTCGATCTCGATCGTGCCCTGATCGAGGTGGCGCAGCCCCGTGATCGCTTCCACCAGCTCCGTCTGGCCGTTGCCATGCACCCCGGCAATGGCAACGATCTCCCCGGCATGCACGATCAGGTCCAGGTCGTTGACCGCCAGGTGCCCGCGGTCGTCACGGACCGAGACACCCTGCAGCTTCAGCACCTCCGCGCCGATCTTGGGCGGCGCCTTCGTCACGTCGAGCTGGACGGGGCGCCCGACCATCATGCGCGCCAGCTCCGACTCGTCCGTGGCGTCCGGCGTCGTGGTGCCGACCACCTCTCCGCGCCGAAGCACCGTGATGCGATCGGCGACCTCGAGCACCTCGTTGAGCTTGTGCGTGATGAAGATGATGGAGGTCCCGGCCGCCGCCAGCGAGCGCATCACCGCGAAGAGGTCCACGATCTCGTGCGGCGTGAGGACCGCCGTCGGCTCGTCGAGGACGATCAGATTCGAGTGCCGGTAGAGGGTCTTGAGGATCTCCACCCGTTGCCGGACGCCGACCGGCAGGTCCTCGATCATCGCGTCGGCGGCGACCTTGAGGCCGTGCTTCTCGGAGAGCTCCTCGATGCGGCGCCGCGCTTCATCGCGATCCAGGGCGCGCAGCGGCCCCCGCGTTGACTCGACGCCCAGCATGATGTTCTCGGTCACGGTGAAGACGGGTATGAGCATGAAGTGCTGGTGCACCATGCCGATCCCGGCGGCGATGGCGTCGCCGGGTCCGGTGAAGCGCACCGGCTTGCCATCGATCTGAATCTCGCCCTCGTCCGGCTGGTAGAGCCCGTACAGGACGTTCATGAGGGTCGACTTGCCGGCTCCGTTCTCGCCGAGCAGGGCATGGATCTCGCCGGGCAGCACGGTGAGGTCGACGCCGGCGTTGGCCACCACGCCAGGGAAGCGCTTGGTGATCCCTTTCAGGTCGAGCCGCACCGTCCTGCTCCCATCTTGAATCGGCCGGATATCGAGAGGCGACCTCCGCCGGAGCGAAGGCCGCCTCTCGAGCTAGTGCGAACGCGAACGACTACTGGTAGTCGGCCGCCTTGACAGTTCCGTCGATCAGCGCAGCCTTGAGCGCGTCGATCGCGGCCTTCAGCTCGGCCGAAACCTTGCTGTCGAGGTCGTGGTACGGCGCCATGCCGACCCCGTCATTGGCGAGGGTGCCAACGTACAGGTTGGTGGTCCACGAGCCGGTCATCGCCTGCTGCACGGCAGCAAAGACCGCGTTGTCCATGCGCTTGAGTTCGCTGGACAGCATGATCGACTCGAAGCCGGGGACCGAGGTGAACTGGTCGACGTCGACGCCGATGAAGTACACCTCGCTGCCCGCGGTCTGCGCGTCCTTGACGGCCGCCATGGCTCCCTGGCCTACGGGACCGGCGACGGCGAAGATGACGTCGGCGCCTTCCTGCAGGAGCGCTTCGGCGGTGGTCCGACCCTTGTCGAGGTCGCTGAAGTCACCGGTGAAGGTGCCGGTCTTCGTTGCCGGATCCCAGCCGAGCACCTTGACGTTGGTGCCGTTCTTCTGGTTGTAGTAGTTCACCCCGGCCACGTAGCCGTCCATGAAGTCGGTCACCGGGCCGATCTGGATGCCGCCGAAGGTGCCGACCTTGCCGGTCTTGCTCATGCCGGCCGCAAGGTAGCCCTGCAGCATGGAGGCAGACTTGGTGTCGAACACCAGGCCGAGCACGTTCGGGATCGCCGGGTCGTAGGCGTAGTCCACGATCGCGAAGAGCTGGTCGGGGTGAAGGACCGCGCCTGCCTGGGTGGAGGTGCCGAGCAGGAACCCGACCGTCACGATCAGGTCGCAGCCCTGGTCGTGGAAGGTCTTGATGTTCCGCGCGTAGTCGGTCTGGGCCGTCGACTCCAGGAACGCGATATCGACGCCGAGCTCATCGTGGGCCCGCTTCAGGCCGTCGTAGGCGTTCTGGTTGAAGCCCTTGTCGTCGATGCCGCCCGTGTCGCTCACCTCGCACGCCTTGAAGGCGGCCGGGGCAACAGATGCCGACGCCGAAGCCGATGCCACAGCCGACGGTGAGCTGCTGGCCGGCTGACACGCGGCCAGCACCAGCAAGGTCGTGACGAAGGCGGCGCTCAGGCCGAGCCATCGCTGATTCCGCATGGATTCTCCTTCTCCCTCGATCACGAGTCCCGGCGCCGCGTTCGATCGCATCGGGTCGCGCGCACACGGCCCGAGGGCGGGGCCGGGACGCATCCGCCGGATCATAACCTGCCATTCCCCGGCGCTCAAGCGGTTTCCGCGCTCCGGCAGCGTCAACCACGGTTCGCGTGGCCACCCCTATCATCGTGGCGATGCAGCGCATGGTCATCTTCGACCTGGACGGCGTGATCTACCGTGGCCTGGAGCCGGTGCCCGGGGCACGCCAGCTGGTAGCCGCGCTGCACGCCGCCGGCACGCTCGTTCGGTTCGCGACCAACAACTCGATGGCGACACGTGATGCCTATGTCGCGCGCCTCGCCGGTATGCGGATTCCGTCGGCCGTGGACGAGATCGTGACCTCCACCTCGGCCACCATCGACTACCTGCGCGCGCACATGCCGGAGGTGCGGAGCGTGCTGGCCGTGGGCGCGGCGGGGATGGTGGTGGAGCTCGCGAACGCGGGGTTCGTGGTGACCCACGTGTCCGGCGCCATCCCGCCCGGCTATGACGGTGGGCCGCTCCCCGACGCCTACGACGCGGTGGTGGCCGGCCTGGACCCGGAATTCGACTATCGGCGCCTGGCGGTTGCCTCCACGGCGATTCGCGCCGGGGCCCGGTTCATCGCGACGAACGCGGATCAGCGCTATCCAACGGCTGCCGGCGTCCTGCCCGGAGCCGGCGCCATCGTCGCGGCCATTCACGCGGCGAGCGGGGTCGAACCGCTCGTCATCGGCAAGCCCGAGCCCGGCATGTTCCTCGCCATCCTCGAGCGGGCGGGCGTCGCGCCGGCGGATGCCGTCGCCATCGGTGACAACCCCGACGCGGACATGGTCGCCGCCCGGCGCGCCGGCATCAGGTCGATCCTGGTCCTCACCGGCGTGACCGGTATCGCGGCCGCTCGCGGACTCGCGGGAGAGCGGCGACCGGACGTCGTGGCGGCCGGGCCGTCCGAGGTCGCCGCGGCACTCGGGATCCCCGTCACCTGATGGGCGGATTCGCCTCGGCCCATCTCCGCCAGGCGATCTCGGCCTCGGCACGCAGTGGCTCCAGGACGGTCCGCGCCGCGAATCCGCGACGGAAGCCGTTGATCGCGACGGCCGCCAGCTCTTCGGGGCGCATCCCCTGCGCCCGAGCCGTGCGCGCCATCTCCTCGGCAAGCGTCGTGGACGAGACGGTCCGATCGTCGGTCGAGATGGTGACGCTGACGCCGGCACGATGGAGGCGGGTCAGCGGGTGCTCCGCGAGGTCCGCAACGATGCCGGCCTGGACGTTGCTGGTCGGGCAGAGGTCGAGCGTGATGTCGCGTTCCCGCAGCAGGGCCAGCAGCTCGTCGTCGCCGGCGGCGGTCACGCCGTGCGCAATCCGGGTCGCGCCGAGGTCGATCGCCTCGCGGATCCGCTGCGGGCCGGGCACCTCGCCGGCGTGCGCCGTCAGCGCCAATCCACCGGCGGCCGCGGCGCGGAAGGCGGCGGCGTGGGGTGGTGCGGGGTACTCGGCCTCGGGCCCGGCCAGATCGAAGGCCACCACCGGGGCGCCGAACGTGGCTGCCTCGTTCGCCAGCGTGACGTTGTCGCGTGGAGGGTGCGAACGCATGGCCGTCACGATCAGGGCAATCGCCGGGCCGCTCGGCCCCATGGTCGATCGCTGCTGCTCGACGCCGTCCGCCACGGCGCCGATCACCTCCCGCACCGAGAGGCCGCCGGCGAGATGGAGGCGCGGAGCCCATCGGATCTCGCCGTATCGCACGCCGTCGTCGGCCATGGAGGCGACCAGTTCCGCCGCAACGCGCCGAAGCGCCGACGCGGTCTGCAGCAGGGCGATCGGCAGGTCGAAGTAGGTGAGCAGCTCAGCCTGGTTGCGGCAGCGCGGCGGACCCACCATGCGCCGGCGCGCCTCGTCGAGCGTCAACCCCATCCCGATCTCGGCGGCCAGCTCGATGGCGGTCTCCGGGCGGACCGCGCCGTCGAGGTGCTGGTGCAGTTCGGCCTTCGGCAATGCACGCAACGTGACGGACTCCATCACCCCATGATACGGGGCCGATTCGCCCGCACGGGTGTAGCGCTCCTCCTGATCGTCTCGGTCGCGCTCCTCTTCGGCCTGCGCGCGGCTGATCCCCGCCTGGCCGATCCGACCGTCGCCGCGCAGCGCGCTGCAACGCTCGCACAGGCCGAGGCCGCCGCCGCGGCAGCCACGTCGTCGGTCGGTGACCTGCTGCGCGTGACGATCGACGACGCCAGGCTCGGCGCGGCGAGGACGATCGTCGGCAACGACCCGCCGGCCGACCCGCTGCTCGCTGCCGCAGCGCGTCTCGAGGCGGGTATCGACGACGTGCAGAACGCCGCGCGGGCATTCGCGACCCTGGATGGCACTGCACGGGCGGTGGATCCCGGCAGTGCGATGCCTGCGTGGCAGACGGATCCCGCGGATCTGGCAAGCATTGCGGGCCAGCTCCGCGATGCAGCTGGGGCGGCCACCGCCTTTGTCGGCCATCGACAGGCAACCGAAACGGTGCTCGCGGGCCTGGCGAGCGCACTCGCCTATCTCCATACCGGCGATCCTGCGCTGGCGGCTTCCCGACTCGTGCAGACCCGAGCGCCGATCGACGAGCTGGCGGGGTGGCAGGCGGCTCCATCGGTCCTGAGCGTCTGGCTGGACACCACGCGTCGCGTGATCGATGCCGTGGACGCCATGGTCTCCGCCACGCTCGCGGGAGATCAAGCGAGCCTGAACGCGGCGGAGATGCGCTACGCGGCGATTGCCGGGACGGCTCGCGAGGCCGACACGGCGCTGGCCATCGCCCTCACCGAAGGGGCCGCGGCCACCACCGCGGTTCCGCTGGCCCGGCTCGGGCGACTGCTTGGCGAGGTGGAGCGGCTCAGACTTGCCGTCACGGCCGTCCGCTCCGGGTGATTTCGGCCGAATGAGGGTGCCTATACTTCGAGCGCAGGGTCCCCCCTGGAGCGACCCGCTGGAGCGCTGATCACCGAGGAGAGCAAGGCATGCGCGTCCGCGCCGAAACGACCGATCCGGCACGTGTGCAGGCGGACGTGCTGGCCGTCCCGATCTATCGCGAGGATGTGCCCTTTGCGGCGGACCTGGCCGCGCTCGATGCCGCGTGCGATGGCGCCATCCGCCGGGCACTGGACTGGGGCGACTTCAACCCGGTGGAGGACGAGACCGGGCTGATCGAGGTCAGCGGGCTCGGCGTTCAGCGGATCGTGCTGATCGCATCGGGACGGCGCGGACGCGGGCCGTGGCGCGCACGACGCAACGCGTCGAAGGCGAGCCGCAGGCTCCAGGGGACCGGCGGCCGCCGCCTCGCGGTCTGGCTGCGCGACGGCGAGGATGCCGATGGCTTCGCCGCGGCGGCGGTCGGAGCCGGCCAGGGAACCTTCCGTCCCTACGCCTACTACGGCAGGACCCGGGACACCGCGGCCATGCTGCGCAGCGTCGACGACCTGATCCTGGTCGGCGACGGGGCGCCGGGGGCCGAGACGCTGCAGGTTGCGGTCGCCATGGCGGAGGGCGTCGAGTGGGCCCGCACCTTGGCCAACCGATCTGCCAACGACCTGTACCCGGAGAAGATGGCCGAGCTCGCCGCGGGTCTGGCCGCCGATGGCTGCACGGTCGAGATCCTCGGCCCGAAGGAGATGGCGGCGCTCGGCATGGGCGCCCTGCTTGGCGTCGGGCAGGGAGCCGCCCACGAGCCGCGGCTGATCGCGGTCAAGCTGCCCGGCTGGGAGGCAGGCGGCGACCGCCGGCTCGCGATCGTCGGCAAGGGGGTCTGCTTCGATTCGGGCGGGATCAGCCTCAAGCCGCCTGAGCGGATGGAGGAGATGAAGCACGACAAGGCAGGTGCGGCGGCGGTGATGGCCGCTGCCCGCACCGTCGCGCGGCTCGCTCCGCAGACGCCGCTGATGGCCGTCGCCCCGATGGTGGAGAACATGCCCGGCGGCAACGCCCAGCGACCCGGTGACGTCGTCAAGGCCATGAACGGCAAGACGATCGAGGTGATCAACACCGATTCGGAGGGCCGCCTCATCCTGGCCGATGCCCTGCACTGGGCCGAGGTGCAGGGGGCAACGCACCTGGTCGACGTGGCGACGCTGACCGGGGCTGCCGCCACGGCCTTCGGCGAGATGATCAGCGCCTACTTCGCCAACCCGCGAGAGTGGGGTGCCGCCGTCCAGCGCGCCGCCGACGCCACCGGCGAATGGTTCTGGGAGATGCCGCTGGCGCTCACCTATCGAGACCAGCTCGACTCGGCCCACGCCGATATCGTCAACTCCGCGGCCCGCGAGGGCTCACTCATCAAGAGCGCCGTCTTCCTCTCCGAGTTCGTGACCGTGCCGTGGGTGCACGTGGACATCGGCGGCTCCGCCTACCTGATCCGGGACAAGGCGCACAACCCGAAGGGCTCACTGGGGACCGCGGTCTCGACGCTCGTCAGGCTCGCCCTCGATTTTGCGGCCGGTGCCGCAGGCTGAGCGGCGCGCGCGACTGATCGCGCGATGACTCCCGCAGTGATCGGCTCGGCGATCGCGTTCGCCCTGGTGGGCGTCGCGGCCGAGCGGGTCGCCAGCGTGTGGCCCGCCGATGATGCTTCCCGCCGAGCGCCAGGGGTGCGGACCCTCCTGCTCGCGGCCGCGGCGGCGACGGCCGGTGGCGCGCTGACCTGGCGCTCGACCCTCCCGCTGTGGGCCACCGGCGTCCACCTCGTGGTGCTCGCCCTCCTCGTCTTCCTGGCGGCAACCGACCTCGAACAGCGCCGTCTTCCGCACCTGCTGCTCGACCCGCTGATCGTGGTGGCGATCGCATTCGTGCCGTTCAATCCATCCGTCGAGCCGCTGAGCGCCGTCATCGGTGCCGCCAGCGCCATCGGGTTCCTCGGGCTGCTCGGCCTCCTCGTGCGCGGGGGCGTGGCGCGCGGGGA
>Ga0315281_10005676_pt1 | contig 17839 bp, 16 predicted proteins | sample YL17G07_0_MG_FD_204540 | JGI IMG/M metagenome (GOLD analysis project Ga0315281, IMG submission 204540) | Sediment microbial communities from Yellowstone Lake, YNP, Wyoming, USA - YL17G07_0 | ecosystem: Environmental > Aquatic > Freshwater > Lake > Sediment | place: USA: Wyoming | collected...
AAACAATTATACTATTTTATAGCCTATTTATGCTATATTATTTAATTATATCAATATGTTATAACCAATTATTAGGATGCGAAACTTGAGACCATAATTATCAAAGGTTAGAGAAAGATAAAATTGTTTATTTGATTTTAGGCGGAGGAGGCGCTCCTCTCTATGATAAAAAAGGCAGCAGCCCATATCTAAAGAAGTTTCTCATGGTCTATAATTATGGGATAATGACGATTTCTCCTCATCAGTTTAAAATCAATGTTTATACAGATGCTGGCGAGCCTATTGATACAATTATGATAACAAAGTAATCCTAACTCAATTTTAATTGAAATCTCATAATATTCTAACATTGCTCATGTATAATAGATATATATGGAAAAAAATAAAAACTACGCATTAGATTTAATCTCAAACTTGAGTTTCTTAAAAAACTCATTTTTGAAAGAATCCTTTGATGTAATAAGTTCAATGGTTCAAAGGCTGCCTCTTTCTAATATCTTGACTTATTATTTAAAAAAGACAAATAGGAATTATCTTTTACCCTTTGTTGACGGGCTTGCTAATATTGGAAAACCAAGCAATATTCTCTTTCCTCCTGAACTGCTTGAACAAGCCCTTAGTTTGGCGCTTTCTGGTCTTAACAACACAATGGCTATTCAAAGCAATCTACACTGGGTTTGGCCTTATTGGGTAGAGAAACAGCATGACCCTGACGCTGTGGAATTTGTTCCAACTGGGGTAAATGTCATCACTATAAATTTAACATTAAGAAATTGGACATCTCTGAGCCTGCTTAACAGTAAAAATGAATGTATGGTTGATCCTGTTGGTATGCTTACGCTATTTCCTTTTGGCTGGTCAATATTCCCTTATATTTTTTTTGAAGGGAAGAGATATATACCGCCTCTGATATCTAATAAAGTAAGACAGGAGTTGTATAACGAAACCCTGCCGCGTGTCATTACTCACTATGATGTTAGTTCAGATATTAAGTGGACTTCAGAGATTGAGATGTTAGAGGCTGGGGGAGAGGAGTTGGCAGTTGTTATTAATACAATAGAAAATATCTCCGATAGAGACATTTGTCTGCTCTTTGGTATTTCAATCAGACCCTATAATCCATTGACTATAGGGCATATCAATAATCTAAAGTTTAAAAATAACCTCTGGAGAGTAAACGGCAAGCCCGGAATTCTATTACTGACCCAGCCAGACCATATTGGCACATCAGATCGGTTTTTAGGAGATCCTATCTTAACGGCAAAGGAGGCTCAAAACTTAAATAGCAGGAAATCCAAGTCAGGAATTATTGGAGGGATTTCAGAATATGAGTTTTGTTTACATCCGAATGAGAAAAAGAAGATTGAAACAGCTGGAGTAATTGGCAAGATAAAGCCTGTGCCAGACCGCAAATTTAAACATATCACTCATGAGGTTATAGATAAAGCCAGAGTTGATAACATGAAAGAATGGCATGATTATCAAAACTCAGGATTAACGTTGAGCATCCCTGATAAAAGGCTTGAAACGGCTTTTTATGCCATTAAAAATCACCTGCCAGTATTTGATGATATGGATTATTTCACTTCAGGGACATTTGTCTATCACACATACTGGATAAGGGATGGGGCTTTTATTGCCCTTGCATATGAGAACCTGGGACTGTCAGAATATGTAACCCCAAAGCTGCATTTCTTTATCAGCAATCAGGGTAAAGACGGCAGCTTTATAAGTCAAAATGGAGAATGGGATGGCACTGGACAGGTTATTTTTACTGTGCTTAACCATATTAGACGAAGCGGAAATGTTGAATTGCTTAGAGACTTTTATCCTAATCTATTAAGAGGCGCTAGATGGATAGAGAAATTTAGGACAACTACTAAGACATCTCAATCTCCTCATTTTGGTCTGCTGCCTGCTGGAATGTCGGCAGAACATTTTGGGCCAAATGATCATTATTTTTGGGATAATCTTTGGTCTCTTGCAGTCCTTAAATTAATGAAATGGGCTGCTCAAAAGCTTAGATTAAAAAATGACTTAGAATGGTTAACAGAGGTATGTGAAGATTATCAGGATGACCTTAACAGCGCAATAGCCTATGCAATGAGGCATGGGGGCAGCGGCGAAATACTGCCATGCTCGCCTTATAGATTAATGGACTGCGCATGTATTGGGAATCTGATAGCTGTCACACCCTTAGATATCTATGATAAGGATGTGAAATGGCTGCTGCCAACAGTAGATTTTCTTTGGGAGTATAGTATGATAGAGGGGCTTTTTTATCATAAGATTATCCATACTGGTCAAAATGTCTATCTATCCTTGCAATTAGCCAAAACTCTACTCTGCCTTGACGATAAGCGTTGGCAGGTAATAATAGATGCCATACTCAATATTGCCTCGCCTACTTACACATGGCCAGAGGCAATCAATCCAAAGACAAAGGGTGGCTGTATGGGAGATGGTGACCACGGATGGGCTGCCGCTGAGTTCATCAATTTTGTAAGGGATATGTGCGTTGTAGAAAAAAACGGCGAACTTATCCTTGGACTTGGATTTTATGACGAATGGTACAAAGACGGGCTTGATATTAAGATAAATAATGCCTCAACTCTCTATGGGGTAATAAGCTATAAAATAAAGATAAATATCAATGTTCTCAATATCTCATGGCAGTTAAAACGCTCTATAGCCCATGATAAGCCGCTAATATTTTTTCTCCTGCCTAAAGGTCTTAATATCTCAGGAGAGGCATTTAGTCTTAACAAAACAAAGATTGCGCTAATAGGCGATGAAGGGGAATTAAATTTAAGATTTATGATTTAACGTTTAATATTAAATATTTAATTAGATGCTTTCAAATCATAAATCATAAATCATAATTCTTAAATTAATATAAGGAGTTCAATGAAACCTATACATGATTTTAGAAAGAATATTAAGAGCGCTTATCAAGATTTTTTGATAAGTCAAAAGACACGCTTTCCAGAAGATGAAGTTCTTAGAGTTGACCTTCATTGCCATGACCATAATAGCAGCGAACCAGACGAATTATGGGGAAGGATACTGAGGCTTCCAGAGACATGGCTTACAACACAAGGACTAATAACCTGTCTAAAAAATCATGGCTCTGACGTGGTTACAATAACTAATCATAATAATGCCTTATCTTGCTGGGAACTCTTAGATAAAGGTTATGATATCATTACTGGCGCAGAATTTACCTGTACCTTTCCAGAGCTTGAGATTAAGGTTCATGTGCTTATCTATGGTTTTACTAAAGAACAAGAACAGGAGCTTATCAAACGCCGTAAGGACATCTATAACTTTTTAGGGTATGCAAAACAACAGGGGCTTCCAACCGTGCTTCCTCATCCACTTTATTTTGACTGCGCTGATATAGCGCGCTCTCATATAATGCTTGAAAAATGCCTGCTTATATTTGAAAGGTTTGAGGTATTAAACGGACAAAGGGATGTATGGCAGAATCTCATGACAGTAGAGTGGTTAAAGAATTGTACGCCTGAGATGATTGATGAGCTAGGGAAAAAACACGGCATCAATCCATTTGATTATTGTACGACTCCATATGATAAATGTTTTATAGGAGGCTCAGATGATCATATGGGAACATTTGCAGGCACATGCGGCACTTTCCTGCACGTCCCTGACCTAAAGAATAAAACAAGCCGTTTCAAACTCTCTGAGCTAGCATTAGATGCCCTAAAAGAAAAACGCACAGCTCCATTTGGCTATACTATAGATGAGGAAAAACTTAATATAGCTATTTTGGACTATTTTACACAGGCAGCGAAAAATTTGAAAGACCCAGGTCTGCTGCGTCTGCTTTTACATAGAGGGAACACAACAGACAAGCTCTTTTGTTTTGCTATAAGCAATATCTTGTTAGAGATTCAGAGACACAAGTTTACTACGCGATTTTTTGACACTTTCCATAATGCCCTCTTAGGCAAAAGGCCAGGTATGTTTGTTAAACACACTGTACATAGAGATTATAAAGATGCAGTTTTGAAGCTGGATAGTCTGGCAGTAAGTAAAAACACCTCTCCTTCCGCTTTTTTAGAAGAAATTCGGAAGATAATTCCTGATGTATTTGAATTCATATCCTCCCTTCTGATAAGAAGAATAAAGAATAATATGAGAGAAAATAATTCTTGGAGTGAGATAAACAATAAAAGCATTGAAGAACTTATAGATGTCCTTGAGGTGCCGACACAGCTAAGGATGCACTTTACCGAAAACGCTAAAGCGTCTTCTAAGCATATGACACAGCTAAATGTCTCAAAGCTCTTTGACACGCTCTCATTTCCTGCTCTTACATCCTTAGTCATAGCAGGATCGTATCTTGGCAGCACATATGCCATATGCCGTAACCGCCATCTGCTTGAGAGTTTATCCAAAAGCCTTGACAGACATGCTCATCCTAAGAGACTTTTATGGCTTACAGATACCTTTTCTGATAAAAACGGTATATCTTCATTTTTGCAAAGCGTCAGAGTTGAGGCAGAGTCTAAAGGCTATGCAATTGATTTTGTTGTATGTTCTAATAATATACATCCTCAATCTAACCTACATGTTATTAAACCTTTGGCAGAGGTCTCTTTACAGCAGTTTGGCGGACATCTTATTGGGATACCTAATATCTTGGATTTACACAGTATCTTTCAAAAAGGCGGTTATGACAGGATTATATGCTCAACTGAATTGGTTATGGGGCTTGCGGCAATGTGTCTAAAAGAAGCATTTTGTGTGCCTGCGTATTTTTATATGCACACAGATTGGCTGGATTTCTTCCAAAAATCAACAGATATTAACAGTCATGCAATAGATAGAATAAGACGTATGCTTAGGGCATTTTATAAGAGGTTTGACGGAGTATTTGTCTTAAACTCTGAGCATAAGGAGTGGCTTGCCAGTTCTTATATGGAACTTGATAAGGACAAGATATTTATGACGTCTCATTGGCTTGACAAGGGATTTCATACTTCACAGACCATTCAAAATGGATTTCACAACAAACTCCTGTTTGCAGGACGCCTAAGCAAGGAAAAGGGGGTAATGGATCTGCCAATGATAGTTAATAAGGTTAATGAAGTATATCCAGAGGCGCAGATTATTATTGCAGGCGCTGGTCCAGCAGAGCAGGAGCTTAAGACGCTGATGCCTCACGCTGATTTTCGAGGATGGGTAGGACATAATGATATGCCGTCTCTATATGCAGAAGTGGATATGCTGCTTTTACCTTCTAAATTTGACACATTTGGCGTTGTGGTCTTAGAGGCAATGCGCTGCAGTGTCCCAGTTGCTGCATACAATAGTAAAGGTCCAAGGGATATAATTACCAATGGCGTAAACGGCTACCTCTCAAATACGGTTGACGAGATGGCGCTGCAGATTATTTCTTTTTTTGAGAGCCCGCATAAAAGACTTGAGCTAAAAAGGGCTGCCCAATCAAGAAGCATGGATTTTCAACCAGATATAATAATGAAAAAAATGCTTGAAGATTTAAACCTCATACCAAATTAAAATTAATACAGTAATATTTTAAACGAATACATTACTTATACCAATTTGCAATTAGTAAGGTAATATTTTTGAATAGAAATAATTGCCGCAGGGGCAGACCTATGCCCTTTTTTAAGTTTGATACTATTACCTAAGTCAGGGCGAACACATAGGTTCGCCCCTACGTTAATAATTTCTGTACCAATTCTTCAGAGGATTTTACCACTTGAATTGCAAATTGGTATTACTTAGCATAAATCATCTTCTCAAAAATATTAAAAATATTTTATAATGTTGAATAGGGCAATACTACTTCAATATCCCTTCAATCAGGAGACAAATATGATAGAAAGATATACAAGAGCGCAGATGGGGCAGTTATGGGATTTAGAGATGAGATACGCAAAATGGTTAGAGGTAGAACTTGCTGCTTGCGAGGCTTGGGCTGAGCTTGGTAAAATTCCAACGGATGCCTTAATCACAATAAAGGAAAAGGCAGGGTTTGATGTTAAAAGGATAGATGAGATAGAATTGACCGTTAAGCATGATGTCATCGCATTTTTGACCTCAGTGTCCGAGCATGTTGGCGCTGATTCAAGATATATCCATATGGGGCTTACCTCCTCAGACATAGTTGATACATCCCTTGCCTTATTGTTAAGGCAGGCTTGCTCAATCATAATCAAAGACATTAATGACCTGTCTGAGGTCTTAAAGATTCAGGCTCTAAAATATAAAGAAACAATATGTATCGGCAGGAGTCATGGGGTACATGCAGAACCAATGGTTTTTGGGCTTAAATTTGCCATTTGGCATGAGGAGATGAAGCGGAATTTAGTGCGGATGAATGACGCTATGGAGATGGTAAGCGTTGGTAAACTCTCTGGGGCAGTAGGGACATTTTCTGTTGCGCCTCCAGAGCTTGAGGAGATAGCCTGCCGTAAACTTGGGTTAATCCCTGAACCAGTAGCAACTCAGGTAGTGCAAAGAGACAGACATGCGCAGTTTATGACAACACTTGCAATAATTGCAGGCAGTTTGGAAAAGATTGCAACAGAGATTCGTCATCTCCAAAGAACAGAGGTTAGAGAGGCAGAAGAGCCGTTTAGCGTTGGGCAGAAGGGATCGTCAGCAATGCCTCATAAGAGAAATCCAGTAGGATGTGAAAATATAACCGGGCTTGCCCGCATTGTCCGCTCTAATGCTATGGCAGCCCTTGAAAATATCGCTCTATGGCATGAGCGGGATATAAGCCATTCTTCTGTTGAGAGGGTGATTATCCCTGACAGCGCCATTTTGATTGATTATATGCTTAATCGGTTGAAGGGGATAATCTCAGGACTCCATGTGTATCCAGAAAATATGCTTTTTAATATGGACAGAAGTTTTGGATTATATAATTCACAAAAGGTATTAATTGCATTGACTCAAAAAGGCTTGTCAAGAGAGGCTGCCTATGAGATGGTTCAGCGTAACGCAATGAAGAGCTGGGCGGATAGAGAGCAGTTTAAGGGTATGTTATTAGGGGATAAAGATGTGACAAGGATAATGTCTCAAGAAGAGATAGAGGTATTATTTGATGTTAAGAATTATTTGAGGAATATTGATTTTTTGTATAAGAGGATATTTGGGTGAAGTATTCACTAATCTCAATCTTCTCTGGAGCGAGTCTTTTAAGGCGCTGCATGATGGATGCAGGATATGTATAAATATCTGCTACTCAGCGCCTATGCCAATCATACCCTGTCAAACGAAACAACGGTAATAAAATCGCCGCTTGCTTTATCCCACTTAAAACACTTCATATCGCTTATCTTTCTTTTCTTCACAGAGATAACAATCTGCAAGGCATTAGGGAATTCTGGCTCGCCAAAGACAGTTTGAGCAGCCACATCTATATCTGAAAAATAGGCATCATGTTCTATGTGTGAATGAAAAAATGCAATAATATCCTCTTGATTCTTTTTTAGAGAGGCAAAGATTCGTTCTGCCTCAATCCTGTCAATCTGATAGGCAGTTTTTGCGTCACGCGGGTTTAATTCTGGATATTCTTGATGTAATTTATTTTGGATATTTGCGCAAAAATGCACCCTCTGAATATCTCCTTTTCCAGAAACCATCCCGCAGCATTCCTCTGGATATTTATCAATTGCATGCTGAAAAATCTCATCTAAAATATCATTATTTATTCTCATTTTTATTACCTCTCAAATAAAAAACTAGTGAAAAGTTAAAAGTGAAAAACTAAAAGTAGGAAGCAGCTAAACCACAGATTGTGTTTAATTAACAAAATCTTATTAACTGCTTTTCACTTTTAACTAGTTGATTTAAACCATATGGCTTAAATATCTATCTCCACCGTCTGGAAAAATAACAACAATAACGCCTTTGTCTATAGTTTGAGCAATATTAAATGCGCCCTCAAGCGCAGCGCCTGATGAATATCCTACAGCAAGTCCCTCAACTTGCACAATCTTACCCGCCATTTCATATGCTGCATCTGTGGATACAAAAACCGTCTTATCCGCAAAGCCTCTATCGTATATCTCAGGGACAATGGAACTATCCATATGTTTTACGCCCTCTATTCCGTGCATTGCATTATCAGGCTCAACTGCTATCACCTGAATATTTGGATTGAACTCTTTAAGACATTTTCCAGTGCCAGTGATTGTCCCGCCTGTCCCAACTGTTGCAACAAAATGGGTAACAGATCTTTTGGTCTGAGTTAATATCTCAGGGCCTGTTGTCAGGAAATGCGCCTTCCAATTTGATGGATTGCCATATTGATTTGGCAGGAAATATTTATCGGGATTTTTGTTGTAAATATCTTTGACCATACGTATAGCTCCGTCTGATCCCTCAAACTCGCTTGAATATGTAATCTTTGCTCCAAAGCCCGCAATTATCTTTTTACGCTCAGAACTTGCATTTGCAGGAAGCACTATCTCAGCCTTATATCCAAGCACAGTTGAGATCATAGCATAAGCAATGCCAGTATTTCCAGATGTTGCATCTAATATTATTTTATCATAAGTAAGGAGACCTGCGTCAATGGCATCCTTTATCATCTGAAATGCAGCGCGATCCTTGACAGAGCCGCCTGGATTAAACCTCTCAAGCTTAGCATATATTATTACGCTTTTTTTAATATTTGAGGTAATCCTGTTAAGCCGTAAAAGCGGCGTTCCACCAATTTTATCTAAAATGCTGTCATGAGTTTTATTAATCATAATATTAAATGAATAGCCTCTTCACATTCTATAATAACACTTTTTGAATAACTTTTTTGCATGTTTTATACGATTCTCATTATATTTTAAAAGATAGATTTTTAAGTAATACCAATTGAATTTAAGTATGAATTAGAAGATTGCTAAGGTTTTTATTTTTTGACCGAGAATTACTGTTACCCCTTTTTTTTAAAATAGGGTTAGATACTTATTAATTAATCAATAATATTTAGGACGGGTTTAGACAATGGACATTAATCCATTCGTTCTGTGTCCCGTCCTTTTAATTATTAATAATATTCAATCTACATCTGATAATCCTCTAAAAATCTACGATACTCCTTAGCGCGCTCTATTAGCTCTGAGTTGCTTATATTTTTAAATCCTTCAATCCCAGCAGGTAAAACTCCATGTATAACGATTGGGGGCAGCCATTTTGTCCCGCATAGATTAGAGGTTTGTTGAAATGGTTTTAATAACTCGCTCATACTGAAATTATTAAACCCTCCAGACCTATAAGCATCAACTGCTCCTCCTGTTGTAATAACAGATAACCAATGTTTGCCGTTTAAGGCATCCCCATTTCCGGGCGGATATGCAAATCCTTGCTCAAGCACCCTGTCAAGCCATTCCTTAAACATTGAAGGACAATTATACCAATAAAATGGATGCTGAAATACCAATAAATCATGATTTAATAAAATCTCCTGCTCTTTCTTAATATCAACCATAAAATCAGGATATAAAGCATAAATATCCCTGATTGTTATGCCATTAATATCAGAAATTGAGTCAATTAATATACGATTGCCTCTTGATTTCTTTATATCTGGATGAAATATATTTACTAAAATACGCGGTTTTTTCATTTTTTACCCCCAGTGTTTAATATATTTATTCAAGTTTAGCGCCCCCTCTAACTCATTGAAAATGAGCAAGGATAATAAAAAATACTTAATAGAATCAATTAGTTGTGTAAAATGCTTAGATATTGAAATGTTTTTTTTAATCTACTTGACTTATTATATATTACTTCTGTTATTAATTCAATAACTATTTGTATTGCATATTTTATACGATTTTATATATATTTTTAAAGAGGGATTTTTAAGGCGCTGAGCAATTTATTTTTGCTCAGCGATAGGTAAACATATAAGCGGTTATCAATTATAAAATAATAGGACTGTATAAAATAAAATCAAATGCTTCTTGTTTTTTTACCGATAAAATAACTATAATTAGTCATAAACATGAACTATTATTTTGCTAATATTAGCAAAAAGTTTAATCTTTTTATAGTAAGGGGGCTATTATGGCATTGCCTATTGCAAGAACTCCAGAGCTTAACAAAAAAGAATTTTTAACATTACTAAAAACTATGGAAGAAAATAAAAAGAAACCAAGAGATATTGCAAAAGAGAAAAAAAGTGATGAATTATATTTAAAGATTATTGAAAAGGCTAAAAAAGATGGAACTATTTGAATGATTACTGACTATAAATTTTATAGATTATCTAAGTGCCCCATAATTAAGCCATTTACTTGTGGAGATAGTAAATTAGATGAATTTTTCAGTGATGATGCTTTATTATATGAAAAAGAATTAATTGCTGTTACATATCTTTTTGAAGATCATAAAAATACAGTAGCTTATTTTAGTGTTTTAAATGATTCCATTGTAACAAAATATAAACCAGAGATATTAGAAAACATACCAGATATTAAACGTATTTATCCTTCATATCCTGCTGTAAAAATAGGAAGATTTGGAGTTCACATAGATTATCAAAAAAAAGGAGAAGGAACGACTATTGTTGAATTCATAAGAAAATTTTTTATAAATGAGAATAAAACAGGCTGTCGTTTTATAACCGTAGACGCTATTAACAATGAGAAAACCTTAAATTTTTATCAAAAAAATGACTTTAAATTTCTTACTACTAAAGATGAAAAAAAGAAAACAAGGACTTTAGTTTCAGAATTATTCCCAAATTTTTGAAATTTAATTTCTATAATATTGGATAACTTAGAGTATTGAAACTATGAATATTTCGGTTAATTTTTCATCCCAATCTGGCGCCCTCTGTGCCAATATACATGAGACACTTCCAATATGTTAAATTAGAGTAGAAGGCGGGAAGGAGAAAAGTTGATTATGATAGCCAATACGAAGAAAATGGCACAGAGAAGAGCAGAAACTTGAGTTATTATAAATTACACAATTTTTATACCGCACAGTAGTGTCGCTGTTCCTATTTATTCCTATTTATTTGTCCATACAGTCACCTACAAATAACACTTTTTACTAACTTTTTCTAGTGCATATTTTATACGATTATATATATATTTTTAAAGAGGGAATTTTAAGTTATACCGATATACAATTATTACAATAATTCTATGTAGGGGCGACCCTTGTGGTTGCCCTTTTTTTAATTCGGAGCAATTACTTTATATAGGGGCAACCACAAGGGTTGCCCCTACTTAAAGATATTACCGTACTAATTACTATTCAGTATAAAAATCTTTATTAAAGTTTTAAACAACCGCTTCCGATATTAATAGCAGAGAGTATGAGTTGGCCAAGCTCAAAATGACAATGACAGGACGATTTTATCTTGTCAGCTATTAATTGATTACACGGAGGTACTCATGCAATATACAATTTGCCTTTATCTGCCAACATCATTGATTCAGGCAAGGAATTACAGAAGATTCTTGGATACTTTTCAAATAGCTGAAACAGACAGTATTCATACTCCGCACTTAATGTGTGTAAATGTGGACAGCAATTAGTCAAGTCAATGCAAAAAACTATTCTACTCCATATATGCTGCGCTAATTGCGCCCTTTATCCAATAGAAAGACTATTGGATAAAGGATATGCTCTAAAGGGATTGTGGTTTAATCCAAATATTCATCCAGTTACTGAATATAATTTAAGGCTTAACGCCTTAAAACAGCTTCAGTCTCAATGGAGTCTTGAAATTATATACCACGATAAATATGGTCTTATTGATTTTATTCGAGGCGTATGTGGAAATGAAGGGAATAGATGTCAGTATTGTTACACAACAAGGCTTGAAGAGACTGCAAAGACAGCTAAATTAGAGGGAATGGACATGTTCAGCTCGACCCTGTTGTACAGCCGTTATCAAAAACACGACTCTATCATTGAAATTGGAAGGAAAATGGAAGAGAAGTACTCAATAGAATTCTATATTGAAGACTGGAGAATAGGCTGGCATAAGGGTATCGAGATGTCCAAGACACTAAACCTCTATAGACAAAAATATTGCGGCTGTATTTATTCAGAAATGGAAAGATATTTAGGCATGCAAATTTAAACTGATTTTGGAGAAACCATGAATAAATTATTTATAGATAGTAATTCAAATACACAGTTCAAGATAGAACTTCTGGCAATATTAGCCGCCTCTTTAGTCTATATTTTATTCACCTGTATCCCTGCCTTAGCAATAGATATGGAGTCAGCCTCTGATTTAGATGATACAGCAAACTTGACGCTTGTTAGCAATAATCCGATTAACGAGATAAAGGTTTTAATCACGGATTCAAAAGATTTCCGCATACCTTCAAGCCATTCATTACTTGGTTATATTGGCAGAGTAAAAGGGATGCTCAAGGTAAATGGATTTAAATACTCTGGCAAGTTAGACCTTTATAAAGATATGCAGGGAACGTATATAGTAAATAGTATCCCTTTAGAAAACTATGTAAAGAGCGTTGTAATGTCTGAACTAACAGATTACTGGAGCTTTGAAGCCTTAAAGACTCAAGCGGTTATTGCAAGGACTTATGCAGTAAATCATATATTAAACAAACCAAATTCTCTTTATCACCTTACATCCTCCACAAATCATCAAATGTATAGAGGCAATCAATTCAGCCCAATGGTATCAAGGGCAGTTGATAAAACAGCTGGAGAGGTATTGACATATGACGGTAAGGTAATTATCGCATATTATCATTCTTCAAGCGTTGATAAGACTGAACTTCCTGATGAGGTTTTTCATAAAAACTATCCGTATCTGAAATCCGTAACCACTGATAGTTCCCTATCGCCTATGTCTTCATGGACAAGGGATATTCCATATGCTGATTTTGAGGCTGCCGTCAATGTCAAAGGAGTAGAAAAGGTTTTAATACATTCGTTTACAGAAACAGGAAGGGTTAAGTTTGTTAAGATTTGCGGGAAAGATAGGGATGTCATTATTGAGACTAAGGATTTAAGAAAACTACTTGGATGGAAGACCCTTCCAAGCACTATGTTTACAATAGCAGACTCAACTGATAAAGGCGTCATTATTAAGGGAAATGGCTTTGGTCATGGCGTTGGATTAAGCCAGTGGGGCGCATTAAAGATGTCAAGAGACGGTGAAAATTATAGAACAATACTCTCTCATTATTATCCAGGGACAATTATAAAACTATATGATGACCTCTAGATTTTCATTTGACCTGCCTGAAAGACTTATAGCTCAAACCCCTGTTGAAAAAAGAGGCGGTTCACGGCTGATGGTGGTTCATAGAGGCATTGGGATTGAACACAGGCAGTTTGAGCAGATTGCAAACTATATTAACTCTGGCGATTTATTGATATTAAATGATACAAAGGTTACACCGCGCAGGCTGTTTGGAGTAGATGAAAGTGGAAAAGAGATAGATATTTTGATAGTTGACAAAATTGAAGGAAACAGATATTCCATTCTCTCAAAGGGTAAAAATACATGCAGCGTCACATTTAACAGCAACCTTCTTAGCGCTAAAATATTTGATGGTAAAGAGGCAGAATTTTTCTATAAAGGCGATTTTAACGAGATTCTCTGGAAGATTGGCAATATGCCGCTTCCGCCTTATATTAAGCGCAAACCTGATATCTCGGATATTGAGCGTTATCAAACGGTTTATGCAAAAAATGAAGGCTCAATTGCGGCCCCTACTGCAGGGATTCACTTCACGGATTCTATTATTAATACCCTGATTTCAAAGGGCGTTATAATAAAGACAATCACTCTGCATGTAGGTATTGGCACGTTTAGACCAATAAAGGTTGATGATATTGATAATCATAAGATGATGGACGAATATTTTGAAATAAAAAACAATGTAATTGACGAAATATCAGACACAAAAAAACGAGGGAATAAGGTTATCTTAGCAGGAACAACTACAACAAGGGCGCTTGAGGCATATATTTCAGGTCAATATAAGATTATAGAAAAAACCAATGAAATGATTACTGCAAAGACAGATATTTTTATTAAACCGGGTCATAAATTTAATGTGCCAAATTGTCTTCTGACCAATTTTCATCTGCCTTGTTCAACGCCAATGCTTTTGGTCAGCGCATTTGCTGGATTAGAAACGATTATTGATTCATATAAAGAGGCAATTGATAATGGGTATAGATTTTTTTCTTATGGAGATGCTATGATATTAATGTGAAGAGTAAGATAACTAAACATATTTCTAAGATATTCAGTATTGGCAGGGGGGCTTTGTCTGCTTATACTTTGATGCTTGCATTTACAAGTATTATAACACTAACTCTTGCTTATAACTCTCAAAAATCCTCATCTGATGAATTGAAATTGATATGATAAACCAAAAGACCAATGACCTTGCAACCATTGAGATACTTTTAAGCCCTCAAGAGGGGAAAGGCCTGCCAAAGGATAAACCTTCTGGCCTTATAGAGATACAACGTGTACTTAAAGGCATAGAAGAAATAAAGTTTTCATATTTTACAGAAAAGGATGTTGTAAGACACAGACTCGTACAACAGATAATAAAGGCATATGAGAAGCTTCAAAAAAGACATACAAAAAACAAAAATATCAATTAACTGGAGATCCGCCTTCTTTATTATTGGTCTATCGATATTAATATCGTTGACAATACAAAAAAGCTGGACAATTGAGCAATTTACAGGCACAATGCTAGTATGTATTATCTCTATCTTCATTCATTATAAAGACATTCAGCGTTATAATCCGCCGTATTATAGACAGAAAAAAATGCTGATACTGCTTGGATTGATTCTTTTGACTACCATAGTATTAGGCAAGGCATCGGAATATCTGCTTCTGAATTTTTCAAGGGGCTTGGGATTTATACCTCATGATACGATATTATTTGGATTACCGATTGCATTAGGAGGGATGCTCATAGCGCTTCTTTTTGACGCGCATACTGCAATAATATTTTCATTTACAATAGCGCTTTTAAGCGGTATATGGCAGAATGACATAAATTATTCTTTTTATATATTTGTAGGGAGTATTCTTGCGTCATTTAGTGTAATCAGATGTAAAAAGAGACATGATATTATTATGGCTGGTCTTAATGTCAGCCTTGCAAATGTGGTTACAGTGATAATAATTGAGCTTTTAAGTGACAAGTTCTATCCTGTTGAGTTATTGCCATCAGTCTTATTTGCAGCTATCTCAGGGCTATCCGTATCTGCATTAGTATCGATTTTATTGCCGATTTTAGAGCATGTGTTTAAGGTAACAACGGACATAACCCTGCTTGAGTTTGTAGATTTAGATCATCCATTGATGAAAAAACTGATGATACATGCGCCAGGAACCTATCATCACAGCATAATAGTTGGAAATCTTGTTGATGCCGCATCGGAAGAAGTTGGGGTAAATCCGCTTCTTGCAAGGGTTTCTGCCTATTATCATGATATTGGCAAGATAAAGATGCCAGAGTATTTTGTTGAAAATCAATCATCTCTTGTAAATAAACACGATAAATTAATGCCTCACTTAAGCTGCATGGTTATAATCTCGCATGTAAAGGACGGACTTGAGCTTGCAGATGAGTATAACCTTCCATTACCAATAAAGGCAGCTATTACAGAACACCATGGCACTAATTTAATAAGCTATTTCTTTTCAAAGGCAAAAGAGGGACAGACAGATGCGCCTTCTGAAGAGGATTATAGATACCCAGGGCCTCGTCCGCAAAGCAGAATTACAGGATTATTGATGATAGCAGACGCAGTTGAGGCTGCTTCACGAGTATTGACTGACCCAACCCCGTCTAGGGTAAATGGATTAATAGATAAAATCGTTAATCAGGTATTTCTTGACGGACAACTTGATGAATGTGAATTAACGTTAAAGGATATACATATAATCAGAAAGAGATTTTCTTATATATTAACAAGCATACTGCACAAAAGGATAGAATATCCAGGATTTGATTTTAATGAAAAGAAAAAAGACAGCGCTGCCCCAAAGTCCAGTGATACTGATAAAAAATCTTCAGCGAAAGATAAAGCCAGACCTCAATCTAATAAACCAATGGATGAGCCAGGCCCTTTTGCTACTAAACCTTAGACATGCAGAACTTAGTATCGTCTTAGTAAATGACATACGGATGCTGAAGTTAAACAGAGCCTTTAGGGGCATAGAAAAAACGACGGATGTGTTGTCATTTCCACTTTTAGATGAAGGAGTTTCGCCGCCACAAGGACAGTATTTTTTGATCGGCGACATTGTTGTAAATATTCATCTTGCCGTCAGGATGGGCAGGATTGAAGATATACTATTAGAATTACTTGTTCATGGGCTTCTGCATCTAGTGGGATTTGATCATGAAAAAAGTGTTATAGAAGATATAAAAATGAAAAAAGCTGCTGAGGATATGATAAATGCCATTAAGAAATTGGATAACAAGTCTTAATTATGCTATAGAAGGGATTTTAATAGCTGCAAGGACAGAAAAACACTTTAGATACCATTTAGTTGCAGCAAGCGTTGTGGTAATCTTTAGTTATATAGCAGGAATAACAAGGGTTGAGTTCTTAGTTATATTACTTTCAGTAGTCAGTGTAATAGTAACGGAATTAATAAATACTGCAATTGAGGCAACGATAAATATAATATCGCCCGAAATCCACCCAAAGGCTCGCATAGCCAAAGACACAGCCGCAGGCGCAGTGCTTATAACAGCCTTTGGAGCAGCTATTGTTGGATACGTTATACTAATTCCATATATTAGATATTACTTTGAAGACGGGCTTTATTTTGTAAAACACTCAAGCGCTGATGTGACAATGCTTTCAATAGTTATAGTAACTGTTGTGGTAATAATCACAAAGGCATTAACAGGAACTGGACACCCTCTAAGAGGCGGAATGCCAAGCGGACATTCGGCGTTATCATTTTCCATTTGGGCATCAATAACAATAATAACAAGTAATTTCATTGCTTCAATGTTATCGTTTGTTCTTGCCTCTGTAATAGCCCAAAGCAGGATACCAACCAATATTCATACCAAATGGGAGGTTATCTTAGGGGGGATTACTGGGGCAATGGTTACTTTTTGGCTTTTTAAGGTATTCTATTAATGGCTGTTTGAGGCAATTGGGGCAGCCGGGGCATCTCCAGTTTTAATCTCCATTAATTCGGCAACAACAGTGCCAACGCTGACCTTAGTATCCATTCTAACAGGGATTTTCATTTCATTATCTGTAAAATAAATATCCATATTTCCAGTTCTATTAAAAATACCCTCAGTTTTCATCATAGGTCGAACAACGATAGTGTCAAAAGTTCCAGCAGGGGTTTTAATAGTTTCTTTTCTCAAAAATAGAACTTCAACTTCATAGAATTTTCTTGTATCATACACCTTAATAAATTCAGACTTGCCAAAGACAAGATGGCGGTCTCTAAGGATGTAGATACTTGTAAGAGGGTCTACATAGGATTGTGAAGAATAATTAGTATTTTCTATCTGCGCCTTAGGATAATCAATATATTCAATAGTCTTTGCTAAAAAATCCTGACTCATAACCCTGTGAGGCTCAAAGATTACCTCCCTATTACGTCTATATCCGCCTTCTTTGAGATTTAGCCTATACGTCAATGGAATAAACCTGCCTTCATTATCAATGGATAATGTACACCTGACACGATCCTTTACATTAAACACCGATTTTCACAGATAAATAAACCATCAACAAAACACCCTAAAATATTAAATCACTGAGAAGGCTTAGTTTATAATGCCATAATTCACGCAAACTTAATATTTATTTGCTA
>Ga0315281_10005678_pt1 | contig 17838 bp, 11 predicted proteins | sample YL17G07_0_MG_FD_204540 | JGI IMG/M metagenome (GOLD analysis project Ga0315281, IMG submission 204540) | Sediment microbial communities from Yellowstone Lake, YNP, Wyoming, USA - YL17G07_0 | ecosystem: Environmental > Aquatic > Freshwater > Lake > Sediment | place: USA: Wyoming | collected...
CCGACTGCGAACGGCGATGGTCCCTTCGGCTTTTTCTTTGTCACCAATTACCAGCATATAGGGGATTTTTTGCACTTCTGCCTCGCGGATTTTCTTGCTGATGGACTCATTGCTATCATCCAATTCCACCCGCAAACCCGCCTCCCGTAGAGTTTGGTAAATCCCATCTACATAATCTGAATGTTTGTCATTGATGGGCAAAATCTTCACCTGTACGGGTGCCAGCCACAGCGGGAATTTGCCGGCATAATGTTCGAGCAAAAAGCCGATCAGCCGCTCGTGGGTAGCCAAGGGCGCCCGGTGAATACACAAAGGGGTTTCTTCCTCGCCTTGGGCATTCGTGAAGGTTAAATTGAATCTTTTCGGTATAGCAAAATCTACTTGATTAGTAGCTAAAGAAAATTCTTTGCCGATCGCGCTCCACACTTGCACATCGATCTTCGGGCCGTAAAAAGCCGCCTCATCCGCTATTTCCACGAACGGCACTTTGGCGTCCTGCAATACTTTGCGTACCATATCCTCGGTCTCTTTCCAGAGCTCCGGCTCACCGACATATTTTTTGCCTAACCCTTCTGGAGAATGGGTGGAAAAGCGCATTACATATTTATTGATGCCAAACATTTTGAAATACTGCAGGTACATTTCGTTCACCGCTTGGAATTCCTGCGCGAATTGTTCTTTGGAGCAATAAATATGCGCATCGTTCATCGATAGCATCCGTGCCCGCATCAAGCCGAACAACTCGCCTGATTTTTCATAGCGGTAACAGGTGCCGTATTCCGCGAGCCGCAAAGGAAGATCGCGGTAGCTTCTTGGCTCCGCCGCGAAGATCTTGTGATGGTGCGGACAGTTCATTGCTCTCAAGTAGTACTTCTCGCCCTCCAGCTCCATCGGCGGGAACATACTCTCCTCGTAATAGGGGAGATGCCCGCTCTTTTTATATAGGGATTCCTTGGCAATGTGCGGGGTGCGCACCCGTTTGTAGCCGGCTTTCTCTTCCGTTTCCCGAGCCAATTTTTCCAGTTCTTCGATGATAACCGCGCCATTGGGCAGCCACAGCGGCAGGCCCGGGCCGACATCATCATCAAAAGTAAAAATGCCCAACTCCTTGCCGAGTTTGCGATGGTCGCGCTTTTTGGCTTCTTCCAGCATCACTAAATAGTCATCCAGCTCCTTTTGGGTAGCGAACGCAGTGCCGTAAATCCGAGTAAGTTGCTTATTTTTTTCATCTCCTCGCCAATAGGCGCCAGCTAAGCTTAATAGCTTAAAAGCACCGATTTCTTTGCTGGAGGTGATATGCGGCCCCTCACATAGATCGGTGAATGTAATAGTTCCGTCATCCCGAACTACCCCATTGTCATCCCGAACTACCCCATTGTCATCCCGAACTATCCCATTGTCATCCCGAACTTGTTTCGGGATCTTGGGAGATGCTGAATCAAGTTCAGCATGACGATTGGCCACAGAGGAATAGAACGCAACTATTTTTTCACCTTTGGCCTTCAGTTCTTCTAGCAGTTCAACTTTATATGGCTGCTTCTCTTTTTTGGCCCAACTGATGGCTTCCTCAATGGACTTTTCCGATCGTTCAAAAATGCGGCCTTCCTTAATGAGCTTCTTGGCCTCGGTTTCGATTTTGACTAAATCCTCCTCGGGCAGGGGAGCAGAGAATTCAAGATCATAATAAAACCCGTCCTCGGTCGCCGGCCCGATGGCCAGCTTGGTGTCCGGGTATAGCTCCAAAACCGCCTCCGCCAAGATGTGGCTGGCCGAATGCCGGATCTTTGAGATATCCGACTGCTTATCTGCTTTTATACTGCGCTCTCGTTTTGCCATGGGTGATTGGTTTACCGGTAGACTTCCCCAGTTTACCAGATTTCAGTAAGCCAATGACCAGCAGGATTAGCGCCGTGATCAAGGAGAGTATCCTTGCGGCTACGGCGCCAGGGACAGCAGTAAATTCGAACTTGACATGGTGCTGGCCGGCAGGGATAGTCAGCCCGAGCCAATAGTCAGAAGCAAGCGGTTGTTTATACCCGCCGTCCAGAGCCACTGTCCACCCAGGAAAATTGAATTGCTGGTATTCTAATATATCCTCCTGGGGCATTGTCACATCAAACTCTGCCCCTCGCTGCGTATCTTCCACATGGGTAATTACTGTGGCTTGTGCCGAGGTAATCATTCGGTCGATTGGCAGGTAATATTGGGCGGCCTGCTCTAAACTCCATGCAGTAATCGCGGGATATATTTGGGGAATGGCCAGTGCCTTCAATTTCTCCTTGTCTACCCCTTGAGGCAAAAAGCCGAGATCGGCCGTGTGCATTTCCAAAGTGGGATTAATTGTATCAGAGGGCAAAGTTGTCAAATAGGCTTTAATGTCACCGTACACTGTGTAGGCTACATCTTGTTTGTAAATTGGTAGCCGATAGCCGGCCGGAGGTCTAGCTAACCAAATGCTCTGCGCTAGTAAGCCGGCTAATAGAATGTAGCGTAGCCATGGCTTCACCACTATCAGTACCGCACCCCCTATAATAGCGAGAGCTAAAGCTAGGATGCCCAAAAAACGAAACGGGAATTGGATGTATGGTAACAAGGGAGTTATTTTCCATATCCAATAAGACAGGGGAAGTAGCAAAAACAGAGCAGCAGCGCCAACCCAGAGGAAAGGAGCGAGGTTCGGCCTAGCGGCGCGCGTGGGGCGATAGAGCTGCCAGAGATACAAGACCATCAAAATTACCGCTATCAGGCCGATTTGGAAAAAGTCTGTGCGTCCCCAGTACAATAGGCGTAATAGTTCTAATGGACGAACAAATTCATTAGCAAAGTAATATGTTGGCCCCGCGAAGTTATCAATCCGTATTAAAGGTAGAGATGTAACCATCGGTAGCCAATAAAAAGCACTAAGACCCAGCCCTCCCAATAGCCCAGTAGCCAAGGGGGTCAGGGGGAAGCGCTTCATAGTTACCGCAAGAACCACAACAAATATCAGACTCATCACCCCCGCCATCAGTACGATTGGCAGATTGGAAATTATCAGTGCACCTAAAGTGCCTGCCATTCCTAGGGTCACCCACCGGTTGGATTTTGTGAATATCCTATAGATGAAGAATAGCAATAAGGGCAACAGGGCATAAGCAAGGTTCTCTGCGTAAGCTCCCCGCACATAAATAAGCGCCAGATGATAGGGCGCAAGCATATACAATAATCCTGCTGTCAGACCGCCCCATTTCCCTAAAAATTCTCTCGCTAGCAGATACATTGCGAAAAAAGCAGCCAGTGTGGAGAAAGCCACAATAACCTTGACGGCTACCACCAAATTCGTCCCCAAGAGACGCGGGATTTCTGCTAGATAAAAGAATAACGGAGGATAAAAGACAAATAATGGATTGCCATGCCCCAAGGAAAATGCTTTGATCCAGTCAGGGAATAATTTGCCTGTCCGTATTAGTTGATCGAAGGCATTGAGCCACAGTTCATAGTTATTGTCATGAGTAACTATCGGTACAGGAGGGAACAGGGCATAAACTGCCACTAGACCACCAACTATGACCATACTCCAAGAAACTATCGGCCAGTGCCGGTTGCGTAGCGGTTGCGATTTGAGAATGCGCCTAGATACCATAATATCCAACGTCAGTATAGCAAACTGGCTGGACATCGATATGCAACAAAAAAGTGGCGGTTCGAAGACCGCCACCAAGGTTCTGCTGCAACTGGCGGCCTAGGAACCGCCGGGACCGAAGGCATAGAGGTTGCCATCGTCAGCGAGCCGGGATATTTGCCCCGCACGGCCGACCAAAGGGCAGTACTGCTGGATTACGCTGATAACGTGATGCCTATCATCAAAAAATTGCCCAACACAGGTGCTGCCAATTATACCGTCCCGCCAGAACATCGGATCATTACCGCCGGTCAGATAGAGCAGGCTACAGAAACGGCAATCTATCTCACTTTCCGTCATTTTGCCGATCAACCGACAGAAGTCATCTATCGTCAGGTAGCATTTCCCGGATGGCAAATCATTATAGACAGGGAAAAAATTCAGTGGACCACCGATACCAAAACGGGCTGGATCAAATTTTTAATTCCTGCCGGAAATCATAAGATTAGTATTGCGTACACTGCGCCACCCGGTGCAATGCCTGGTAGGTGGGTTACCTTCATCACTATCGTTGGCCTCTGTCTGGCAGCTTTCTGGACAAGATACAAAAAACACCCAGCCGAAAAGTAGCCAGGGCTTGGTTTGATTGTAGCCGAAACCATTACCAATCGGATAAGTCCGCAGTTATTTACGCTTCCGACGGCTGCTAGTTTTTGGTTTAACCATCAATCGAGACGAGCGGCGAGTTAACCATAAACCAACCAACGATAATAACACTACAATTCCCGAAAACATCCGTGCAGCGGTTGTCAGCCATGAATTAATCCAAAAGATTTTGAGCGTATGATGTCCGGTGGGGATATCTAATTTTTGCCCCGGCTCTGTCGTCACTACGGTCGGATATACCCGCTGGTCATCCAGCAAAATGTGCCAACTGGGATATTCGAATTGATTAATTCTGATCTGACCAGAGCCCTCGGCGTTTAACACATATTCCCATCGCATCATCTGATCCACTTTGGTCTGGATGTCAATTTGACCGGTCAGGACATCCAGCCTGTGATATGCCTGCAGAGTTGACAGGTCATCATCGGTACTAAACAAGTTGAGGCTGTCAACCAGTAACAGTCCTGCCGTGTCCCGATCCATCTTGCGCGGCATATACTCATTCGGGTTCATGCCCTGATCAGCCCAGGTGCTGCCGCTGATTTTCAGCTCTTCCGCGACATATCGCTGGAAGTAATTAGCCACATTCAAGTCGTCATTTTTAATCTTCTGAGCCTCGATGTTGCCGAAGGGCCAATATATCCACCAGCTTAATAGCAATACGCCTACTGCCAACCAGATTCGGTTTATCTTTTTCTCGGTTAAGGTCTCGCTGACAATTGCCGCTACTATACTTAACATCAAAACAGTTGGCCCCAAAAATCTAGATGGAAATTGGAACAAGTCCAGTTCTTTGATCCAATTCCAAAACACATCAGAGTAGGGGGTCACCAGGAATAGAAAGAGGGTGGCCGCAACTAGCGCCGCCAGCCAGCGGGCCCGCCACTTCGTTTGCATAACCTCCCGATAAGCTATCCAGCCGAACACTAGAATGGCGGTGTGCACCCAGCCCAATGTTACCCAGCTTATTAGTCTCTGTCGCCAAGGATTGAATATGCTGATCAGCTCTGGGAAATTATTGGCAAAATAAAGTCGGCCAGCCGTCATATATCCGAAGTTGATCAGATGGATCTGGGCCAGCATTGGTACCCAGTAAAATGCCGTCAGCAAACCAGCCAACAGCGGAAACCCCAATGCCCACCAGATCAGTTTAGTATTCGGTCGGCACTCCCGGCGCAAAAACCAAACTAGCCCCAAGTAAATCAACCCTGCCACTGCGACCGTCAAGCTGTGGCTTAGGATGATTACTGCCCAAGTCAGCACCACCCCGACCGCATATTTTCGCTGGCCGGTTTTAAGCCACCGGGTCACTGCCCACATCAATCCTGGGAGCAGATTGAGGGCCAAAAATTCCGGATACGCTCCCCGTAGGTACATCAGTCCCAGATAATAGGGGGCCAGGACCATCAAGCTTGAGCCCAGCAAAGCGGATTGTTCTGATACAAATTCCCGTAGCCACCGGTACATCCACCACCATCCCCACAGCAAAATTATCCCTACGACCAGCTTGACACTGACAACGGTAGATAGCCCGAACAACTGAGGAATTTCTGCCAACCAGTAGAAAAATGGGTTGTAGAAGATAAAAACTGGTGAACCAAAGCCATACCAAAGCTGGGGCAGCCATTGGGGGTACCACCAGCCGGCCATCACCAGCTCGTGATAGGCTCGGGCCCAGACATAGGTGGTAATATCGTGCAACCGGGGCACAACTAATCCGAACAGGCTACGCCCAGCGATTAGAAGAGAAACGGCAGTAATACCCCTTAAAGACCAGGTGGGCCAGTCAATCTGCCCCCGATTTAGTCGTGATGTTCGGCGTTTTTTCCGACCAGCCATAAACCTATCTTAACACGCCAAAAGGCCCAAGGCTTGACAATATTGCAAAAAAGGAGTACAATGAAGCAATTAGGTGAAAATCCATCCTCGCTGTCATTCTTACTAGCTTACTAGCCACGCCGTACTAGCCGCAACCCGTAACCTCAAGCCCTGCGATCGCGCAACCAGTTTCCCAAGGACATACCCCACAATGCAACAAACACTGTGCCAGCCACTCCACCACGCCAGAAAACTTTTCATCGAAATTCTTACCACTGCTTTCTTCAATTTAGTAATATCAAACATTATTATGATTGGCTGAAGGAAGAAAAAATAATTTGAATAAAAAAGTATTGTAACTAAAAAAAGATTAAAATAAAATGACAGTGACAAGGTTGTGCAAAAATAAATGGGGGAAAATCACAAGTTGTCAATTAGGGGCGAAAATGAAAAACAATCTCATTCTATCTAAAGCGCAAGACACCATCCGCCGACAAATCGTTGCCGGTTTTGTCATTGCGGTAATGGGTTTGATGGTTTTCAATGTCAGTAAACTTGCCTTTGCCAGCAACCAAAATACCGTTACCACCAACCTAAATATTACTGCCGGCGCCCTTGAGCTTTTTAATGCCCCCTCTCAAATGAACTTCGCTAGTGCCACTTCTGGTCAGGCCTCCAACGTGAACGCGCTGGAAGACAACTTGACTGTGCGTGACTTTTCTTCTCCCTTAGGCCGCTGGAATTTGTATTCCAATGCCAGCGAAATGAACAAAGGGGATGCCAATAATATTCCAGCCACCGGCATTAAAGTCTGGCCCAGCACCGCCACCAAAGTGAACGTGGAAACCTTTGACACCGCCAAAGTAGGCAATGGGACTGACGCTTTGGCACTGGACAGCAATATCAAAATTTTTAACTCCAGTTACAACAATGTCGGCGCCATTGCCTTTAATACTTTGAAATTTAATGCCACCGTCAACGCCAGCTTACCCACCGGCACCTATACCGGTACGCTCAAGTTCACCGTTATCGCTGATTAATTAGAAGCAAACCAGCCCTGTCGGTCTTGCTCGCCCGAACGTCCCTCGCCTGTTATCAAGCGGGGGATATCAATATATCATAGGCTTGTGACAAGCAAGCGCCCCGCAATGCATTGGCCGGCATACCTCTATTGGGGAGGCTCTTTCATATCCATTATTTTGACGCGCTGGCTGTTGAAGTCCCAGCATCTTTTCCATTGGGACTCTATTCAGTTCGCGTTGGCGCTTGATCACTTTGATGTTATTAAGCACCAACCCCATCCCCCGGGGTACATTCTTTACGTTGGGCTCGGCTGGCTGATACACCAACTTGTTTCTGACCCCAATCTTACTTTTATTGTCGTTAATATCATCTTTTCATTAATTGGGCTGTGGCTGATCGTCAGATTTGCCCGCCTGCTCTACGGCCCGGCTGCCGGCTATCTGGCTGGCCTTCTTTATTTGGTGAATCCGGCCGTTTGGTTCCACGGTTTGGTAGCCGAGGTCTACATTGTGGATGCGGTTGTTGGCCTAGCGGTAGTGATGGAGCTATATCTATACTGGCGGCATCGCCGTTGGTACGATCTGATCATTGCCGTGGTGTTGCTGGGGTGTTTGGGCGGTATCCGGCAGATCACTGAAATTATCCTTCTGCCGGCTCTTGGTTATGTGCTCTGGCAAAATCGGAAATTGATCAGCCGCCGGCTTATTGGAATAGCTGCGGCCATCTTGGTTGCGGCCAATTTAGCTTGGTTTATTCCACTGCTCATCCTATCTGGCGGGTGGCAGGCCTATTTCGACGCGCTTGCTTTGCTAAACAGGTCAGTAATCGTGCCATCCTATCTGAAAACGGGCTGGAGAACGATCGTCAGCAATCTCAGTCTATTTTGGATGGCCCTTGTCCAAGGCTTGCCCTTACTGGTTCCGATCGTCACGCTATCGGTCTTGCCCTATTTTGCTTCGGAATCAAAAAACCGATATAAGATCAATTATCCCGTATTTTGGTTTTGGTTCTGGGCGTTGGTGCCGGGAACGGTCATTTTGTCGCTGATTTTGGTTCGCAATCCCGGCTATGTGATGCTTCCCATTCTAGTCTTGATCGTACTATTGGCCGGTGCACTGCAGGTCATCTTCAAGTTATTTAGCCACTGGCTGCCGCAGTGGCGGCGGGGGATAGTCAGCGGATTGGTCGCCGTGGTCATTGGATTTCAAGCCTATACTTTTTTAACCATGTCGGCGGATAGCTATTACTACTACTCTACGTCTCTGTCCTCGGTTCGGGAGGTTGACCGTTTATTAGACGGGACATTCAGGATCGCCCATGCTCAATTTGATCCGGCATCAAGTTTTGTGCTTATCCCCCGCGACATACTGATTCCCGGTGTCAGGCAGTTCCAATATTATATGCCGGAATTTAATGTTTATGCCTACATTCCGGGCATTATAAAGCGGGATCCCGGCCTGCCTATATGGCATGTTAAGGGTAACGAGATCAATGAATTTGTGGCCCAAATCCCATTCCCCAAGTCAATTAAATCGGTTCTGCTGATGGGCGATGGAAGCCAATCCGACATCTATAGCCACGCTCAACTGATCGGCAATAAAAATTCTTATCAAATTTGGAAAATGGATCTCACCGATCCGGCAACCAGAGAATTTTTATCCGAAAATAAACTATTTAATATCGAATGAAAAAACCCGTCCCCATCCAAGTTAAATCACTAGTTGCCACCACTCCGGTCATGCGGGCGGTCCAGTGGCTGTCCTGGGCTTTCCTGATCATTATGGCCGTGCGGACCCCCGGCGACCCGGATATGGGTTGGCATTTGCAAAATGGCAATTACATTCTTCAGCATTTACATCTGCCGCCGGGCGATATTTATTCTTGGACCATGCCTGGATATCCCTGGGTGCCCCATGAATGGGCTTCCGACGTGATGATGGCCGCCATCTACCACTTTAGCGGCTTAACGGGGCTGGTTATTTTCTTCACGATCATTATTGGTTTGCTGCTCTGGGTAACCAGCCGAATTTACCGGACGAACTGGTTTATTCAGATTATGGTTGCGGCAACGACATTGTTTATCGCCTGGTCGGTTATCGGAGCGCGGCCGCAAATGTTCACTTTGCTTGGTACGGCATTAGTGTTATGGATCCTGTTCCGTTGGCGGGAGCAGCCGAACTCCAAATTGATTTGGTGGCTGCTGCCAATTTTTTGGATCTGGGCTAATCTGCATGGCGGATTCTTGACGGGCGGGATCGTGGCGGCCATCTTCGTAGTCGGGGAGTGCCTTCGGCACCTCCTGCTTGGCCGCCATCGACCGAGTAAAGACTTGGTACCCTTGTTATCATGGCAAGCGATCCGGCAACTGATCATTATTGGCGGAATTTCTTTTATTGCCACTTTTCTTACCCCCAACCTTTGGCGGTCATATCAAGAGCTCTATCAAACCCTATCCGACACCAAAATTCTAAGCCAAATTGCCGAGTGGCTCCGGGTAACTCTAAGCCAGCCATCCAGCTATAATGCGGGGATTCTGGGGCTGTGGCTAGTAGGGTTGATGTGGTTCAATAAATGGAAATTCGATACCACAAAACTGATCCTGGCTTTGGTTGTTTTGGGCTTCGCATTGACTGCATGGCGCCACTTGCCGCTGTTTGCGATTGCTGCTGCTCCCTTGCTGGCGGAGCAGCTGACTCTGTTGCTCTCTGGCTGGAAAATGACTGAATGGCCCTGGGCTTGGTGCGCACTATTGCTGCTGATAGTAACCGGGTTCGATGCCAACCGCCAATATTTAAGCGTTGTGCCGACCCTTAACGATTTCGACCGCTATGCTGCCCAACTTGATCTTCCGCGCCAGGCAGCGCTCTTATATCTTAAGCAACACCCCCCCTCCCGTATGTTCAATGAATATAACTGGGGTGGCTACTTGATTTGGCAGCTGCCAGAAGTGAAAGTGTTCATTGACGGCCGGATGGCGATTTGGGAAACAAACAACCTCAAGATATTTGATGATTTTCAATCGATCCTCTCTCTCGATTCTCGGGAAGCCTCATTCTACTTGGACAAGTGGCAAGTCAATACCATATTTATCCGTGCAAATCGACCGCTGGACCTCTATCTTCAAAACGATTCGCAATGGCGCCTAGACTACCATGATGAGCTGTCTGCCATCTGGACGCGGGTGTAGCCTCCCGATACAATAGAACCATTCAGCTGGAACTATGTTACGTAAGTTATTGCTCAGGATAATCTCGTGCAGTTTACTGATTATTGTGGTTGCTCTGCCAGCCGTTTCTTCCATTAGCCCCGCCCAAGCCTTTACCTATGGCGGAGTTTCAATCAAGCCTTTGGGGCCGGATGCTGATGGCCAGCCCCGTCGATCTTTCCATCTTGTGACCGCCGAGGGCACGGAAATCCGAGATCAAGTGGCGGTCACAAATAATTCGGCCGATCAGGTCACCTTATTTGTGTTTGGCTCCTCACACAATCTCGAGAATAACAAACTCGAACTTGTTCCGCCTGATGAAACCACTGCTGGTGATCCGACTCGTTGGATAACCTGGAATACCAATGAAGTCACTCTAGCGCCACAGGGATCCAAGGCGGTCGGGTTTATCATCAAAGTTCCGAATAACGCCGATGTTGGCGATCACGTCGGGGCCATTATGACATCGGTCAAGGCAAACCCGGCTAAAAATCGCGGCCAAAGCGGTCTGAATGTTGTTACCCAAGTTGGTATCCAGCTTGCCCTCGTTGTCCCCGGAGATTTAGTCCGCGATCTGAAGATCAACAAAATTACGCATACCATTAACCGGCGGAACGCCCGGACCCTAAGCTTTATTTTTAATGCCACCAACCGCGGCAATGCCAGCCTCTATCCCGCCGTGGACGCCAAGATAAGTGGTTTTTTTGGCCGAGTCGGTGAACAGCTGGGGGTTAAACTGGACGGCATTGCGCGTAATCAAACCAGCGATTTTAATTACAACTGGATAAAACGCGCGCCGTACTTTGGGCGGTTCGTGGCTAACTTTACTTTCCACTTGGGGGAGAAGGAACAACATAACAAAGACGGCACTACCACTATGCTGCCCGACAAAACCATTACCGCCCGGTATGTGTTCTGGATCGTTCCTTGGCTGGAATTACTCTATCTGCTGCTTGGTATATTCGTGCTTTACCTGCTGCGGTCTGTTTGGCTGTATGTATTAGTGCTCAACCGGTTGCGGACTAAAACAATGACTTATACCGTGGTCGCAGGTGATACCATCACCAAAATCGGCGCCAAACTTGGCGCTGACCCTCGGGTCTTGGCCAAATTTAACTTGATGCGCTGGCCATATGAAGTGAAGCCGGGGGATATTCTGTTGATCCCCACTGGCCGTTATGCGGGAGGAGAATGGCGGGACCGCCATTGGGAGATTCTCTCCAATCGAGAATTTGTCGGTGGGATTTTAGGGCACCTCTTCCGCCAGTTCAAAGCTCACCACATTGCTGATCGGATCGCTGGTAGGCCGGTAGCAGATCGCGCCAAGTATAACATTGTTATCGTTGATGCAGGAGACACCATTCAGGATGTAGCCCAGTTTGCCGGTACCACCTTGGAAACCATCATTAAGCTTAACCGCTTGCGGCCGCCTTATCGCCTGCGGGCTGGCCAGGAGTTGCTGATCCCCAAAAAACGAGTTAAATCGTCTCGCAAACGCAAATAATGAAGAAACTCTATTATAGTTCGATTGTCCTGCTGGTTCTGGTGCTTGGTCTAGGCTGGAGTTTGCCGGCACAGGCTGGAAGCTTGGGCATTACCCCCAAACCCCTGCCCAACGAGCCGCTTAGGAGCTGGTTTGTTTATACTCTCCGCCCCGGGGAGACTAAGGACGACACGGTGGTTATTAATAACCACTCAGATAAGCCCCTTGCAGTGATAATTGAAGCATTGGATGCTACCAACACCGCCGAGGGCGGTTTTACGCTAATCGATTCTCCCGACCAAAATCAAGATATTGGCCGCTGGATTAAATTAGACGCATCCGCCGTTTCGATCGCTGCCGGCAAATCAGCAGAGGTGGGTTTCCGCATTGCGGTCCCATCCGATGCCAGTCCCGGTCAGCATAGCGGCGCCATTGCAATCTATGAAAAGCTGGCTGGACAGCCATCAGGGATTGGCCTAAGGATTCGTGTTGGGGCGCGGGTTTATGTCACCGTACCGGGTAAGGTTACTCGCAAAATCACGATCCAAAAAGTAAGTCACGAAATTAAAGATGGCAAGCTGACTTTTGCTATTCAGGCCAAGAATGAAAGCAACGTCAATCTTGAACCGGCTTTGGATATTAATATGCGCAGCCTGCTCCGCAACTTGCATCAGGAAGAAAACGAGCTTGGCACTTATCTACCCAACTCATCAATGAAACTGACTGCGACTTGGAAGCGCTCTGCCCCCAAAATGGGATATTATCGCGTGAAGCTGGTCCTGCACACTTGGTCGGTGGATGAAGTGTTGGAAGACGGCAGTAAAAAGACCTTGCCCGATATGACCTTCTCTTATTCATTCAGCTTCTGGGTGGGCGGCAAATATCTTATTTGGCTGACCAGCTTTCTACTTCTGCTCTGGCTGGGCTTCCGGTTTGTTATCTATCTGCTCGATCGCATCAAGTACCGCACCAAAGTGGAAGTGCATACTATCCAAAAAGGGGAGACGGTGATGCATCTGTCCGAGCGCACTGGCGTTTTTCCCCAGCATATTGTCCGTTTTAATCGTTTGGTCTGGCCCTATGCCGTAAATGCCGGCGATCGGTTAATGGTTCCCACCCGCCCGCTCACTCCTGACGAGCTCTACCAGAAACTCCAGAGCGAATTTCTTCCGCCGGTCTGGCAATATCTTTTGTCATTTAGAACATCCCTATATCATCCCGCCATCGGCCGTTCAGCGGAGAAGAAAACGCGCGCCAAACCGCGGAGGGGGAAATAAAGCGCGACCAACTTTTTCTCATATTCTGCCAGTGTGGGCAAGTTCATTCGTTATTGGGTAAAAAGTTTACATAATTTTCTGATCACCATTCTGGCGTTAAGTGGACCGAATGGCGTCAGCAGGAGTAGAAAATACTAATGAGCATCCGGTTATCCAAAAAGATGTCTTTGTTTAGCCGCTTGATGATACTAGTCCTGATGCTGAACAGCATCTGGCTTAGTTTAGACTTACCTAAACCACGCCAGCCGGCCTATGCCTCCACCGCGATGGCGCTGCTCTGGGATGATGGTAACGGCTCCGTGCCCACCGGCTGGACTTACGATTCTTCATATGTCAGCCTGATGCTCCGCGGTAACTCCACCGCCGGCGGCACCGGCGGCAGCGATGCCAACCACAGCCACACGATCACCAATGCCACCGTAGACAGTGCCAATACAGGCACCACCACTCGCTCTAACAAGGGCGGTACTCTTGTCGCTCCCCAGTCTCACACCCATAATATCCTTACCTCATCAACGGGCACAGCCGGCTCGGTGCCCGCCTACCGCGGCCTGATGGTAATGACCTACGATGCTGGTACCCCGACCAGCCTGCCGGCTAATGCCATCGTGTTATTCGATAATGCTGGCGCATTTAGCCAAGCCGGATTCACCCGTTACTCGGCCCAGGACGGTGCCTTTATCCGGGGGGCCGCCACCGCCGGCGGGACCGGCGGTTCCAATGCGCTCCACGGGCATAGCAGCGTAACTTTTACCACTGATATATCAAGCACCTCCCAAGACGCCTACGCCGGCGCAGGCGCTACGGTGGCGATCCGTACCCACACCCACTCCCTTGTCAGTGGCACTACTGATACTGATGGCGATATCCGCCCGCCTTATGTGGATGTGGTGTTGGCCACGGTAGATAGTAATGATACCCCTATTCCAACGGGGATGATCGCGATGTTCAACGGTGCGCCAACTGCCGCTTGGAGTGTATTGAGCAATGGCGGGGGGCCTTTCAACCAAAAATATATGTCAGGCGCCGCCACTTATACTGCCGCATTGGGCAGCGCCACCCATACCCACAGCAAGACCGGGGGCTATACCACTAGCATTTTCGGCGCCGCCACCGCTGTGACGGTGGCCGCCCCCGCTGCAAACGCGGCCACCAGCCACTCGCATACCCTGCTCACCCCCACTTTCTCTACCGCCAACAACGCGCCGGCCTATAAGGACGTGATCGTAGCCAAGAAGCTAGCGGCATACACTCCCGTTGCGAAAAACTGGCGCTGGTACGACGCTGAAAATGTTGCCGACCCCGCCAACACTAATGGTACTGATACTACTGTTGGTGACTCTATGGCCAACGAAGATACCCAGCCAACCAGCACGCGGATTATGTATCTTGCCAATGCCGTAAAGCTTAGGATCGTGGTTGGGGAAACCGGGGGAGTGGCCGGTACGGATGTGAAATATAAGCTCCAGTTTGATACCAGCAGTAGTTTCCCTTCTCCCGTGGATGTAGCGGCGCAGGGGGCGACCGGGGTAGCTTGGCGGTACTACAATGGTGGCAATGTTAATGATGATGACGCTATCGCTAATGTCCGATTATCGGGCTCGCCATCGGCAGGCAGATACAATGAGGATGGCAATGCTGGTGTTGGCGAGGGTAGCACATTCGATCCTGCAGCCAGCACCGACTACGAACATGAGTTTACTATTCAGGGCATAGAAGTCTCTGCCAATACGGTCTACTACCTCCGTCTCCGATATATGGAAAACTCCACCGTTGCCGGTGGTAGTTGGGGCCCAGTGCCGCTGGGTAGCGGACGAACGGTTGTTTCTATACGCTCAGCTGCAGTTTTTGACATAGAAACCACCGCTCCCACTAGTGTCAGTTTTGGCGATTCCAATGGCAGCAATACTGTCATCTATGATTTTACCAGTGGCGAAAAAATCAGTTTCTGGGACAAGCGCGGCACCGGCGCCACCTACAATGTCACTACCGTCCTCCCCATACTCATAAAAGCGCCCGATACTATCCCAGGCACTGATATCACTTGGACCTCAACGGTCGCCGATCCGCCGGATGAGACCAAAATGCTGAAGGGAGCCTTTGCATCTGACCGCACCGGTATGACCACTGCTTCACCTTTTACTACAGACATCTCGCACAATGCCTATATTGCCAATCCGGGCACCGAAGGCAAGGGCGGATTTTTCTTTCAACCCAACATCACAATTACCAACCTTAGCGGCAAACCCCCCGGCAACTACACCGGCAACCTCGTCATCACCATCGTCTAACCCCCCTCTCTTATACTTTTGCCTATTGGCAAGACTCACGATCGTGAATTTTACCAATCGCCCCTCCTATGCCTAAAACTACCAACCAGCGGATGGCACTACGCCGCGCTATCGCCCGCATCGTCAAGTACGCGGGGGCTCAACTGATCGAGCTGGCCCTTACCCCCCTCACCGTAAAGTACAAAGGTTTCCGCCCCCTGCATCCGGCTACTCTGCAGAAAATCGTTAACAGTCTTGTTCACGAGGGACAACTGGAGCGCCGAGGCCCCAACCGCTATTATCTGACTACTGCCGGAGCGATCCATTTATTGCCGGCTATCCGACCCACTCTTGCCCGAGACGGCCAGCTTCGCATCCTGGTCTTTGATATTCCTGAATCCAAGCGCCATCTCCGCGACCGCTTCCGCCAGCATATTAAATGGCTTGGGTTTAAACGGCACCAACGTAGTGTCTGGGTTAGCAAATACAATTGTGAAGACTGGATTACCTGGCTTACTGATTACCACCAAGTGGGGGAGTATGTCTCACTCTATATTGGGCGTCAAGTATTCTAGTGCTGGCAATATTGGCAAAACTCACGATCGTGAGTTTTGCCAATATACTAATTAGGAGATGGGCGTATCCAAAAAGACTCTTTGCCAGCTATAAGCCGGATTCTGGTGGGCGGTAGAGGATTCGAACCTCTGACATTCACAACGTCAATGTGACGCTCTACCAACTGAGCTAACCGCCCGTAAAATAATGTCTCTTTTCTCAATATGACCTGCGGGTGTCTTAAGATAAAATTCTCTCTTGAAGGCATCTTTTTTAGAGCAGAATTGTTCAAAATAGATAAGCTCTAACGGACGCCGTGCCTTTGTTGACCTGACTGTTCCTGAATTATGTACTACAAGTCTCTCTCTCGGATGCAAAGACGTACAGCCGATGTAATACTTTTTGTCTCGTAAACTCCTTAAGAAGTAAACGTAGTACATAAGAGAATTTTATCAAAGTTCACTACCAACCCCGAAGGGGCCCCTTTGGGGCCCCGAAGGGGCCCCTTTGGGGCTGAGCTAACCGCCCCCGAACCAGATTAAAATATACGATTTACTGGCATTTGCCAAGCACTTCTTCAATGCGCCCGCGAATTGTTTCCAGGGCATCCTGCAGCTCCTCGACGCTGCGATTGTTATTAATGATGAGGTCCGCCTCTTCTTTGCCCGGCTCAACGTACTTGTCGTGCATCGGTTGGGCGGAGGTCAGATATTGGTTCAGAGATTCTTCAAAAGTGCGATCGCGCGTGCCGACATCCCGCTCCAAGCGACGGGCTAGGCGGATGTCCGGCTCTACATCAATGAAAATGGTCAGGTCCAGTAGGTCGCGGACGCGCGGATCGGTCAAAATTAGAATCCCCTCAACGATAATTACCGGTAGCGGTTCTATGTGTTTGGTCTCCGGCTTGCGGGAGTGAGTGGAAAAATCATACTGCGGCATCTCGATCGCTTCGCCGCGTTTCAGGGCGGATAGTTGCTCGAAAAACAGTTCCTCGTCAAGCGCCTTTGGCTCGTCGTAATTCAAATTCTTGCGCTCTTCCAGCGGGATGTCGCTATGGTCTTTGTAATAGTTATCGTGCGAGAAAATGAGGATTTTGGACGGGTCGGCTTTCTGGAGCTCCTTGGCAACATAGGTCTTGCCGCAGCCGGTGCCGCCGGCAATGCCGATAAAAAACGGGGTAATGGATTTATCCATACACCTATTATGCCATACCCCGTAGAAGAATTTAGAAACTATATTCTCTTTCGAACTTGGGCATCATTCAGGTTAAAAACTTCTGTCCGACATCTCACACTGGAACTAGTCATCCAGCAGAGAACATAGCGCTCGCCCAAGGGCGTTCTAAATTTCTCTACGGGGCATAGGTTGAGTTCTTTACATCCAGAGCCGGAAATTGTATAATGCAGCTGCTCTTTGCCAGTGTGTGATGGCTGGCCCCGTCAGGGGCTGGAGGAAAGTCCGGACACCATTTGGAGCTCGGGAAGTCGCTAACGGCGACCGTCTTGCTGCAGAGCAGGATAGGGAAAGTGCCACAGAGACAATACTAATTTCGCGCAGCGAAATTACTCCGAGCGAAGCCGAGGAGTACCCCTCGGTAAACTCGGGGTCATTCCGCTGTGCGGAATGAAAGGTGAAAAGCGACCAGGTGTTGAAGTGTCGGTAAGCGGGCCAACCCCGCAAGCTGGCTCCCAAGCTACTAGTCGGGCTCCGCCGCGAGGCGGAGACCCTGGTAAACCCTTCTCGGTGCAAGTTGGGCTGGACTGATTGTGCCAACAGCGTGGGTTCCAACTGGGCACAACCAGACCCCAACGCTTGAGTCCTGCGGCAACGCAGGACCTAGATAGATCATCACCACGACAGAATCCGGCTTATAGCTGGCAGAGAGTGCTTTTAAATATCGGCTGGCCGATGAAGCGTTTTAACCAAATTTTCACTCTGTT